>Ga0209624_10000099_pt1 | contig 81343 bp, 67 predicted proteins | sample JacPinW_OM2H0_O1_FD_188565 | JGI IMG/M metagenome (GOLD analysis project Ga0209624, IMG submission 188565) | Forest soil microbial communities from Algoma, Ontario, Canada - Jack Pine, Ontario site 1_JW_OM2H0_O1 (SPAdes) (version 2) | ecosystem: Environmental > Terrestrial > Soil > Boreal... | reverse complement strand
TGGAAGTGGCGGCGGCGAGATTACCGTGCGTATCGCGCGCCACCGCGCCCACCGTACCCTGCGGGGCGGGCGGCACCAGATCCGAGACGCGCTGGCCGCGCTGCTCGGCCTCGAGCTGCTCGAGCCGTTCGGCAGTGCGGAAATAACTGTTGGGCACCAGCACGAACTGCTCCTCCAGCGCGAACTCCTCGGCGCCCGGGCCGACCAGCAACACGTGGCGCGACTTCTCCATCACCCGCCGCGCCAGCTCGATGGGATTTCTCACGTGGCGCACCGAGGCTACCGCCCCGGCGCGCATCTGCCGCCCGTCCATGATAGCCGCGTCGAGCTCGGCGGCACCGTCGCGGGTGAGCGCCGCGCCGCGGCCCGCATTGAAGCTGGGGTCGTCTTCCAGCGTGCGCACTGCCGTGGTGACCGCGTCCAGGGCGCTGCCCCCGTGGGCGAGCACCGCGTAGCCGCCCTCGAGCGCGGCCTCCAGACCCGTCCGGTACGCGCGCTCGCGCTCGAGCGAAAGAGTCGCGCGCGGCACGGCGCCCGCGCCACCGTGGATGGCGATGGCGTACCCCGGGCGTGCCTGGCTCAAGGCCGCTCGCCTTGGTACATGCCGACCTCGCGCCGCCCGCGCGAGTCGCACACGCCGCGAAACATGCCGGGAGTGTTGAATTGCATCGCGACGTGGCCGGCGCGGTCGAGCGCAATGATCCCGCCCTGACCGCCGCTGCGCTGCAGCTTGCGCATGACCTCATCGACCGCCGCGGCCAGCGTCTGGCGGCGGTACTCGAGCAGCGCGCACACGTCGTGCGCCACCACTGCGCGGATGTAGTACTCGCCCTGGCCGGTACCGGACACCGCGCAGGACTCGTTGTTGGCGAAGGTCCCCGCACCGATGAGCGGCGAGTCGCCCACCCGGCCGTGCATCTTGTTGGTGAGACCGCCGGTGGAGGTGGCGGCGGCGAGATTGCCGGCGCGATCCAGGGCCACCGCGCCGACAGTTCCCATGCTGCCCGCTGCGGCTGTGTCAATGCGGGTCGCGGGCGCAGCTGCGGCGCGCCCCTGCTCGGCGCGCCGCTCCTCCTCCAGCTCGCGCTCGCGTGCGGTGGTGCGGAAGTAGCTGCGCGGCACCAGCACCACGCCCTGCTCGAGCGCGAACTCCTCGGCGCCGTCGGCCACCAGCAGTACGTGCGGGCTCTTCTCCATGACCAGCCGCGCCAGCTCGATGGGGTTCTTGACGTGGCGTACGCCGGCCACCGCGCCGGCGTGCGGGCCGCTGCCGTCCATGATGGCCGCGTCGAGCTCGGCGTCGCCCTCGTGATTGAGCACCGCGCCGCGCCCGGCGTTGAACTGCGGATCATCCTCCATGGTGCGCACCGCCGCTGTCACCGCATCGAGACTGCTGCCACCGCGCTCCAGCACCGCGTAGCCGGCATCGAGCGCCGCACTGAGGCCTGAGCGGTAGCCGGCCTCCTTCTCGGGCGTCATCTTCGCGCGCTCGATGACGCCCGCACCGCCGTGGATCACGAGCACGAGCGGCCGCGGGTCGGCCGCCGCCGCCCGGGCCAGGAGCGCCGCGGCCACGACGGCCAGCAGCACGAACACTCTCGCAAGCCGCATGATTGCCCTGCATCCCCTTACGTTATGATCGTCAATCCGCTTGCTGCGCAGTGCGCACCTGGTCTGCGGAAGCTCCGATACCTTACCGACGAATGATATTAGAGTGAAAGCCGCGACGTCGCAGCGGATCCGCAGCATTCTGGTCGCCAACCGCGGCGAGATCGCCATTCGCGTCATGCGCGCGGCGAGCGAGCTCGGGCTGCGCACCGTGGCGGTGTACTCGCAGGAAGACCGCTTCTCGCTGCACCGGACCAAGGCCGACGAGTCCTACCTGGTCGGTGACGGCAAGGGGCCGGTGGAAGCGTACCTCGACATCGCTGACATCCTGCGCGTGGCGCACGAGGCGGATGTCGACGCGATCCATCCAGGTTACGGTTTTCTCGCCGAGAACCCCGAATTCGCCCGTGCCTGCCTGGCCGCCGGCGTGAGGTTCGTCGGCCCCACTGCCGAGAGCATGGCGCTGCTTGGCAACAAGGTGAGTGCGCGGCAGCTCGCGGAACGCGCCGGCGTGGCGGTGATGCCGGCGACTGCCGCGCTGCCGGCGGACCCGGCCGAGTGCGCGCGCCTCGCCGCGGCGCTCGGCTACCCGGCGATGCTCAAGGCGAGCTGGGGGGGCGGCGGGCGCGGCATGCGCGTGGTGGAGAGCGCGGCGCAGCTCAGCGAAGCGCTGCCGCTCGCGCGGCGCGAGGCGCACGTCGCCTTCGGCAACGACGAGGTGTACCTGGAGAAGCTGGTACGCCGCGCGCGGCACGTCGAGGTGCAGATCCTGGGTGACTCGTTCGGCAACCTCGTGCACCTGTTCGAGCGCGACTGCACCGTGCAGCGGCGCAACCAGAAGGTGGTGGAGCGCGCCCCGGCGGTGTTCCTCTCCGCGGCGCAGCGCGCGCAGCTGTATGCCGCGGCGCTCGCCATCGCTCGCGCGGCGCACTACTGCAACGCCGGCACGGTCGAGTTCCTGCAGGACGCCGACAGCGGGCGCTGCTATTTCATCGAGGTCAATCCGCGCATCCAGGTGGAGCACACGGTCACCGAGTGTGCCACCGGTATCGACCTGGTGAAGGCGCAGATCCGCATTGCCGACGGCGCGCGCCTCGGCACCCCCGAGAGCGGCGTGCCGCCGCAGCAGGAGATCCGCCTCACCGCCCACGCGCTGCAGTGCCGGATCACCACCGAGGATCCGGAGAACAGCTTCATCCCGGACTACGGCCGCATCTCTGCCTACCGCAGCCCGGCGGGCTTCGGCATCCGCCTGGATGCCGGCACCGCCTATACCGGCGCGATCATCACCCGCTCGTACGACTCGCTGCTGGTCAAGGTGACCGCCTGGTCGCCGAGCGCGCAGGAGACCATCGCGCGCATGCACCGCGCGCTTGCGGAGTTTCGCATCCGCGGTGTGGTGACCAACCTGCGCTTCCTCGACCAGCTCATCACGCATGCGCGCTTCGTGGGCGGCGACTACACCACGCGCTTCATCGACGACACACCGGAGTTGTTGCGCTCACCCGCCAAGCGCGATCGCGCCACGCGCATCCTCTCCTGCATCGGCGCGACCATCGTCAACGGCAACGCGCAGGTGCGCGGCAGGCCGCGGCCGCCGCAGCCCGCGCGGGTGTTGCTGCCCGCGGTGGCGCTGCCGCCGCCCGCGCCCGGCACGCGGCAGAAGCTCGCCGAGCTCGGGCCGCAGGCCTTCGCGCAGTGGATGGTCAACGAGCCACGCGTGCTGTGCACCGATACCACCATGCGCGACGCGCACCAGTCGCTGATCGCCACGCGGCTGCGCACGCTCGACATGGTGGCGATCGCGCCGTACTACGCCGCGCTCCTGCCTGCGCTGTTCTCGCTCGAGTGCTGGGGCGGGGCGACCTTCGACGTCGCGATGCGCTACCTGCGCGAGGACCCGTGGGAGCGCCTGGCGCGCCTGCGCGAGCGCGTGCCGAACCTGCTGCTGCAGATGCTGCTGCGCGGCGCCAACGCGGTCGGCTACACCAACTATCCCGACAACGTGGTGCGCTTCTTCGTGGCAAACGCCGCCGCCGCCGGCATCGACGTGTTCCGTATCTTCGATTCGCTCAACTGGGTCGAGAACATGCGCGTGGCCATCGACGCAGTGCTCGAGTCCGGCAAGCTGTGCGAGGCCTCGATCTGCTGCAGCGGCAACCTGAGCGATCCGCGCGAGAGCAAGTACACGCTCGGCTACTACCTGAAGCTGGCGCGCGAGCTCGAGCGCGCCGGCACGCACGTGCTCGGGGTCAAGGACATGGCGGGGCTGCTGCGGCCGCGCGCCGCGTACACGCTGGTGAAGGCGCTGAAGGAGGAGATCGGGCTGCCGGTGCACTTCCACACCCACGACACCAGCGGCATCGGTGCGGCCAGCGTACTGGCGGCGGTCGATGCGGGCGCGGACGCGGTCGACGGCGCCATGGATGCCATGAGCGGTCTTACCTCGCAGCCGAACCTCGGCTCGCTGGTCGAAGCGCTGCGCTACGGGCCGCGCGACAGCGGCATCGACCCCGACCGGCTGCGGCTCATCTCCGCCTACTGGGAGCAGGTGCGCCGGCAGTACGCGGCCTTCGAGAGCGACTTCCGCGCCGGCACCTCCGAGGTCTACGTGCACGCCATGCCCGGCGGACAGTACACCAACCTGCGCGAGCAGGCGCACGCCCTCGGTATCGACGAGACGCGCTGGCCTGAGGTCGCGCGCACCTACGCCGCGGTGAACGACATGTTCGGCGACGTGATCAAGGTGACGCCGACCTCCAAGGCGGTGGGCGACATGGCGCTGCTGATGGTCACGGCGAACCTCTCCCGCGCGCAGGTGCTCGACCCCGCCAGCAAGATCGCCTTCCCGGAATCGGTGGTGCAGTTCTTCCGCGGCGAGCTGGGTCAGCCCTACGGCGGCTTCCCGCCGGAGCTGCAGCGCAAGGTGTTGAACGGTGCGCAGCCACTCACCGCGCGCCCCGGCGCGGCGCTGCCGCCGGTCGACCTCGAGGCCGAGCGCGAGCGCATCCGGCAGCGGTTGCCGCGGCCGGTGACCGACGCCGATCTCGCCTCGCACCTCATGTATCCGCGCGTCTGGGCGGATTACGCCCGCGAGCGGCTGCAGTACGGGGATCCGGCCATCCTGCCAACCGGGGTGTTCTTCTACGGCATGCAGCCGGGGGAGGAGATCAGCGTCGACCTCGAGCGCGGCAAGACGCTCATCGTGCGCTACATCGCGGTGAGCGAGCCGCACGAGGACGGCGCGCGCACGGTGTTCTTCGAGCTCAACGGCCAGCCGCGCTCGGTGCGCGTGCCGGACAAGAGCCTGGTGGCGCAGCGCCCGCCCCCGCGCAAGATCGAGCCGGGCAATCCGCGCCACGTCGGCGCGCCGATGCCGGGGTTGGTCGCCACCGTGACGGCGAGCGCCGGCGCGCAGGTCGCGCGCGGTGATCTGCTGCTGACGCTCGAGGCGATGAAGATGGAGACCGCGGTGCGCGCGGAAGATGCAGGGGAGGTGGCCGAAGTGCTGGTGCGGCCGGGCCAGGCGGTGGAGGCGAAGGATCTGCTGGTGCTGTTGCGCTAGAGCGTGTCCTTCAACGCGATGGCCGGGTCGGCGAGCCTGGCCGGATCCGGCCGCGCGTGCGCGGCGATGAGCTTGCGCGCCGCCATCTGGTCCTTCGGCGCGTTGATGCTGTCGATGGCGATCAGCTCGCCGTCGCGCAGGTAGCAGGCGCTGAAGCTGCGCGCCGCCGGCGCGCCGCGCAGGATCACGGTGTCGTAGCCGTGGGCGACGCCCACGATGATCAGCTTCAGATCGAACTGGTCCGACCAGAACCAGGGCACCTTGTCGTGCGGCGTCGGTGTGCCGAGCAGGTTCAACGCCACGGTCGTGCCCTGCTCGAAGGCGTTGTCGACCGACTCCAGGCGCAGGTGTCGCCCGTACTGGCGGTTGAGGTGGCTCGCGCAGTCGCCGGCGGCGTAAATGCCCTCCGCGGAGGTGCGGCAGTGCGCGTCCGTGACCACGCCGTTCTCGCACTCGAGCCCGGCCTCACGCGCCAGCTCGTCGGCCGGCACGACGCCCACGCCGACGAGAACCAGCTCCGCCGGATACTCCTCTCCGTGCTCGGTCAGCACCGCGCGTACCCGGCCCGAGCGCGGGTCGCCGTGCAGCGCCCGTACGGTCTCATCGCAGCGGATGCGCACGCCAGCGCGCGCATGCTCCGCCTCGTAGAAGGCGGAAACCTGCGGACAGGTCACGCGACTCATGACCCGCGAGGTCATCTCCAGCACCGTCACGTCGAGGCCGAGCTCGCGCATGGTCGCCGCCACTTCGAGCCCGATGTAACCGCCGCCGATGATGACGAGGCGCCGACCGGGCGCGCACTCAGCGTGGAGGCGGTCCGCATCCTCGATGGTGCGCAGGCAGTGCACGCCGGCAAGCTCGGCGCCCGGGATGGGCAACCGCCGCGGGCGGCTGCCGGTGGCGAGCACCAGGGCATCGAACGGCAGAGTGAGCCCGTCGTCCAGGCGCACGTGCCGCTCGCGCGGGGCGATGGCGCTGATGCGACGGCCGAGGTGCGCCTGCACCCGGTGCTCGGCGAAGTAGTGCGCGGGACGGATCAGCAGACGCTCGCGCTCGAGGCCCCCGCCCAGGTACTTCTTCGACAGCGGGGGACGCTGGTAGGGGAGCCAGGCCTCCTCCCCGACGAGTGCCAGTTGCCCGCCGAAGCCCCGCCGCCGCAGTGTATCGATGGTCTGCACCGCAGCCTGTCCGGCCCCCGCGATCACGATCTGCTGGTACATTGTGGGAAAGGATAGCCCATGGCCCTCGCTGCTGTTGCCGCACCAGCGCGGAGCATGGAGTGCCGCCGGACGCCCCGGACTGGTGCACGGCAGAGGACCGGTGCCTCCGCTGCGGGCAACGGCCCGCGGTAAGCCGAGGTTCCACGGCGTGGCATGAAAACTGCAAAATCGATCGCGCCGCAGAACACAAAGGCAGCGCAGTGCCGGAGAATCCACTCATGAAACTGGTCACAGCCATCATCAAGCCCTTCAAGCTCGACGACGTGCGCGCGGCGCTGTCGGATATCGGCGTCTCGGGCATGACCGTGACCGAGGTCAAGGGCTTCGGACGGCAGCGCGGGCACACCGAGCTGTATCGCGGGGCGGAATACGTCGTCGACTTCGTGCCCAAGACACGCATCGAGGTGGCGGTGCGCGGCGACCTCGTCGATCAGGTCATCGAGGCGATCATGAAGGCCGCCAAGACCGGCAAGGTGGGCGACGGCAAGATCTTCATCACCGACATCGAGCGCGTGATCCGCATCCGCACCGGCGAGACCGACGACGCCGCGCTCTAGCTGACCCACGGGCAATGGGCAGCGCGCCGCCTGGGGCGATATGCTTGGCGCCATGCCCGCCGCCATCCGCTTCAACACCAACGGTGGACCGGAGGTCCTGTACCTCGAGGATCTGCCGGTCGGCAAGCCCGGTCCGCAGGAAGTGCAGCTGCGGCACACCGCGATCGGCGTCAATTACATCGACGTCTACGACCGTACCGGTCTGTACCCGGTGACGCTGCCGAGCGGCCTCGGGCGCGAGGCCGCCGGCGTCATCACCGCACTCGGACGCGGGGTACGCGGCTTTCGCGTCGGCGAGCGCGTGGCGTACGTCCATCCCTCGCCCGGCGCCTACAGCGAGGTGCGCAACGTGCCGGCCGAGCGGCTGGTGAAGGTGCCGCGCGGCGTCTCGGACGAGCAGGCCGCGGCGCTCATGCTGAAAGGACTCACCGCGCACTTCCTCATCCGCCGCACCTTCAGGGTGAAGCGTGGTGACACGCTGCTGGTGCACGCCGCCGCCGGCGGCGTCGGGCTCATCCTGTGCCAGTGGGCGCGCTCGCTCGGCGCCGTCGTGATCGGGGTCGTCGGCAGCGAGGCGAAAGCCGAGCTCGCCCGGCGCCACGGCTGCCGGCACGTGCTCATCTCCGGGCGCGATGAGCTGGTGACGCGCGTGAAGGCGCTCACCCGCGGCGCCGGCGTCGCGGTGGTGTACGACGCGGTCGGCAAGGACACCTTCATGGAGTCGCTCGACTGCCTGAAGCGCTTAGGGATGATGGTGACCTTCGGCAACGCCTCCGGGCCACCGCCCGCGATCAGTCCGTTCGAGCTCACCAAGCGCGGCTCGCTGTTCCTCACCCGTCCGACACTCTTCAACTACATCGGCACGCGTGAGGAGCTCACGGCGGCCGCGCGCGAGCTGTTTGCCGCGGTGCGCACCAAGAAGGTCCGGGTGGTTATCGGCCAGAAGTACCCGCTCAGCCGCGCCGCCGATGCGCACCGCGATCTCGAGGGGCGCCGCACCACCGGCTCGACGGTGCTGGTGCCCTGATCAGCTAGCGCAGGAAGGCCTCGAGCAGCGCCACGCGCTCGGGGCGATCGGGCATGAAGGCGATGTGCACCGCGGCTCCGCGCGCGCACTGGTTGAGCAGCCATTCGTTCGCACACCAGGCAATGCCTTCGCGCCGCTGGCCACTGGGCAGCTGAAAGCTGAGGAAGACGTCGGCAGTGCCGCTGCCCGGCCACCCGGGCCAGCTCATAGTGTTGCGTTTGCGCACGAACACGACCTGCGCCGTCGCCAGCAGGCCGTTTCTGAACAGGCGCCGCGCGCGCATGACCTCGCGAAACTGCGGGACGTACATCGGTGACAGGATGAGCAGGAAGAACAGCGGGAACAGCACGAAGGGAATCAACGGCGGCGCCGCGTTATTGCTGGCGCCGCGCACCGCGTTTACGGCGGGGTCGGACCCGAGGTAGCGAACCGGGATCCTCTCGCCCAAACCGACGGAGTAATAGGGCGACTGCTCACACAGCTGCGCGCTTCCGCGGTAGTGGCGACCGTCGGCGCTGGAAAACTCATAGACGACACGGCGCGCCCGCGAGCCGCCGCAAGTGCTGTCGGAAACGGAGAGGATGTCCGCTTCGGCCTCGCGGCTCGGCCCGAACTGCAGGCGCATCATCGGGTCGGATCTGATGATGGTGAGCGGCATCGACGCGAACAGCGCCAGGAACACCAGTACCAGCAGCAGCGCCCGGCCGGGCAGCGCCGCGCCCAGTCGCATTCCCGGCAGCAGCGCCGTGCGCGGTGGCTGCGGTGGCAGGGCCGCTAATTCGTCTTCGAACATCCCGCTCCGGGCACGCCAGATGTCAGGCGCTGGCCGTCGCCGGTTTCGCCCGCAGCGGCCGCGCGCTGCGGCTGATGCCGAGCGCGCCGCTGCGCACCACCTCCACGAGCTCGGCGCGCTGACCGAGATCGCTGACAAACGCGTTGATCTCCGCCTCGCTCGCGGTGAGCTCGACGATGAATCCCTCGACCGCAGGGTCGAGCACGCGGCCGCCGCTGCGCACCACCTGGCCGCGCAAGGTGTCGGTGTGCCCCGGCGCGACCCGCAGCTTGAGCAGCACCAGCTCGCGCTCGAGGTGCTCGCCGCGCGTCATGTCGAGCACGTTGACTACGTCGATGAGCTTGTTGAGCTGGTTGACGATCTGCTGGATGACCGCATCGGAGCCCTTGGTCACGAGTGTCAGTCGCGACACCGTGGGGTCGTGCGTGGGGGCGACCGAGAGGGACTCGATGTTGTAGCCGCGGGTGGAGAACAGGCCCGCCACGCGGCTGAGCGCGCCGGCCTCGTTCTGCAGCAGGATGGCGATGATGTGACGCATGAAAAATCGGCAGCTGAATGAGCGCGCACGCTCCACGCGTGCCAGGGCAGATTAAAGGATCGGGCCGAAGTTTCCACCTACGAACCCAAACTGCTAGGCTCATTGATCCCTTTGTCGAACAGCGTCAATGAGCGAGCCAGGAGTCCAACGTCCGCTGGGGCACCCCCTCGCCGGCCAGCACATGAGCGGCGCCCGCATGATCATGCAGGTGCTCGCCGACGAGGGTGTGACGGCGATATTCGGCTACAGCGGCGGGGCGATCCTGCCGACTTACGACGCGGTATTCCTTTATAACGAGCAGGCGGCGAAGGCGCAGCAGCCGCAGATCCCGCTCATCGTCCCGGCGAACGAGCAGGGAGCCGGCTTCATGGCTGCCGGCTACGCGCGCGCCAGCGGCAAGGTAGGGGTGTGCCTGGTCACGTCCGGGCCCGGCGCTACGAACACTGTTACACCAGTGCGCGATTGCCAGGCGGATTCGATACCTATTGTCGTGATTTCCGGCCAAGTCTCGCGTGCTGCGATCGGTACCGACGCCTTCCAGGAGGCCCCCGTGCCCACGATGATGGGCGCGGTGGCCAAGCATATTTTCCTCGTCACCGATCCTGAGCAGCTCGAGGTCACCGTACGTACCGCCTTCGAGATCGCGCGCACCGGGCGCCCCGGGCCGGTGGTGGTGGATATCCCGAAGGACGTACAGAACTGGGAAGGCCCGTTCCGCGGCGAGGGACTGCTGCCCATTCCCGGCTTCCGCCGCCGCACCCGCGAGCTCGAGCAGTCCAGCATCGAAAGTGCGGCGGCGGCGCGCTTCTTCGGCATGCTGGGGGAGTCCTCGCGGCCGCTGATCTACGCGGGCGGCGGGGTGATCAATGGCAACGCCGCGCCGGCGCTTGCCGAATTCGCCACGACCTTCGGCATTCCGGTGGTGACGACGCTCATGGGCATCGGCTCGCTCGACACCACCCACCCATTGTCATTGCGCATGCTGGGGATGCACGGCGCGGCCTTTGCCAACTACGCGGTGGAAGATTGCGACTTTCTCATCGCGGTCGGTGCGCGCTTCGATGACCGCGTGGCGGGCGTGCCGGACAAGTTCGCCAGGAACGCCACGCGCATCGCCCACCTCGACGTCGATCGTGCCGAGGTCAACAAGGTCAAGCGCGTGCACTGGAGTCACCTCGGCCGGGTCGCCGCGGCGCTGCAGGCGCTCACGGCGTACGGCCGCGAGCAGCCATTCCGCCGCGACTTCGCTGCCTGGCTCGCCGAGCTCGCCGAGCTCAAGCGCGTCTACGCGATGAACTACGACCGGGCGAGCCCGCTCATCCAGCCGTACTACGTCATCGAGGAGATCAACCGCCACACGCGCGGCACGGCCATCATCACCACCGGGGTCGGGCAGCACCAGATGTGGGCCGCGCAGTACTGCGACTTCGCGACGCCGCGCCTGTGGCTCACCTCCGGCAGCATGGGCACCATGGGCTTCGGCCTGCCGGCAGCGGTCGGCGCGCAGATCGCGCAACCGCAGCGCCTGGTGATCGACATCGACGGCGATTCGAGCATCAGGATGAACATCGGCGAGCTCGAGACGGTGACGACCTACGACCTGCCGGTGAAGGTGGTGGTGCTCAACAACTTCGGCGACGGCATGGTGAAGCAGTGGCAGAAGCTGTTCTTCAAGGGCCGCCTGTCGGCGAGCGACCGCTCGCTGCACAAGAAGGATTTCGTCAAGGCGGCCCAGGCCGACGGCTTCCGCTACGCGGTGCGCCTCGAGCGCAAGCAGGACGTACCGCGGGTGGTGGCCGAGTTCCTCGCCTTCGCAGGACCTGCCTTCCTCGAAGTGATGATCGACCCGGACGCCGGCGTCTATCCGATGGTCGGTCCGGGGCAGGGCTACGACGAGATGATTACTGGCGACTTCATCCCCTCGCGGCGCAAGGTGGACATCAGGGCGCCGGGAGCGTCGGAGATGTTCTAGATGGAGGAGCACGGCCACGCGCACGGACACCGGGGGCACAGCAGCGGTTTTCACTGGCTCGACATCAGCCTCGCGCTGTCGGCATTTTTCGTCAGTCTCGTCTCGCTGGGGCTCGCCATTCACAACGGCAGGACGATGGAAAGGCTGGTCGCGGCCAACAGCTACCCGAATATCGACTTTGCCTACGGCAACACTTTCGACTTCCACGACGGGCGCGGAGTGCGCCCCGGCCTGTACGTGTCGCTGGAGAACACCGGCATCGGACCGGCGCGGCTGCGCGCCGTGGAGCTCAGTTTCTCCGGCAGGCCGGTGGCGAACCTGCACGCCCTGCTCGACATGTGCTGCACGCAGGAGCCGCAGGCAGCGCTGCCGAAGATCAGCTACTGGTTCTCCGACGTGCGCGGCGTGATGGTCAAGGCGGGCAACGACGTCAACCTGTTTGCCTGGGCGCAGGCTGCGGACGATCCGCGCTGGCCGCGCCTGGAACAGCAGGTGGTGCGCGGCAAGCTCGGCATCCGCGTGTGCTATTGCTCGGTGTTCGACGATTGTTACCTGCGTGACGGTGGGCACCGCGAGCCCGAGCGGGTGAAGGCCTGCCCGGTGCCTGCGGTTCCCTATGCCGGGGACTGACGCAGCTGCACCACCGCAAAGCAGCTGCAGGCGCGAATCTCATTTACGCACGAGGAGAGCGATGAAGTACCTGCATACCATGGTGCGCGTCACCGATATCGACGCCTCGCTGAAGTTCTACTGCGACGCGCTCGGGCTCAAGGAGCTCTCGCGCCGCGACTATCCGCAGGGGCGCTTCACGCTGGTGTTTCTCGCCGCTCCGGGCGACGAGTCCGCGCAGGTGGAGCTCACCCACAACTGGGACCCGCAAGGCTACGGCCCCGGCCGCAACTTCGGCCACCTGGCGTACGAGGTGGAGGACATCTACGCCGCCTGCCGGCGCCTCAGCGAGCACGGCGTCACCATCCTGCGGCCGCCGCGCGACGGCCACATGGCCTTCGTGCGCTCACCGGACAACATCTCGATCGAGCTGCTGCAGCGGGGCGCGGCGCTGGCGGCGGCGGAACCGTGGAAGTCGATGCCCAACACCGGCAGCTGGTGAGGACGGCCGGTGGCTGAGGTCCGCGGGCGATGAAATTCTTTCCGAGCCTGCTGATCGCGGCGGTTTTCGCCACGCTGACCTTCGCCGTGTGGGCGTACCTCAACCGGCCGACGCGCGAGCCGCCGTGGCCGGCGGTCATCCAGGGTTTCGCCTTCTCGCCGTTTCGCGCCAATGAGGACCCGACGCAGGGGCAGATGCCGACCGACGCGGAGATCGACTCGGATCTCGCGCTGCTCGAGGGGCACGTCAACGCGGTGCGCACCTACAGCGTCGAGAAGACGCTCGCCGACATCCCGGAGCTCGCCGACCGGCACGGCCTGAACGTCGCGCTCGGTGCCTGGCTCGATAACCACCACGACAAGAACGAAGAGCAGCTGCAGACCGTCATCGACCTCGCCAACACGCACCAGAACGTGGTGCGGGTAATCATCGGCAACGAGGTGCTGCTGCGCGGCGACCTGCCGCTCGCCGACCTCGAGGGCTATCTCGACCGCGCGCGCGCGGCGATCGGCCCGCCGGTGGGCACCGCCGAGACCTGGGATGTGTGGCTGGCGTATCCGGAGCTGGCGCAGCACGTGGATTTCATCGGCGTGCATCTGCTGCCGTACTGGGAGGGCGTGCCGGTCGATCAGGCAGTGGACTATGCGCTCACGCAGTTCAAGCGCCTGCAGCGGGCTTTTCCCCGCAAACCGATCGTGATCGCCGAGATCGGCTGGCCGAGCCGCGGCCGCACGCGGGAATCGGCGGTGGCCTCGGATGCCAACGAGGCGCTGTTCCTGCGCCGCTTCCTGTACCGCGCGCATCAGCAACAGATCGTCTACTACGTGATGGAGGCCTTTGACCAGCCGTGGAAGGCCTACATGGAAGGGGCGGTGGGCTCGTACTGGGGCGTGTACGACGTCAACCGCCATCCGAAGTTCGCGTTCACCGCGCCCATCGTGCGCGTGCCCGAGTGGCACATCCTCGCGGCCATCTCGGTGGCCGTATCGCTGCTGCTGCTCGGACTGCTGTACCTGAACAGCGCTGCGCTGCGTAACCGCGGGCGCAGCTTCCTCGCGCTGGTGGTGTACGCCGCCGCCACCATCGCAGTGTGGGTCATCTACGATTTCACGCAGCAATACATGACGGTCGCGAGCGTCATCGCCGGCGTGCTGCTGATGCTCGGCATGCTCGGCGTGCTGCTGATGCTGCTCGCCGAGGCGCACGAGTGGGCCGAGGCCCACTGGGTCGAGTACCGCCGCCGTCTCGGTGCGCCGCAGCTGGCTCACACGGCGCACCCGCCCAGGGTGTCGATCCACGTGCCGGCCTACAATGAGCCCCCGGGCATGCTGATCGAGACGCTCGATGCGCTGGCGCGGCTCGACTACCCGGACTTCGAGGTCCTGGTCATCGACAACAACACGCACGACGAAGCGGTATGGCGGCCGGTCGAGGCGCACTGCGCCACGCTCGGCGCGCGCTTCCGCTTCTTCCACGTCGCGCCGCTTGCCGGCTTCAAGGCGGGCGCGCTCAACTACGCGCTGGCGCGCACCGCGGCGGATGCGCGGATCGTCGCCGTCATCGACAGCGACTACGTGGTCGATGCGCGCTGGCTGCGCGACCTGACGCCGGCGTTCGAGGACCAGCGCGTCGCCATTGTGCAGGCGCCACAGGACTACCGCGACGCGGACCAGAGTGCCTTCAAGGCGATGTGCTACGCGGAGTACCGTGGCTTCTTCCACATCGGCATGATCACCCGCAACGAGCGCAACGCCATCATCCAACACGGCACCATGACCATGGTGCGCCGCGAGCAGCTGGCGCGTTGCCGCTGGGCCGAGTGGTGCATCACCGAGGACGCCGAGCTCGGGCTGCGCATCTTCGAGGCGGGCTTCGACGCCACCTACGTGCCGGTGAGTTACGGCCGTGGCCTCATGCCCGATACCTTCATCGACTTCAAGAAGCAGCGTTTCCGCTGGGCCTACGGGGCGATGCAGATCCTCAAGGCGCACGCCCGCAACCTGTTCCTCGAAGGCGGTCCGCTGTCGGCCGGGCAGCGCTACCACTTCATCGCCGGCTGGCTGCCGTGGGTGGCCGACGGCTCGAACCTGCTGTTCAACCTCGCCGCTCTGAGCTGGTCGGTCGCGATGGTATGGGCACCGATCGAGCCGCCGCTGGTCATGTATTCGGTGCTGCCGCTGTCGCTGTTCACCTTCAAGCTCGCCAAGCTCGTGCATCTGTACCGGGTGCGCGTCGGCGCGAACGTGCGCCAGACGCTCGCCGCCGCCATCGCCGGGCTGGCGCTGACCCACACCATCGGCAAGGCCGCGGTGAAGGGTCTGGTCACCCGCAGCGAGCCGTTCTTCCGCACGCCCAAGCAGGGCAGCACCTCGGGACTGCTGCGCGCGCTGGCGGCGGCGCGCGAGGAAACGCTGATGATGATCGGCCTGATGCTCGCGGCCTGGGCGGTCGGGCACACGGTGCCCACCGAGGGACCGGAGCGCTTCGAATGGGGTCCGGACCGCATCGCCTGGATCGTCGTGCTGCTGGTCCAGTCGGTGCCGTACGCCTCCTCGCTCATCGTGTCGCTGATAAGCGCGTTCCCGCTGCCGGCGCGCCTGCTCGGCACCGGCTACCGGCCCATGACCGGCGGCGGCCGGCAGCCGGAAGTCGACCCGGCGGGCTGACTCAAGGCTCACGCACCGTGCAGGGCAGGTCGCGCGCCATCGGCCTCATGATCGCGGCAGTCGCGGTGTTCTCGGTGATGGACGCGCTGCTGAAGCTGCTGTCGGCTCACTATCCGCCGCTCGAAGTGGCGGTGCTGCGCGGCGGCGCGTCGCTGCCGTTCATCCTGCTGCCGGTGCTGATCACCGGGCGCTGGCGCGACCTGCGTCCGCACCGCTTAGCGATGCACCTGCTGCGCGGCGCGCTCGCGGTGGTGGTACTCGGCGGGTTCATCTACGCGGTGCGCGCGCTGTCGCTCGCCAACGCCTACGCCGTGTTCCTGTCGGCGCCGCTGCTGGTCACCGCGCTCGCGGTGCCGTTGCTGAAGGAGCACGCCGACGCGCGCAACTGGCTCGCCATTCTCGTCGGGCTGGTCGGGGTGTTGATCATCCTCAGGCCGAGCGTCGCCGGGCTGGTGAGCATCGGCGCGCTGGCAGCGTTCGTCTCCGCTTGCGCCTACGCGCTGAGCGGCATCGCTGTGCGGGTGCTTACCCGCACCGACAGTACCGTGAGCGTGGTGTTCTGGACCTTCGGTTTCCTGACCGTGTTCTCCGGGCTGCTCGCCGCGCCGGGTTGGGTGCCGCTCGAGCACGCGCACCTGCGCTGGCTGCTGCTGCTCGGACTGCTGGCCGCGGTCGCGCAGTACCTGATGACGGAAGCGTTCCGTTCCGCGCCGGCCTCGGTGGTCTCGCCCTTCGAGTACACCGCGCTGCCCTGGGGCATCGCCATCGACCGCCTGGTGTGGCACGTGCTGCCGTCGGCGCGGGTGCTGTGCGGCGGCGGCATCGTCATCGCGAGCGGGCTGTATCTGCTGTGGCACCAGCGTGCGCGGGCACCGGCCGGAGCGACGCAACGAGCATGACAGCCGATGGCGGAGAAGGGCAGAATGTTGCGCCCCTCGCCGACTGTGGAAGATGTCGCTCGCAAACAAGAGGAAGACAGGCCATGAGCAACGCCGAAGTCCTGGGACGATTTGTCTGGCACGAGCTGCTGACGACCGACACGGCCGCCGCGGCCGCGTTCTACCCCAAGGTCGTGCCGTGGCGGACGGCCCCTTCCAACATGCCCGGCTACACCATCTGGATGGCCGGTCAGACCCAGATCGGCGGCTTGATGGCGCATACCGGCGACGGCGGCGCCGGCACTCCGGCGCACTGGCTGGTTTATATCGGTACGCCGGGAGTCGATGCCACCTGCGCGCGGGCACAGGGCCTGGGCGCGAAGGTGGTGAAGGCACCGGCCGACATCCCCAATGTCGGGCGGTTCGCCGTGCTGACCGATCCGCAGGGGGCTGCGTTCGCGGTGTTCACCCCCGGTGCAGGACCGCCGCCGGCGGCGAGCGCGGGCGCGGGCGGTTTCTCCTGGCACGAGCTGTCGACCACCGACGTGGCGGCAGCGCTGCGCTTCTACGGCGAGCTGTTCGGCTGGCGCAAGGGCCCCGGACACGACATGGGCACCGGCATGGGGGTCTACCAGCTCTTCGAGCACGGCGGACGGCAGGTGGGCGGCATGCACGCGGTGCAGGGTCCGAGCACTCCTCCCGCCTGGTTGAGCTACGTCCAGGTCGCGGACGCCGATCGCACCGTGGCAGCCGCGAAGGCCGCCGGCGGACGCCTGCTGCACGGTCCGATGGAGGTGCCGGGCGGTTCGCGGATTGCACTCTTCATGGACCCGCAGGGCGGGGCCTTTGCCGTGCAGCAGATGGCACGCGTCGCCGCGCAACCAAAGGCCGCAGCGCCGGCGAAACCGGCCGTGCCACCGAAGCCGGCCGCGCCGCCGAAGCCGGCGCCGGCGGCCAAACCGGGCACGGCCGCGAAACCCGCTGCGAAGCCGGCGAAGCGCGCGACCAAGGTGCGCACCAGGAAGCCCAGGAAGAGCGCGAAGAAGAAGGCGGCGAAGAAATCCGTCCGCAAGCCGGCCAAGCGCAAGAGCGCGCGCAAGGCCACCCGCAGGGTCGCGCGTCGCTCGCCGCGTGGGTCGTCGGCGCGCGCCCGCGCGCGCAGCCGCAGGCGCTGAGAGCTTCACTCCCCGCGGCCGTCGGGCCGCGGGGAGTGACAGCACCAAAGGCTTACTTGGCGGCGGCGTCTTCCGCCTGGCGCTGATCCGCAGCCTGCTTGGCGGCCGCGTCCAGCCGCTGCTTGACGCGATCCTCGGTCTGCTTCGCGGCGGCGGCCTGTTGTGCGGCCGATTGCGCCCCGGCGGCCGCCGTGGCTCCGGTGTCAACGAGCCCGCAGCCTGCGGGCAGGATCAGCAGCACCAGCAGCGGCCAGGGAAGTGTCATGTCGGACGAAATGTACGCGCTTTGCGTCGTGGCGCAACCGTGCCGGCGCTCGTGGCACTATGGCGCCATGCCCAGGGCCGGCCAGACCCGCGTTCTCCCCGCAGCGGCGGTGCGGGTACGGCGCGGCTACTTCGAGTATCGCTACGGGCAGCTGCACGTGCACAACGCGATGCCGCCGGGCGGGGGATTCGAGGAAGGCCTGCCGCTGCTGTGCGTACATGACTTCACCGGCTCCGGCCGCGTCTTTGCGCCCTTTGCCGCGCTCGCCGCTCACGACCGCTCGGTGTACGCACCCGACCTGCCCGGCTTCGGCGAGTCGGATGCTCCCGCCGGGCGGATCGCCATTGCCGACTATGCGGCAGCGCTCGGCGACTTCCTGGAAGGCCTGCGCCTGCGGCAAGTGGCGGTGCTCGGCCTGCGCAGCGGAAGCCTGGTCGCCACCGAGCTCGCGGCCGCCCGCCCCGCGCAGGTGAGCCGCGTGATCCTGGTGTCGGTGCCGCTGCTGACGGAGGCGGAACGAGCCGGCGGCGTCGGTGCGCCGAGCGCGGACGACGCCGCGCGCGCGCCGGAGCAGCACCGCGCCACGCAAACCGCTGCGCAGTATCCGCTGCACGAACGCCTGGCGAAGCTGACACAGCGCGTGCTGGTACTGCGCCCGCGCGATGAGCTGTGGGAGGCGACCGGGCGGGTGCGCAATGCGCTGCCGGCGGCACGCCTCACCGAGCTCGACGCGACTGCAGCTGAGCTGTTCGCTGCCGCACCGCACCGCATCGCCGAAACGATGCGTGAGTTCCTGCGGGTTTGACAGGGAGGGTTTCGCGATTCCTCTCACACATTTATCCGGATCGCTGCGGCGGCGCCGTCGCGCGGCGCTACACTTTTCTCCAATGACAGCCGAGTACACCCGATGAGCCTGCGTCCGATGTCGCCGCCGCCTGTGTCTTCTCACGCTGCGCCCGATCTGGACAGCACCGCGGAGCTGCCGATACTCGACCCGGCGGCGTTCGAGGCGGCCTCCGCCGCGACGGCGCAGGGGCGTTCCGACACCTGGATCATGCCGCCGGAGGCGCGCGCCGCATTCACCCCGATGCCCGGTGCCGCCGCGGATGGCGACGCGGCGCAGCCGCCCGAGCTGCCGGTGTTGCTCGCCGAGCGCGACGCCCGGCTCGCTGAGCTCGAGCAGCAGCTGTCTGCCGCACGCGCCGAGCTCGCGGCCGCCGCGGCGCACCACGACGCGCAGCTCGAGGAGGCGCAGGCCGCGCGCATTGCCGCCGAGCAACGCGCGGCCGACAGCATCGAGCAGCTGGGCGAGGCGCACCAGCAGCTGCGCGCCGCGCACGAGCGCGCGCAGCAGCTGCAGAGCCGCCTCGACGAGCAGGAAAGTGCCAGCCGCGCCCGCCAGGAGCAGCAGCTCGAGCAGCACGAGGCGCTCAACGCGAGCACGCGCGCACAGGCCGCAGCGCTGATGGCGGAGCTGCACGCGCAGCGCGCGCGCGCGGCGAGCTATTTCGAATCCCTGCAGAACCTCGAGGCGCGCCGCCAGATGGTGGAGATGCAGGCGACGGACCTGTACGCCGCCGCCGGGCAACGCGCCGCGGAGCTCGAGCGCACGACGCGCGAGCTGACCGCCCGCGACACGCAGCTGCGCGAGCGCGAGACTGCCCTGGCGCAGCACGTCGCGGACGTTGCGCGCCTCGAGCAGCAGGTCGGCACGCTGAGCGCAGCGCTCGCGCAGCGCGAGACACAGCTGCAGGAAGCGCGGCACGAAGCCCAGGGCCTGCAGGTGAGCATTGCGCGCCTGCAGGGCGAGGTCACCGAGGGTGCGGAGCGGGTGCGCACACTCGAGGCTGCCACCGCCGCCCACGAGGAAGTCGGTGCGCAGCAGCAGCAGGAGCTGCAGCAGCTGCGGGCCGCGCACGCCGAGCTCGATACGGCGCTCGCCGCGGAGCGCAGCGAAACTGCGCAGGCACTCGCGTCCACGCGTGCGCAGGCGAGCACGGCCGGCGAGCGCGCCGCGGCGCTCGAGGCCGAGGTGCCGCCGCTGCGTGAGCACGCCGCACAGCTCGAGAGCACGCTCGGCGCGGAGCGCGCCCGCAACACGCAGCTGGAAGGCGAGCTCAGCACCGTACGCACGGAGATGGAGGACTGGGGCGGGGTATTGCTCACGGCGCAGCAGGAGCGCGGCGGCTACCAGGCGAACCTCGCCGCTGCCGAGTCGCGCGCGCGGCAGTTCGAGCAGGAGGCGGCCGAACATCGCGAGGCGGCGGAGACACTGCGCAGCGAATGCGACGCGCTCGGTGCCCGCGTGCGTGAGCTCGAAGGACATCTGTCCGCCGCCGAGGACAGCGTGCATCGACTCGAGTCCGAAGCGCGCACGCACGGCGAGCACAAGCGCGATGCAGGTGCGGACGTGCGCCATGCCGCGACCGACAGCGGCCTCGACCGGGAACTGCGCGAGGCCGCGCGCCAGGCAACCGAAGTCGGTGCCGGCGCGCCGCCGGAGCCACCCCCGGACGGCCTCGCGCGGCTGCTGATCCACAGCGACGGCGACCGCGAGATCGTGCACGTGCTCGGCCGCAAGACCAGCATCGGCCGCACGCCCGACAACGACCTGCAGATCGACGCCAAGTACGTCAGCCGCCACCATGCGGTGATCCTCGTCGGTCCGGAGCACGCGCTCATCGAGGATCTCAACAGCACCAACGGGGTGCTGGTGAACGGGCGCCGCATCGCCCGCCACACGCTCAAGGACGGTGACCAGATCGCCCTCGGGCGCAGCGTGTACCGCTTCGCCGTGCGCAAGAGCTCCGACAAGCGCTGACAGCCAACGCAGGTGGCGAGCCCCTACATCGAGAGAATCCTCAAGGCGCGCGTCTACGACGTCGCTATCGAGTCGCCGCTCGAGGAGGCGGTCCGTCTGTCGCGTCGGCTCGATAACCACGTGCTGCTCAAGCGCGAGGATCTGCAGCCGGTGTTCTCGTTCAAAGTGCGCGGCGCCTACAACCGCATCGCCAGCCTCGGCGAGGCGAGCGCGCGGCGCGGGGTGGTGTGCGCCTCGGCCGGCAACCATGCGCAGGGCGTGGCGCTCGCCGCTCAACGGCGCGGCATCGCGGCGCTGGTCGTCATGCCCGAGACCACGCCCGCCATCAAGGTACAGGCGGTGGCCGGCCTCGGCGCCGAGGTGCTGATGCATGGCGACGACTACGACAGCGCGTTCGAGCGGGCGGTGAAGCTGGCGCGCGAGCGCAACCTGGTGTTCGTGCACCCCTTCGACGACCCCGACGTGATCGCCGGCCAGGGCACCATTGCGGTCGAGATCCTGCGCCAGACCGGCGCGGAGCTCGACGCGATCTTCGTGCCGGTCGGCGGCGGCGGACTGCTGGCCGGCATCGCGGTATACGTGAAGTACCTGTACCCGGGCGTGAAGGTGATCGGCGTCGAGCCTGAGGACGCCGCCGGCATGCACGACTCGCTGCGCGCCGGGCGGCGCGTCACCCTCGAGCGCGTCGGCATCTTCGCCGACGGCGTGGCGGTGCGGCGCGTGGGCGAGGAGACCTTCGCGCTGTGCCGCGGGCTGGTGGACGAGATGGTGCTGCTCAGCACCGACGAGATCTGCGCCGCGATCCAGGACGTGTTCGAGGACACCCGCTCGATCGTCGAGCCGGCCGGCGCACTGGCGGTCGCGGGCCTGAAGAAATACGTGGCGCGCACCGGCTGGCGCGGCAAGCGCCTGGTGGCCATCAACAGCGGCGCCAACATGAACTTCGACCGCCTGCGCCACGTCGCCGAACGTGCCGACCTCGGCGGGCAGCGCGAGGCGCTGCTCGCGGTGGTCATCCCCGAGCAGCCGGGCAGCTTCCTGCACTTCTGCGAGGTGCTCGGCCGGCGCAGCGTCACCGAGTTCAACTACCGCTACGCCGGCCCCGGCAGCGCGCAGATCTTTGCCGGGCTCGCGCTCAGCGACGGCCACGCGGAGAAGGAGGCGGCGCTGCAGGCGCTGCGCGCGGCGGGTTACACCGTCACCGACATGAGCGCGGACGAGATGGCCAAGCTGCACGTGCGCTACATGGTCGGCGGCCACGCCCCCGGAATTGCCGACGAGGTGCTGTACCGCTTCGAGTTCCCGGAGCGTCCCGGGGCGCTGCTGAAGTTCCTGCAGGCGATCGGCGTGCGCTGGAACATCACGCTGTTCCACTACCGCAACCACGGCTCGGACTACGGCCGCGTGCTCGCCGGCATCCAGGTGCCCCCGGCCGAGCGGGCGGACTTTCTGCGCCACCTGAACGAGCTGCACTACGGCTACGTCGAGGAGACGGCCAACCCTGCCTACCGCATGTTTCTCAGCGCCTGAAGGCGCGCGAAGCCTGCGGCGCCGGCGCAGCCGCGCCGCCTCACCCGCCCGGCTGGCGGCTCTCGAGCTGCCACTCGCGCCAGATCGCGAGCAGCACGGCAAGAATCACCGGGCCGACGAACAGGCCGACCAGCCCGAAGGCGGCGAGTCCGCCGAGCACGCCGAACATCACCACCAGGAAGGGGATGCGTGCCTCGCGGCTGATGAGGAACGGGCGCACGATGTGATCGGTCCAGCCCATGACGAGCGAGCCCCAGATCAACAGCCCGACCGCCGCTACCGTGCTGCTTTTCATGAACAGCCACAGCACCACCCCACCCCAGATGGCCGGGGCGGCGAACGGGATCAGGCCGCACACCGTGGTGAGCGAGGCCAGGAACACCGGCGCGCCGGCACCGGCGACCCAGTAGCCCAGCCCCACCAGCACGCCCTGCACCACCGCCGCCAGCACCAGCCCGTAAACCACCGCCTTCACGGTCTGCTCGATGGCGAGCAGGTAGTGATGCACCCGCGGGCCGAGCACCTGCTCCAGCGCGTGCGCCACCTGTGCGGCGATGCGCTCGCCGCCGAGATAGAGGAAGAACAGGCTCACCACCGACAGCAGCAGCTTCACGGCGTTGCGCCCGATGCCGCCGATGAGGTGCGCGATCTGGTCGAAGGAGTGGTCGGTGATCTTGCGCAGTTCGAGCCCGAGAGCGTTCGGATCCTGGGCGACGCGCGCGCTCAGATCGCGCAGTTGATCGCCGATCCACGGCAGCCTCAGTAGCGCCGGGGGCAGCTGCACGCCGCCGGCGAGCAGCGCCTGCGTCGCGTGATAGGCGTGGATCACCTCGATGCGCAGCACCACAGCGAGCCACACCAGCGGTGCGATCACCGCTACGCTCACCGCCATCGTCATCAGCACGGCGGCGACGACCACGCGTCCGCGACAGCGGGCGCGCACCCACAGGTGCCCGGGCCAGGTGACGAAGGCGAGGATCCCGGCCCACACCAGCGGCACGATGAACGGATCCATGACACGAAAGCCGAGCAGCACCAGTCCCGCCAGCAACGCCAGGGTGATCAGCCGCCGCAGCCAGGTCGCGGACACCAGATCCTCCAGCGGCGGCCCCGGGGTGCTCATTGGAGACCGGCCGCGTCCGAGGCGAACATGGTCAGCGCCAGCAGCATGCAGGTGGCCAGCGTGAGTTGGCGGCGCAGTGCCAGGTAGGCCGGCGGCAGCTGCGCGTGCAGCACCCGGTGCTCGTACAGCCACCAGCCGCCGTGCCCGACGACGAGCAGCGCAAGGCCGCGCTCGCCAGTCAACACCAGCGCGGCGGCCGCGATCAGCGCCGGCAGCGCGCTGCTGCCGCGCGCGCGCTCCCGTGGCAGTCCCCCGGCGAGCGCCAGCCCCAGGTGCAGCGCACCGACGCCCGCCAGCAGCACCGCCCCCCAGGCGAGCGCGATGCGCTGCGCCAGCTCCCGCAGAGCATAGGAGGGCAGCAGGCCGACGCCCGCCAGGCACAACAGCAGCGGTGCAACCGCCAGGTAGCCAGCCCACTCCGTCATGCTGCCCGCGCCGGCAGCGCTGTCGTTGGCAGTTCCCACCGTCTGATCATGCCACGGGGCACACCCTGCAGGCGGCCCTTGACGGCGCAACCCCGCGGCAGGCAGGCTTCGCGCGGCGTGAGGTGTCCGTTCCAACGCATGCGGTCGAAGGCTGTGACCGCGTGCGCCGGGAACGGTTAAACGGGAAGTCCGGTGCGGATTCGTCCAAAGCCGGCGCTGCCCCCGCAACGGTAATCGAGATCGGGCGGATCACATAGCCACTGCACCTTAGAGGGGTGCGGGAAGGCGATCCGCCTGGAGTGCCAGTCACTCCAGCTCGAGAGCCCGGAGACCGGCCTCGCGTGACTTCCGATGGGCGTCGCGGCGGGCGATGCTGGTTGGGCGGCGAGCGCACGCGTTCCGCCGCGCGTCCAGCTTCTGCAAATGCCACGGGCCCACGGGCACGGGTGGTGCATTTTCAGGAGCTGAATCCATGTCAACAGGTCTCAACACGCGCCGTGCGTCCGCGCGCGCCGCACCGTCGCTGTCCCTGCGTCCCACGTTTCTCCTGCCGCTCGTCCTGGCAGCCCTGCCGGGGCTGTGCCCGGCGGCCGAAGCGGATGAGCTGCAGACCATCGTGATCACCGCCACGCGTATTCCCACGCCGGTGCTGCAGGTGGCCAGCAGCATCACGGTCGTGACCGCGGCGGACATCGAGGCGCGCCAGGAGCGCACCTTCGCCGATGTGCTCAAGGACATCCCGGGGCTCAACGTCGTGCAGACCGGCGGACCGGGCGGGGAGACGTCGGTGTTCATGCGCGGCACCAACTCCAACCACACCAAGGTGTTCATCGACGGCATCGACGTCAGCGACCCGAGCAACGCGACCGGAGCGTTCGATTTCGGTCAGCTGCTGACGCAGGACATCGAGCGCGTCGAGGTGCTGCGCGGGCCGCAGAGCGGGCTGTACGGCTCGGACGCGATCGGCGGGGTGATCAACATCATCACCAAGAGCGGCAACGGACCGGTGCAGTTCACCGGGCTGGCCGAGGGCGGCACCTTCGACACCTTCAACCAGGGCGGCACGCTGAGCGGCTCGCAGGACGACTTCCGCTACAGTGCCAGCGTGGCGCATTTTCACGCCGGCTCCGTCCCGGTGACGCCGCTCGATCTGCTGTTGCCCGGCGAGGCCCGCAACGACGACTACGACGACAACCTCACGCTCACCAGCAAACTCGGCTACGACGTCACGCCGGATTTCGACCTGGGCCTCGCGGCGCGCTATACCGACATCCACTTGCGCGACACCGGCGAGGACTACCTCGAGGTCTTCCCGTACAGCGGCTACCCGGCGCCCGAGCAGACCACCGCCGACACAGTCGAGTACGCCACGCGCCTCACCGCGCACCTGAAGTCCTTCGACGGGGTTCTCGAGCAGACCCTCGGGCTCGCCTACACGCACGATCGCACCGACACCGTGGAGCCGCAGACCCCGCCCGCTCTGAACACCGGCGAGCGGCGCAAGGCCGACTGGCAGGGGGACGTCAAGCTCGCTCCCACCGAGACGCTGGTGCTCGGCGCCGAGTACGAGCGCGACGAGATCGATCAGCCGATTACCGCCGACGTGCACATCGGCTCCGCCTACGGCGAGCTGCAGTCGCAGATCGGCGATCACTGGTTCTCCGCGCTCAACGTCCGCAACGACGACAACAGCCGTTTCGGCGACAAGACGACCTGGCGCTTCGCCCCCGAGTGGGTGGTCACGCAAACCGATACCAGGCTGCACGCGTCCGTCGGCACGGGCTTCAAGGCGCCGACACTCTCGGAGTTGTACCAGAGCTTCCCGGCGTTCTTCTTCTTCGCCAATCCCAACCTCAAGCCCGAGAGCAGCACCGGCTGGGACGCCGGCATCGAGCAGGCAGTGGTGCACGACGTGCTGCGCGTGGGCGTGACGTACTACGACAACCGCATCCGCGACCTCATTACCACCGACGTCACCGGTACCACCTGGGCCAACGTCGGGCGCGCGACCACCGACGGCATCGAGAGCTTCATCGCTTACCAGCCGCTGAAGGAGCTCACGCTGCGGGTCGATTACACCTACACGCAAGCCGAGGACGACGTGCTCGAGCAGCCGCTGCTGCGCCGCCCCAAGCACCGCGGCAGCTTCGTGGCGACCTGGCAGGCGACCCGCGCGTGGCAGTGGAACCTCGACGTGCTCGCCGTGGGCAACTGGGTCGACGTCAGCCGCGACGGTCTGACTTCGGATCTGAACGCACCGGGCTATACGACGGTGAACCTCGCCACGAGCTACGACCTCACGCCGCGTGTGGCGCTGTTCGCGCGCGTCGACAACCTGCTCGACCGGCACTATGAGAATCCCCTCGGCTTTCTGCAGCCGAGCATCGGCGTTTACGCCGGTCTCAAAGTGAGGTTGTGAGCACCGCTCAGGGGAGAACTGTCAGCTGCAAGAGCGAGAGTGATACTCTAACGCTCGATGAGCGATCAGAGTGAGACTCCGGCGCCCGGCGCTGCGCCCACCGAGGACGAGCGCACCTGGGGGATGCTCGCGCATCTCTCCGCGCTCGCCGGGCTGGTGATGCCGCTGATCGGCATCGTTCTCGGCCCGCTCATCGTGTGGCTCGCGCGGCGCGACCAGTCCGCGTTCGTCGCCGCCCACGCCAAGGAAGCGCTCAACTTCAACATCTCCGTGCTGCTCGCCGCGGTGGTGTGCGCGCTGCTGATGCTGGTGTTCATCGGCGTGCTGCTCGGCACGGCGCTGTTCATCGCCTGGCTCGTCCTGACGCTGATCGCCGCCATCAAGGCGAGCGAGGGAGAGCTGTACAGGTATCCGTTCTCGCTGCGACTGGTGAAGTAGACGCACCCTGCCGGGCCGGCCGTGCGCTGGTCCTCTGGCGCTGCAACCCCCTTGTTTTGAAGGCTTTACGCCTGCACTGTACGGGCGTACAGTACTCCCATGCGCCGCACGATCATGGGCCGGCATGTCTACACCGGCCGCGGAGTTCTTTCAAACCCACCCGGTCGCTTCGACAAGCAGCAGCTCGAGGCGGTGGACGACGGCTGGTACCAGGACGAGGTCCCCGACAGCATCGAGACCAGCCTCGAGCCCGACCACGCGCGCGAGGTCATCAGCAGCAACGATTCGCCTGATATTCCATTCGAGCGCTCGATCAATCCTTACAGAGGATGCGCCAATGCGTGCGTTTACTGCGCGGCTCCTGAAACACCGGTGCTGATGGGTGACGGGCGCACACGTCCGCTGGCCGAGCTGCGAGTGGGGGATGAGATCTACGGCACGCGCCGCATCGGGTCGTATCGGCGCTACGTGAAATCCCGCGTGCTCGCGCACTGGAGTGTCATCAAGCCGGCGTTCCGCACGACGTTAGAGGACGGCACAAGGCTCGTCACTGGCGGCGACCATCGTTTCCTCAGCGATCGCGGCTGGAAGTTCGTGACTGGAGCCGAGCAGGGCAGGGCCCGCAGACCGCACCTCACAACCTTGAACAAGCTCATGGGGACTGGTGCATTTGCGCAGGCGGTGGTGCAGGACGAGGATTATCGCCGCGGTTATCTCTGCGGGATGATCCGAGGTGATGGCCATCTTCGTACCTTCGATTATCAGGGCAGGGATGGCAGGGTCTTTAAGGCGCAAGAATTTCGCCTCGCGCTGTGCGATCAGGAAACTCTGGTAAGGACCCGCAACTATCTGCTCGACTTCGAGGTATCGACCTGCGGATTCCTGTTCCAGGCGGCGGTGGGTGCAAGGCGGGCGCTGCATGCGATAAGAGCCGGATCCGTCCTGAGCGTTCAGTCGATTTACCGCCTGATCGCCTGGTCGCCGAGTCCTACGAAGGAATGGTCCGCGGGTTTTCTCGCCGGGATATTCGACGCCGAGGGAAGCTTCAGCCGGACCCTTCTACGTATTTCCAACACCGACCCTGTGATCATCGAATGGATTTGCAAGTGCCTGCGAGCTTTTGACTTCAACTTTGTTGTTACACACTTTCCCTACGAAGACAGGAAACCGATCGACGTCGTCAGATTGACCGGTGGCCTGCGCGAGCACCTGCGCTTCTTCCACACGGTCAGCCCCGCGATTACCCGCAAGCTCGACATCGCCGGCCTGGCGGTCAAGAGCAACGCGCGTCTGGGCGTCATCAGCATCGAGCCGCTGCAGACGATGCGGCTCCACGACATCACCACGGAAACCGGGGACTTCATCGCCAACGGCGTCATCAGCCACAACTGCTACGCCCGTCCCAGTCATGCTTACCTGGGCCTGTCACCGGGACTCGATTTCGAAACGCGGCTCTTCTACAAGGCGGACGCCGCGACGGTGCTCGAGGCCCAGCTCGCACGTCCCGGCTACGAGTGCAAGCCGATCATGCTCGGCGCCAACACCGACCCCTACCAGCCGGTCGAGCGGCGCATGCGTGTCACCCGCTCGATCCTCGAGGTACTGACACGCACGCGCCACCCGGTCACCGTCATCACCAAGAGCGCGCTGGTATTGCGCGACCTCGATCTGCTCGCGGAGCTGGCACGGCAGCAGCTGACGAGCGTCGCGGTCAGCATCACCACGCAGGACGTCGAGCTCAAACGGGTGATGGAGCCGCGTGCTGCATCGCCACAGGCGCGGTTGCGCACGCTGGCGGCGCTGCACGCCGCCGGCGTGCCCTGCGGTGTACTGGTGGCCCCGGTCATCCCCGCCCTCACGGACCACGAGCTCGAGGGCATTCTGGAGGCCGCCGCGCACGCCGGTGCGGGCTGGGCCGGTTACGTGCTGCTGCGCCTGCCCTACGAGATCAAGGATCTATTCACCGAATGGCTCGCGCAGCATTACCCCCAGCGCGCGGGGCATATTATGTCGCTGATTCGCGATATGCGTGGCGGCCGCGACAACGATCCGCGCTTTGGCACGCGCATGCGCGGCACGGGTCCTTACGCCGAGCTGCTGCGCAGGCGATTCCAGGTGGCCTGCCGGCGGCTTAATCTCAACTCCGGCGGGCGCGGCACGCTCGATACGACCTTATTCCGACCGCCCGAACCGCCTGGCGCACAGCTGCGCTTCAGCCTGTAGCGCACCGGCCGCGCCCGGCGGCGGTGGCCGGGAACCCTGGTTGCGGCCCGGCGGTCAGACTCAGGCAGGCGATGGCATACTTCGGTTGAACAAGTTTCACGCGTGATCTACCCCGCGCGACAACACTGGCCGAGTGCCTTGAACGAAACCGCGACAGCGAATCCCCCGCGGCCACTGAAGAGCCGCTACGTGCTGCACGAACGGCTGGGCAGCGGCGGGCAGGGCGAGGTCTGGCGCGCGCACGATCCGCAGCGCGGCGTCGACGTCGCGCTGAAAATCCTGCGCCCCGGGGCCGGTCGCAGTGACGCGGCGTGGGGCGCGCTACTGCACGAATACCAGAGCGCGAGCCGGCTCGATCATCCGTTGATCATCAGGGTGTTTGAACCGGAGCGCGACGAGGCCACCTTGCTGATGCCGATGGAGCTGGCCACGGGCGGTGATCTGCGCCGTCTGCGCGGCGCCGGTTATCTCGCCGTGGTGCCGGTGCTGCTGGAGGTCGCACAGGCGCTCGAGCATGCGCACCAGCGCGGCGTCATCCACCGTGACCTGAAGCCCGGTAACGTGCTCTTCGATGCGCGCGGGCGCGTGAAGCTTGCTGACTTCGGCGTCTCGAGCAGCGCACCGGATCCTGGCACGGATGCCATGATCCGCGGACTGTCGCCGTTCACCGCGAGTCCCGAGCAGCTGCGCGGTGAGCCGCCGGCGCCCAGCGATGACATCTACGGCCTCGGGGCGCTGGCGTACGAGCTGCTGTCATCCCACCCGCCGCACTACCCCAACTTCGATGCGCGGCGCGTGCAGCAAGAGCCGGTGCCGCCGCTGGTGCCGGTGCAACAGATTCCGCCACAGCTCAATGCGCTCATCATGCGCATGCTGGCCAAGGATCCCCGGCAGCGTCCAGCCTCGATGCTCGAGATCATCGACGCGCTCGAAGCCACGCTCAACGACACGCTGACATTCGACTACGAGGACGATGCCGCCGCCGGCTCGCCGTCATTGCCGCCGACGCCCGCGCACTACCTGGACGAGTTGTCCGTGACGCTGCCGCCGGGCGTGCGGCCCGGGGCCGCACGGGCGCCCGCAGCCTCGCGCGCGCCGGCAGCGAAGGCCGCGCCGGCAGCAAAGCCCGCACCGGCGGCAAAGCCGGCACCGGCGGCAAAGCCGGCACCGGCAGCACGGCCCGCACCGGCAGCAAAACCCGCACCGGCGCCGGCGATGCCGCCAGCCCCCGCCCCACGTGCGCCGCCGGCTGCGGTGCCGCCGGTAGCCGCGACTCGCGCACCCGCGCTCGTTTCGCCGCCCGCTGCCACGCCCGCACCGGCCGCTGCGGGTGCATCCGCCGTGTCAGCATCGCTCGTCGTGCCTGCGCCGGCAGATGCCGTCGCGCCCCGCCCCGCAGCGGCGCTGACGTCCCGTACGCCGGGGCTGCTCGACGAGCGGGCGCTGCAAGACCTGCAGCTCACGCCCGTTCGGGTGCAGCGCTTGGCGCCGATGCGCAGCGTCGTTCCACAGGTGCTCGCGGTGTGCGCGTTAGTTGCCGCGCTGCTGATCGCGGCATTCCTCTTGCTGCCGCAGCGCTTCGGCGGGCGGGGGATGGCGCCGTTACTCGGCCGCGCACTGACCGGCGCGTCCGTCCCTTCCGCTGCGCCCGCCGCCGCAGCGTCTGCGCCGGGCGCTGCGACTGCCCGGCCGGACGCGCTGCCCCCCGCCGCGCCCGCCGCGAGCGCCGCGCCCGCCGCGAGCGCCGCGCCCGCCGCGAGCGCCGCGCAGCCGCCCGGCGATGACGGTTACGCAGCCGCTGCCGGTCGGGGGTTTGCGGCTCTCGGTGCCGGCCGGCTCGATGAGGCGCGGACGGCCTTCGAGACGGCGCGCAGCATCCGGCCTGCCGGCGGGGAGGCGCTGGAAGGATTGCGGCGCGTCGCCATGGAGAGCGCCGCACACCGGTTCGCGGCAGCGCGCGCGCAGGCTACCGACTTCGAGGCGCAGGAGCGCTGGGAGGATGCACTGGCGGTCTACGCGTCGGTGCTGCGGCAGGCCCCGGCGGCCGCTTTCGCGCAACAGGGCAGCGCGCGCGCCACCGAGCGCCTGCAGCTTGCCGACTCGCTGCAGGCGCTCATCGATCACCCGGCAGCCCTGGCGTCGGCGCGCGCGCGGGCGCAGGCGGCGGAGCTGCTGCAGGCTGCCGAAGACCAGTCCTCGCCCGGTCCGGTGCTGCGCGAGCAGATCGCGCGCGTCACCGCGCTGCTGCCCGGGGCCGACAGGCCGGTGCACCTGGCGCTGGTGTCGGACAGCCTGACGCAGGTGTCGATTCAGAATGTCGGCACGTTCGGCAGCTTCGCGCGTCGCGACGTCGACCTCAAACCCGGGCACTACACGGTGATCGGCACGCGCGAGGGTTACCGCGACGTGCGGCTCGACGTGAGCATCGCTCCGGGACAGGACGTTCAGACGGTAAGCATCAGCTGCAACGAGCCGATCTGACCGACCCATGAGCGATGACGTTCTGGTCATCGGTGCCGGCCCGACGGGGCTGGTGCTGGCGCTGTGGCTGACGAAGCTCGGCGTTCGCGTCCGTATCCTCGACAAGACCGCCGGACCGGGAACCACCTCGCGCGCGCTCGCCGTGCAGGCGCGCACGCTCGAGCTGTATCGTCAGCTCGACCTCGCCGACGCCGTGGTGGCGCGTGGCCACCGCGTCCCGGCGGTGAACCTGTGGGCAAGGGGTGAGCGCGCCGCGCGCCTCGGCTTCGAGGCGATCGGCGCGGGCCTGACACCGTACTCGTTCATGGAGATCTTTCCCCAGGACGAGCACGAGCGGCTGCTGATCGAGCGACTCGCCGCGTGCGGAGTGCAAGTCGAACGCTGCAGCGAGCTGCTCGGCTTCCGCGAGGAGACGGAGCGGGTGTGCGCCCGCGTGCGCACCGCCCAGGGAGATGAGGTGCAGCTCAGCGCGCGCTACATCGCCGGCTGCGACGGTGCGCACTCGCTGGTACGCGAAACCATCGGCGCCGGCTTCCCCGGTGGGACGTACCGGCAGGTGTTCTACGTCGCGGACATCGAAGGGGCGGGCGCCCCGGTTGACGGGGAGCTGCACGTGGATCTCGATGAGGCGGATTTCCTCGCGGTATTCCCGCTGGCCGGCACCGGCCGGGCGCGGCTGGTCGGCACGGTGCGCGATGAGCGCGCCGATCGTGCCGACACGCTCGGCTTCGAGGACGTGAGCGGGCGGGCGATCGAGCATCTCGGGCTCGAGGTGCGCAGGGTCAACTGGTTCTCCACCTACCACGTGCATCATCGGGTCGCCGGCTCGTTCGCCCGCGGGCGCGCCTTCGTGCTCGGCGATGCGGCGCACGTCCACAGTCCGCTCGGCGGCCAGGGCATGAATACCGGCATCGGCGATGCGATCAACCTTGCCTGGAAGCTCGCGGCGGTGCTCGGCGGGCGCGCCGGCGCGGCGCTGCTCGACAGCTATGAGACGGAGCGCATGAGCTTCGCGCGCCGCCTGGTCGCCACCACCGACCGCGCCTTCAGTTTCGTCACCGCGGATGGCCCGCTCGCTGACCTGGTGCGCACCCGCGTGGCGCCCGCGGTGCTGTCCACGGTGGTGCGGCTCGAGGTGGTGCGCAACTTCCTGTTCCGCACCGTCGCGCAGCTAATGCTCAACTACCGCGGCACGGCCCTGAGCGAGGGGGTGGCCGGGGCGGTCCACGGCGGCGACCGCCTGCCCTGGGTCGGCCCCGGCGCGCTCGACAACCATGAGCCGCTGCGCTCGATCGGCTGGCAGGCGCACGTGTACGGCGACGCCGCCGGGGAGCTGCGCGCTGCCTGCAGCGCGCGCCGCCTGCCGCTGCACATCTTCCCCTGGAGCGAGGCCCAGGCCGCCGCGGGACTGGAGCGCGACGCACTGTACCTGCTGCGACCCGACACCTACGTCGGGCTGGCGGCGCCGGCGCCGGCAGCGCAGCTGCTGGAGCGCTATTTCCAGGCCCGCGGTCTGCGTTAAGCTGCGCTTCGCTCAAAACAACATCGATCGCGGCCGAAGGGGCGCTGCAGCAGCGATGGCGGAGGAAAGCAGGATCGTGCTTCTGGCCGGCGCGAGCGGCCTCACGGGCGGTTATGCGCTCGAGGCGCTGCTCGCCGCGCCGGACGTGAGCCGGGTGGTCGGCGTGTCGCGGCGCCCGCTGGGGCGCGAGCACCCGCGTCTCGCCAACCGCATCGTGCCGTTCGAGCGCCTGGAGGCGCAGCTGCAGGGTACCAGCTGCGACGCAGCGCTGTGCTGCCTCGGCACCACGCTGCGCAAGGCCGGCTCACAGCAGGCCTTTCGCGCGGTCGACGTCGACTGCGTGCTGGCCTTCGCACGCGCCGCGCGCGCCGGCGGCGCGCGCCGCTTCGTGGTGATATCGAGCGTGGGCGCACAGCGCGCCGCGCGCAATTTCTACCTGCGCACCAAGGCGGAGATGGAAGCCGGGGTGGAGGCACTGGGATTTGAGTCGCTCGACATCCTGCAGCCGTCGCTGCTGCTGAGCTGGCGCAGCGAGATGCGGCCGCTCGAGCTGCTGGCTACCGCGTGCATGCCGCTGCTGAACCCGCTGCTGCGCGGCCGCTACCTGCCGTATCGCGCCATTGCCGCGCGCACCGTGGGCGCGGCGATGGTGGGCGCCTTGCGCTCGGGGCGCCGCGGCGTGCAGCGCTATGACTACGAGGGCATCACAGCGCTCGCGCGCCTGGGGCCGACGCGCGGCCGCAACGCATCGCCCGCGAAGGCGCCCGCCGGCGCGAAGTAGCGCGGCAGCGGCGTCCTCCATGCGCGCCACGCCCGTCTGCGCTGCGCTGCTCGCCGTCGGCGCGGCGCTGCTGCTGGGCGGCTGCGCCACGCTGCGTGCACCGGCAGCGGCGAACGCGCCGAACGGCGCGGCGATCGTCGCGGTGGCGAATACGCTGGTCGGCACGCGCTACCAGTTCGGCGGCGCGGACGCGGCGGGTTTCGATTGCAGCGGCCTTGCGCTGTACGCCTACGAGCGCGTCGGCATCGCCATCCCGCGCACCGCGGCCGCGCAGCAGCGCGCGGCGCGCGCGGTACCGGCCGCGCAGCTCGCGCCGGGTGATCTGGTTTTTTTTTCATCCGCGCGCGCGCCGTCGATCACGTCGGCATCTATTCCGGCGGCGGCCGTTTCATTCACGCGCCGCGCGCGGGACACGCGGTGGAATATGCCGATCTGTATAGGGGTTTCTACGCACGGCGCTTCGTCAGCGCCGGCCGCTTCTGGTGAACGCGCCGCTCGGCGTGAGACATAAGCGGTCGCGCGCGTGCGCTGTCGCCGATGAGTGACACCACTTGAGAGTCCGGACACATTTTCGGACTTGACTGCGATCCGCGACGATTTGACACTGGGCGTCTGTGAAAAGGGCAAACCCGTCGAAAGACGGGGACGCAAAGCCACCGGTCTAAAGGAACGGGTTCCTATGACGGCGGGGCTGCCGCATCGCGCGCCGGCGCGAGCGTTGGCACTTCCCTCCCCGTCACGCGAATCCGCACAGGTCCTGTCCGACCCGTGGCGCTGATGATTTCGTACTTCGGGGACTTCGGGGAAGTTATGACAGCCACGCCCAATTTCGCTTCCAGCGCAGCTGCGGAAGCCGGGGCGGCGCCCGCGACCAGCGCGGCGCCGTTCGTTCTCAATCTGTGTTCATCGTCGACGCCGATGGCGCTCGCGCAGACTGATCTGCCCGAGCTCAAGCGTTTCACGTTCTTCGTCAGCCGGCGCTTCGAGGAGGGCCGCGAGCGCTTCCGGCTGCACATGGGCTACTTCGCCACGCTTGCCGAAGCCGAGGAGTGGCTCAACCTGGTCCGCGAGATCTATCCGGGTGCCTGGGCCGGTGAGGCGCCGGGGCGCAAGCTGCGTGAACGCGCCGCCGCGGCCGCCGCAGACCAAGCGCGGCACGCCGCCGGCCCGCAGGCGCTGGTGCCGCCGCCGCGTCCGGCCTTGCCCGCTCCCGCGCCGCCACCGCCGCCGGCTGCCTTGCGTGTGCCGGTAGTGCACGCCGCTCCGCCGTTCGCGCAGGTTGCACCACGCGCCGTCGCTGCAGCACTGGTGCAGCCGGCCAGGCATCCGGGCAAACCGGCAGCGGCGGCACCTGCCGCGCCGCCCGTGGCATACCCGGCACCGCGCACCGCCGCCGCTCCGCCGCGCGGCCTGCCGGCTGCGGCCGCGCAGGTGGCGCCGCGCGCCGCCACGCCTGCTGCCGCGCGACCCGCTCCGGCCCGCCCGCCGCAGGCCGCCGCCGCGCCCGCCGTGGCGCCGCCCGCCGCGCCAGCCGCCCGCGGGGGACGTGGACAGGTAAAGCAGGTATTCGAAGATTCCAACGTGCGCGAGGTGCTCAGGGCGCTCGGCGACGCCAGCGCTACCGGCGAGACGCGCCAGATGCAGATGCTGCCGCCGCGGCGCGAGATTACCGCCGAGCACGCCGCTCTAAGCGACACGCAGGTGCTCAAGCTCCTCGAGGTGCGCCGCTCCGCCGACAGCGAGGCGCTGCCGGCTGAGGGCACCGATGGCGGCGCGATCCCGCTGCTCAAGCCCGACGACACCGGCACGCGACGCGCGCTCAAGGAGGCCGTGGCCAGCAATGCACCGGTGTCCTTCGCGGTGCAGCTGCAGTGGTCGGTACAGCCCGCCGAGCTCGACAAGGTGCCGCCGCTCGCGATCTTCAGTGCCTACACGCTCTACACCGTCGAGGGCAGCCGCGATGGCCGCAAGTGGTACGGGCTGCGGCTCGGATTCTTCAGCGATGCGATCGCCGCCAAGCAGGTGGCGCACTACGTGCGCTCGGAGTTCGCCTCGGTGGCGGTCGTGCCGGTGAGTCCGCAGGAGAAGGCGCGCGCCACCGACCAGGAGATGGCGGCGACGCTCGCAGCGCCGATACTGGCGCGCACCGACCAGGAGGAATTCAAGCTGATCGACGAGAGCCCCGCGGCGCACGTGCCGGTCGTCCCGGCGGCGCCCAAAGCGGCGGCGAAACCCACCACCGCACGCGCGCCGCTGCGCGCAGCCGCGGAAGCGGGCAAGGGACGCGCCCGCGGCGGCGGCAAGGTCGGCGCCCGTGATCGTCGCGGGCCGCACTCGCTCGAGGAGACGCTCGAGATCCTCGGCGCCGGCCAGCTGTCGATCGACAGCGGCAACGGCGAGACGCTGAACGACTCCGGCGTGCGTCACCTGCACGTCGAGGTGCAGAAGAACTCGCCGTTCTCCAAGCTCCTCGAGCGCCTCAGCGAGCGGCTGAAGAGGCCTTAGCCGGCGCGGCGGCGTCTGCGCCGCCCGCGGCGCCCGCAAACTCCGCCAGCATCCAGCGGCGGTAGGCATCCAGGTTCGGCTCACGGCCGAGGAAACCGCTCACCAGCTGCGCCGCCGGCCGCGTCGCCCCCGGCGCGAGTACCGTGCGCCGGTAGCGCATCCCGGCCGGGCCACCGAGCAGGTCGTGGCTGTCGAACTGCGCGAAGAAATCGAGCGCGATCACCTTGTCGAGCACGTAGGTGTAGTAATTCGAGCTATAGCCGTTCAGATGCGTGAAGCTCGCCCACAGGTGATCACCCGGCACGAAGGCGAAATTGTTGTAGCGCTCGAAGGCGCGCTGGTAGGCGGCATCGAAGTCGAGTGTCGCCGGCGGCAGTGTGTGGAAATCCAGTGAAATCGCCGAGTACATCAGCTGCAGCTGCTGGCCGCTGGCGCGGCCATAGGTATCGGCGTGGTTCATGCGCTCGTACAGCTCGCGCGGCAGCACCGCGCCGGTCTGGTAGTGGCGCGCGAAGGTCGCGAGCACCTCGTAGTCGTGGAAGAACTCCTCGAGCATCTGCGACGGCGCCTCGACGAAGTCGCCCTCGACGTTGAAGCCGCCCTCGCCGGCGTAGGGCTGCTGGCCGCCGATGACGTGGTGCATGAGGTGTCCGAACTCGTGCAGGAAGATCACCACGTCGCCGTATTGCATGAGCCCGGGGTCGGCAGCGACGCCGCCCGTGAAGTTGCACACCAGCGTGCCTTCCGGAAGCTGTCCGGGCAGCACGCCCGCCGACAGCGGCTGCGTCGAGAACCACTTGTCCTTGCCCTCGCGCGGGTGCATGTCGAGGTAGATGCGGCCGAGCTTGCGGTCGCCGTCATAGACGTCATAGGTGGTGACCGACGGGTGCCAGGTGTGCACGCCGGGCACCGCGCGGATGTCGACGTGAAACAGCCGCGCCGCGGTGGCGATCACGCCGCGCTCCACCGCGGCGTAGGGGAAGTAGGGACGCACGCTCTGCGAGTCGAAGCTGAACCTGGCGCGCCGGTACTGCTCGCGCCAGTAGCTCGCGTCGGCGGCGCTGATGTTCTGCAGCGATGCATCGCGCGTGCGCGCGAAGGCGAGCAGCGCCGCATCCTCGCGCTTCGCCGCCTCGCGCGAGGCCTCGTCCACGCTGGCGAGGAAATCGTGCAGTTTCGCCGGTGAGCCGATCATCTGGTCGGCCATGGCGAAATCCGCCCAGGTGGCGTACCCGAGCAGCTGCGCCAGATCCGCGCGCGCCTGCAGCAGCCCGCGCAGCGTCTCGGTGTTGGCCGGGTAGGCGACCGATTGCGAGGCGAGGAACAGCTTGTGCCGCAGCTCGCCGTTGTCGGCGAACCGGCGCGCCGGCCAGGCGTCGGGCGGGTCGGTGGTGATCTTCACCTGACCCTGCGCATCGGGCGGGTGCGCCGCGAGGTAATCGGGCGGCAGCCCGGTGAGCTGTTCCTTGTCGACCACCACGGTGCGCACGTCATCGTGCACGGCGCGCTCGAACTTCAGTCCGAGCTCGGTGATCTTGTCCTGCAGCGCCTTGATCTGCGCGCGCGTGGCCTCGTCCTTGTCGACGCCGGCCAGGCGGTACTCGAGCAGTGTGTGCTCGAGGTAATGGCGCGTCGCGGCATCGCGCGGAGCGGGCAGGGCGGCGAGCGCGCGGTACACCGGCTGGTTGAGCGACAGCGCGGTGAGCGCGGCGTTCGCCGTCTGGGTGAGCTGTTGCGCCTTGTCGCGCAGCGCACTGGTCGCGCCCACGCCGTACAGCACGCTCGACTGCGCCGTGGCGAAGGTGAGCTCGTTGACGGCGTCGTCGTAGGGGCGCAGCGTGTTGGCCACGGTGCGCGCGCCCTTGAGCGCGAGCAGCCGTGCCACGGCCGTATCGGCGCGCTGCATGTGATAGTGGACCCAGGCCTCGAGGGCGGCCGGATCGTCGCCGCCCGCCCAGGCGTGCAGCGCATCGGCGACCGGCGGCGGCGCGGCGGGCAGCGCCGTCGCGCCGGCGCCGAGCAGGACTAACCCCAGGGCTAGGACGCGTCCGTAGCGCGGTCGCGAAAGCATGCCTGACTCCTTACAACATGCCGCGCGTGCGCTGGCACGGGCTGCGGCGGTGGCCGGCAGATTCTAGCCGCAAGCGTGGCTCGTATTGCGGCCGCCCGCCGCCGGCGCGACATGACGCTCGGCCGGTGCGGTGAGCCGCAGCCGCGCGGCCTCACGCCAGCGCGAGCAGACCGATCTGCACGAAGCGCTCGGCGAGCGACAGGCGGATGTCATCGCCCACCTCGCCGGGGATCTCGCGCACTCTGAAGCGCGGGGTATTCACCATGTATTCGATGCAGGCTTGCGCGCCGCGGTGCACGTACACGTGGCCCCCCGGATAACTGACGTCGATGCGCCCGGGGCTGGCGGTGAGGTGACAGAAGGCGAGCTCGCCCTGCAGCAGTTCGGTGTCCAGGTCGATCGCCGGCGACGCCGCCGGCATCGGCAGCGCAGCGAGCGCGGCAATGACGCGCGATGAGCGCCACTGCAGCGCACTGGCGAGGAAGCCAGGAGTGCGGCAGGCGGTCGCCAGGTTGCCGGCCGCCTCCACCACCGGCGCCGCGAACCGCTCGAGTCCCTGGCCGCGCAGCTGGAACCCGAGCCGCCCGCCGACGGTCAGGCGCCAGCCGCGGTCGAGATCGGAGAGATGATCGAGAGCTGCGATCACCGCCTCGCGCAGTGTCAGCGGCGTGAAGCCGATGGACACGTGCAGCGAGCCGCTGTCCGAATCGACGCTGTGGTAGGTGCCACGCGGCAGGTACACCAGATCGCCGGGGCGCACGTCGAGCGACTCGTGCGGGCCGAGGTCGGGGGCTACTTCGGGAATGCTCTTCCAGGTGTTGTTGAGCTCGGAAGGCTTGCTCGACACGTACCAGCGCTTGGTGCCGCGCAGCTGCGCGACCAGCAGGTCATGGTCGTCGAAGTGCACCGGAGCGCGCATGCCGCCGCGGCTCCAGAAGGCGGACACGGTCACCGGCTGGTGCAGCAACACCTCGAGGGCGCGCGCCAGCAGGTCGAGCGGGCGCGACAGCGGCCGCAGCTCCGGAAAGCGCACCGAGTAATTGCGTGCGTGCAGCTCGGCGATGCGCTGCTGGAAATCCGCGCTGCCGGTGACGCCCTCGAGGCTCGGGGCGGGCGCCGCCGGGTTGGCGGAGTGAAAGGTCAGCTTCCCCGCCAGGTGCCAGGCGCCGAGCAGTACGCTCTCCGGGTCGGCACCCAGCAGCCCGGTGCGCTCGCTGCCCGCGCCGCCTTCCACCTTGCGAAAGCCGCCGCTGAGCGTGCGGTCCAAGAACTCGTCGAGTGTCAGCGGGCGCAGGAACTGCTCGAGCCGGCGTTGGGCCTCGTGGAACAACATGCGATCGTGACCTCGCTAGCGCTTGCCAAACAGCCGCTCGAGCTCGGTGCGCGCGCGGTCGACTGCGACAGTGTCGGGCGGAGTGTAGGCCGCCGGACGCGGCTTGAAGTGATCGCAGAAGTTGGCGTGCGTCTTGTCGCTCACCTCCTCGGCGGTCGGCTCGCGGCAGTGCTTGGCGACCCGCGTGTCGTAATCCACGCACATGCGGCACACGTGCAGCTCGGCGTGGCAGCCGGGGCACTCTTCGAGACGGCGCAGCGGCAGGGTCAGCTCGGCGAGCGCCGCGCCGCATTTCCAGCAGACCAGATCGTGGGCCATCCCCCTTAAGCCTACTACTGCCGCGCGGGCGGCGCGCTGCCGGCGCTGGGGGCGGCGCTCGGGGCGGCGTGCGCCACGCGGCTCAGGCGGTAGGAGGCGAACGTCGCCCAGCCGCCGTCCTTGTCCTGCGACTCGAGCAGCAGCGAGCCGCTGTTGCCATCGGCGGCGAGCACCAGCGTGTCGCGGAACGCACCTTCCGCATAGAGAAAGGTGAACACCAGCGTCTGTCCGCTGCGCTTGCCGCTGCCCACTACCCGGGCACCGGCCGCGCCGAACTGGTCCAGCCAGTGCACGACGTAGTCGTCGGCCTTGGCATCGTGACCGAAATACACCCGCGCCTGGTAGCCGGGCGCCGGACCCAGGTCGTGCAGTGACAGGCATAGCCAGCCCTGGCGCAGCAGCCAGCGGCCGCTGCCGTGGTACTGCACCGGCTTGCCGCGCACGGTGCCGGTGAGGGTCCACTCGCCGGCGAGTTGCGCGAGAAAGGGATCGGCCGGCGTGGCGGCGGCAGTGGCGGCCGGCGCCGTGGCAGCGGCCACGGTGAGCGCCAGCGCGTACAGCAGCGATCCTGAGTTCAGCGACATGGGTGCGCTCCCTGGGGAAGGTCAGTTGGGCCGCTCGGCGCGCGTGCGTTCGCGCAGGAAACCCTCGAGCACGCGGCCGGTGTGCGAGTGCCGGCGCCGCCGCACGATGTCGCGCGGCGCGCCCTGGGCGACGATGCGGCCGCCGGCGGGGCCCGCCTCCGGCCCCAGGTCGATGATCCAGTCGGCTTCCGCCATGATGTCGAGGTTGTGCTCGACCAGCACCGCGCTGTTGCCCGCGTCCACCAGGCGGTGCAGGACGTGCAGCAGCTTCTCGACGTCCGCCATGTGCAGGCCGACCGTCGGCTCATCGAGCACGTAGAGCGTGCGCCGCGGTTTGTGGCGCAGCAGCCGCGCATCCTCGCGCACCTTGGACAGCTCGGTGACCAGCTTGATGCGCTGCGCCTCCCCTCCCGAGAGGGTCGGGCTCGGCTGCCCGAGCGTCAGGTAGCCGAGTCCCACGTCCTGCAGCAGCTTGAGCGCATGGTGTACGCGCACGTGCGCAGCGAAGAACTCCACCGCCTCATCGACGTTCATGGCGAGCACGTCGCCAATATTGCGCTCGCGCCACAACACCGCCAGGGTCTCGGCATTGAAACGCCGCCCGCCGCACACGTCGCACAACACCTTGACGTCCGGCAGGAAGCTCATCTCGATGGTCCTGATCCCCTGGCCGTCGCACGCCTCGCAGCGCCCGCCGGCGGTATTGAAGGAGAAGCGGCTGGCGGCGTAGCCGCGCATGCGTGCCTCGCTGGTGCCGGCGTAGATGCGGCGGATCTCGTCCCAGAAGCCGATGTAGGTGGCCGGACAGGAGCGCGGCGTCTTGCCGATCGGGGTCTGGTTGACCTCGAGCACGCGGTCGAGGTGCTCGAGGCCGCGCAGCGCCGCGCAGCCGAGCAGCTTGCCGGCGGGGCGCCGCCGCGCGCGCCCGTTGCCGTTGCCGGGCGTGATCAGCCGCCGCAGGTTGGCATAGAGCACGTCGCGCGCCACGGTGGACTTGCCCGACCCGGACACCCCGGTGATGACCACCAGCCGCCCGAGGGGGATGTGCACGTCGCTGCCGCGGATGTTGTGCAACGTCACGCGCTCGAGCGTGAGGCGCGGCGTGGCCGCGTTCACCGGGCGATGCGGCTGCGCCGGGTGCAGCAGCGGCTCACGCAGGAAGCGCCCGGTGGTGGAGCGCGGGTTGGCGGTCAGCTCCGCCACCGTGCCGGCGCCCACCAGCTCGCCGCCGCGTGTCCCGGCCTCGGGACCGAGGTCGAGCACGTGGTCGGCGCGGCGGATGGTGTCCTCGTCGTGCTCGACCACCACCAGCGTGTTGCGGTGGGCGGCGAGCTCGGTAAGTGCATCGAGCAGGATCGCGTTGTCGCGCGGATGCAGCCCGATGGTGGGCTCGTCCAGCACGTAGCACACCCCCTGCAGGTTCGAGCCGAGCTGCGCGGCGAGGCGGATGCGCTGCGCCTCGCCGCCCGAGAGCGTGGGCGCGGCGCGGTCGAGCTCGAGGTAGCCCAGACCGACGCGCTCGAGGAACTTCAGGCGCGCGCGAACTTCCGCGATCAGGTCGCGGGCGATCTGGCGCTCGCGCGAGGCCAGTCGCAGCCGCGCGAAGAACTGCGCGCTGCTGCTCACCGCTGCGGCGGCCAGCGCGGCGATCGAGCGCTCGCGAAAGCGCACGTTGAGCGCGACGGCGTTGAGGCGCTGCCCGTGGCACGCGGGGCAGGCGACCGGCGTATGCGCGTACCACTCGTTCCACCACAGCTCCTCGCCGCTCTGCTCGGCGTCGAACCCGGCCATCTCCACGCCGGTGCCGTAGCAGCTCTCGCACCAGCCGTGGCGCGAGTTGAAGGAGAACAGCCGCGGGTCGAGCTCGGCGAAACTCCTGCCGCAGGAGGGGCAGGCGCGCCGCGTGGAGAACACGGTCACGCGCGTCGCCCGCGCCGGCAGCACGTGTACCAGCCCCTTGCCGAAGTCGAGCGCGCGCGCCAGCGCCTGGCGCAGCGCCTCCTCGCTCTTCACCGCGACGTCGACCTCGGCCACCGGCAGCTCGATGGTGTGCTCGCGGAAGCGCGACAGGCGCGGCCACGGCGCGGTCGGCAGCAGCTCGCCGTCGACCCGCAGGGTACGAAAGCCCTTCTTCGCCGCCCACTTCGCCAGGTCGGTGTAGTAGCCCTTGCGCGCCACCACCAGCGGCGCGAGCAGCGTGAGCTTGTGGCCGCGGTAAACGCGCAGCAGCCGCGCGGCAACCGAGGCGGCGCTCTGCGGCTCGATGGCGACATCGCAGTCGGGGCAGTACTGCGTGCCGAGCTTGACGTACAACAGGCGCAGGAAGTGATAGATCTCCGTGAGCGTCGCCACCGTGCTCTTGCGCCCGCCGCGGCTGGTGCGCTGCTCGATGGCGACCGTGGGCGGAATGCCGTAGATCGCGTCGACGTCCGGACGCGTTGCCGGTTGCACGAACTGCCGGGCGTAGGCGTTCAGCGACTCGAGATAGCGGCGCTGGCCCTCGTTGAAGAGAATATCGAAGGCGAGCGTCGATTTGCCGGAGCCGGAGACGCCGGTGATCACCGTGAAACGGTCGCGCGGGATGCGCACATCGATGTTCTTCAGGTTGTGCTCGCGCGCCTTGTGGATTACCACCGCGTTCACTTCGCGGCCGTTGAGGGCCGCGTAGTGCGGCGGCGGCTCGGCGACCGCGGCCCGCGGCGCAGGCGCGGCGCTCAGCGCCGCGGCGTAGGCCGCGAGCGCCTGGCCGGTGAATGAGCCCGGATGAGCGCGCACCTGCGCGGGGCTGCCGGCGCAGACGATCTCGCCGCCGCGCTCACCACCCTCCGGTCCCAGGTCGATGATCCAGTCCGCCGCGCGGATCACGTCGAGGTTGTGCTCGATGACCAGCAGCGAATGGCCCGCGACCAGCAGCTTGCGGAACGCGCGCAGCAGCTTGGCGACGTCCTCGAAGTGCAGCCCGGTGGTCGGCTCGTCGAACAGGAACAGCTTGCCGCGGTGCGTGGTGCTCGAGGGCACCGCAGCCGCGTCCGCCAGGTGCCCGGCGAGCTTCAGGCGCTGCGCCTCGCCGCCCGAGAGCGTCGGCACCGGCTGGCCGAGCTTGACGTATTCGAGCCCGACGTCCGCGAGCGGCGTGAGCCGCTGCGCCACCTCGGGGACATCGGCGAAGAACGCGCGCGCCTCGGTCACCGTCAGATCGAGCACGTCGGCGATGCTGCAGCGGCGACCGTCAGCGCCCTCGCGGCGGATCTCGAGCACCTCCTCGCGATAGCGGCGGCCCTTGCAGTCGGGGCAGCGCAGGTACACGTCCGAGAGAAACTGCATCTCCACGTGCTCGAAGCCGTTGCCGCTGCAGCTCGGGCAGCGGCCGTTACCCGAGTTGAAGCTGAAGGTTCCGGGGGTGTACTTGCGTTCCTGCGCGGCGGGCTCGGCGGCGAACAGCGCGCGGATGGCATCGAAGGCGCCGACGTAGCTGGCGGGGTTCGAGCGCGTCGTGCGGCCGATCGGGCTCTGATCGACCATCACCACGTCGTCGATCAGCTCGGCGCCGGAGAGTCCCTGGAAACGGCCCGGTGCCTCGGTCGGCTTGCCGCGGTACTTGAGCAGCGCCGGGTACAGCACGTCCTCGACCAGTGTCGACTTGCCCGAGCCCGACACCCCGGTCACGCACACCAGGCGCTTGAGCGGTATGCGTACGTCGATGTTCCTGAGGTTGTGCTCGGCGGCGCCTTTGAGCTCGAGCCAGCGATTGGAGCGCGCCTCGGCGATGACCTCGCCCGGCGCCTCGGCGACCCCGGCGCGGGCGCCATCATCGGCGGGCACGACGCTGCGGCGGCCGTCGAGGTACTGCCCGGTGAGCGAGGCGCTGGCACGCAGCTCAGCCGGGGTGCCGAAGAAGACGATCTCCCCGCCGCGCTCGCCTGCGCCGGGACCCAGATCGAGGATGCGGTCGGCTTCCAGCATGATCTGCGGGTCGTGCTCGACCACCAGCAGCGAGTTGCCGGCATCGCGCAGGCGCTTCATCACGCCGATGACGCGCTGCATGTCGCGCGGGTGCAGCCCGATCGACGGCTCGTCCAGCACGAACAGCGTGTTGACGAGCGAGGTGCCGAGCGCGGTGGTGAGGTTGATCCGCTGCACCTCACCGCCCGAGAGCGTGCGCGACTGGCGGTCGAGCGTGAGATAGCCGAGGCCCACCTCGACCAGGTAGCGAAAGCGCGCACGCACTTCGGCGAGCAGCAGCTCGGTGGCCTCGTCGAACGGCGGCGGCAGCGCCAGCTTCTGGAAGAACTCGTAGCTGCGCTCGACGGGCAGCAGCATCAGGTCGTGGATCGACAGCCCGGGCAGCGCAGCCAGCGTCGCGGCGCTCCACTCGACACCGCGCGGCAGGAAGCGCGGCGCGTCGCCGAGAGTTGCGGCGGCGAGCTCCCGGCTGCCGACCCGCCACAGCAGCCCCGGCGTCTTCAGGCGCGCGCCGTCGCAGGCGGCGCAGGGCGTGTAGGCGCGGTAGCGCGACAGCAGCACGCGCACGTGCATCTTGTAGGCGCGCGTCTCGAGCCAGGCGAAGAAGCGCTTCACCCCGTACCAGACCTTGCGCGACCAGGCGCCCTCGCCCTCGATGACCCAGCGGCGCGCTTCGGCGCTCAGCTCGCGCCACGGCGTCTCGAGCGGGATGCCGCGCAGCTTCGCGAATTTCTCCAGGTCCTGCTGACACTCGTTGTAGGACTTCGTCTGCCACGGCTTGATGGCGCCGCCGCGCAGCGAGCGCGTTTCGTCGGGGATCACCAGCCCGTAGTCGATACCGATGGTGCGGCCGAAGCCGCGGCAGGTGTCGCAGGCGCCGAGCGGTGAGTTAAAAGAGAACGCGCTCGGGGTGGGCTCCTGGTACTTGAGGTCGCACTCGGCGCAGTGCAGGCCGCTCGAATAGCGCCACGTGGCCAGCGGCTGCGGCGGATCGCTGCCGTCGAGCACCTGCGCGTCGAGGCGGCCGCGGCCGACGCGCAGCGCCGCCTCCAGCGACTCGAGCACCCGGCCGCGCTCGGCCCCGCCAAGACGCAGCCGGTCCTGCACCACCTGCAGTGTGACGGCGGGTGGGGCGGCGCTCTTGCGGCCGCGCTTGCGCGCCGCGGTGGCGGCCGGCGCCGCCGACGCGCTCCCTGGCGCGGGCACCGTGGCGGCGGGGGGCTCGAAGAAGCGCGTGTAGCCTTGCCGTTCCAGCAGCTCGCGCACCTCGGCGACGCCGAAGTTGGGCGGCACCGGCACCGGAAAGGTGAGCACGAGCCGCGGATCGCCCGCCGCCGCGGCGCGCGCCGCGAGGTCCTGGTAGATGCTCTCGGCGGTGTCGCGCCGCACCGGCTGTCCGCAGCGCTGGCAGCACAGCGTCGCGGCGCGCGCGAACAGCAGCTTCAGGTGGTCGTTGAGCTCCGTCATGGTGCCCACGGTCGAGCGCGAGGTGCGTACCGGGTTGGTCTGGTCGATGGCGATGGCCGGGGGGATGCCGCTGATCGATTCGACCTGCGGCTTGTCCATGCGGTCGAGAAACTGCCGCGCGTACGGCGAGAAGGTCTCCACGTAGCGGCGCTGCCCTTCCGCGTAGAGCGTGTCGAACACCAGCGATGACTTGCCCGACCCGGACACCCCCGTCACCACGATCAGCTCGTTGAGCGGCAGGTCGAGATCGAGGTTCTTCAGGTTGTTCTGGCGCGCGCCACGCACGCAGATGGCGTCGCGGGAGGCGTCGGTCATTCCGTCACCGTCGGCGGTCTCAAAGGAGGAGGGCGCTTGGGAGGCTCAGCGCGGGCTTGGGGATTGTAAAGGATCCAGCGGTGCAGTGCGTCAAGCACCGGACATGGGGGCGCCCCGCGGCGACTGCAATCCTTAAGGTGTTGCCTGCGGTTAGGCCCGGTTCTGCAATCCAGTACTCCCTGCCCCGGTCTCCTGTATAACGAGCCGCCTGCGCGGATCGTTTGTCGTGCTCGCGCGACACGCTGCGGTCGCGCCGCCCGGCGTTACAATCGGCGGCGCTCAACGTCCTGACTGAAGGAGAACGACGAATGAATTCTAGAATACTGTCCGGTGTTGCTCTGGCCGCGGCCGCTGCGGTCATGTTCTCGGCGGCGGGGGCCACCACCGCTCGCGCCGATGAAGGCAAAGTGAAGTGCGAAGGCGTGAACTCGTGCAAGGGACACTCCGCCTGCAAGAGCGCCAACAACGCCTGCAAGGGTCAGAACTCCTGTAAGGGCAAGGGCTTTATGGAGATGACCCAGGCGCAGTGCGATGCCGCCAAGGCGAAGATGGCCAAGTAATGGCTCGCGGGCCGGGTGCCGCATCACGGTACCCGGCCCGCCTTTATCCATGCTGACTTATCCCCCGCTGGGCTTCGGCCTGGGGCTGCGGGTCGATCACTACGAGGCGATTCTCGCCGGGCACCCGCCGGTCGACTGGTTCGAGGTGCTCACCGAGAACTACTTGGTGCCGGGCGGCAAGCCGCTGCACTACCTGATGCGCATCCGCGAGCGCTTCCCGGTGGCGATGCACGGCGTGTCGCTGTCGATCGGCAGCACCGCGCCGCTGGACCGCGAGTACCTGCGCCAGCTGAAGGCGCTGGCCGAGCGCGTGCAGCCGGCCTGGATCTCCGATCACCTGTGCTGGACCGGGGTGGCCGGCCGCAACACCCATGACCTGCTGCCGCTGCCCTACACCGAGGAGGCGCTCGACAATGTCGTGGAGCGCGTGCGCACCGTGCAGGACTTCCTCGGGCGGCGCATCCTGCTGGAGAACGTCTCCAGCTACGTGGCGTTCCGCGACTCGCGCATGAGCGAGTGGCAGTTCCTGGGCGAGATCGCGCAACGCGCCGACTGCCTGATCCTGCTCGATGTCAACAACATCTACGTGAGCGCGGTGAACCACGAGTACGACCCGCTCGAGTACCTGCAGGCGGTGCCGGCAGCGCGCGTGCAGCAGATCCACCTCGCCGGGCACGAGAATCACGGCGACTACCTGGTGGACACCCACGACGCCGAAGTGCCCGACCCGGTATGGCAGCTGTATGCGGCCGCGCTGCGCCGCTGCGGACCGGTGTCCACCATGATCGAGCGCGACGACCACATCCCGCCGCTCGCCGAGCTCGTTGCCGAGCTCGATGTGGCGCGCGCGCTCGCCGCGCGCACGCTCAGCGCCGCGGGCGCCGCCGCCGCATGAGCGCGCTGGCGCGCGTGCAGGGAGATTTCCAGGACTACCTGCTGCGCGGGGAGCGCGCCATCGAGACGCACGTGGTCGGCACCGCGCGCGTGCCGGTGGCGACGCGCTTAGGGGTCTACGGCAACGCCTACCGCAGCCGCCTTGCCGAGGCGCTCGCCAGCAACTTCCCGGCGCTGGCGGGCCTGCTGGCGGACGATTTCGACATGCTCGCCGCCGGCTACGTGCAATCACACGACTCGCGGTACTCCTCCATCCGCTACTACGGCAGCGACCTGCCGCAGTTTCTCGCCTCGCACGCCGACTATGCCGCCGTACCGGTGCTCGCGGAACTGGCGCGCTGGGAGTGGGCGATGGCCGAGACCTTCGATGCGACCGATGCTGCGCCGCTTGGCCACGCAGCGCTCGCACGGTTCTCTCCCGGGCAGTGGGCGCAGCTGCGCTTTCGCTTCCACCCGAGCGTGCGGCGGCTCGACCTGTCGTGGAACGTGCCGCAGCTGTGGCAGGCGCTGAGTGCCGCGAGCGAGCGGCCCGCGGCAGACCTGAGCGCCGCGCCGGTCGCCTGGCTGCTGTGGCGCGAGCAGCTCGCGACCTACTTCCGCTCGCTGCCGCCGGGCGAGGCCGCAGTGCTCGACGGTGCGCTGCGCGGCTGGCCGTTCGGCGAGCTGTGCGAGTCGCTGTGCACCGAGCTCGGCGCAAGTGCGGCGCCGGCGCGCGCCGCCGAACTGCTCTCCAGCTGGGTCGCGGCCGGACTGATCGTCGGCGTTGACTGACGCGCCGGCGCCACGGCGGCGTGTGCGCACTGGCGTACAATCGCGCGCGTCTTCCCCGGGTGAGGTGGCTCATGTCGCTGCCGGTGCACGGCAACGTACTGCAGATGATCGGCAACACGCCGCTCATGGCGGTGCGCCGCCTGGACACCGGGCCGTGCGAGCTGTTCCTGAAGCTCGAGAACCAGAATCCCGGCGGCTCGATCAAGGATCGCGTCGGCTTGTACCTGATCCAGGCGGCCGAGCGCAGCGGCCGGCTCAAGCCCGGCGGTACGCTCATCGAGGCGACGGCCGGTAACACCGGTCTGGGTCTGGCGCTGGTGGCGGCGCAGAAGGGCTATCGGCTGTTGCTCGTCATTCCCGACAAGATGAGCCAGGAGAAAATCTTCCACCTGCGGGCCATGGGCGCCGAGGTGATGCTGACGCGCTCGGACGTCAGCAAGGGACACCCCGAGTACTACCGCGACCTCGCCGAGCGACTGGCGCACGAGATGCCGGACTCGTACTTCGTCAACCAGTTCGGCAACCCGGCCAATGCCCAGGCGCACGAGCAAACCACCGCGCCCGAGATCTGGGAGCAGATGGGGCACGAGCTGCACACCGTGGTGTGCGGCGCCGGCACCGGCGGCACGCTGGCCGGAATCACCCACTGCTTCGCGCGCACCGCCCCGCACGTGGACATGGTGCTGGCCGACCCGGTGGGCTCCGGGCTGGCGCACTTCGCCACCACCGGACGGCTGCCGGAGAAGATGACGCCATGGCTGGTCGAAGGCATCGGCGGGGATTCCGTGCCGCCGGTTGCGGATTTCTCGCGCGTCACCGCCACCTACAGCATCGCGGACGCGGAGGCCTTCCGTACCTGCCGCGAGCTGCTGGCCCGCGAAGGCATCATCGCCGGCACCTCCACCGGCACGCTGCTGGCGGCGGCGCTGCGCTACTGCCGCGAGCAGCGCACGCCTAAGCGCGTGGTGAGCTTCGTCTGTGACAGCGGCAACAAGTACCTCTCCAAGGTCTACAACGACTACTGGATGCTCGACCAGGGATTCCTCGAACGCGAGCACCGCGGCGACCTGCGCGACCTCATTGCCCGGCCGCACGCCGAGCACGCGGCGGTGACGGTGAATTCCACCGAGAGCGTGATGGCCGCCTACCGGCGCATGAAGCTCTACGACGTCTCGCAGCTGCCGGTGATGCAGGACGGGCGCATCATCGGCATCGTCGACGAGGAGGACATCATGCTCGAGGTGGTCGGCAACCCCGAGCACTTCAACCAGCCGGTGACGCGCGCCATGGCGAGCCACCTGGTGACCGTGCCGGTCGACGCGCCGGTCGCGCAGCTGATGGAGATCTTCAAGCGCGGCATGGTGGCGATCGTCATGCACGGCAGCGAGTTCCAGGGACTCATTACGCGCATCGATCTGCTCAACTGGCTCAGGCGGCGGTTGTAATCGCTTGCCCGCGCGGCGAAAGTTCTCCCTATGAGTAAAGAAGAATCCGTACAGCGCTTTGCTACGCGTGTGATCCACGGCGGACAGCATCCCGACCCGCTCACCGGTGCGGTGATGCCGCCGATCTACGCCACCACCACCTACGTGCAGTCGAGTCCCGGCGTGCACCAGGGCTACGACTACTCGCGCACGCGCAATCCGACGCGCGACGCGCTGCAGGCGGCGCTCGCCGACCTCGAGGGCGGTGCGGCGGCGTTCGCTTTCGCCTCCGGCATGGCCGCGACAGCGACGCTGCTCGAACTGCTCGATGCCGGCTCGCACATCATCGCCATGCATGACCTGTACGGCGGCAGCTACCGGTTGCTCGAGAACGTGCGCAAGCGCTCCGCCGGACACAGCGTGTCGTTCGTCGACCTGTCGAAGAGCACAGCGCTCGCGGCGGCGATCCGCCCGGACACGCGCCTGCTGTGGGTGGAGACCCCGACCAACCCGCTGCTGAAGCTGGTGGACCTGGAGGCGGCGGCGCGCGTGGCGCACCAGCACGGCCTGCTCGCCTGCTGTGACAACACCTTCGCCACGCCCTTTATCCAGCGGCCGCTCGAGCACGGCTTCGACGTGGTGGTGCATTCCACCACCAAGTACCTGAACGGGCACTCGGACGCCCTGGGCGGTGCGGCCATCGTGCGCGAGGGCTCCGATGTCGCCGCGCGCCTCGCCTACCTGCAGAACGCCGTGGGCGCCGTGCCGGGCCCGTTCGATGCGTTCCTCACGCTGCGCGGCATCAAGACACTGGCGCTGCGCATGGAGCGCCACTGCGCCAACGCGCTCGCGGTCGCGCAGTTCCTCGAGAAGCATCCGCAGGTGGAGCGCGTGTTCTATCCGGGACTGCCCAGCCACCCGCAGCATCAGCTCGCGCGGCGGCAGATGCAGGGCGGCTACGGCGGCATCGTCACCGCGGTGCTGCGCGGCGGGCTCGAGCCTGCGCGCCGCGCGCTCGAGCGCTGCCGGCTGTTCGCGCTTGCCGAGAGCCTCGGCGGCGTCGAGAGCCTCATCGAGCATCCGGCACTCATGACGCACGCCTCGCTGCCGGCCGCGATGCGCGAATCGCTCGGCATCAGCGACGGGCTGATACGTATTTCGGTCGGCGTCGAAGACGTCGAAGACCTGATCGCGGACCTGCGCCAGGCGCTCGGCACGATGTAACAGCCGGCCGATGCTGCAACGATGGCTGCAGGAGGCGCTGGCGCTGCATCGGGCCGGGCGGCTTGCCGAGGCCGAGCCGCTTTATCTGCAGTCGCTCGCGGCGGACAAGAATGGTTACCCCGCCCTGCAACTGCTGGGCCTGCTGCGACTGCATCAGGGTCGCGCCGCCGAGGCGCTGCCCTACCTCGAACGCGCGCTCGCGCTGCAACCCGCCGCGCCGGAATTGCTCGCCAACTACGGCATCGCGCTGCAGGGCGTAGGCCGGTACCGCGAAGCGCTCGCGGCGCTCGAGACCGTGGTGCAGCTCACTCCCAACGACAGCCGCGCCTGGAGCGACCGCGGCGCGCTGCTCAGCAAGGCTCAGCGCAACGCGGAAGCGCTCGTCGATCTGGATCGCGCCGTCGCGCTCGACCCCGACAATGCGGATGCCTGGAACAATCGCGGCCTGGTGCTGCTGGCGCTGGGCCGGCCGGAGGAGGCGCTGGCCAGCCATGACCGGGTGCTCGAGCTGCAGCCCGCTAATCTGGCCGCGCGCAACGATCGCGGACTGGCGCTGAAGGCGCTGGGAATGGCGGGCGAGGCGCTGCTCGAATTCGAGCGGGTGCTGCGAGCGAAGCCCGACCATGCCGGGGCGCTGGTCAACCGCGCCAGCGTGTTGCGGACGATGGGCGAGGTGGACCAGGCGCTGCAGAGCTATGACCGCGCGCTGGCGATCCAGCCCGACATGCCGGAAGCGCTGGCCAGCCGCGCCAGTTGCCGGTGGACGCGCAACAGCGACGTGGCAGGGGCGATCGCCGACCTGGAACGGCTGGTGGCGATCAGGCCCGACTATCCGTATGCGCGTGGCGATCTGTTGCATCTGAAGATGCACGCCGGCGACTGGCGCGATCTGGCGCGCGAGCGCGCCGCGTTGGATGAGGGTGTGCGCGCGGGCAGGCGCGTGGTCGAGCCCTACGTCTATCAGGGGCTGTGCTCCTCGCCCGCTGATCTGCTGGCCGCAGCCACGATCTACGCGCTGGACAAGTATCCGCCGCTGCCCGTGCCGCGCCGCCGCCGCCGCGAGGGGAAAATCCGCCTCGGCTATCTGTGCGGCGAGTTCCGCGCCCAGGCCACCATGTATCTGGCTGCCGGGCTGTTCGAGCATCACGACCGCAGCCGCTTCGCGGTGACCGGCTTCGACAACAGCCGCGAGGACGGCAGTGCGATGCGCCGGCGCGTGATGGCCGCCTTCGACAGATTCGTGCCAATCCAGATGCTTTCGGACCGCGAGGCCGCGCGCCAGATCGCCGCCGAAGAGATTGACATACTGGTCAATCTCAACGGCTATTTCGGGGCTCTGCGCATGGGCGTGTTCGCTCATCGGCCTGCGCCGCTGCAGGTCAATTATCTGGGGTTTCCCGGTAGCCTGGGGGCGGACTACATCGACTACATCCTGGCCGATGCCGAGGTGATCCCGGCGGGCGCGGAGCAGTTCTATCGCGAGAAAGTGGTGCGGCTGGCGGGCTGTTATCAGATCAATGACAACACGCGCGCCCGGCCCGCGCCCGCTGCCCGGGCGGCGCATGGCCTCAAGGAGACGGATTTCGTCTTCTGCCACTTCAACGCTTCCTACAAGATCTCGCCCGAGATGTTCGCGCTGTGGCTGAGGCTGCTACAGAGCGTGCCCGCGAGCGTGCTGTGGCTGCTCGAGAGCAACGCGCTGTGCGCCGCCAACCTGCGCGCGGCAAGCGCGCAGGCCGGGGTCGATCCCGCCCGCCTGGTGTTCGCTCCGCCGATGGAGAATGCGGCGCATGTCTCGCGCCTGGCGCTGGGCGATCTGCTCCTGGATTCGCTGCCTTACAACGCCCATACCACGGCCAGCGACGCGCTGTGGGCAGGGCTGCCGCTCATCACCTGCCGGGGTCAGGCGTTCGCCGGATGCGTCGCGGCCAGCCTGTTGCGCGCCGCAGGCCTTGCCGAGCTGATCACGGACAATCTGCAGGAGTATGAGTCGCTGGCGCTCAGGCTCGCGAACGACCGTGCGCTGCTGCAGTCCTATCGCGGTCGTCTCACTCGCGACCCGGCGCGGCTTGCCTTGTTCGACACCGCGCGCACCACCCGTCGGATCGAAGCGGCCTATGAGGAGATGATGGCGCGCTGGGAGAAGGACCTGTCGCCCGCGGGCTTCGACGTAGCGGAATAGAATCAGCGCGCACGGCCAGCCACCGGCATCAGGGACTGATGCCCGCCTGGCTGGTGAGATACACCGCATAGGTACCGAGCCAGTGGCCGCCCTCGTAGTGCTCGCCGGTGACCGCAGGCAGCGCTGCGTCGGCATGCGCCCGGGCCGCGGCGAGCAGAGCGGGTATGCGCGGATCGTGCGGCGGCAGGCCGTGCGCGATGCCGGCGAGCATCCACGCGCGGCTCAGGTTCAGTCCGTCGATGTGCGCGAGCTTCGGGTCCGAACGGTCGGTCACAACCCCCGGTGACAGCCATGGCGCCGCGGCGGCCTTCACGCTGTGCGGGATCTGCGGCAGGAAGCCGGACAGCCAGCGCGCGAACTGCGCCGGCGGCAGCACGCGCCGCATGAAGTCCGCCTCCGCCAGGCATGGCGAGAGGAAGTCTTCGCCCGAGGGCTCGTAGGCGAGCGGGCAGGCGCGATCGGCCTGGTAGAAGCGCTGTGCCGCATCGCTGAGCAGCGTGCGCAGACGCGTGTCGCCGGTGACCTGGGTCCAGTCCCAGATCAGGCCGAAGGAGAAGGCGGTCTGGTCGTGCTCGCCGATGCGGATCGGATAGTGCAGCTTCGGCAGCCAGCTCTCGAGGCGTGCGACCGCCTCGGTTTCCAGCGGGCCGAGCGTCGCGGACCAGCGCCGCGCGTCCGCATCGTCCCAGCGCCGCAGCTCCGCCGCCAGCTGCAACAGCCACGCGAGGCCGTAGGGACGCTCGAACGAGGCGCGGCCGGCGGCGTGCAGGTAGGCAGTCTCGCCGGTGATGTTGTCGCGTGTGAGCGAGTGCGCGATGGCGGCGCGCGCTGGCTGCGCGAACGGCGCATCCGGATACAGCCGCAGCAGCCGCACCAGCAGCCAGTGGCCGTGCACGTCCGAATGCCAGTCGAGGCAGCCGTAGAAGGCGGGCGTGAGCTCGTGCGGCGCACGCACGTCGGCCGCGCTGTTCAGCGTGTGGCTGATGTGATTGGGATACTCCTGATGCAGGCATTTCAGGGCGAGCGCGGCGAAGCGCGCAGCGGCCGCCGCATCGAGCGGGTTCGCGGCGGCGCTGGCGGTGACGGACTGCGGCGCCGCCGGCGCGGCGAACGCAGCCCCCGCGAGGCACACCAGCACGGTGCCGGCGGCTGCGATGCGATGTCTCATGGGTGCATGTTACGCTCACAGGCGTGACCGAGCCGCTTCCCCTGGTACTGATCCCGGGACTTTTCGCCTCGGCGCGGCTGTACGCGCCGCAACTGCCGCAGCTGTGGCGCTTCGGTCCCGTGACGATCGCCGATCACACCCGCGATGACAGCGTGGCCGCGATCGCGCGGCGCATTCTGGCGGACGCGCCGCGCGTGTTCGCGCTCGCCGGCTTGTCGATGGGCGGCTACATCTGCTTTGAGATCCTGCGCCAGGCACCCGCACGCGTCGCGCGGCTGGCACTGCTCGACACCAGCGCCGCCCCCGACAGCCCCGAGCAGAGTGCGGCGCGTCGCTCGCAGATGGCGCTGGTTTCGCAGGGCCGTGTTGCCGAGGTTCGCGACGCGCTGTTTGCGCGCCTGGTGCATCGCGAGCGCCGCGAAGACACGGCGCTGCGCGCCGTGTTGGATCTCATGGTGCAGGAGGTGGGCCCCGCGGCGTACCTGCGCCAGCAGAGCGCCAACATCGGCCGCCCCGATTCACGCCCGTTGCTCGCCGGCATCCGCTGCCCGACGCTGGTGCTGGTCGGCGACAGCGACGAGGTAACCCCGCCCGAGCGAGCCGCCGAGATGGCGCACACCATTGCCGGGGCGCGGCTGGTCACCGTGCCGCGCTGCGGACACCTGTCCACGCTCGAGCGGCCCGATGAAGTGACGCAGGCCCTCGTCGCATGGCTACAGACCTGAAAGCGCCGGCCGTGGAGCCGGTGACGCAGCGCGCGCTGCTGTACGCCCACCCGGACGCCGCCGGCGAATCGGTGTGGAGCGTCAGCGCGCAAGTGCAGCTCACCGCCGGCGCGACGCTCGCCTGCCACTACACGCTGCACGCCGACATGTCGCGCGTACGCCTGCCCGGCGCGGGCGTCGGACACCGCGTCGACGGGCTGTGGAACCATACCTGCTTCGAGGCCTTCGTCGCGGTGGACGGCGCGCCGGGTTACTTCGAGTTCAACTTCTCGCCGGCGCTCGACTGGGCGGCCTATCACTTCGAGTACTACCGCGCCGGCATGACCGCGGCGGTGCTCGCGCGCGCGCCGGGACTGCAGGTGCGCCGCAGCGGCGGGCAGCTCGACCTCACGGCCACCCTGCACCTGGCGGGAACGGCGCCGCTCGCGCATGCACGCGTACTGCGCCTGGCGCTCGCCGCGGTGGTCGAGGAGGACGACGGCCGGCTCTCCTACTGGGCGTTGCAGCACGCACCCGGCAACCCGGACTTCCATCATCCGGAGGGCTTTACCCTCGAGCTGCGCGCCGCATGAAACTCGGCATCGAGTGCCTGCTGGAAGAGCCGGCGCTGCGCCAGGCACTCGCCGGGCGACGCGTGGCGCTGCTCGCGCACCCGGCCTCCGTCACGCGTGATCTTACGCACTCGCTCGACGCGCTGGCGACGCTGCCGGGGCTGCAGCTGACGGCGGCGTTCGGACCGCAGCACGGCCTGCGCGGCGACAAGCAGGACAACATGGTCGAGTCGTCCGACTACGTCGACCCGGTGCATCGCATCCCGGTGTTCAGTCTCTACGGCCCGCTGCGCCGCCCGTCCGCCGCGATGATGGATGCGTTCGATGTGCTGCTGGTGGACCTGCAGGACCTCGGCTGCCGCATCTACACCTTCACCACCACGCTGCGTTACGTACTCGAGGAGGCGGCGAAGCATCGCAAGGCGGTGTGGGTGCTCGATCGGCCGAACCCCGTCGGCCGACCGGTGGAGGGACTGACGCTCGAGCCCGGCTGGGAGAGCTTCGTCGGGGCGGCCTCGCTGCCCATGCGTTACGGCCTCACCATGGGCGAGCTGGCGCACTGGTTCGTCGCGACGCTCAAGCTCGACGTGGATTGCCAGGTGGTGCCGATGCAAGGTTGGCAGCCGCAGGCCGCACCGGGGTACGGCTGGCCGCTCGATGAGCGTACATGGGTGAACCCGAGTCCCAATGCGCCGAACCTGTGGATGGCGCGCTGCTACGCCGGCACGGTGATGCTCGAGGGCACGACGCTCTCGGAAGGGCGCGGCACGACGCGGCCGCTCGAGGTACTCGGTGCGCCGGACCTGGACGTTGCGGCGTTGCTGAACGAGATGCAGGCGCTGGCACCGGCGTGGCTGCGCGGCTGCCGGTTGCGGCCGTGCTGGTTCGAGCCGACCTTCCACAAGCACGTCGGCCGCCTGTGCGCCGGCGTGCAGATCCATGTCGCGCAAGGCGGCTACTACGATCACGAGGCATTTCGGCCGTGGCGGCTGGTGGCACTCGCGTTCAAGGCGCTGCGGCGGCTGCGCCCGGACTACCCGCTGTGGCGAGATTTCCCCTACGAGTACGAGCAGGGGAGGCTGGCGATCGACGTCATCAACGGCGGCGAGGTGCTGCGCCGCTGGGTCGACGACCCGCACGGCATGCCCGCGGACCTCGAGCGGCTCGCGGGCGCGGACGAGGCTGACTGGCAGGGGGAGCGGCAGGGGACGCTCTTGTACTAGCTCGAACCTGAGCGTTCAAGCGTCCTCCAGGTCCCGCTTGAGCCGGGTCAGCAACGTGATCGCCTCGGCAGCGTAACCCGAGATCCAGCGGTCATAGATGTCCTTGAACGGCGCTACATTCAGATAATTCCACCGCTGCCGCCCCGCGCGACGGACAATGACGAGTCCAGCGCGTTCCAATACGCCGATGTGCTGCATGACAGTGCAGCGATCCAGCGCACCTGCGAAACGCTCGCACAGCTCGCCCGTGGTACGCGGGGCCTTCTTCAGAAGGTCGAGGATCCGCCGCCGCCGCCCATCCGCCAGAGCCTTGAAGACCAGGTCATCCGCATCGCTTGACATGTTACATTATTATAACATAATAGCGGCAGTCGGCAAGCGAAGGACAGTGACATGGAACCCAAATTCCAGGTGCAATTGAAGATCCGCAAACCGGTGGCCGAAGTCTTTGCGGCGGTCGTCGAGCCGCAGAAGTTGACGGGTTACTTCATTCAGACATCAAGTGGCCCGTTGACCGAGGGCGCGACGGTGACGTGGAAGTTCGCCGAAGCGCCCGAGCCTTGCGAGGTGACGGTGCGCAAGCTCGCCAAAAACGAGACGATCGTCCTGGAGTGGGCGGGGGGTCGCAGCTACAACACGCGCGTCGAAATGGAATTCAAGCCGCTCGATGCCATGAGCACGCTGGTGCTGATACGCGAGTCGGGCTGGCGAAGCGACGACACGAGCACCGAGCTTTCCTACGGGAACGCGGGCGGCTGGATGCACATGCTGTGCTGTCTCAAGGCCTTCCTCGAATACAACATCAATCTTCGTGCCGGCGGGGTGCGGTAGCAGTGGCGGGGGGTGCCCGCAGTCTCACGAGGCGTCGCTTTTGCCGCTGCAACTCACGTACGGTGGCGGCTCACCGGCGACGATCGGGCAGAGTTTGATCGGCCGCAGCCGGTCGAATTCCTTCTTCCAGTAGCCGACATCCAGCGTCGGCGGCTGGTGCGAGTCCGCTCCGTGCCGCGCCCACTGCAGCGCGTAGTAGTCGGCGCTTCCCTTGACCGCGAGGATGATCGCCGATTCGCTATAGGATTGCGCGCCCGCCTGCACATGGCCACAGCTGGCGACCACTGCGAAGCCCTCGAAGGCATTGATGCTCTCGGGACCCAGATCGACGCTGGCGAAGCTATCGGGGCAGTGGCGTCTGAAGCCTGCGGCCAGAGTCGCCGCGAACCCACGTGGTGTGGCACCGGGGTTGGCAGCCAGGTCCTTGGTTGCCGTGAGCGTGATCATTTGCGTCCAATGATCCACGCTCTCGCCCTGCGGCACGTACTCGCGGCTGTAGAAGATGCCTGTGGCTTTCTCGTAGGCCGCCTTGGCGCCACTGAACTCCGGCGGCAGCGAGAACGCGAACAGCTGGTGAAACCCCGGGCTGATCGAGGTGTCCGCGGGCACCGCGCCGGTCAGCGCAGCGCCAGCCAGAGCCAACATGATGAGTTGAGCGGGACTGATACGCATCCTTGGTCTCCTCCTGCGCACGTTATACATGCCCGAACGGCTTGAAGCTGCTCTACACGATGCGTTTCAGCTGCGCTGCGCCCACCGCGCTCAGGTCCGGCAGCAGAAACGTGCGGCGCGCCAGCTCGCTCGCCAGGCGCTCGGGAGAATACCAGCGCACCAGCGCGCCCTTGTCGAGCAGCTGCGGGTGGGCAGCCAGGAACGCGGCAAAGTCGGGGAGGTCGGCGGCGCCTTCCAGGCGCTCGGCGATCAGCGACAGAAACGCGATGGTGAGCGTCTGGTTGAACGCCTGCGGCCTGCCCGCGCGCGAGCTCATGAGCCGCAACGCCTGCGAATAGTGCTGCGCCGTCGTCGCGAAGTCATGCCGGCGCAGCATCTCGAACGCCATGCGCACGTGCTCGCGGTGCGGGAAGCTGGCGGCATCCAGCTCGCCGCGCACAAACGCGGCAAGCTCCGGGCAGTCAGGCAACATCGTCGCTCGCCTCGCGCAGCCGATGCGAGTCGCGTGCCGTCAGCTCGAGCCCGTACACCGCCTTCAGCGCGCGGATCTTCTTCAGCGTGGCGGCCGAGAACGGCGTCTTGTCCTCGAAGGCGTGCAGCACGATGCCCTCGAGCAGGTCGCCGAGGGACAGGTCGAGCTCGGTCGCCAGCGCCTTCAGCACCTTCAGCAGCCGGCTCTCCAGGCGCACACCGGTCTGCGTTCGCGTGATGTCTTTCATGGACATCATGGTACATTGGTACCAAGGTAACATCAAGCCGCAGCGCCGCCGGGCGGCATCGCGGGTCGCCCGGCAACAGTGGCTCCCGGCAATGCGGGCCGTTCAGGCCTCGTAAACGGGCATTGCGCGCGCCTGCCGCTCGCGGCCGTGACCGCACCGTGCGGCTTCTGTTCTAATCTGCGCCCCCATGCAGACCGCGCCCGACATCACCGGCTATCGCAGGCACTGGGCCGCGCGCTTCGGCACGGCCCAGTTCCTGCCCATGTCGCGCGCGGAAATGGACGCGCTCGGCTGGGACAGCTGCGACGTCATCGTCGTGACGGGCGACGCCTACGTCGATCATCCGAGCTTCGGCATGGCGATCATCGGCCGCGTGCTCGAGGCGCAGGGCTTCAGGGTCGGCATCATCGCGCAGCCCGACTGGCACAGCGCGGCAGCCTTCACGGCGCTCGGCCGCCCCAACCTGTTCTTCGGCATCACCGCCGGCAACATGGATTCGATGGTCAACCGCTACACCGCGGACCGCCGCATCCGCAGCGACGATGCGTACACGCCGGGAGGCGCCGGCGGGCAGCGGCCCGACCGCTCGGTGATCGTGTACGCGCAGCGCGCGCGCGAGGCGTTCCGCGACGTGCCTATCGTGATCGGCGGCATCGAGGCCTCGCTGCGGCGCATCGCACACTTCGACTACTGGTCGGAGAAGGTGCGCCGCTCGGTGCTGCTCGATGCCAAGGCGGACCTGCTCGTCTTCGGCAACGGCGAGCGGCAGATCTGCGAGCTGGCCCACCGCCTGGCGGCCGGCGAGGCGATCGGTGACATCACCGACCTGCGCGGCACGGCGTTCGCGCGCAAGGGCGTGCCCTCAGGATGGATCGAGATCGATTCCACGCACCTGGATGCTCCCGGACCGCTGAATGCGCCGATCGATCCGTACGCGTTCGCCGCACCGGCCGCGTCGGCGGTTGCTGATGCGACCGCATCACCGGGCGCTGCGCCGCCGAGCGACCCGTCCCCCGCGCCGGCGCCGTGCGCGACCGCTGCCGGCGCCGCTGGGCGATCCGCGGCCGCCGAGACCGTGGTGCGCTTCGTGCGCCGCGTGAAGAATGCCGACCGCGAGCGCAGCGTGATCCGCATGCCCTCCTGCGAGGCGGTGGCGGCCGACCCGGTGTTGTACGCGCACGCCTCGCGCATCCTGCACCTGGAGTCGAACCCCGGTAACGCGCGCGCGCTGGTGCAGCGCCACGGCGACACGGACGTATGGCTCAATCCGCCGCCCATTCCGCTCACCACCGCGGAGATGGACTGGGTGTACGAGCGCGCTTACCGCCGCGCTCCGCACCCGTACTACGGCGCGGCCGTGATTCCCGCCTACAAGATGATCCGCTTCTCGGTGTCGATCCAGCGCGGCTGCTTCGGCGGCTGCACGTTCTGCTCCATCACCGAGCACGAGGGCCGCATCATCCAGAGCCGCTCGGAGGAATCAGTGCTGCGCGAGATCGGCCAGGTGCGCGATGAGGTGCCGGGATTCACCGGCGTCATCTCCGATCTCGGCGGGCCCACGGCCAACATGTACCGCCTCGCCTGCAAGAGCCGCGAGATCGAGAGCGCCTGTCGCCGCCCCTCGTGCGTCTATCCCGGCATCTGTCCCAACCTCGACACCGACCATGCGCCGCTGATCCGCCTCTACCGCCGGGCGCGTGCGCTGCCGGGCATCCGCAAGGTACTGGTCGCCTCCGGCGTGCGCTACGACCTCGCTATCGAGTCGCCCGAGTACGTCAAGGAGCTCGCGCAACACCACACCGGCGGCTATCTCAAGGTCGCGCCCGAGGCGCTGGCCGAGGGCCCGCTGTCGAAGATGATGAAGCCCGGGGTGGCGGCCTACGACCGCTTCAAGCAGCTCTTCGAGCGCTACTCGAAGGAGGCGGGCAAGGAGCAGTACCTCATTCCCTACTTCATCGCGGCGCACCCGGGAACGTCCGACCAGGACATGCTGGAGCTGGCGCTGTGGCTGAAGCGCCAGGGTCTGCGTGCTGACCAGGTGCAGGCCTTCCTGCCCGGACCGATGGCGACCGCAACCGCCATGTACCACTCGGGCAGGAATCCGCTGAAACGCATTACCCGCAGCAGCGAGGAAGTGCTGATCCCAAAGGGCCTGAAGGTGCGGCGGCTGCACAAGGCCTTGCTGCGCTACCACGATGCCAACAACTGGCCGCTGCTGCGCGAGGCGTTGCGGCGCATGGGCCGCGCGGATCTGATCGGCAGCGGCCGCCACCAGCTGGTGCCGGCATACCAGCCCGCCGGCACCGGCGGACAGCCCGAGGGACGGCGCACGGCGGCCACGCCGTTCCGCACCCAGCACACCGGCCTGCCGCGCAGCCCGCGCGCGCCGCATCCCGGGCGCAGCGCGCGCCGCGGCCGGGCGCCGCATTCCTGAGAATCCCCCGCAGCCGAAATCCCTTACACTATACCCCCTGGGGTATTTGCCCCGCGGGGCTCCGCGCGCATGACCAGCTTTGTCACATTGCTGCAACAGGGCAATTCCTGGCTGTTCGTGCCGAGTGCCGTGCTGCTGGGCGCACTGCACGGCCTCGAGCCGGGGCACTCCAAGACCATGATGGCCGCGTTCATCGTCGCCATCCGCGGCACGCTGACGCAGGCGGTGCTGCTCGGCCTGTCGGCGACCGCATCGCACACCGCGATCGTCTGGGCGATTGCGCTCGGCGGATTGTATTTCGGCACGCACTGGAACACCGAGACCACCGAGCCGTATTTCCAGGTGGTCTCGGCCGCGATGATCATCGCGGTGGCGGTGTGGATGCTGTGGCGCACCTGGCGCCACCGCGCCTTCGCGCTCCCCGAGGGGGACGCACACCCGCACCCGCACGATCATGACCATGGCCACGATCACGCGCACACTCACGACGAGGAGCACCGCATCGACACCGGACACGGCGTGGTGCGGCTGCAGATCTTCGAGGACGGCGTGCCGCCGCGATTTCGCCTGCTTACCGCGAGCGGCAGCAGCTGGCCGGCGGACGAGGTGCACCTCGAGACCGAGCGCGCCGATGGCCGCCGCCAGAGCTTCACGTTCCGCCGCCACGGCGGCTACCTGCAGTCGGTGCAGGAGATCCCGGAGCCGCACGAGTTCGTCGCGCGCCTGCGCCTGGGTCAGGCTGGGCACAGCCACGACTACGACGTGGAGTTCGTCGAGGCACCGCACCGGCACGCGATCGCGGCCTACGCGCCGCTCGACCTGACCGCACCCGGCTACCAGGATCCGCACGAGCTGGCGCACGCCAACGACATCCGCCGCCGCTTCGCGCACCGCCAGGTCACCACCTCGCAGATCGTCGTCTTCGGGCTGACCGGAGGGCTGATTCCCTGCCCGGCCTCGATCACCGTGCTGCTGCTGTGCCTGCAGTTGAAAAAGGTAGCGCTCGGCGCCGCGCTGGTGCTGTGCTTCAGCATTGGACTTGCGATCACCATGGTCGCCTCGGGCGCGGTTGCAGCGCTCGGTGTGCGCCATGCGGCACGTCACTTCAGCGGCTTCGGCGAGCTGGCGCGCAAGGCGCCGTACGCCTCGGGCACGCTGATACTGCTGGTGGGGCTGTACGTAGGCTTCCTGGGGCTGCGTGCCCTGGCGTAGCGGGCAACTTCGGGGCGCTCGCGGCGGCGCGATTGCGGATGCGGGCGGCGCGAGAGTAGGGTGGATGTCATGAGAAGGTCTCGCCGCCGCGTGTCGTCCGGCACGTTTCTCGCGCTCGCTGTGGCGCTGGCGGCGTCGGCCGCACACGCTGCCGCGCAGACGCCAGGCGGCGCCGCCTCAGCCGAGCCGCCCGGCACCGCCACGGTTCTCGAGATCGACGGCGCGATAGGACCGGCGACTTCCCGCTACGTGGTACGCGGGCTCGAGGCAGCCCGGCAAGCCGGCAGCCGCGTGGTGGTGCTGCAGCTCGACACTCCCGGCGGGCTCGACAGCGCCATGCGCGACATCATCCGCGCGATCCTCGCCTCCCCGGTACCGGTGGTGAGCTACGTCGGCCCGCCGGGAGCGCGTGCGGCGAGCGCCGGGACCTATATCCTTTACGCGAGTCACATCGCGGCGATGGCGCCCGCGACCAACCTCGGGGCGGCCACTCCGGTCTCCATCGGCGGGGAGCCGCAGCCTGAGCCCGCGCCGGTGCCGATGCCGGGCGCGACGCCCGACAAGGACGGCTCGGCCGGCAGCGGCAGCGGTTCCGCCAGGAGCACCCCGGGCGGTGGCGCGCCCGCGATCGGCACGGCGCCCGTGCCGGGCAGCGCGATGGAGCGCAAGGTGGTCAACGACGCGGTCGCCTACATCCGCGGACTGGCGGAGCTGCGCGGGCGCAACGCCGACTGGGCCGAGCAGGCGGTGCGCGGGGCGGCGAGCCTGTCGGCCACGGCGGCGCTGCAGCAGAAGGTGATCGATGTCATCGCTGCCGACATCCCCGACCTGCTCGCGCGCATCGACGGCCGCGAGGTGCGCATCGCTGATCGCAGCGTGCCGCTCGCCACGCGTGATCTGACGCTCACTCACCTGCAGCCGGACTGGCGCACGCAGCTGCTGGCGGTAATCACCAATCCCACCGTCGCCTACGGCCTGATGGTGATCGGCATCTGGGGGCTGCTGCTGGAGGGGTACAATCCAGGCGCGGTGCTGCCCGGCGTCGTCGGCTCGATCTGCCTGCTGGTAGCGCTGTTCGCGTTCCAGATTCTGTCGGTGAACTATGCCGGCCTTGCGCTGGTGGTGGTGGGCACGGCCATGATCGTCGCGGAGTTCTTCTTTCCGACCTACGGCTCGCTCGGCGTCGGCGGGCTGATCGCCTTCGTGGTCGGCTCGCTCATTCTCTTCGACACTGACGTACCGGGCCTGAACGTCGGCCGGCCGCTGATCGCCGCCTTCGCTACCGTCGGGGCCCTGATGATCGGCGGCATCGTGTACCTCGCCACGCGCGACATGCGTCGGCCGGTGGCCACCGGCACCGAAGGCATGCTCGGCGCCGGCGCTGAAGTGGTCGCGGACTTCACCGGCAGGGGCCGGGTGCGCTACGGCGGGGAGCTGTGGAACGCCCGCAGCAACGCGCCGCTGCACGCCGGCGATGTGGCGCGCATCGTCAAGGTGGAAGGTCTAACATTGTGGGTCGAGCCGCAGTGAACTGACGTACCCGGAGAGCTGCATGATGTTCATCGTTGCCATCGTCATTCTCTTCGCCATACTGATCTTCAGCGCACTCAACGTGCTGAATGAGTATGAGCGTGCGGTGGTATTCACCGTCGGACGCTTCAAGGGCATCAAGGGCCCGGGCCTGGTGCTGATCTTTCCGATCGTGCAGAAAATGCGCCGCGTGGACCTGCGCGTCATCGTGCTCAACGTGCCGAAGCAGGACGTCATCACCCGCGACAACGTCTCGGTGAAGGTGAACGCGGTGGTCTACTTCCGCATCGTCGACCCCGGCAAGGCCATCATCCAGGTGGCGAACGCCTTCGACGCCACCAGCCAGGTCGCGCAGACCACGCTGCGCTCGGTGGTCGGCCAGCACGAGATGGACGACCTGCTCGCACAGCGCGACAAGCTCAACGTCGACCTGCAGCGCATCCTCGATCAGGCCACCGAGACCTGGGGGATCAAGGTGTCGACGGTGGAGATCAAGGACGTTGACCTCGATGAGACCATGATCCGCGCGATGGCGAAGCAGGCCGAGGCCGAGCGCACGCGGCGCGCCAAGATCATCCACGCCGAGGGCGAGGCGCAGGCGGCGCAGCAGCTGGTCCAGGCCGCAACGGCGCTCGCCAAGGAGCCGGCCGCCCTGCAGCTGCGCTACCTGCAGACGCTCGCCGACATTGCTCATGAGAAGACGCAGATCGTGGTCTTCCCGCTGCCCATCGATCTGATCAAGCCGTTCCTCGGCCACGGTGAATAGCAGCCGCGCGCTCGGCGCGGCGGGTGTGCTACTGGCGCTCGCCACGCTGTGCGGCGCGTTCGGCGCGCATGCGCTGCGCGCGCACCTCGCGTCCGAGCGGCTGCAGCTGTGGGACACCGCCGTGCGCTATCATTTCTTCCACGCGCTCGGCCTGCTCGGCGTGGGCCTGGCGCTGCGCACGCTGGACGATGGCGCGCTGCGCCTCGCCGCCGTGCTGCTGCTCGCCGGCGTGGTGTTGTTCTCGGGCAGCCTGTACGCGCTCGCCCTCGGTGCGCCGCCCGCGCTCGGGATGCTGACACCGGTGGGCGGGCTCGCCTGGATCGCCGCCTGGCTGCTATTCGCATGGGCAGCGTGGCGACACGCCTGAACGCAAAGGGACACCGATGAACTTCAAGCCGAACATGCCGAACATGCCGAACGGAAAGGTCCGCTACCTTACCGTGCTCACCGTCGCCGCGGCCGGCGCACTCGCGGTCGCGGCGGGCGACGCCGCCGGGCAGGCGGCAGGCGGCGCCGCACCTGCGGCGCATGCGCAGATCGGCGCCTTCGGCCTCGATCTGTCGGGCGGTGATGCCAGCGTGAAGCCTGGCGATGACTTCGAGCGTTACGCCAACGGCCACTGGGACGACAGCGTGCAGATCCCCGCGGATCGGGCCTCCTGGGGCTCGTTCGCCATACTGCGCGAGCGCTCGCTGCAGCAGCTGCGCGAGATCCTCGAAGCTCTGCCGGAAGATGCTGCCGCGGGCAGCAACCAGCGCAAGCTGCGCGACTTCTATCGCGCCTACCTCGATACCGGGGCGATCGAGAAGCTGGGGCTCGCGCCCGCGCAGCCGGTGCTGGATGAAATCGCCGCCGCGGCGAGCGGCGAGGACATCGCCCGCCTCATGGGCCGTGCGGAGCTGCGCCTGACCGCACCGGTCGAGTTCCGCATGTCTGCGGACGACAAGGATCCCGACCACTACATGGTGATCGTCCGCCAGAGCGGCCTGGGGATGCCCGACCGCGACTACTACCTGAAGGATGAGCCCGTATATAAGGAGCTGCGCGCCAAGTACGCCGCGCACATCGAGCGGCTGTTGAAGCTCGCCGGCGACACCGACGCGGCGCAGGAGGCGCAGTCGGTCGTGGAGCTCGAGACGCAGATCGCCACCGCGCACTGGCCGCGTGCCAAGCGCCGCGAGCGCGACCTCACCTACAACCCGCACACGCGCGAGGATTTGCCGGTGTTCGCTCCGGGCCTGCCATGGGCGGCGCTGCTCGCCGGGGCCGGGCTCGCGGAGCAGCCGCGCTTCGTGATGCGCGAGTCGGACGCGGTGCAGGCGCTCAGTGCGCTGTTCGCCAAGGTGCCGCTGCAGCGCTGGCAGGTCTATCTCAGGTACCACTACCTGGCGGGCAATGCGGACGTGCTGCCGCAAGCGTTCGATGACGAAGTGTTCGATTTTTACGGGCGCTTGCTGCACGGCCTGCAGGAGCAGCAGGCGCGCTGGAAGCGCGCCGTGGACGCGGTGGACGTGGGACTCGGCGAGGCGGCGGGCGAGTTGTACGTGCAGCGCTACTTCCCGGCTTCCTCGAAACGACAGATGCTGGCGCTGGTCGAGAACCTGCGCGCCTCCTACCGCGAGCGCATCGCCCGGCTGCCGTGGATGACCCCGGCGACGCGCAAGGTGGCCCTCGAGAAGCTCGCGGCGTTTCATCCCAAGATCGGCTACCCCGACAAGTGGCGCGACTATGCGGCGCTCGAGGTGCGCGCCGGTGACGCCTTCGGCAACGTGGCGCGCGCCGCGGCGTTCGACTGGCAGCGCCAGCTCAAGCGCCTCGGCGGCCCGACCGACCGCGGCGAGTGGGGCATGACGCCGCAGACCATCAATGCCTACTACAACTCCACTTTCAACGAGGTGGTCTTCCCGGCCGCGATCCTGCAGCCGCCGTTCTTCGACCCGCACGCGGACGCAGCGGTCAATTACGGCGGCATCGGCGGGGTCATCGGCCACGAGATGGGTCACGGCTTCGACGACCAGGGCTCGAAGTCCGATGCGCGCGGCGTGCTGCACACCTGGTGGCAGCCCGAGGACACCACAGCGTTCCACCAGCGCGTCGACGCCCTCGCCGCGCAGTACGACAGCTACACGGTGCTGCCGGGACTCAACATCAACGGCCGTCTGACCCTCGGCGAGAACATCGGCGACCTCGGCGGTGTGGGGGTCGCCAACGCCGCCTATCACCGCTCATTGCACGGCGCCAGGCCGCCGGTGCTCGCCGGCCTCAGCGGCGATCAGCGCTTCTTCCTGTCGTGGGCACAGGTGTGGCGCACCAAGCAGCGCGACGAGGATCTGCGCTCGCAGGTCACCAGCAATCCGCACAGCCCGGCGAAGTACCGCGTCAACGGCGTGGTGCGTAACGTCGACGCCTGGTACCGGGCATTCAACGTGCAACCGGGTGACAAGCTCTATCTGCCGCCGGCGGAGCGCGTGCACATCTGGTGAAGTCCGGGCTGCCGATCGATGCGGCGCTGCCGGCACTCAGCGCGGCGCTCGGGCGGCAGCATGCCGCGGTGTTGCAGGCGCCGCCCGGCACGGGCAAGAGCACGGTCGTGCCACTCGCCCTGCTCGGCGCCGACTGGGCGGCCGGCAAGCGGCTGCTGATGCTCGAGCCGCGCCGCCTGGCCGCGCGCGCGATCGCGACACGCATGGCGGATACGCTGGGCCAAGAGGTCGGCGACACGGTCGGCTATCGCATGCGCCTCGACACGCGCGTCTCGCGCGCGACGCGCGTGGAGGTGATCACCGAGGGGGTGCTGACGCGGCTGCTGCAGGAGGACCCGGCGCTCGAGGGCGTGGCCGCGGTCATCTTCGACGAGTTCCACGAGCGCAGCCTGCAGGCGGATCTTGGGCTCGCGCTGTGTCTCGATGCGCGCGCCACGCTGATCCCGCAGCTGCGGCTGCTGGTCATGTCGGCGACGCTCGAGAGCGCGGCGATCGCACGGCTCATCGGCCGCGAGGAAGCCGCGCCGGTCATCCGCGCCGGCGAGGCGATGTTCGAAGTCGAGGTGCGCTACGCCGGCAGCGGCCCGGCGCCACTGCCGGCGGAGCCGGGCGCCGCACGGCGCGGCGCCACCCCCGAGCAGCTGTGCGCGCGGCTCGCGGCGCGCGCGCTGCACGAACAGCCGGGCGACCTGCTGGTATTCCTGCCCGGCGCCGCCGAGATCCGGCGCGTGCAGGCGCTGCTCGCTGCGGCCCCGGAAGCGCGCGCGGCGGCACTGCTGCCGCTCTATGGCGACCTGCCGCCGCAGCAGCAGGACGCGGCGCTCGCCGCTGCCGCGTCGGGCCAGCGCAAGGTGGTGCTCGCCACCAACATCGCCGAGACCAGCCTCACCATCGCGGGGGTGCGCGTAGTGGTCGACTCGGGGCTGATGCGCCGCGCGCGCTTCGATCCGCTCACCGGCATGGGTCGCCTGGAGACACAGCGCATCTCGCGTGCGTCCGCGGAGCAGCGCCGCGGCCGCGCCGGCCGCACGGCGCCCGGGGTCTGCTACCGCGCCTGGAGCGAGGGTGCGCACGCCGCGCTCGCGGCCTTCACCCCCGCGGAGATCCTCGAAGCGGATCTCGCGCCGCTCGCTCTCGAGCTCGCCAACTGGGGCACACGCGATGCCGCGCAGCTGCGTTGGCTCGATGCGCCACCGCCGGCGATGCTGGCGAGTGCCCGCGACCTGCTGCTGCGCCTCGGCGCGCTCGAGCCCGACGGCCGCATCAGCGCTCACGGACGCGATATGGCGCGTCTGCCGGTGCACCCGCGGCTGGCGCACATGCTGCTGCGCGCCGGCGCGCTCGACGCCGTGCCGCTGGCGGCCGACCTCGCCGCGCTGCTCTCGGAGCGCGACCTGTTGCGGGGCGGGGCGCTGCGCGATGCGGACATCCGCACGCGCCTCGACATCCTGCGCGGTGCGGACGCTGCCACAGCGGTCGATGGCGGCGCCCGGCAGCGCGCCCGCCGCAACGCGCGCGAGCTCGCGCGGCAGCTGCAGCGCGGGGCGGCCGCCAAGTCGGCGCGGCGCGCGACGCCGTCCGCTACCGCCTCCGTCGGACTGCTGCTCGCCTTCGCCTACCCGGATCGCATCGGCTTGCGCCGCGGCGGCGAGGGCGGCCGCTATACGCTCGCCAACGGCCGCGGCGCGCTGTTCGCCGAACCGCAGTCGCTGGCGGCCCAGGAGCTGATCGTGGCGGTGGATCTGGATGATCGCGATCGCGATGCGCGCATCCTGCTGGCGGCCCCGCTCGGACGCGCCGAGCTCATGGAGCATTTCGCCGCAGACCTGTGCCGGCGCGAGCGCATCGCCTGGGATTCACGCGAACAGGCGGTGCGTGCGCGGCGTACCGTGGAGCTCGGCGCGCTGATACTCGAAGACAAGCCGCTCGCCGCGGTGCCCGCCGACGGCGCGCGCGCCGCGATGCTCGCCGGCGTGCGTGAGCTCGGCATCGGTGCGCTTGCCTGGGATAAGGATGCGCGCGATCTGCAGGCCCGCATTGCCTTTGTACGCTTGCAGCTCGCCCCGCCGGAGGCGGCCGGCTGGCCGGACGTGTCGGACGCCGCGCTGCTGCAAACGCTCGAGGACTGGCTCGCGCCGTGGCTCGAAGGGGTGACGCGCCGCGAGCACCTGGCGCGCGTGCCGCTCACCGCGGCGCTGCAGGCGCTGCTGGGGGGCGAGCAGCGGCGGCGACTGGCCGAGTGGGCGCCCGCGCAGCTGAGCCTCCCGGGCGGGACGCGCGTGCGCGTCGACTACCTCGACGCGAGCGCCCCGCTGGTGGCGGTGCGCCTGCAGGAGGTGTTCGGGCTCGCCGCGACGCCGCGCCTCGGCGCCCGCCAGGTGCCGGTGACGTTCCGGCTGCTGTCGCCGGCGCAGCGCCCGGTGCAGGTGACGCGCGACCTGGCGAGTTTCTGGCGCGGCTCGTACGCCGAAGTGCGCAAGCAGCTGCGCGGCCGCTACCCGAAGCACCACTGGCCGGAGGATCCGCTCAGCGCGCCGCCGCGGCGCGCTACCCGCCGCCGCTGATGGCGCGGGCCGCGCGCCGCGCCCGATCGGTTATATTGCCGCGATGATTTCCGCACGTGCCGCGCTCCAGGCCCTGCGCGAGGGCAACCGCCGTTTCACCAGCGAGTCGGGTATGCAGACCGGCGCCTCCACGGCGCGCCGCCGTGCGCTGCTCGCCGCCCAGGAGCCGTTCGCCATCATCCTCGGTTGCTCGGACGCACGCGTGCCGGCGGAGATCGTGTTCGATCAGGGGCTCGGCGACCTGTTCGTCATCCGCGTCGCCGGTAACATCGTCGCCCCCTCGCAGGTCGGCAGCGTGGAGTTTGCCGCGGAGGCCTTCAGCACGCGCCTGGTGGTGGTGCTGGGACACTCGCGCTGCGGCGCCATCCAGGCGACGCTGCAGCAGCTGGTGCGGCCCTCGCGCGAGCAGTCCCGCAACCTGAGCTCCATCGTCAACCGCATCCGCCCGGCGGTGGAGGGCCTGCTGGAGCGATCGCCCGGCGCCGATCCGGCGCTGCTCGAGCAGCAGGCGGTGCGCGCCAATATCCGCATGTCGGCGGACCACCTGCGCCACGGATCGGAGGTACTCGAAGAGCTCATCCACAGCGACGGACTGCTGGTGGTCGGCGCCGAGTACTCGCTCGACAGCGGCGTGGTGGACTTCTTCGACGGCGTGCCGCCGGCCGACTGAGCGCGGTGCCGCGGCGCGCGGCTAATCCGCGGCGCGCGCCAGCGCTGCTGCGGCCGGCTGAGCCGCGCCGCGCAAGCGCCGCTGCAGCCAGTGATCGAGCGAAACGACGCCCGGCCCCGCGATGGCGAGCCACAGGAACAGCGCCAGGTATGCGGTTTCATCGAAGCCGAGCAGCGTCTCGAGCGAATCGACGTCGGCCCACTTGGCGGAGCGGATTGCGACGATCATGGTGACGCCGAGTGCGCCGGCTGAGATGCGCGTCAGCAGGCCGAGCAGCAGCAACAGCCCGCCAAAGAACTCCACGCCCGAGGTGAACGGTGCCAGCAGGTGCGGAGCCGGGATGCCCCAGCCGACGAAATTGTCGGTCACCGCCGCGAGGTTGTTGAGCTTGCCCCAGCCGCTCCACAGGAACACCCAGCCCACGACGATGCGCGCGAACAGCGGCGCGAGCCAGCCGAGATGGCCGGCGACGCGCCGGGGCCAGTCGATCAGCCAGCGAATCAGGAAGTTCACGGATGCTCCTGTACGGGTCTCAAATAACCGTTGGCCGAGAAGACCGGGCGCCTCGGCGCGATATTGCCAGGGAAGAGCTGCGTGCATGCCATAATCGCATGCCTGCGGCACTGCAGCGTCCATGCGCAATTCCCCGCCTGAATCCCCGGTCTCCTCTATCACCGAGCCGCTGTCGGCGGCGGACCCGCAGGCGCCGCTTACGCAGCTGTTCGAGTCGCTGCGCCCGGACCTGCTGCGCTTTGCGCACTGGCTGGCGCGCGATCGCTCGATCGCGGAGGACGTCGTGCAGGAGTCACTGCTGCGCGCCTGGCGGTCGCGGGATGCGCTCAAGGACGCGGCCGCTGCGCGCCCCTGGCTGCTCACCATCGTACGTCGCGAGCACGCGCGGCTCTACGAGCGCAAGCGCCTGGAGCTGGTGCCGCTCGAGGAGGTCGTGGACAGCCACCCCGGGGCGCGCGTGGCCGAGCCCGACGACGATCTGTTTACGCTGCGCCATGCAATCATGAGACTACCGCTCGATTATCGTGAGCCGCTGCTGCTGCAGGTCATCGGCGGCTTTTCCACCGAGGAGATCGCGCGCGAGCTCTCCCTGTCCTCTACCGCGGTGCTGACCCGGCTGTTCCGCGCCCGCAACAAGCTGCGCGCGCTGTGCGGCGTGACGCCGGTGCCGGACGTCGGCGGCGACGGGGCCGCCCCGTGACCTGCGACGAAGCGCGCCTGCTGATCGGCGCCGAGCCGGGCGCGAGCACGCCGGCGCTCGAGGAGCACCTGCAGGGCTGCCCGGAGTGCGCACGCCTGCGCACCGAAATGCGTGCGCTCGATGAGCAGCTGCGGCGGGCGCTGGCGCAGCCGCCGCACTCTGGCCGCGGCCGCCGGGCGGCCCCCGCCCTGCGGCAGTGGGCGCTCGCGGCGAGCGTGCTGCTCGCGATCCTGGCCGCCGGCGCCCTGTGGCTGCTGCGCCCGAGCGATACCCTGGCGCGCGACGTCGTGGCGCACGTGCAGGGCGAGCCGCAGAGCTGGCTGGCGACGCAGCACGTCGATGCGCAGGCCATCGCCACCGCGCTGCACGGCGCGGGCGTCGAGCTCGATCTCACCTCCGACCAGATCATTTACGCGCAGAGTTGCTGGTTCCGCGGGCACTACGTGCCGCACCTGGTGGTCGAAAGCGCGCGCGGACCTGTGACCGTGCTCATCCTGCGCCACGAGCACGTCGACGGCCGTCGCAGCTTCGACGAGCGCGGCATGGGCGGGGTGATCGTACCGGCCGGCACCGGCAGCATCGCGGTGCTGGAGCGTGGCGGCGGCAACAGCGGCAACCTCGAGCAGCTCGCGCAGCAGATGCAGCGGGATGTGCGCTGGCTGCCGGACGGGCACTGAAGCTGCAACGATGGGCGGGGTCAACCGACGCGATCTGTTCAGGGCTGCCGGCAGTCTGTTCGCCGCGCTGCTGGCGCGCCGCGCGGCGCGCGCGGCGGCGGCCAGCATCCCGCCGGCGCCGGTGGCGCGCGTCGCGGTGGTCAAGGACAGCTATTTCGGCGAGACGCTCTCCGATCCGTACCGCTGGATGGAGAACGACCAGGATCCCGCCTGGCTGCCGTTCCTGCAGGGACAGAATACGCACGCGCGCGCCGTGCTCGACACCATCCCGCATCGCGACCGGCTGCTGACGCGCATCGGGCAGCTCTCCGGGGACGCGGCGCTGACACGCGTCGCGGTGCGCGCGCGCGGCAGGCTGTTCTTCGAGCAGCGCCCGGGGGGCGCCGACAATTTCAAGCTGTTCGTGCGCGAGAACGGCGCCACGCGCGTGCTCATCGACCCGACGCGGCTCAGCGATACCCACGGGCACATGTCGCTCGACTGGTGGGAGCCGTCGCCGAACGGCGCGCAACTCGTCTACGGGCTGTCGAAGGACGGCAGCGAGGACTCGGTGCTGCATGTGCTGAACGTCGCCGACGGCGCCGACCTGCCCGAGCGCATCGCCAACACCGAGAGCGCCCAGCCGGCGTGGCTCGATGACGGCAGCGGCTTCTTCTATAACCAGCTGACCGGAGCGGTCGATACGCCCGAGCGCTACCTCGACAGCCGCGCGCGCTTTCACCTGCTCGGCTCCGACCCGGCCGAAGACCCGATCATCATGCAGCGCGGGCGCGATGCGAGCGTCTCGTACGAGCGCATCCAGCTGCCGCTGGTGCAGACATTTCTCGGCTCGGATTACGCGCTGCTGACCTTGGCCGACGTGCGCTCGGAGTTCCGCGTGTTCATTGCGCCGGTGGCCGCGGCCGCGGCGAACCAGGCGCGCTGGGTGGCGGTGGCGGACTTCGACGACGAGATCACCGACGTCGTAATCGACAGCGACACGCTGCTCATGCTGGCGAACAAGGGCCATCCGCGCGGTCGCATCCTCGCCACCCCGGTGAGCGCCCCCGCGGTTGCCGGCGCGACGGAGCTGGTTGCCGAGGGGCCGCTGGTAATCCAGCAGCTGCAGCGCGCCATGGACGGGCTGTACCTGGAGATGCTGGACGGCGGCATCAGCGCGCTCGCACGAGTGACCAGCGACGGCAAGGTGACCAACATCCCGTTGCCCTTCGAGGGGACCCTGCACGCCCTGTCCACTAATCCGACGGAAGCCGGGGCGCTGTTTTCCTTCACCGGCTGGCTCACTGCGGGCGACATCTGGTCGGTCGACGCCCAGGGCGTGGTCGCGGCCACCGGCCTGACTCCCAGCCCGCCGATCGACGTCAGCGGCTACGAGTCGCACCGCCTGTACGCCACCGCGCGCGACGGCACGCGCATTCCCTACAGCATCATTCACCGCAAAGGCCTGAAACGCGACGGCCGCTCCCCGGCGTGGATCAGCGCCTACGGCTCCTACGGCATCGTGGGTTATTCGCCGAGCTTCGCCGGGCGCACGCTGGCGCTGATTGATGCGGGCTGCATCGTCGGTTACGCGAGCGTGCGCGGCGGTGGCGAGTACGGGCGCGACTGGCACAAGGCCGGTCAGCTGATGAACAAGCCCAACACCTGGCGTGACCTCGTCGACGTGTGCGAAGACCTGATTGCGAAGAAGTACACCGCACGCGGGCGGCTGGCGATCGGCGGACGCTCCGCGGGCGGCATCACCGTCGGGCGCGCCATGACCGAGCGCCCCGAGCTGTTCGCCGCGGTCATCGACGGCGTCGGCTGGTCGAACCCGCTGCGCTACGTGGCCGAGCAGAACGGCTACGGCGAGGAGCCCGAATGGGGCGCGATCTCCGCCGAGGCCGGCTACCGCGCACTGAAGCTCATCGACAGCTACCAGGCGGTGAGGAACGGTGTCGCGTATCCGGCGGTGCTGCTGACCACCGGCGTGACCGATCCGCGCGTCGGACCGTTCCACGTGGCGAAGATGACCGCGCGGCTGCAGGCGGCGACGAGCTCGAAGAAGCCCATCCTGCTGCGGGTGGATTTCGATGCCGGCCATGGCATCGGCTCGACCCGCGCCCAGCAGGACCGCGAGGCCGCCGATACCTACGCGTTTCTGCTGTGGCAGACCGGCGTCAAGGAGTATCAGCCCGGCTAGTGCGCGCTGGCCGTCGCCGCCGCCGCCGCGAGTGGCAGCACCAGGCGGCTCGGATGCTGCGCGTCGTGGAAGATGCGGATGTGAGCCACGCGTGCGTCGGCCGGGTTCTCATAGCCGATGCGCCCGCCGGTGTTGTAGTTCTTCTGGAAGTTCGGCGAGTTGAGCGGTGCCAGCACCAGGCGCAGCCGCGCGCCCGCCGGTATGCGCCACGCGAGCCACTTGAACTCGAACGGGATCTCCACCGTCTGCCCCGGCTCGAGCAGCTCCTGGCGGAACGGTCCGTCGCGAAAGCGCGCGCGGCGCACGTCCTCGCCGAGCTGCACCGCGGAACCGTCCGGCTTCACCAGCATGAGCTGAGCCCACAGGTCGAAGTCCGGGGTATCGGCCGCGCACGCCAGCAGCAGCCGCACCTGCCCGGCAATCTCCGTGTCACGCTCGAAGGGATCGGAGTGGAACACCAGCACGCGCTTCTGCAGCGCGCGGAACTGGCTGGTCAGTCCCTCGCCCGGCAGGTACTGGGCCACCTCGAGCTCAGGCAGCTCGCGCGGATCGCTCACCAGCAACGCCGCGGGCTCCTCGCCCGGCGGCGTGCGCACCAGGCCACCGGAATGGAACACATCCCGCGGCGTGCCGCCGGGATCGGCCAGGTGCAGCACCAGCTCTGTGCCCGAGGAGGCGGCCGGCAGCGTGGGCGCATAGCGCCACTCGTCCGCGCCCGGCATGAAGTACGCGACCTTGTCGTGCAAGAACGCCGGCCGCGGTCCGCGCCCGAGCGCGAAGTCGTACCACGCGGCATGCAGCTCCTTCATGTCGATGACCGCGGCGTCGGGGATGGTGAGGCCGGCGATCTCTTTCGCCGGGACCTGCGTGCCACCATGATCCCAGGGACCGATCACCAGATAGTGTTGTGCCGCGGCCGCAGCCGGCGCGAAAGCCAGGTGGCGCCGGTAGTAGCGCAGCGCACCGGGCTGGTCGTCGTCGAAGAAGCCGGTCGCCGTCAGTACCGGAAAGTTCATGGCGGCGTAGTCGGCCGGGCGCGGCTCGGCGGCCAGATTGAAGGCCTCGTCGCCGACGTGATCGAGCCACATCTTCATCATCGGCACGTGGCGGCCGTGAGCATCGCTCATCCACCAGTCGTCGTCGGCGATCCCGAGCGCCGCACCGAGCTCGGCGAACGGCGCACTCGCGGCATACTGCTCGAGCATCCTGCCGGCCCAATATTGCGGGTTGCCGATGAAGCCGGGATTGAGCGCACGGCCCGAGGTGTAGCCGAGGATCACCGCGGTCCACGCCTGCGGAATGCCGTTGCTGTTGGGGATATCCCAGCCCGGATAGATGGCCACGTAAGGCGCGATGGCGCGCAGGTGCGGCGGGTGCTGCGCGGCGGTGTGCCACTGCGTCATACCGACGAACGATCCGCCGTACATGACCACCTGGCCGTTGCTCCACGGCTGGCGCGCGATCCATTCGACCAGATCATGGCCGTCGCGGCCGACGGTGAGTCCCAGGCTGTCCTCCTTCACCCCGCCCGAGCGTCCGCGGCCGCGCGTGTAGACCTGCACGAACACGTAGCCGCGCTGCGCGAAGTAGCTGGGCTCGCCGCGGCGACTGCCGTCGATGTCGTACTGCGTCAGGGTGAGGATCGCCGGGGCCGTGCCTTTGAGCTGCGCCGGTCGTGTGATCCACGCTTCCAGCTGCACGCCGTCGCGCATCGCAATCATGCGGCTGAGCTCGATGCGGTAGGGCGGACCGATCTGCGCCGCCGGCGCGCTGGCGCACGACAGCGCGAGCAGCGCAGCCACCGCCAACGCCGGCCACGCGGCTGCGCAACGCCAGGCGAGGCGCATCAGTGCGGACTCGGCTGCGGTGTCGCCGGGGCGATCGCCGTCGCCCGCGGATCTTCCTGGAATACCGGCAAGCCCAGGTAGGTGAAATAGATCCGTCCCTGGCTGCGCGCGATGTAGACGCGGTGCGCCAGCAGGAAGTCCGCGCCGATGATCAGGTCCGGCTCATTGATTCCGGACTGCCTGATGTAGGAGCCCAGCTGCACTTCCCGCTGGGCGCCGAACACGTCGGCGATGAGCAGGTGCGGGTGGTGGAAGGTCTCCTGGCCGATGGTGAGCGACTCGAAGCGGGCTGTGGAAATCGTGACCGGCGCCGGCCCCACGCCGTGGGCTGTCCCGGCGCTCTCGGCATCCGCCGCGGGGCCCATGCCGGGCCTGCGCGCAACCCCGGCCATGACCGTCGAGCGCGCGGCACCGGTGTCGAACAGCGCGACCACGTCGTGTCCGTTGAGTTGCGCGTGCGCTTCCAGCCAGCGTGTGTCAGACGGTGCCGGACTCAGGGGCACCATGAAGTACGCCGCCGCCCAATAGACGACCTGATCGCCGCTGCAGCCCTGCGGCTGGAAGAGCCGCACGCGCCCCGCCGCCAGATCGAACTCGACGTCCATGTGGGAAAGAAAGTCCTCACCCAGGATGCCCGCGATGCCGTCCGAGTCCATGCGGCTGCTGTCCGTGGGTGCGGTCGCGATGAACCGCAGATCGTGTACCACGTAGCCGGCAAGAGCGAACTCGTGCACGTTGACCAGCTCGGAATCGATCCGGCCGCCCGCGCCCACCAGCGTGCCGCCCGACACAGCGAACCGCTTCAGACCGAACGCGGCCACCGCGGAGTGCCACAGCACACTGCTGTACGCGCCGGTGTCCACGATCAGCCGCGCCGGGTGTCCGTCGAGCGATACGGGGGCCACCGGCACGTCCTGCACGCTCACGGGGATCTCCCCGATCTTCACCAGCTTGCAGGCGGCGTCGACGCACGGGGCCGCGGCGGCCAGCACGAGAAGCGCAGCGCGAAGTGGTGCGCGTGTCATGCGCACATGCTACCGCCATTGCCGCGGCGGTGAGCACGCCGCGCCACTGCGCTCGGGCGTGCCCGCTATACCGACAGCCCGGGCAACTGGCAGCTCATGCAGGAGTCGAAGTAGCGGCGCGCGCGGCCGCTGTCAGCCACGCGCCGGAATGGTCAGGCCGCGCGCCACGGCCGGACGGGCGACGAACGCCGCGAGCGCGCGTGTGACGTGCGCGAATTCCTCGATCGCCACCAGCTTGCCGGCGTCGTAGTAGCCGACCAGGTTGCGCACCCACGGGAAGATGGCGATGTCGGCGATCGTGTAGCTGTCGCCCATCATCCAGGCGCGCCCCTCCAGCCGCCCGTTGAGCACCGCCAGCAGCCGCCGCGCCTCGGCGACGTAGCGATCGCGCGGGCGCTTGTCCTCGAAGTCCTTGCCGGCGAATCTGTGAAAGAAGCCGACCTGGCCGAACATCGGTCCGATGCCGCCCACCTGGAACATCAGCCACTGCAGCGTCTCGTAGCGCGCCGCCGCCTCGCGCGGCAGCAGCTGCCCGGTCTTCTCCGCCAGGTAGACCAGGATGGCGCCGGATTCGAACAGCGGCAGCGGCCGGCCGTCCGGTCCGTCGGGATCGAGGATGGCGGGAATCTTCCCGTAGGGATTGAGCGAGCGAAATTCGGGTGTGGCCTGGTCCTGGCGCTCGAAGTCCACCAGGTGAGGCTCGTACGCGAGCCCCGTCTCCTCCAGCATGATCGATGCCTTGACGCCGTTGGGGGTCGCCAGGGAGTACAGCTGCAGACGCTCGGGGTGGCGGGCGGGCCAGCGGCGGGTCACCGGAAACTGCTGAAGATTGCCCACGTGCGCTCCTGCGACGATCGACCCAACGCGCAGCAGACTACACCCGCCGGCAGCCGTGCCCCGCTCAGTGCGCCATAAGTCTTTGAAATGATTGCCATGGCTCGCCTGGACACACCAGATGTTGTGTGCCCAGGCTGGCCGTTGGACACAACATATGGTGTGACCATCGGGCCAATCGTCGTATGCTTGGCGGCATCCGCATGAGGATCGGGGGAGTTCATGCCGCAGGACGAAATGCTCGCGCTGCTGACCCGGGCACGCGCGGTACTCGATCGCTACCTGTTCGATGTCGACCGCGAAACCATGCGCGACGACGTCGCGGAAGTGTGCATGGCGATTGACGATGCGCTGCCGGACGAGGGGCGTGTGCCCGTGAAGCGGGCGGCGCTCGAGCGCTCCGCCGCCTGAAGCCAACTGGGCCCGGTAGGATTCGAACCTACGACCAAGGGATTCACTTGCCCCGGCGTTTCCCCCGGGAGTGGACTATCTCTTCACCCGCGCACGCGGGACGTGCGGGAGGGTGCGGGATGCTCAACGCCTGTTATCAAGGGCACTCGAGCCCTCAGGTAGTCTCTGCACCTTCCGCCGGTGTACCGGCGGCTCGGCTCAGGGTTGCCATGGAAGCCAGATCGTCCGAAGGTTTCCCTGAATTCATCCCGTCCACTTCGCGCGTTTCCACGCGAAGGCACCATTTTGATGAGTCCCCTGCACTAACCGCTGTGCTACAGGCCCAAACGGGCTGGGATTGTAGCTCAGAAGCGCAGCAGCGAGCGGTGGGGCGGACACTGCGGCGGCGCGAGCGCTGCGCCGTCAGCGTGCGGCAGCGGCGATTGCGCAACCTGCCGCGTGTGCGCGGACTGCGGGCCGGGAACCGGCTCGGGACGCTTGTTGTGGCAGCCGCCGAGCGCGAGCGCTGCGCCGGTGACTGCGGCCGTGACCAGGAGCGACCTCATGGCATTGCCCTCTTGCCATCGCCGTGCGCAACGTTAGCATGGCGCTCCCGCCGGACACACGCCGTTTCCCGGGGGTCAGTCGTCCAAGGAGAGACCTCGACATGAAGCTCTACTATTTCCCCGCCGCATGCTCGCAGGCCGCCAACATCGCCCTGCGCGAGGCGGGACTGAAGTTCGAGCTGGTGAAGGTGGACCGCCATACCCGGAAGGCCTCCGACGGACTCGATCTCAACGAGTTGAATCCCAAGGGCTACGTGCCCGTCCTGACGCTCGACAGCGGCGAGGTGTTGACCGAGAACGTCGCCGTGCTGCTGTACATCGCCGACCGCAACCCGGCGGCGCGGCTCGCACCGCCCGCGGGCACGCTCGAGCGCTACCGGCTGATCGAATCCCTGAGCTTCATCAACTCCGAGCTGCACAGGACTTTCACGCCCATGTTTCGCGCCGACGCGCCCGAGGAGGCCAAGCAATACGCCCGCAAGAACCTCATGGCACGTCTGGACTACACGCAGGGCGCGCTCGGCAATCGCAGCTTCTTCGTCGGTGACGCGTTCACCGTCGCCGATGCCTACCTGTTCACGGTGCTCGGCTGGGGCAGCTACGTGAAGCTCGACATCGGCCAGTGGCCGCCGCTGCAGCGTTATGCGGAGACGATCGGCAAGCGGCCGCACGTCATCGAGGCGCTCAAGGCGGAAGGGCTGGTCAAATAGCCAGCGCGTGGCTCCCGCCGGTTTGCTGTTACCATCTTCAATAGCTCCCAGGTTCGCAAGAGGACGCAATGGCTACCAAACTCAGTAAGCAGCTGAAGCGCGAGATCGACGTGGACGGCAAGCCCTACATGGTCACGCTTTCGCCTGAGGGCTTGAAGCTCACCGAGAAAGGCAAGCGGCTGGGGCGCGAGCACAGCTGGAAGTCGCTCCTGGGAATGGAAGCGGGCGCCGCCGCCGCGCCGGGCCCCTCGTTCGGCGAACTGACCTAAGGCGCCGCGCGGTCGAGAGATGCCAGAGGAGAGCCTGCGCGAACTGCTGGTTCGCGTGCGCGAGCGTCTCGGCGCCAGCGGTGCGCTCGATCACGAGGCGCGGCAGCTGCTCGGCACGGTGATGCGCGACATCGAGCGCTCGCTCGCTGGGCACGACACGGCGGCGAGCGACGCCGCCGGCGCTGTCGCGGGGCATGCGCCGCGCCTCGAGTCGCTGGCGGTGAAGTTCGAGGCCGGACACCCGGCGCTCGCCGAAGCGCTGCGCGAGCTCATCGGCGCGCTGGCCAGGGCGGGAATCTAGTCCGTCGTAGACGTCTCGCGGGCGCGGCGTCGAGTTTCAGTCATCCATCAGGAAACTGCGCAGCTGCTCGCTGCGGCTCGGGTGGCGCAGCTTGCGCAGCGCCTTGGCCTCGATCTGGCGGATGCGCTCGCGCGTCACGTCGAACTGCTTGCCGACCTCTTCCAGCGTGTGGTCGGTGTTCATGTCGATGCCGAAGCGCATGCGCAGCACCTTGGCCTCGCGCGGGGTGAGCTGCGCCAGCACCGCGTGGGTGGTCTCGCGCAGCGACTCCATGGTGGCCTGATCGATGGGCGAGGCCACGGAGGTGTCCTCGATGAAGTCGCCGAGGTGTGAATCCTCGTCGTCGCCGATGGGCGTCTCCATGGAGATCGGCTCCTTGGCGATCTTCAGCACCTTGCGCACCTTGTCCTCGGGCATCTCCATGCGCACCGCCAGCTCCTCGGGCGTCGGCTCGCGGCCCATCTCCTGCAGCATCTGCCGCGAGATGCGGTTCAGCTTGTTGATGGTCTCGATCATGTGGACCGGGATGCGGATGGTGCGCGCCTGGTCGGCGATCGAGCGCGTAATGGCCTGGCGGATCCACCAGGTCGCGTAGGTCGAGAACTTGTAGCCGCGGCGGTATTCGAACTTGTCGACCGCCTTCATCAGGCCGATGTTGCCTTCCTGGATGAGGTCGAGGAACTGCAGGCCGCGGTTGGTGTACTTCTTGGCGATGGAGATCACCAGGCGCAGGTTGGCCTCGACCATCTCCTTCTTCGCGCGCCGTGCCTTGGCCTCGCCGATCGACACCTCGCGGTTAACGTCCTTGATGTCGTTGATGCTGAGGTGATAGACCCCCTCGAGCTGCTCGAGCTTCTTCTGGCGCCGCTCGATCTCGTCCTTGAACTTCGCCAGCGGTGCGGAGTACTTCTTGCCGGCCTTGACGTGCTTGCTCAGCCAGCGCGCGTTGGTCTCGTTCTTGGGGAAGGAGGCGATGAAATCCTTGCGCGGCATGCCGGCATCGCGCACCGCGATGACCATGATCTCCTTCTC
>Ga0209624_10000098_pt1 | contig 81431 bp, 71 predicted proteins | sample JacPinW_OM2H0_O1_FD_188565 | JGI IMG/M metagenome (GOLD analysis project Ga0209624, IMG submission 188565) | Forest soil microbial communities from Algoma, Ontario, Canada - Jack Pine, Ontario site 1_JW_OM2H0_O1 (SPAdes) (version 2) | ecosystem: Environmental > Terrestrial > Soil > Boreal... | reverse complement strand
GACGATCAAACGCGTGAGCGTCGCCGAGCGCGAGCGTTTCGCCAACCAACGCATCGAGCCGCGCAAGGACGTGGAAGCCACGGGCAAACATGCGGTCATCGAGATAACGAGCGAACGCTACATCCGCGAGCGGCGCACCGCCGGACCCGCGGTGGCGGGGAAGTAAACCTCGGACGCGCTCCTCGATAGCAGCTAAAATACCAGCCCCATGATCGGGCGTTTCGTTATTGGCATGGGCGCATGGGCGCTGCTGACGGCGTGTACTCCCTCCGCCATGTTGTTGGTCGGCACCGCCCGGCCGCCGATTCCCGCCGCGGATGTCAAAGTCTACGATCAGCCGCCGCCGTCTTTCGAGGAGGTGGCGATTCTGAACGCCTGGAGCGACAGCCTGTTTCGCCCCGGCGGATCGCATGCGACGGACAAGGTCATCGCGCGCCTCAAGAGGGAGGCGGCAAAGGTGGGTGCCAACGGCATCATCCTCGGAGACTTCTCAGACGCCCAAACCAGTTCTCTGGGGACGGGGCTGGGCTCAGATACCTATACGCACAATTCGTCCATTTCCCTGGGAGCCGGGGGCGCGATAGGAATTTACAAGAAGACCGGCAAGGGTCGCGCGATCTACGTTCCGCCCGGCTGAGGCGGCGCCGCATGCGCCGCGCTCGGAGCGGCGGCAAGCGTTTCGAACCGAAGATCGATGTTCGACCCCGAAAGCTGGTGCGGAACACAGCTCGTGTGATTCACCACGTTGCGGGTCGTGAACATCGGCAGAACGGTGTTTCGAAACTGATCCACCACCTCGCAATCGCCCAAAGCCAGTTCTCGCGGCGATCGGGCCGACAGCGCCACGGATCGCCATGCAGCACCCACCGGTTTCGCATCCGGGGAAGTGCCCGCATCCGCAGGCGCCAGCGTGTAGAAGGTCAATGTGGCGTTTGCAAACTTGTCCGGGCGGCCGAAACCGGAAGCGCACGCGCCGGGTTGTGATTTCGCGTCGCGACGGGCGCCGGCGGCGATCAACAAAACCCTGAGCTTGTCGGCCAGCCCGTCGCAGGAATAGGTCGCGGTGAAGCCCATGTACCTGAAAGAATATTCATGCTTCTGCCAAACCCCCACGTCCCCGGCCGCCGCCGAGGGCTCGCCGCCAAAACTCGTACCGGCGAGCAGAGCGGGGCAAAGAGCGACGCCGGCCAGCGCCGCCAATCTCCAGCGAGTGTTCATGAAGAGGCTCCTCTCGAGTAATGAATGACATAACGAGAACATGCCACATCGGTTGACTCCGCGGGCGACCGCAGCATGGAGCAGGGCTCCTTCACTGGCGCTGGGCCGGCGGGGCAATGGCCGCGGTGCGGTGCACGGAGGGATGGTAGTCGCGGAAAACCGCTTTTGGAATCATGCAGTGCACACCCTTACGGATGTCGACGACCTGGGTGACGCGACAATCGCCCACGATGGAGGTGAGTGCGTAGGCTTCCTCGTGGCTCATCGGAACGATGGTCTGTGTGGTCAACCACTGGACGGTTTGCTCCACCGCAATCTTCATCGCCTGGTTCAGGTCCTCGTCGAATCCCGTGAATATCCAGTGAGTCTTCGTCTCCGCCCAGGGCCAATCGGTTTTCAAATCCTTGCGCACGATGGGCTGAATCTCGATCTCCTTGTATGCGCACTCGAGAGCCGTGAGATTGACCTCGCCGTTGCCCTGGCGGCAGTGGGAATCGCCGGTCCAGATCAATCCGCCTTTCTGAAATACGTGCAGATAGAGAATGGAACCAACCTGCAGTTCGTTCAGGTCCATGTTCGAGCCGTTCTTCCAGGGCCGCAAGGTGCTGGTGCGGCCTTTGGCGTCGTGTATGGGCGGTCCGGCTTTGGCATCCGGCTCGTTCGGGTCCACTCCGACGGCGAAGGTTCCCGGAAAGGGTTTGATATCCACGATGATTCCCGGCTTGAATTCGGTCTCCATCTTGGCCAGGTCGAGCTTGTAGTAGCGGACGAACCCCTCCGGAAATTCCGAGGCCAGCAGGCCCACGCTCGGAAACTCCTTGCCCGGAAGATTGAAATTGAAGGCATCGGGTTTGGGGACGATTTTGAGAAAGCGGATTTCCAGCGTATCACCCGGCTCCGCCTCTGCGACGTAGATCGGCCCGGTGATCGAATGCGGGCCGCCGCCGTCGTTCTGCCTGCGCAGCTTCATGATCTCGTCCATGCCGACACCGGGCTTGATCTGCCCCAGGGAGTGCGACAGCGTCTCGATGGAAACCGTGTCGCCCGAGTGCACGATGAGCTTGGGTTTTTCGGCCGCGTCGTACCAGCCCCATTGAACATTGTCGGCCGTGGCCGGCAGGAAGTAGTGCTTGGACGCACCCGCTCCGGCCGCAACCTGCGCGATCGACGGACACGCCAGCGCCAGGGCAAGCGCCGCGGCGGCGGCGCATGAACCCGCCCCGAATAGTCGGACTTTCGAAATCATTTGCGTTCCTCGTGCACGTCAGGTGGAAAAATAGGCGAGAATCGGCGGAAGCCTCAATATAATCCGCGCTTGCCGGGGAGGGCAACGAGTGCGCAACAAAGAAGTACATCTACTCGAACGTCCGCAAGGCGTGCCTTCCCTTGCGCAGTTCGCCATCGTCGAGACCGAGGTGGCGGAACCGGCGGACGGCGAAGTGCTGGTCGAGAACATCTACATGTCGGTGGATCCCGCCATGCGCCCGCGCTTGGGCCAACAGACGCCGCTCAATGAAGCCATGCCCGGCGGCGCCATCGGGCGCGTGCTCGCCTCGCGACAGCCGGGCTTCGAACCGGGCGACTACGTGCAGTCAATGCTCGGATTTCGCCAGTACTTCGTCGCCGGCGCCAAAGGTCTCTCCAAGCTCGACCCGGACGGCATGCCCCTCGACGCCTACATGAGCGTGTTGGGATTGACGGGCCTGACGGCGTACGGCGGACTGCTGGTCACGGCCGCGCTCAAGGACCGGGAGAATGTATTCGTGTCGGCCGCGGCCGGCGCGGTGGGCAGCGTCGCCGCTCAGATCGCCAAGATCAAAGGCTGCTACGTGATCGGCAGCGCCGGATCGGACGAGAAATGCCGTTGGCTCGAGCAAGAACTCGGGTTGGACGCGGTCATCAACTACAAGAAGGGCGAGCTGCGCAGCGCGCTCAAATCCGCGGCGCCGCGCGGAATCGATGTGTATTTCGACAACGTGGGGGGCGAGCATCTGAACGCGGCGCTGCCGCGCATGAATGCGCTCGGGCGCATCGCCGTCTGCGGCATGATCTCTGCGTACAATAATTTCGGGGCCATATCCGAGCCGGTCACCACGCTCTCGAACATGATTTACAACCGCCTCACCATGAGAGGTTTCGTTTTCTACGAGTTCGAGCCGCTGCGCGCGCAGTTTCTCGCCGATATGAAGCGTTGGCTCGGAGAAGGGCGCATCCGTTACCGCAGCACCGTTCTGCCCGGGATCGAGCAGGCGCCCGCCGCGCTGATCGGCTTATTCAGCGGAGCCAACACCGGAAAGATGCTGGTGCAGCTGGCGAAAGAAGCTTGAGCGCGTTCCGGTCAGTCGAAAACGACGCGCGGGAAGTAGAACGACACGGTCCAGTTCGGAATGTCGACGATTTCGCTGATGCGTAGATCGCCGCAGACGCTGCACAAGAGATAGGCATCGATGGCGGGCATGCCGTGTTGGCGGCCCAGCAGATCGATCATCGATCTGACCGAATCCCGCGCGGCCTGCATCAGATCCGGGCCGATGCCGGTGGTGACCTCGTATCCCTTCGCGTCGAGATGGCGGGTCACGGGCCCCTCGGTTCTGAAGCGCGGGAAGGCGAGGGGTTCCCGCTTCAGCAAATCGAACCGCAAAGCGACGCGCATGGGGCTTTCGATGGCCGTGCCGCACACTTCGCCGTCGCCCTGCGCCGCATGCGTATCTCCCACGGAGAACAAGGCGCCCGGGCACTCGATCGGCAGAAACAATTCGGTTCCGAGCGCAATGTCGCGCACGTCCATGTTTCCTCCCACGCGGCGCGGAGGCACTATGCTGTGCAGACCGGGCTGGCCGGGAGCCACACCGATGGTCCCCGTGAACGGTTTCAGAGGCACCTTGCCCCAGCGGCCGAACAGGGCAGGCGACAGAGTCTTCGAGTCGTAGCGCCACAGGTGCAGGGCAGGCTGCTTGAACTCCTCGGCCAACAAGCCGAAGCCCGGGATATTCGCCGTCCAACCCCATCCGGAGGGAACGAAGGACAACAAGGTGACTTTCAGCACGTCGCCCGGCTCCGCGCCTTCGACGAATACCGGCCCCGTGACGGGATTGATCTTGCCGAAATCCATCCGAGCCACATCGTCGACGGTCGACGCCTCGCCGAGCTGGCCGGCCGACGAATCGGACACGTCGAATTCCAGCGACTCGCCGGGCGAGATTCGAACCACCGGAGCAAAACTGCGATCCCAGCCCTGATGCCGCCCGTGGATGGTATGTGAATGTGCCGCGCTCATGAGTCATTGTACGAAATACGGGACGCGCCGTGCACGCGATATTCGAATAGACTGCCGCGATGTCGCTGCAAGATTTCGGATACAAGCAACAACTGCGCCGCGCGCTGACGACCAGGGACTTGATCGTCTTCGGCATGATTTTCATGGTGCCGATCGCGCCTTTCGGAGTGTACGGCTTCGTATGGAATGAATCCAAGGGCATGGTACCGCTCGCGTACCTCCTTGGTCTCATCGGAATGTTCTTTACCGCGCTGAGCTACGCCGCCATGTCGCGGGCCTTTCCCCTGGCGGGCTCGGTCTACACGTACGCGCAGCGGGGGTTGCATGAAATCGCGGGATTCTTTTCCGGCTGGCTGATTCTGCTCGATTACCTGCTGGTGCCCTCGCTGCTCTATCTGATCAGCGCGGTCGCGTTGCGGCCTATTTTTCCGGCCGTGCCCACGTGGGTGTGGCTTGCCGGGTTCATTTCCTTCAATGCGACGGTGAACTTGCTGGGGATCGAATTCACGGCGCGTGTCAACCGCTACCTGCTGGTGATGGAACTCCTGACGCTCGGTGTGTTCGTCGCCGTGGGGCTGGCTGCGCTGTATGGCGGCGTGGGGGCGGGCCGGCTCACCCTCCAGCCGATCTACGATCCGCAAATGTTCTCCGCTTCGACGGTGGCCGGCGCCACCTCGATTGCGGTCCTATCCTTCCTCGGCTTCGACGGCATCTCGACGCTCGCGGAGGAGAGCCAGGGAAATCAATACGCCATTGGGCGGGCGACCGTGCTCTCGTTGGCGATCGTGGGCGTGCTGTTTATGCTGCAAACTTGGATTGCCACCGACCTGGCGCGCGGCATGCACTTCGCATCAGCGGACACCGCGTTCTACGAAGTGGCGCAGCGCGCCGGCGGGGCCTGGCTGCGTCTGGTCACGATTTTGGCGACCGTCATTGCCTCCGCGATCGCCAATGCCATAGCCGCCCAGGCCGCCGTGTCGCGCATCCTGTTCGCCATGGCCCGCGACGGGAAGTTGCCGGCGATCCTGGCCAAAGTGCATCCCCGATACAAGACTCCGTACGTAAGCACGCTTGCGGTCGCCGCGTTGTCCCTGCTGGTGGGATTGCTGTTTGCCGATCGCCTGGATGATCTCAGCCGCGTGGTCAATTTCGGCGCGCTCACCGGCTTCGTTCTGCTGCATCTATCGGTGATCAACCATTACTTCTTTCGTCACCGCAGCGGCGACTGGCTGCGGCACGTCATCTTTCCCCTGACCGGGCTGGCCATCATCGTCTACGTGCTCTTCGAAATGGACCGCGCCGCGAAAATTCTCGGCACGTGCTGGATTGCCGTGGGTGTTCTCTACTATGTACTGATGACGCTGCGCGCGAAAAAATCCGTCGTTCTGGAGATCTGAGCGCGATGTAACGTAATCCCGGCGGCGCCAAGGGCCGCCGATGACGCGGGGGCACCGCAGGGGCCTTCCATCTATCGCGTCACAGAATTACGTCACAAAATCCGCAGCTCGCGGCGAAAGCGTCTAGCGCGCCGACTTTCGATTGGCTAACAATCGGACGCCATGACTCTGAAATCCTCAAACCTGGGTGCAAACCTCACCGGCGTCGCCGCCGAAGCGGCGCAAATGGCGGCCGAGGCGGGCTTGATTTACGTGTCGGACGCCGAACCCGGCATCAGGCGATTTCGCGCGGGCAAGGGTTTTCGATATCTGACTCCGGAGAATCGCCGGCTTGCGGCGGCCAAGGAACTCGAGCGCATCGCGAGGCTCGCGATTCCGCCGGCGTATCGGGACGTGTGGATTTCTCTGAAGGCTCGCGGCCATCTGCAGGCGACCGGCCGGGATGCACGCGGGCGCAAACAGTATCGCTATCATCCGCAATGGCGGCAGGTTCGCGATAGCGCAAAATTCAGCCGCATGGTGGCGTTCGGCGAGGCGCTGCCGAAATTGCGGCGCAAACTCAGGCGCGACCTGGGGTTGCCGGGGCTGCAGCGCGAGAAAGTCCTGGCGGTGGTGGTCAGCATTCTCGACGCCACCCGCGTCCGCATCGGCAATACCGAATACGCCCGCGAGAACAAGAGCTTCGGACTCACGACCTTGCGCAACCGCCACGTCAGCTTCATTCGGGACGGGCGCGCCGTGCTCAATTTCCGCGGCAAGGGCGGCGTTCAGCACGAAGTGCACATCGACGACCGGCGCATCGCGCAGATCGTAAGGCGCTGCCAGGAGATTCCGGGACAGCACCTGTTCCAATACGTGAGCGACGACGGGCAGCGCTGTCCCATCGACTCCGGCCAGGTCAACGACTATCTGCGCGAGGCCATGGGCGATGATTTCACCGCCAAGGATTTTCGCACCTGGGGCGCGACCATTCACGCCATCACCCTGCTCGCGCGCACTCCGTTGCCGGATATTCCGAGCGAGCGCAAGCTGAGAAGCGAGATTGCCGAGGTGGTGAAGCAGGTGGCCGCGAAACTGCGCAACACCCCCGCGGTCTGCCGCAAGTCCTACATCAATCCGGCGGTCTTCGACTCCTGGCGCTCGGGGCTGATTCATCGCGCATTCAACGGCAGCTCGAGCCTTGCCGCGCCCCGCAAGGCCGAGACTTTGGTTCTGGACTTCCTGCGCCGCGAAACCACGGCCCAGGACTTGGACTCCTAGATCGCGATCTGTTTCCTCATCGGTCCGACGTTCCCGGGTACAGCGGAGCTGGCTGTGGGATAGTAGAAGTTTTACGGGGGCGGACGCACTCTTTGCAGAACCAGGCGAATCGGTATTCCCCGGCATACACGCGAGTGGTGGTTTCGCTGCTCATGACGGCGTACACCTTCAATGCCATGGATCGGACCATCATTTCGATCATCGCCCAATCGATGAAGCTCGATCTGAAGCTGACCGATACCCAGCTGGGGCTTCTCGGCGGCACGGCCTTCGCGGTGCTGTACGCCTTCGGCGGAATTCCCATTGCGCGCCTGGCGGAGCGAATAAGCCGCGTCAACATCATCACCGTGGCCCTCATCGTCTGGTCGCTGTTGAGCGCACTGTGCGGCGCGGCGGCGAGCTTTCCGCAGCTGTTGCTGATCAGGGCGGGGGTCGGGGTCGCGGAGGCCGGCTGCTCGCCGCCCGCGCACTCGCTGATATCCGACTATGTCGAGCCGTCGCGGCGCACCTCCGCGCTGTCGATCTATTCCTGCGGCACCTCGCTCGGCTATCTACTGGCGGCCGTCGGCGGCAGCTACGTGGTCCAGCACTGGGGATGGCGCGCCGCGTGTGCGGCGGTGGGGCTGCCGGGCATAGCCATCGGCCTGTTGATAAAACTCTTGATTCGCGAGCCGCCGCGCGGGTACTCGGAGTCCGTCGCCGGCCGCGCCGCCCGATCGGAGTTGCCGCCGTTCTCGCTTCGGGGTGAAGCCCGGGAACTGTGGGCCGTCGGCAAGGGCTTGCTCTCGGACCCTCCCGTCCGGCACATGGTGCTCGGCGTGACCATCGGCGGTTTCGCCGCCTACGGATTCTATGCCTTCGTTCATCCCTATTTCCGCCGCGCCTTCGATCTGGATTACACGACGGTGGGAGTCATCGTGGGACTGGCGGGGGGCGTGGCAGTGGGCTTGGGAATAGTCGCCGGAGGATTCATCGCCGACGCTCTGGCCAAGCGCGACGCGCGCTGGTACGCGTTGGTTCCGGCGATCGGCGGCATGGTCGCCGTGCCTTTCTACCTGTGCTCGCTGCTGCAATCGGACTGGAGGCAAGCCACCGCGCTGCTGTCGATCGCCGGCTTCTTCCAGTACGCCTCCCTGGGACCGACGTTTGGCGTGGTGCAGAATGTGGTCGACCGGCGACGGCGCGCGACGGCGACGGCGCTTTTATATATTTGCCTGAGCGTATTGGCCCTCGGCGGCGGCCCGCTATTCACAGGGTGGGTCACCGATCGATTCGCGGAGGCCGACTTCGCGGTGCGGCCGCTCCCGCCGGTCGTGCCGGACGCGGCTCCGGCCTCATTCGCGGTCAGCTGCCCGGGGGGCGCCGGCGCCGAAACTGCCGGCGCCGCCGTGAAATCCGCCTGCAGCCAGACGCTGGTGCACGCTACGCGGCGGGGACTGCTGGTGACGCTGTTGTTCTTCGGGTGGGCGTCGCTGCATTACTTGCTCGCCGCCAAGGGCATCGCGAAATCACTGAGAAATGCCGCCGGCGCGCGCTAGTTTGGCCTCTTCGGTCCAGTCGGATTCGATATAGAACGGCCCCGGCCGCTCGCGAAGCTGCTCGTACTTGCAAATCTGCGGCTCGGGTCCGAGCGCCGTGGATACGCCCCCGCGAAAGGCCCATTCGCCGCGCTCGCTGTCGGCCGCCCGCACGTAGCTGTTGATCATGAATCGCCGATCGTAATCGCTGACATTGGGCGCGGAGCCATGCACGGTGAACAAGGTCCACAGCAACAGATCGCCGGGTTCCATTTCACAGGTGACGATGTTCTGTGGATCGAGCCCTGCGCGCCGCAGCTCCTCGTCCTGAGTCTGGCCGACCATGATGGGCCCATCGTCGGAGAGCCCCAGGTAGCCGAGCCGGTGGCTCCTAGGAATGATTCGCAGCGCGCCGTTGGCGACGGTTTGCCGGTCGATCGCGAGCCCCGTCGTCACCGTGCTTCGAAGGTAGGCGAAGTCCTTGACGCTGCCCTGCCGAAAGCGCGCGTCCTGGTGAAAGCGATAAAAGGTGTATTTCGCGCCGGGCGGCTTCCAATGAACCTGGTGCGATATCTGCTTGATGTCCTCGCCCAGGAACGGATGCAGCACGGAGTAATATTTCTCGCTGCGGCGCATCCGCTCCATCAAGGGACTGAGCCACGCCGTCCAGTGTGCCTGCAGAACCACACGCCGGTTGGCTTTGGGGTCATCCAGCACCTCGAATAGCAGGTTCTTGTCGCGGTACGTGGCATGGTGCTTCAGCCCCTCGCGGTACATGCGATCGGTCTCGGCGCCCACTTCGGCGATTTCCGAGGGCGAAAGAAATCCCCGGACAATGGCGTAGCCTTCCGATTCGAGTTCCGCGACGAGATCTTGCATCATCCCCTAGTGGATCATGTCCTGGTAGGCATGCCAAGTGGCGTGACCCAGGAGCGGCGCAATGATGAGCAGGCCGCCGAGCAGAGGCAGGTAGCCGACGACGGTCAGCGCCAGAATCAATCCGCTCCAAACGATCATCGCGGGAATATTGCGAAATACCACGTTGACGCTCGCGCGCATCGCTTGCCCGGCGGAGGCGTGCTTGTCGATGATGAGGGGAATCGCCACGACCGAAACGCAGAACACGCCGGTCGCGAGAATTCCGCCGATGACGATGTAGGCGAGCACCTGCGAACGATTGGTCGAATCGAGAAATCCCTGGTATAGGGTCTCGCGAATGTCCGGCGTGACGACGTGAAACACCGTGCCGAGAAGCAGCGCCGAGACGCCGAACCAGACCGCGGCACAGATCGCCAGGATGACCCCGAACTCGAACAACGCAGGCGCGTTTCTCCCGAATCCCTCCAGGGAGTCGTCGAAAGTGGCCGGCTGGCCCCTAGAATAGCGCCGCGACATCTCGCACAGGCCCGCCGACATGATCGGACCCACCAGCAAGAATCCTGTGATCGCCGCCGCGACGAAGTAGGGGTGAGTGCCGCAGAACACCAGAAGGGTCCAGCCCAGTGCCACGATCAACGCGCCGTAGCCCAAGCTCGCTCCCCAGTGCCTGCGCATGTCGCGCCAACCCGCGAGCAACCATGTGAAGGGCCGGTAGATGGGTATTCGCATCACATCGAGATGCAAAGGCTGATCATCGCTGCCGACGAGTGTAGTGCCCATGGTCGCGTCCTCCGTAAGAGGTTAACCCACCGAATCACCCACACCGGAGTTTAGACCCAATTGCCGCGGGGCGCCTTTATAATAACCAGTGACAATCTCCTCCCATCCTTCGGCGCATGCAGATCCATACTCGAGCGGTCCCACATGAATTTGCTCCGGTCGTGGGCTAAAATCCTCGGTTTGATCGTCGGCGGTGTGCTGGCATTGGTATTGACGGCGTTCGGGGCCTTGCTGGCCATCAACGCCTTCGACGAGTCCTTGGGCCCCGGGCCGCGCGCCGCGCTGGAGGCCCGGCATGACTCGATCTCCCCTGCGGACAATCTCTTCTTTGCCGTGTTGGGGCTCGGCTTCCAGGGCGATGCCGATACCAACGAGCTGGGCCGCGAGGTGTATGCAAAGTATCTCGAGGCCAGCCGTGCGAGCCCGGGCAAGGCGCTCTCGCTGTACCAGGATGATTCCCACGAGAGAGCCCCGGCCGTCGGCGGGGGCGATCTCTCGTGCGGCCGTCCCCGGCAGCAAGAGGATTGCGTGGAAGCAATTCTGATTCGCCGCGACGAATTGCGGCTGGCGGTGGCATCGAACCGGGAGTTGGTGGAGCGCTACCGCGGCATGCAGAAATACATTCATTTTCAAAATCCCGTGCCGCTCACCGTCAACTCGCCGATGCTCGAGTGGCAGACATTCCTGGCCGCAAAGCGTCTGTGGCTGACCGACGTGGCGCTCGAGGCGGACAGCGGTCATCTGGACGGTGCGATCGACGCATTCCGTCAGGAATTGGCGTTCACCCGCAGAGTGCTGGCTGAACCCGACATGCTGCTCCTCGACAAGGTGGTGCTGGCGAACAGTATGCGCATGGATCTGGCATTCATTTCCGATCTCGCCCGCAATGTCCGATTGAGCGACTCGCAATACTCCAAGCTGGCGCTCTCCGTTACCCCGCTGACCGTCGACGAGCGCTCTCTGGCGACCGTGTTCGCCCGGGAGTTCACCGCCTTCGCCAACATACTCGTGCCGCTCGTCGATCCCAAGAACGCCCCGCATCTTCCGGATTCGAGCGACGAGCGGTGGTCGCATCGGCTCGCGGGCGCCATCGGCGCCAGGTTCCTGAAGTACAATGCCTCCATGAACTCGTTCTGGTCGGATGTCGAGGTGAATCAAGCCCTGTCTCGGGGCTCCTGCATGGATCTTTCGGCGAATGGCGGGAAAATGCGGCAGGCGGCACCCATGCCCATCCTCGGGTACATTTACAATCCCATCGGCAAAATTCTGAGCGGGGTGGCGGCGTCGACCGGGGATGAATACATCAAGTCCATGTGCGATCTGCAAGGCATGACCGGCATCGTCGGTTTGCAATTGACCCTGGGCGCGGAGCGTGTCGGTGACGACCGGATCGAAGACTTCGTGACGCGAAGCGCCGCGGTGTACGGGGATCCCTATACCGGTAGGCCGCTCGAGTGGCAGCAGAGCGGCCGCAGTCTCAGCTTTCGGCCGGGAGCCGACCGCAACATCATCTACTTTCCGTGGCCGATCGGGAGCCGCGCGAACGAGGATCGGCATTGACTGACAAGCGTACGATGAACAGCGACGGTATCAAAGAGGCGCTCACGAAGGCGGCGCTCGACTATCACGAATTTCCGACGCCGGGAAAGCTCTCGGTTACCGCGACCAAGCAGCTTCTCAATCAGAGCGACCTGGCGCTTGCGTATTCGCCGGGCGTCGCCGCGGCCTGCGAGGCCATCGTCGCGGACCCTCTCAATGTCTTTCGTTTCACTGCGCGCGGCAACCTGGTCGGAGTCATCAGCAACGGCACCGCGGTGCTGGGGTTGGGGGCCATCGGACCGCTCGCGGCCAAGCCCGTCATGGAAGGCAAGGCGGTGCTGTTCAAGAAATTCGCAGGCATCGACGTTTTCGACATCGAGATCGAGCAGCGCGATCCGCTCGAGCTCATCGAAGTCATTGCCGCACTCGAGCCCACGTTCGGCGCCATCAACCTCGAGGACATCAAGGCGCCCGAATGCTTCATCGTGGAGCGGGAATTGCGGCGGCGCCTGAAGATTCCCGTGTTTCACGACGATCAGCACGGCACGGCCATCATCGTCGGCGCCGCCTGCATCAATGGGCTGCAGGTGGTCGGCAAGGACATCGCCAAGATAAAAATTGCGGTCAGCGGGGCCGGTGCGGCGGCGCTCGCCTGCGTGGATTTGCTGCTCGATCTGGGTCTCAGGCGCGAGAACGTGTGGCTCACCGATCTTGCGGGCGTCGTTTACGAAGGCCGGCAGGAGCTGATGGATCCGGAAAAGGCCCGGTTCGCGCAGCGCACGGCCGCCCGCACCTTGGGCGAGGTCATTGGCGGCGCGGACGTGTTTCTGGGCCTGTCGGCCGGCGGCGTGCTGACGCAGGAGATGGTCGGGAAAATGGCGGCGCGGCCCCTGATTCTTGCTCTGGCCAACCCGACGCCGGAAATCCTGCCGGAGGAGGTGCGCGCCGTGCGCAACGATGCGGTGATCGCCACCGGCCGCAGCGATTATCCCAACCAGGTCAACAATGTACTGTGTTTCCCCTTCATCTTTCGCGGCGCGCTGGATGTGGGCGCCACCACCATTACGCGGCCCATGGAGATTGCCGCGGTGCACGCCATCGCGGAGCTCGCCCGCCAGGAGCAGAGCGATGTCGTGGCTGCGGCCTACGGAGGCATCGAGGATCTGGCCTTCGGCCCCGAGTACCTCATCCCCAAACCCTTCGACCCCCGCTTGATCGTCAAGATCGCACCGGCGGTGGCCAAGGCCGCCATGGAGTCGGGTGTGGCCACCCGGCCCATTGCCGACCTCGAGGCGTACGGTCAGCGGCTGCTGCAGTTCGTGTATCACAGCGGCACGCTGATGCAGCCCATCTTTGCGGCCGCACGGCAGGTGCCTGCCGAGCGCAGCCGCATCGTCTACGCCGAAGGCGAGGACGAGCGGGTGCTTCGGGCCGTGCAAATCGTCGTGGATGAGAAGCTCGCCGCGCCGATTCTTATCGGGCGCCCGGCGGTCATCGAGCGCGGCATCAAGCGCCACGGCTTGCGCATCCGCGTCGGAGAGCATGTTTCCGTCGTCAACCCAGAGTACGACGAGCGATTCCGAGAGTACTGGCAGGACTACCACAAACTCACCGAGCGCCAGGGGGTCACGGCGCAATACGCCAAGCTCGAGATGCGCCGGCGTACCACCTTGATCGCCGCGATGCTGCTGAAGAAGGGCGAGGCGGACGGTTTGATCTGCGGCACCATCAGTACCACAGCGCGGCACCTGCACTACATCGACCAGGTGATCGGCCGCCGCGCCGGCGCCAATGTGTACGGTGCGATGAGCGGGCTGATCCTGCCGGGACGGCAGGTTTTCATCGTCGACACCCACGTCAATCTCGAACCCACCGCCTTGCAGCTGGCGGAGATCACGCAGCTGGCCGCGGACCAACTGTGCGCGTTCGGCCTTACGCCCAAAGTCGCTTTGCTGTCGCACTCGAATTTCGGCAGCAGCGATGCGCCTTCCGCCCTGAAAATGCGCGAGGCGTTGGCGCTGCTTCACCGGCGCATGCCGGCTCTGGAAGTGGATGGCGAGATGCACGGCGATTGCGCGCTGGATGAGTCGGCGCGGATGGGGATACTTCCCAGCACGACCTTGTTCGGCAGCGCGAACCTCCTGGTCTGCCCGAATCTGGACAGCGCCAATATCGCCTACAACTTGCTCAAATCGGCGGCGGGCCACAATGTCGCCGTGGGTCCGATACTGCTGGGCTGCGCCGCGCCCGCGCACATCCTGACGCCGGCAGCCACGGTGCGGAGAATCGTCAATATGACGGCCGTCACCGTGGTCGAGGCCAGCCGCGGGCGGTGAACTTGACCCGAGGCGGCCGGTCCAAAGAGGGGAGAGCTTTGGGAGGTTGACCGTCATGAGCCATGCGAATCATTCATGGATGTCGATTGGGGGAGTGCTGGCGGCGCTCTGCGTTTGGCCTTTGAACTCGCCCGCGGCTGAGACTGCGGCCGCTGCGCCGGCCGAAATCGTTACGGGTGCATGGCAGCATCATACGGTGACGTTCAACTACACGGGCTTCACCAGTCACTACACCTGCAGCGGCTTAGAGGGCCAAGTACGCCAGATTCTCGTTCATCTTGGGGCCCGAAACGACATCCACGTGTCGGCGGTCGGTTGCCCGGGTCGGGACAACACGCCGAGTCGCACGGCCTGGGTGCACACGGACTTCTATACGCTGGCCCCGGCCGCCGATTCGGCGGGAACCGATACGGTTCACGCGCGCTGGACCTCATTGGAAGTGACGCCGCTGCGGCCGTCATTCATGGGAGACGGCGATTGCGAACTCGTTGACGAGATGAAGGACCTCATTACCCAGAACTTCAGTCTGCGCGACGTCGAGTACCGTGCCCGCTGCGTTCCGAACCAGCAGTATCCGAATAGTTATGCGGTCAAGGGTCAAGCCTTGAAAACCGTCCCCGCGGCGAACCCGGTGAAGGGCTAGAAGGATCCATAGGCGCGGCTCTTCCAGCGGGCGCCTCGGCCCAGCCAATAGTCGACCGCCGAGGCGACCGTCGCGGCCATGTAGAAAACCGCAATCAGGGGCAACAGCAGCGCCCAGAGGCGGCTGCGCTCATAACGCGCCAAGGTGGGAAGGTAGCTCGCTGCAGCGAGTCCAAATGCGGCGAGACCACAGGCGCGCTGCCAGCCGGACCCGAAAAAAATCGCCGATACAGGCACCAGCCATACCATCGACAGACCCAGCAGCGTGAGCGCCAAGAGGCCGGCGGAATGACGCAGTTGCGTGAAGGCCGTGCGCGAAATCATGTGCCATATATCGCCGAAGTTCGGATAGGCGCGAATGGAGGAGGCGAGACCTGAATGGCCGAGGAAAATTGGGCCGTATTGCTTCACCGATTTCGCCAGCGCCACATCGTCGATGAGAGAACCCTTGATGGCATCGATGCCGCCGATGCGCTCGAGCGCCTCGCGCCGAATCAGCACGGTGCCGCCGGCCGCGGCGGCCACCCGGGAATGCGGGTCATTCACGCGGCCGAAGGGATACAGCATTTGGAAAAAATAAACGAATGCCGGCACCAGCGCGCGTTCGGCCAAGCTCGCACAGTTCAGGTGCACCATCTCGCTCACCAGGTCCAGGCGGTCTTGCTCGAGCTTGGCGACCAGAGAAGAGAGGTGCCGCGGGTCGTGCACGATGTCCGCATCGGTCAAGAGGAGGATGGGAGCCTTGCTCTCGGCAATCCCTCGGCTCATCGCCCACAGCTTGCCGGACCAGCCGGCGGGCTTCGACTGCAGGCTGATCACCGTCAACCGCGATGCCACAGGATCCGCGCCGGCTGCCGCCAACCCTAAGGCGGCGGTGCCGTCGGTGGAATTGTCATCCACCAGAATCACCCGCAGCGGACCGGTGTAGTTCTGCGCCAACAGTGAGCCGATGGCCGCGCCGATGGTAAGCGCCTCGTCGCGCGCGGGCACGATGATGTCCACCGGCGGACGCTCCTGCGGCGGGGCGGGTGGTAATTGAGGGGTGGACCGCCAAAACCTTCCATGCAGCAACAAGAGATAGACCCAGATCAGCAGCGATAGGAGCGCGATCAAATAGGGTCATCCAGCGATTTGGCGAGCGGTGTGAACGGTTTGGGTCCCGATGCCGTCATCACCCAGCAGTCCTCCAGGCGAACTCCGAATTCGCCGGGGATGTAGATTCCCGGTTCGTCGGAGAAGCACATCCCGGCTTCGAGCGGTGTGGCGTCGCCGTGCACGAGATAGGCGGGTTCATGACCGTCCAGGCCGATCCCATGGCCGGTGCGGTGGGACAGTCCCGGCAGCTTGTAGCCGGGTCCCCAGCCCTCGCGTTCATAGTAGCTGCGCACGGCGTCGTCGATGCGGCCCACCGCAACGCCGATCTTCGCGGTTTCGAGCGCGATTTCCTGTCCGCGTTTGACGGTGTTCCAAACCTTGCGCTGCCGTGCGCTCGCCTGACCGAACACCCAGGTGCGGGAGATGTCCGATTGATAGCCGTGCACCGCACAGCCGCAGTCCATCAGGATGATCGAGCCCTCGCGCACCGTCTGGGTTTGCAGCGATCCGTGCGGATAGGCCGAAGCCTCGTTCAGCAGTACCAGCGAGAACTCCGGCGAGCCCCCGAGTTCGGTGGTGACCCGATCCATGAGGGCGCCGATATCTTCGGAACTCATGCCGCGCGTCACTCTCGCATGCAGGACGCGCAGCGCTTCGATGGTGACGTTGTTGGCCGTTTGCATGAGCGCCAATTCGGCCGGCGACTTGATCAGCCGGCAGGCGCGTACCAGGGTGTCGGCCGAGACCATTTCATAGGCGTTGGACAGCTGCCGTATGCCGTCGACGATGAAGAACCGAACGGTGGGTTCCACCGCCAGCACACCCGAGGCGATGCCTCGGTCGCGAAGGCCCTGGACGATTCGCTCAGTGGGGCTCTCGTGTTCATTCCACGGCCGCACATCGCCGCCCACCTCGAGGGTCTCCCGTACGGACGGCTCCTCGAATGCCGGCGTCACCACCAGCAGGTCGCCCTGCGCAGGTATGATCGCGAGCGTGATCCTCTCGGAACGGCGCCAGCGTATTCCCGTGAAGTATTCCAGCGAAGATCCGGGTTCTACGAGCAGAGCCGCCACTTTGCGCCGGCCCATGAGGTTTTGAAGCTTGGCGATCCGGGCACGGCGCTCGTCGGCGGAAATGGGCTTTGCGTCCACGGTCATGGACTTCAATTCGGCGGCGGACGCCGAAGGCAGCCAAGCATCCGCGGTGGCGGCAATGAGGGAAGCGCCGGCGGCGCCCTTGAGCACAGAACGTCTGGAAAGCATGATTGTAGGATACTGCAATCGGTGCAAACTTCCTCGACAGGGTAGTATGCGGCGAGTTCTGTTACGGGGAGGCGATGATGTACAAGCTTTATGGACGGCCGGGTTCGGGTTCGCTCGCGGTGCAGGTGGCGCTGGAGGAAATGGGTGCGCCCTACGAGCGGATTTGGGTGGGCCGCGACGCGGCGGATGTGACACGGTTCCGTACGATCAATCCGACGGGCAGAGTGCCGGCGCTTGCGCTTCCCGACGGCACCCTCATGTTCGAGTCGGCCGCCATGCTGATCCACCTCGCGCCCGCGCATCCAGAATCCGCCGCGGCGGCGCCGTCCGGCACCAGCCGGCATGCGACGTTCCTGCAGTGGATGGTGTTTCTGTCGGCCAATGTCTACGAGGCGGCGCTGCGGATGTACTATTCAGAGCGTTATTCGGCGCGCGGCGCGGCCGATGCGGAGGCGGTCCGGCAGAAAGGGACGGCGGATTTTCGCGACCATCTCGCGCTCATCAGTGCTGGGTTGGGGCCCTATGTGATGGGAGCCGCCTACTCGATCGCCGATGTGTATCTGTACATGCTGAGCAGCTGGTATCCGGGCGAGAAATCGGAGATGTATTCCCAGGCACCCAAGCTTGCGGCGCACGGGAAACTCGTGGCGGCGCGCCCGGCGGTGACGAAGGTCGAGGCCGACCACGCCCAATAGCGATCCGATGAACGCCGTCGTACGATGGGTGTTTCGACAGGAGCCTTAGCGGTGGATGAGGTATTCGTGCGTCGTGACGTCATCGATGCGGCCAAGCTGCGCAGCTTGTGCGCCGCGTCGAACGTCAAGGGCGCGATCCAGACGCTATCTCATCTCGGCGCCGTCGCGGTCACGGCGGCGCTGCTCTGGCGGTGGCGCGCCACCGGGTGGGCGCTGCCGCTATTCGCGGTGCACGGCATTCTGCTCAATTTCCTCTATGCCGGGCAGCACGAGCTCAGCCATTGGACGGTGTTTCGCACGGGCTGGCTGAACGAGTGGGTGGGCCGCTGCTTCGGCTTCGCGCTCTTCTACCCGCGCACCTTCGATCAAGTACAGCACATGGCGCATCACCGCTTTACCCAGGACTGGACCCGGGACGGCGAGCTCGCGCGACCGCGCTACACCCTCGCGTCCTACCTACTGTGGATGTCCGGAGTGAGCTACTGGTACACCCGCTGGCGCAGGATACTGCGCTTCGCTGCCGGGGTCGTCACCGAGCCGTACCTGCCGGTCAAGCGGCACCCGGAGATGATTCGAGAGGCGCGCTTGCATGTGGCAGGCTACGCCATCATCGCCGGGATCTCTCTGATGGCCTCGAGCTCCGCGGCCGTGATTCTGTGGCTCGCGCCCATGGTGGTCATGAAACCGGTGCATCAGCTGCAGAACATCATCGAGCACCTCGGCCTGCCGCACGAGGACAATGTGCTGGTCAACACGCGCAGCACGCGAACCAATGCCGTGATGCGTTGGCTTGGCTGGCAGATGCAATATCACACGGCGCACCACGCCTTTCCCGGAGTTCCGTTCCACCGGTTGCGCGAACTCAACGAAACGATATTCACCTCGCGCGGCGCGGCACCTCCGTCGATGACCTATCTGGGTTTTCAGATCGCCGTGCTGCGCGCCTTCGCGCACGGCAGAACCGAAGCCGACTATCCGGACGACCGCGCTTGGATTGCCGACCGGCCGCATGGGTAATCGACTTCTGGTCTATCAGGCATTGTGGGCCATGGACCGGCTGGCCGCGCCCGAACCGTCGGTTGCGGAGAAATTCGACCGGGTGCGCGCGGCCGGATTCGACGGTGTGGCGATCGATCTGGGCGCACTCACCTACGCCCAAGCGGAGGCGACGGTACCGCATTTTGCCCGCACGGGGTTGGCCGGCGGCCTGACCGCATTCCCCTCGTCGATCGAAGCGCTGCGCCCGGCATTGCGGCTGGCTCATCGGATCGGAGCGCCCTTCGTCGTCGTCATCGGCCAGGAGATGCCGGTGAGTCTCGCCGAGATGGTCCCGGTGATCGAGGGCTGGCTGCGCGTGGCCGAGCAGGAGTCGATGCCGATTCAGTTCGAGACGCATCGCAATTGCATCACCAACGATCTCTACACCACGGTACAGCTGCTCGACGCGATTCCGCGGATGCGTCTGGCCGCGGATTTGTCGCACTACGTCGTGGATCGCGAGATGCCCTGTCCGCCGCCGCCGGCCCTGCAGAAGTTGATCGCGAAGGTGCTCCATCGCTCGGACTCGTTCCAGGGCCGGGTGGCGGCGCGGGGGCAAATCCAGGTGGCCCTGGAATTTCCGCAGAACGCCAAATGGGTAACCTTGTTCCGCGACTGGTGGCGGCAGGGTTTTTCCGCCTGGCTGGCACGGCATGCGGGCGAGAATTCCTCGTGTGTTTTTCTGTGCGAATTGGGTCCGCCGGACTATGCGATAACGGATTCGCAGGGGCGGGAGCTGTCGGATCGGTGGGCCGAAGCCGCCCAATTGGCGCAGTGGGCGCGCGAGATATGGAGCGACGCCTGTCGCCCGCTCAGAGCGCCATGAGCACCGCGCCGGCGGTGATCAGAGCGCCGCCCAGTCCCACCTTCCAGGTGAGCCGCTCGCCGAGAAACAGCACGGCGAACAGCACCACCAGGACGACGCTGAGCTTGTCGATGGGAGCCACCCGCGATGCGGGGCCGCTCTGCAGCGCACGGTAATAACACAGCCACGACAGACCCGTGGCGGCGCCCGACAACACCAGGAATACGACGCCCCTGGTGGACAGATTGCCGGGGGCCTGCCATTCGTGCCGCGCCGTCACCAGCAGCGCGGTGATCATGAGAATCACGAGCGTTCTCAAGAAGGTCGCAAGGTCGGAATTGATCTCGGAAACGCCCACCTTGCCGAATATTGCCGTCAAGGCGGCGAAGAACGCCGACGCGACCGCAAATACGCGCCAATCCCAATTCATGGCGGTCCGCTCAGTCGACGCCGATCATCACATTCGGCGCCTTGATGATGGCGTAGGCCTTGGAGCCCGGCTTGAGCCCCAGCCGATCGGCCGACACCTTGGTGATGATGGACACGATTTCGATGCCCGGCGCCAATTCCATGATGACCTCACTGTCGACCGCTCCCGGAATGACGGCCTTGACCGTCGCAGGAAGTACATTGCGCGCACTGACCTTCATACTTGACTCCCGTTGGCTTCGCCCATGATGCGTTCCGCGTTCTCGAAGAGTTCCGGCGCGACCGTTTGCCCGGACGCCGCGGCATTCTCATCCACCTGTTCGGGCCGAGATGCCCCGATGATGGCCGCGGCCACGTTCGGCTGCCGCAGCACCCAGGCCAGGGCGAATTGCGGCAGGGTCAGACCCGCCTGCGCCGCAAGGGGCCGCAAGGCCTGGACCGCCCGCAGGACTTTCGTCTGCAACCACGTCTCATTGATGAAGCCGTTGATCGAGTCATCCGCGGCGCGGCTGTCCGGCGGAATTTTCGCACCCGGCTGGTACTTTCCGGTGAGCACCCCCTGCGCCAGCGGCGACCAGACGATCTGGGAGATGCCGGATCCCGCCGAGAGGGGAATCAGTGCCTGTTCCGGCCCGCGGTGAAGCAGCGAGTACTGCGGTTGGCTGGACACGAATTTCTCGACCCCGGGGAGCGCGAGCGCCGCTTGCACGCGATCGACGGGCCACTCGGAGAAACCGATGTATCTGACCTTGCCGGCCTTCACCACCTCGCTCAAGGCCTGCATGGTCTCCTCGAGCGGTGTATCGGCATCGTACCGGTGGCACTGGTACAAATCGACATGACTCACCCGCAGCCGCTTCAGCGATGACTCCAGCTGCTTGATGATCTGCGCGCGCGACAGGCCCCGGTCCGTGCTGCTCATCGGAAAATAGAAGCTTGGTCGCCAATACATAGCTTTCCCGGCTGATTCCGTGGAGCGCCTCGCCCAGGACTTGCTCGGCGGCGCCTCGGCCGTAGACATTCGCCGTATCGATCAGAGTAATACCGCGATCGAGGGCACGGTGCACGCAGGCGATGGCACTGTCCTTGCGGGGGCCGGTCGAAAAGGTGAGCCAGGAACCGAAGGCGATCTCCGATACGGTGAGCCGGCTGTTTCCCAATTGACGATATTTCAAAGGCGCGGCCCTCTCGTGTCCCCTGACGTAACTTAGGGCCGATCGAGCAAGGTTACAAGTCGCCGACGCCGCGGGCGACGCGGGCCTACACGGTGTCGGATATCACCGGCGCTCAACTCCTTCCCGAACCTACAGATGCGGCGCGCCGGTTGGGTCAATGTGCGACCGGGAATGGTGAAAGCCGATGGGGCTGCAAAACTGACAGGAGGCATGATGAAGCAACTTATATTGGCCAGCATGCTCGCGGCCGGCGTCGCGCTCGCGCCGCTGGTATACGCGGATGATTCGGGAGCGGCGCCGGATTCGTCGCATCACTTCGTCAAAGATTCGGTCATCACCACCAAGGTGAAGTCGAAATTGGCGGCGAAGCATATGACGACATTGACCAGGATCAAAGTGGATACCGATGAAAACGGCGTGGTGTGGCTGAGCGGGCGCGCTCCCAACCAAGACGCCGTCGATTTGGCCACCGAGATAGCGAAGAACACGGAAGGCGTCAACGCCGTCCACAACGACGTGGCCGTCCAACCGTAACCGGCGGCCGTCATGCGATAGCCGGCGGGAACGCCGGCTATCGCAGCTGCTGCACCAAGCGATCCGCCAGCGCGCCCAAGCATTCGCTGAGTGCCTGGGCAATGGAGGCGTAGCCCTCACCGGACAGCGGCGCTGCAAACTCGCCGCCGCCTGTCGTATCCGCGCCGTTGCGTGGGTCGTGAATTCGCCAACGTGCTTCGATACGGACTCTCACTCCGCGCTGCACGGACATCTGGACCACATCGACTGTGATGTCGATTACGGGCGCCGTCGAGCGATTGACTTCGCGATCGGCGGCCGTCATGTCGGCGCGGCGGCGCTCGATATCGAGCGCCAGTGTTTGCCGCACGAGGTCGCCGAGAGGCGCGGCCCATCGTTCATGTTCCAAAACGACCACTTCGCCGGCGGCGGTATTGAGCAGCATCTCGGAACGGTCCGCCCATGGCGGCAAGGTCACCTTGAGCGCGGCCTGCACGTTCGAAGCCGGACGCGCCTCGCCCGTGTCCTGCGGCAATGCGCTGAGGATGTAAAAATGATCGGGCCGGCCGCTCACGCAGGCGTTCAGCAGCATCAGCGAACAGACAACCGTCAATGAGGCTCTCACGGTGAATCTCCGGGTTTACCGCGCAGCAGGGATTCCGGATGGCGCTCGAGATAGTCGACGAGGGCCGTCACCGCTTTCGCCGCCCGCGACAGCTGCAGCAAAGTCGCGCTGAGATCGCTCTGCAGGGGCGCGTCCTGCGCCAGAAGATCCTTGGCATTCTTCATCGCCTCGCGGGCCTCGGCCAATGTGGCTTCGACTTGCGGCGCGAGGCTGCCGTCGACGTGCCGCATCAGTTGGTCGGTGCTCTTCAGGGTCTGCTCGAGGGTCGTCATGGTGGAGAGCAGACGATAGGAGATCTGATCGAACGGCACCTTGTTGAGCTTGCGCGCGATGCTCGCGATGGAATCTTGAATTTCATCGAGCCCGTTCGATACGGTGGGGAATATGGAGGGTTGCTCATCCCACCAGACTTTCTCGGCGGGTGCGTCCGAATGCATGTCCAGATCCACGTATTGTTGCCCGGTCAAGAGGTTGCCCACCTTCAATTCGGCGCGCATGCCGTGTCTGACCAAGCTATCGAACAACGCGCGGCTCGTCGATTCCGGGCCCTTCTTGGCGGCGGATCGGGCCGTGGCGGCCGATTTGCGGCCGCGGATTCGCTGCGGATACAGGTCCACGACGACCGGAAATCGCAGCGTGCCGGCTTGCGGGTCGTATTCGAGGTTCACGCTTCGCACCTCGCCCACTGCGATGCCGTGGAGTTCCACGGGCGCACCCGCCGACAGGCCGCGCAGGGAGCCTTTGAAGTACATGACGAAGGTGCTCGTCTCCGTGTCGATCGGCCGCATCGCGCGGTCCTGGTCGGGATACAGGATGAACGCCGTGTCGACCGGCACCGGGTTGGGCTCGACGCCGGGCAGCGCTTGAAAGGCGATGCCGCCCTGCAGAATGGAAGTGAGCGACTCGGTGCGCAGTTTCACTCCGTCGGAATTGATGGACATGTCGATGCCGCTTGCCTGCCAAAAGCGGGTGGCGCCGGTGACATAGGCATCGAAGGGAGAATTGATGAATATGGTGAGCGTTATGCCGCTGCCGCCCGGGTTCATCGTGTAGCCCACCACCTGGCCCGCGATGATGTGCCGATAGAACACCAGAGAGCCGATGTTCAGCGAACCTAGATCGTCCGTGAGCAGCATGAATTCCCGCCCCGGCGAATCCGCGGTCACGATCGGGGGCACCTCCAGGCCGACGAAGAGCGTGCTTTGCTTGGCTGACTGCCCCACATCGACGCTGATATAGGCGCCTGATACCAGCGTGCTCAAACCCGTGACTCCCGCGCCCGAGATTCGCGGCCGCACCACCCAGAAGTGGGTATCCTCGACCAGGTAGTCGCTCGCGTCGCGGTGAATCACCGCGGTCACGATGACGTCCTTGCGATCCTTGGACACGTGGATGTCGCGTACGTCGCCGATCTCGACATCCTTGTAGCGAATCTTGGTTTTGTTCGCCTCCAGATCCTCGGCGTTGTGAAAGCGGATTTCTATGCTCGTCCCCTGCGCCAGCTTCTCGTGAATGACGACGAAGGTGCCCGCCAGCACGACCACGGCGGGCAAGATCCAAATCAGCGGCAGGCCCGACCATCGCGAGCGGGCGGGTATCGCCTCGGGAAGATCGTCCAGGCTGGGAGGAGGGGTGGGCTCGTTCATTCGGGGTCGTCCCACAGCAGCCGCTCGTCGAAAGTGCGCGCCGCCAGCAGCGTGAGGACCACCACGGCACCGAAAGCCCATGCACCCCAGCCGACGATGACCAAGGCGAATGATTGGACTTGCACCAAGGTGGCCAGCAGGGAAATGGCATATATATCGAGCATCGACCAACGTCCGATGAATTCGACCATTCGAAAAAGCTGGCTCCGCTGCGCGCGCCGGGCCGGCGAGTGCGCCCAGGCCGAATAGACCAATACCGCCAATGCGAGGATCTTCAGCAGCGGTACCACGATGCTGGCGAAGAACACCAGCAATGCGATCGGCCAGGAGCCGGAGCGCAGCAACACCAGCACTCCGCTCAGGATGGTATCGTATTCATCGTCGATGAGGGTGCGCGAGTCCATCACCGGCAACAGGTTCGCCGGAACGTAGAGGATGGCGGCAGCGATGATGAGAAGCGTGGTGATGAGGAGACTGTACGGCTTGCGCGCGTGCAGGGCTGCGCGGCACCGAGGACAACGCGAGTGGGACGCCGCCGCTGCGCGCACGGTCGCGCGGCATTCCAGGCACACGAGCAGACCGAGGCTGCGGCCGGTGGCGGGGCCGCTCATGCTCGAGTCCTCTCTATCCATCGCCATATTTGCTCGGGTGAGGTGATACTGGCGAGCGCGGACAGGCACAACATCAGCAAGACGCACGACCACAGGGAAATTCCGATCACGAGGTATGTGTAGGTCGACAGACGTACCAATGCGGCCAGAGCACCCAATAGAAACACCTCCGTAAAACTCCATCGCCGCACCCTCGCCAGCAGGCGAAACACGGTCTGTTGGCCGGGCGCATGCCGTCGGCGGCGCAAGGGAAGCAACAGGTACAGCAATGCAGTGATCTGCAGCAGCGGGGCGATCACGGTGGTCAGCAATACCAGCGCGGCCAGGCTATCGTAGTCCTGCGCGTACAGACCGAGCGCCGCTCCGATCAGCGTGGTCTCGCGGGTACTGCCGTTGACGTGCATCTCCACCAGGGGATAGGCATTGCTCAGGAACAGCAGCACCAGTGCGCAGGCAGCCAGGGCGATGGCGGTGTCCAAGGCGGCGCCTTCCGCGCGTTGCAACGGGCCACGGCACCGTGCGCACTGCGTGCGTCCGCGTTCGGGGGCTTTCGTACCCCGATGCACCAGGTCGCACGAAGGACAGAGGATTACCGGCGACATTGCGCTACCGCTCAAGGGGGCTTCGCTCCCGTTTCCATCAGCAGGCGCGTAAACAGGTATAGCCGGGGGACGATGCTGTTCAGATCGATCCACTCGTGGTCCGTGTGGAAGTCGCCGCCGACGTACCCGAGGCCGTCGAGAGCCACCGTCCCCTCGGCCATCGCGAGCGCGGATTCGGACGCGCCGCCGTTGCCCGACATCTCCAGGGTCTTGCCCATTTCAGCGTAGATCGCCCGGGCGCGCGCGGCAAGGGCATCGATGCGCGGATTTTCGATGAGCGGCGGGAATCCGGTTTCGTGGCTCACCGTGACCCGGGTATCCGGAACCAGAGTCGTACCTGCGCCGGCTTCCACCTTGGACAGAACCGCCATGAAGTCATCCGGCTTGCGGTAGCGAACATTCAGGATCGCTTCCGCAGAGTCCGGGATAATGTTGTTGCGCTCGCCGGCCTTGAGGATGGTCAGGTTGACCGTGGTGCCGTCGCCAAAATGCGGAAACGCACCCTCCAGCGCCGAGAGCTGGTGTACCAGCTCGACGGCGGCGTTGCGGCCATCTTGCGGAGCCATCCCGGCGTGAGCCGCACGCCCCGCGACCTGAATGCGAATGCCGGTCGAACCCTTGCGCCACACGGTGAGCGCATCGGGTGGATCTCCGGGCTCCATATTGAACTCGACGTCGTGTTGCCTCGCCAACGCCGCAATCAGCTTGCGGGATCCCGGGGACCCTCGCTCCTCGCTGTCATCGAGAAGCAGCGTGATGGTTGCGTAGTTCCTGAAGCCGAGGTCGTGCAATATCTTCAATGCCATGACGGCATTGGCCACGCCGGCCTTCTCATCGCCGACGCCCGGCCCGTGAGCGCGCTCCGAATCCATGCTGAACGGCCGTGCGGCCGCTGTGCCGGCACCGAACACCGTGTCGATGTGCGCAATGATGAGAATCCTGCCCTTGCCCTTGCCGTGAAACTCGGCCACCAGGTTATCCGGCAGGCCCGCGGATTCGGCCGGCTCGCTGCGCACCTCGGCGCCGAGCGGCTTTAAGGCGGCCGCGATCACGGCTTCCACCTTGGCGCCGCCCGCGGCATCGCCGGTGCCGGAGTCGATATTGACGATCTCCTTGAGCAGCTCGAGCGCGGCTGCGCGGTCGGCTGCGGCGGCTTGATAGACGCCGTCGTGTCGATGTTGCGAAGCATGCGCACCTGCGCCGTAGCTCAACACTAAGACCGCGGCGATCACCCAGGCCGGCGTTTTTGTCCGCATCTCTCTCTCCCCGTGGGACGATCGCGAAACGTTATCATGGGTCGAGGGACTATTCTTTAAATTAAAACACGCTAGGCTATGTGCCGGTGCCGGCAACGATCGAGGGCTGTAATTTCGTGAAAGCCACCTCCGTGGTTCAGGTCGAGAACGAACGGGTGCTCGTGACGGAATGGCGTTTCGCTCCCGGGGCGGAGACCGGCCACCATGTGCACGCTCATGACTACGTCGTCGTGCCGCTGACCAGCGGCACCCTGCGTCTCGAAGATGCCGCGGGTGTGCGCGATGCGCCGCTGCAGGCCGGCGTTTCGTATGCACGGCCGGCGGGCGTCGCACACAACGTCATCAACGTCAATGACTTTGAGTTTCGCTTCGTGGAAGTCGAACTCAAGGAAGGCACGGCTAAAACCGCTTAAACGTTCTCGCGGCCGCTGTCCTCTAATGGGGTAGGCGAGAGTAACGGGAGAGTAGGGTGGGCACGGTTCAGATGTTGCAAGGCGCCGGGGGTATGGATGCCGCCGCTGAACCGACCGAACTCATAGCGGCGGCCGTCGGCGGAGATATGCGCGCCTTCGAGCACTTGTACCGTCAATTCTCACCGCGGGTCTACGGCCTGTGCCTGCGGCTCACGGGCCAACGCGAAGCGGCCGAGGACTGTACCCAGGATTCGTTCGTCGCGGCGTGGCGTGCATTGGCCGGCTTCGAACAGCGCAGCCGTTTCTCGACCTGGCTGCACCGAATCGCGGTTCATTCCGTGCTCGCGCGCCGCAGAGGCTTGCGAATCGACTACGAGGTCCCGGAGCCCGCCGCAGGTCTGCCCGACAGGGCCGACCCTGCGGCTGAGGGGCCGCCGCTCGACTTGGAGCGTGCGATCGCGCGCCTTCCGGACGGTGCTCGGCACGTACTGGTGCTGGTGGGCCTCTACGGTTTCAGTCACGCAGAGGCGGCCCATGCCCTGGGTGTCGCCGAAGGCACGTGCAAGGCGCAACTACACCGCGCCCGCGGTCTGCTGACCGCGGCGCTGGGATTGGAGAATTAGGATGAAAGACGCTACTCAAAAGTCCCTGGACGAGCTGCTTGCGGAGCTGCCGCGCGACATCGTCCCGCCGCGGCATCTGTGGCGCGGAATCAGCGGCCGGTTGAACGCGACGCCGCGGCGTGCGCGACCACTGGTGTATGCCCTGGCGGCGGGCATCGCCTGCGCCTGTGTGGCGAGCGCGCTGACCTGGGCCGTGCTTCATGGCCGCGCGACATCGCCCGCGGCGGCGCTGACGGCACGTGCAGCGAACTTCGACGAACCGCGAAACCCGCGCTACATCGCCGCGCGCGAAGATCTCGAGGTCGATTTTCACGAACGCCTGAAGCTGCTCGACCCCGCGACGCGCGCTCGAATCGAGGCCAGTCTCGAGGTCATTCGCCGAGCGCACGAAGACATCCGCAAGGCACTGGCGAGCGATCCTGCGAGCCCGGTGCTCGAACAGCTCTGGGAGAGCACCTGGCACGATGAACTCGACCTGTACGACCACGTCGTACGGGCCACTCAACCCGCGATGACGAGGACTTGATCATGTTGAAACCACAATCCAACGCGCGATCCCGTGGATGGATCGCAATGTTCGGGGCGGCGGCCCTCATCGTACCCTGGTCGCTGGTCCACGCCGGGAAAACGATTCAGGAGCACCGCACCGCCGACCCGCAAGGGGAGGTCGAGATCGTGACTGTCTCGGGGCTGGTCGAGGTCGACGGCTGGGAGCGCAGCGAAGTTGAGGTCAGCGGTTCGGCCGGCGACGGCGTGGAGCGAGTCGATGTCACCAGCTCGGGCAACCGCACGTCCATCCGCGTGGTGCCGCGGAGCCGGCTGAGCTGGGGCAACGATAGCGAGGCGCATCTCGTGGTTCATGTGCCGGCCAAGAGCGCCGTCATGGCCTCCGTGGTCAGCTCCGATTTCAAGGTGAACGGTGTGTCGGGCACGCTGAAGGTGCAATCGGTGAGCGGTAATGTGACCGGCGATGCGGGCGGGGATGTCAACGCGACCGCGATCAGCGGCGATATCCGGCTGACGGCACGCGCCGCCCAGATGATCGAGATCAAGACCATCAGCGGCGATATCCGGCTGACCGGCGGGGGCGGCGAGGTGGACGTTACCACCGTGAGCGGCGGCGCCACCCTCGAGCTCGCCGGCGTCACCCGCGGCCGATTCAAGAGCGTGTCGGGCGATCTCATGGTCGCATTGGCGCTGGGAACGGAAGGGCAGATCGACAGCGAGTCCGTCAGCGGCAGCATTGATATGGAATTCGCCGCGACGCCCGCCGCCGAATTCGACGTGCAGTCCTTCAGCGGCGACATCAAGAACTGCTTCGGACCCAAGCCGGCGGAGTCGCGCTACGGTCCGGGGTCGCGGCTGATGTACAAAGTCGGCGAGGGCCACGCCCGCGTGCGCATCAACACCAAGAGCGGGGACGTGCGCCTATGCGTCAAGGGCATGAAGAATGCCGCGCTGTCCTCGCCGACGCCGGCGCCGGCACCGGCGTTGGCGCAACTCAGGATGATTCGGGTGAGGGTCCCTTACGTCCTCTAGGCCGGCATCAGCACCTGCGCGGCGCTTACGATCCCATGTCGGCGTCGCGCCAACCGCCACCCAGGGCTTTGACCAACAGAATGCTGGCGCTCATGCGGCGCAGTTGAATGGCCACATTCGATAGTTGCGCCTGCAATGCCGTGGTTTCGGTGGTGGCGACCTCGAGATAGGTAACCAACCCCGCCTTGTATCGATACTGCGCCTGCTGCAGGGCCTGGGCCGTCGCCGTCACGGCCGCCGCTTCGCTGCCGGTTTCCTGCTGCAATTGCCGAAGGGCCGCGAGGTTGTCTTCCACTTCCTGATAGGCGACGAGGACGGTGTTGCGATAGCCCGCGACTTGTTCATCGTAAATGGCCCTTGCCTGCGCGGTCTGCGCGCGATGCCGGCCCGCGTCGAACACGGTCAGCAGTCCCGAAGGGCCCACCGACCATAACCGGCTCGGTGCATTCAGCCAAGTCGCCGAATTCGTGCTGTCGAAGCCCGTAGCCGCGGCAAGGCTGAATACGGGAAAGTAAGCGGCACGTGCCACGCCGATCGTGGCGTTGGCGGCCGCGACCCGGCGCTCCGCCGCGGCAACGTCGGGACGGCGCTCCAGCAGCGCGGACGGCAAGCCGGGGTCGATGGGAGGGGGCGCCAACTCCGCCGGCAGGGGATTCGGATCCGAATGAAATACCGACGGGTTCTCGCCGACCAACACGGCGATGGCATGTTCGCTCTGTGCGCGCTGCAGCCGAATATCGGCGGCCTGAGTTCGAGCCGTCTCCAGCTGCGCTTGCGCCTGCGCCACATCCGCGACCGCCGCTGCGCCGCCGCGATACAGGTTCTGTGTCAATTGCAGCGACTGGGTATAGTCGGCCACCGTCTTGTCCAGGAGGGTCTGCTGACTGTCCTCGGATCGCAGCGTGAAATAGTCGATCGCGAGCTCCGCCTCAATCGACAGATGCAGAGTCGCAAGATCGGCGGCGCTCGCCTGCTGGCCTGCCTTTGCCGAGGCCGCGGCGTTGCGCACGCGACCCCAGAGATCGAGCTCGTAGGAGAAATCGGCTTGCAGATCAAAGTTGTTGTAGACCGGCTTGCTGCCCGGCGGGTAGGTCGGTGAATTCACGGAAGTCCGCGAGCGCGTGGCGGAAGCTCCGGCAGACAGGGTCGGGAACAGATCCGCCCGTGCGATCCGGGTGGCGGCGCGTGCCTGCTCCAGCCGTGCGAAAGCCGCCTTCAAATCCTGGTTGGCATTCTCGGCCTTGGCTTCCAGCGCGTCGAGCTGCGGATCCTGAAACACTGTCCACCAGGCGCCGCGCTCTCGATTGTCCTGGGGCTGCGCGGTTTTCCATTCGCCGGCTTCCTTGTATGCGGCGGCGGCCGGCGCGCTGGCCGGTGTCTCATACGCGGGCGCAAACGAGCACCCCGTCAAGGCGCAGCCGAGCAGCAATGCCGCGCTCCTGGTCGAGCCGTTCATGTGCTCTTGCCCTGGGCAGCGATCTTCGGGGGAGCAATCCGCACCACCACGCCGTCGATGAGCGAGTCGGGCGGATTGAGGATGACCGTGTCGTTCGGCTCGAGACCCGAAAGTACCTCGATGGTGTTGCCGAAGTCGCGGCCTTGAACGATGCTCTTTAGCTTGACGCGCTTTTGACCGTCGATGGTCGCAACTTGCAAACCTTCAGCGCGAAACAGCACCGTGTTTGCAGGCAACCGCAAGGTCTCGCTGCTGCCCGGCAGCTTGAAGTGAACCTCCGCATAGGCGCCGGGGAAAACGGCGTGATTGGCATTGTCCAATTCAAGCTCGACCTGCAAGGTCCTCAAGGTCGGGTCCAGGGCGTTCGAGGTGCGCACGGTTTTCGCGGTGAAGGACTGCTGCGGCCGCTCTGCAAAACGCAGTTCGGCTTCCAGGCCCGGACTCGTGACCGCAGCATAGGTCTCCGGCACCTGAACGTAGATGCGCAGCTTATGGGTATCGGCCATGCGGAACAGTTCGGTTCCGGTGCTTTGGCCCGCATTGATCAACGCGCCGATGTCGGTGTTTCGAGCGGTAATGACGCCGGTGAAAGGAGCCACCACCCGCTTGAATGACTCGAGTTCGCGCAATCGCGACACGTTGGCGGCAGCCGAGTCGGCCGCGGCTTTCTTGGCGGCGGCATCACCTGCTTTCTCGTCGGCGTCCTGTTTGGAGACCGATTCAGTACCGAGCAATCCCTGCCAGCGCACATTCGTGCTGCCGGCCAGCGCCTCGTTGGCGCGCGCGGTGGCCAGATCCGCCTGCGCCTGGGAGTATTGCTGGTCGACCTCCGGCGAGTCGATTTCGGCCATGAGATCGCCCTTGTTCACAAAGGATCCAATGTCGACGCGCCATTCCTTGAGATAGCCGCTGGTGCGCGCATAGATGGGCGCCTCGGTGTACGCCTGCACGGTGCCCGGGAGCACGAGTTCCTCCCCCAGCGTGGTGCGTGAGGGCGTCGTCGTAATCACCGTCGGCACCGCGGCCTCCGCGGTCTCCTTGCTCAACGCGGCGCGCGCGAGTACCCGGCTGACCTCGCCCCATACCCCTAGGCCGAGGGCGACGATGAGCAATATGAGCGAATAGCGGCGCACCTTGCCCCGCAACTGCCGGTCCTTAGCGTCGATGGATTGCTCAGGCATTGGAAATCTCCGCGGAGTGAATCGGGTGCGAGGACGGGCGCCCGTGAATGATCGAGAAGACCGTGGGTACGAAGAACAAAGTGGCGATCGTCGCGAACAGCAGGCCGCCGATGACCGCCCGTCCCAGCGGCGCGTTCTGCTCGCCGCCATCGCCCAACCCGAGCGCCATCGGAATCATACCGATGATCATGGCCAAGGCCGTCATGAGCACGGGGCGCAGCCGCGTAAATCCGGCCTGCAGGGCCGCTTCGAACGCGTCATCTCCGGCATTCATGCGTTCGCGCGCAAAACTCACCACCAGCACGCTGTTCGCGGTCGCCACGCCCATGCACATGATGGCGCCGGTCAGAGCCGGTACGCTGACTGTGGTATGCGTGAGGAACAACATCCAGACGATGCCGGCGAGCGCGGCGGGCAGGGCGGTGATGATGATGAACGGGTCGAGCAGGGACTGGAAGTTCACCACCAGCAGCATGTACACCAATATGATGGCGCCCACCAGGCCGAAGAGCAATCCGTTGAATGAGGCCTTCATGGTCTGTGTCTGACCGCGCACCACGACGTGCGAGCCCCTGGGCAGATCCTTCTGCGCCTCGGCGATGATTTTGTTCATCTGGGCGGATACATAGCCCAAGTCCATGTCCTGTACCGACCCGTAGATATCGATCGCCGGAGTCGCGTTGTAGTGGCTCACGACCGCGGGGCCGACGCTGCGATGTATGTTGGCGAGGTTCGACAGAATCTGCGAGGAGCCGCCGATCCCGCCGCTCAAAGGAGTATTGCCAAGATCGTTGAGGTTCGCCAGGCGGAATTGCGGAGTCTGCGTGGCCACTTGATACTGCGTGCCGCTCTTGGGATCCACCCAGAAGGACGGCGCCGTCTGAAAGCTCCCGGACAAGGAAACGAGCATGTTGCCGGCCACGGATTGCTCCGTCAGTCCGACCAGCTGCGCCTTGGTGCGGTCGACATCGACGTTGAATTGCGGATAGTCCCCGGATTGCTGAATGTGCAAATCGACCGCGCCCGGCACCGTATGCAGTTTCTGCAGCAGCGAGTTCGCGAATGCGCGGTTGGCCGGCACGTTGAAGCCGACGATTTGCACGTCGATGGGCGAGGGCAGACCGAAGTTCAAAATTTGCGTGATCATGTCTGCGGGCAGGAATGCAAATGTCGTCGACGGATACTCGGTCGCAAGCCGGGCGCGCAAGGTGCGCACGAAATCGGCGCTAGGGCGGTGTCCCTCGCTTAGATTGATGAAGATGTCGGCATCGCCGGGGCCCACCGGTGCAGAGGTGCTGTAGGCCAGATTGATGCCGCTGTAGGGCAATCCTAAGTTGTCGACCATGGTGCTCAGCTGATTCTTGGGGATCACGTCCCGGATGGTCGCTTCGATCGCATCGCAAAGCGCGGCGGTTTCCTCGATTCGCGTGCCGGTGCGCGCGCGCACGTGCAGCTTGATCTGTCCGCCGTCGACGGATGGGAAGAAATCCTGACCGAGGCCGGGCAGGGGACCCAAGGGAAAGGCCAGAACGGCCGTCGCGGCCATGGCTCCCAGGAAGACCGCGGCGAAGGGCGGTCCGCTGTGGACGGCCATTCCGAGCAGCACGTGGTAGCGCTCGCGCATCTTCTCGAAGCCCCGCTCGAATCTCTCCTGGAAACGCGCCAGCGCGTTGCGGCTCTTTTTCTTCAGGGCGATGTCGTGCTGCTTGAGCCAGAACTTGGCGAGTGTCGGCACCAGGGTCCGGGACAGAATGTACGAGGCCAGCATGGCGAACACCACCGCTTCAGCCAGCGGAATGAACAGGAATTTGGCGATTCCCGCCAGCAGGAACATCGGGACGAATACGATGCAAATCGACAGAGTCGAGACCAGGGCGGGCAGGGCGATCTGGTGCGCGCCGTCGAGAATCGCGGTTTCCACGTCTTTGCCGTGCTCGAGGTGATAGTTGATGTTCTCGATGGTGACGGTCGCATCGTCCACCAAAATACCTACCGCGAGCGCGAGTCCTCCCAGTGTCATGATGTTGATGGTCTCGCCCAGCGCCGACAGACAGCTGATCGACGCCAGAATCGACAGGGGAATTGATATGGTGATGATCAGTGTGCTGCGCCAGCTTCCCAAGAACAGAAGAATCAACAGCCCGGTCAGCGCTCCGGCGATCAGTGCTTCGCGCACCACCCCGGATATGGCGGCCCGCACGAAAATCGACTGGTCGCTCAAGGGCTCTATCTTGAGTTCGGGCGGCAACGATGCGCGGATCTGCGGAAGTTTTTCGTTGATGGCATTGATGATGTCGATCGTCGAGGCTTTGCCGGTCTTCAATACGCTCATCAACACGGCGCGCCGGCCTTCGAGCCGCACCATGTTCGTCTGCGGCGAATAGCCGTCGCGGACGTGGGCGACGTCGCGAACATAAGTTACCGTGCCGTTGCGGGCGCGAATCGGCATATTGTTCAAGTCGTCGATCTGGGTGGGGCTGGCATTGAGCTTGATGAAGTATTCCAGCGGACCGATCTTCTGGGTGCCGGCCGGCAGGATCAGGTTCTGCGCCCCGATGGCCGCGACCACGTCATTGCCGGACAAGCCGTTGGCGCGCAGCGCCTGCGGATCGAGATCCACCTGCACCTGGCGCTGCTTGCCGCCGAAGGGAAACGGGATCGAAGCGCCCGCGACCGTCGCTAATTGGGTGCGCAGGATCGTGTTGCCGAGGTCGTAGATCTGCGACTCGGGCAGCGTGTCGCTGGACAATGCCAGTTGCAGAATGGGGACGCTGGAGGCGTTGTAGGACAGCACGAAGGGAGGCGTGGTGCCCGGCGGCGAAAACGTGAGCTGCGTTTGCGAGACCGCCGTGATCTGCGACATGGACAGATCCTGGTCGACGTCGGGCTGAAAGAAGTACTTCACGACCGCCGTGCCGTTCACGGACTGCGATTCGGTGTGCTCGACGTCGTTCACGGTGGTTTGCGCGATTCGCTCGGAGAACAACACGATGCGATTCGCGATTTCCTCGGGCAGGATGCCGTTGTAGCGCCAGATCACCGCGGCGATGGGGATCTTGATGTTGGGAAAAATGTCCGTCGCCGTGTTCTTGATGGCGTAGCCGCCCATCAGCACGATCAGCACCGCCAGCATGATGAAGGTGTAGGGCCGCTGGAGGGCTACTCTGACAATCCACATGATCTACTCCGATGGGATCGCGGAATGTTCCGACGATCGGTCGAATGCCTGCCGAAGGCGACCGACTAGGTCGAGCTCAACTCGAGGGGGTAAGCGGCAACCCGTGAGCACACCGCAGTTTGCTGCGGCGCGCGAAGGAATTTGCGCCAACCTTGCTACAGATAGGGGCATATGCCCTTAATGTCTTCAAAATGTATGCGAAGTCTCCGGCCAAGTCAATCGACGGCGGGGCTTGCCGCCCGCGCGGCTATCGAATCGGCAATGAGTTCAGTTCCTTGTTGGCGGCAATCCCCAACAGCACCGCTCGCAATTCGGCCGCGGGTTCCTTGCCGAAAATCGTCTCGAAATGTCCTTCTGCCTGGCGCCACAACCGCCGAGCTCGCGCGAGCACCGATCGGCCTTTCTTGGTCAACTCGACGTAGCGCTTGCGCCGATCGTCGTTCGACAGCCGCAAAACGACCAAATCGTCCCGTTCCAGAGGCTTCAGATTGTGTCCGAGGGTGGATCTGTCCATGACCATGGCCGTCGCCAGTTCGCACATCGTGACCGGTCCTTGGGCGCTGCCGCGATCCACTTCGGAAAGAATGGAGTATTGAGTGGATTTGATGCCCACCGGAGCCAGCGCCGTGTCGTAGAACTGCGATATACGCCGGGAAGCCTTGCGCAAACTTCCGCACGTGCAGGAGCTGCGCGGCACGGGCGGCGGATCTTGCACGGGCTTGACACGTCTGTTCACGGGCATATGCCCCTATTATACGACGAACGCGGCCGCGGCGAAAGAGGGCGGCCGGTGCGGACTGCGCGGGCCCTTTGGTACCATGCCCGCTCATGAGCGACATACCCCGTCTCGAAGTTCCGACCATCGCGATTTCGGGGACCAGTGAACGGTTTCCCGTGCGGCGAATTTTTTGCGTCGGTCGCAATTACGCGGAGCATGCGCGGGAAATGGGGTCCGACCCGGACCGTGAGCCGCCATTTTTCTTCAGCAAACCCGCCGATGCCGTGGTGGACAGCGGCCGGCGCCTGGCGTTCCCCACGAGGACCGTGGAATTGCACCACGAGGTGGAGATGGTGATCGCGCTCGGTGCGTGCGGGGCCGAAGTGACGCCGGCGGATGCACCTTCGATGATCTTCGGATACGCGGTGGGGATCGATCTTACGCGCCGCGACATGCAAGCACAGGCGAAGAAAGCCGGCCGCCCCTGGGACATGTCGAAGGGATTCGACCATTCCGCGCCCATCGGGCCCTTGAGGAGGGGAACTCCGCCCACCGCCGGCGCCATCATGCTGACCATCGACGGCCAGGTCCGCCAATCCGGCGATCTGAAGGACATGATCTGGAGCGTCGCCGACATCATCGGGGTGCTGTCGAGCTACGTGGCCGTAGCGGCGGGCGATTTGATCTTCACCGGCACTCCCGCCGGAGTAGGTCCGATTCGCCGCGGAGAGCTGGTGCAGGGGAGCATGGCGGGCGTCGAGCCGGTCGAGGTGGTCTTCGAGTGAGGGATCTCCCGGCGTCCCCGGGTATCGGCTACCATCAGCGCACCCTTCCCGAATGACTGGAACAATAAAAATGGATCAATCGAAATCGACGAGCCGGATGGCAATGTACGTGCTCGGACTGCTGCTGAGCGCGCCGCCGGTCGGCTGGGCGGCGGGTGATGACTATCACCACCGAGTCGAGCAGGTGTTGCTGCGTACCCCGCTGATCGACGGTCACAATGATCTGCCATGGGAGATCCGCGAGCGGTTCAAGAGCGATCTCGCGGCGGTCAATCTGAAGGCCGATACCGGGCATTTACCGTATCCCCCGGACGGCGCACCCCTGATGACGGATATTCCGCGCATGCGCGCGGGACTGATGGGAGGACAGTTCTGGTCGGTGTGGATCCCGAGCGGCATGAAGGGGCCGGAGGCGGTTCAGACCACCCTCGAGCAAATGGATCTGGTGAAGCGCATGGCCGCGCGCTACTCCGACGATTTCGAGATGGCGTACACCGCCGCGGACGTGCGCCGCATTCATCAAGCGCACCGGATTGCGGCAATGATCGGCATCGAGGGCGGACATCAAATCAACAACTCGCTGGCCGCGCTTCGCCAGATGTACGACGCCGGTGCGCGCTACATGACTTTGACGCACACGCTCAATACCGGATGGGCGGATTCGGCCACCGATACGCCGGTGCACCACGGCCTCACTCCCTTCGGCATCGAAGTCGTGCGCGAAATGAACCGCCTCGGCATGCTGGTGGACTTGAGCCACGTGTCAGCCGAAACGATGAAGGCCGCCCTGGCGGCGAGCGAGGCGCCGGTGATCTTCTCGCATTCCTCGGCGCGGGCGGTGGTCGATCACCCACGCAACGTTCCGGATGACGTGTTGCGGGCGGTCGCCACGAACGGCGGCGTGGTCATGGTGAACTTTGCACCGGGTTATGTGTCCGATGCCCGCTACCACTGGGATGCGGACGAAGCTGCGGAGCGGGCGCGATTCAACAATCCGCCGTATATCGGCTTGTACATCGGCCAGCCGGAGCGCGCGAAGGCGGCTCTTGCAGCCTGGACGGAGAAGCATCCGCGCCCAACGGCCACGCTGGCGCAGGTGGCCGATCACGCCGAGCACATCCGGCAGGTGGCCGGCATCGACCACGTGGGTTTGGGCTCCGATTTCGACGGCATCGGGGACGCACCGGTCGGGCTCGACGGCGCGGACAAGTATCCGGCACTGCTCGAGGAGCTCATGCGCCGCGGCTGGTCGGACGCCGACATTGCCAAAATAGCCGGCGAGAACGTGCTGCGGGTGATGGCCGCCGCCGAGAAGGTGGCCGTCAAGCTGCGCGCCAGCCGGCCCGCGTCGGGCCTGATGTATGTGGAGGCCAAGGATCATTAGCGCGAGGAGCCTGCGCGATCCGGCAATCTTGTAATTGTGAATTGGGCCGTCATATCCGGTGGTGCTAGAGTTGCGGCCGCAGTGTCGATGTTTGCGAGGTGATTTATGGCGACAGGCTGGGCGAAAGAGGGCGCGGTTCAGGACCAGATAGACGCAACCGTCAAGGACGCGATCAGCCGTGCGAAGAGCCAGATACCCCAGGGTCCGGGTCTGACGCATTGCGCCGAGTGCGGGGCCGAGATTCCCCAGGCGCGCCGGGAGGCCGTTCCCAGCGTTCGCCTATGTATTTCCTGCCAAGACACCCTTGATCGCGATGCGGCGAAGTTCGCCGGCTATAACCGCCGGGGGAGCAAGGATAGTCAGCTGCGCTGACGCCCACGGCCGGTAGGCGGCGCGGGCGCGGGCGCGGGCCATGGGCATGGTGTTCGTTGGTGGGGCTCGAACCTTGGAATGGTGCGTGCGGCCCTCTGCACGCGCGGTCAGCGTATTAAGTCACATGCGTTATTTTCATTTAACTCATGCACCTCGCAGGGCGTGACGCAGTTCACACCGCTGCCGCGAGTCCCGGGCTTAGCTTTGTCGCTCCTCTGGGTTATCGCGCCAAAAAAATATGCTGCCAGATCGTGGTTCGCTCGTGCTCGGCGTTTGTTTGCTGCTGGCTCTCTCCGGCTGCGGCTCGAGTTCCTATAGCAGCAGCACCGGCACCAGCAATGTCGCAAGCGGCACTGGAAGTAGCGGTGGCGGCGGGAGCAACCCGCCGACCGACCCGATTTCCGGCACTCCTCGGCCGAGCGGTACCAACGATTTGGTGGTGGCGACCCCTTCGGTTGCCGGGGTCGTGTCCGTTGCCGTCGGCACTGCGCAGACGGTCAGCATCACGTTCACCTCCACCGACGGAAATCCAATCACCGGATTTGGAGTAACGGGCAGCGCAGCGCTTCCGGCCGGCTGGAGCGGTCCGAGCAGCTTCACCTGCGCATCGGTCAGCTCGGGCAGCGGCTGCGTGCTGAATCTGACTTACGCGCCGACGGCGGTCGGCAGCGGCACGCTGAGCGTCGACTATGTGTTCGTCGATAACGCCACCATGCCGAGCACCGGGGGCTCGTTGACCATTGCCTATGCTGCGACCGCGGCCAACAATGTCGACGCCGCGGCGACTCCGACCGGCGAGATCAATGCCGTCGTCGGCGCGGGCAACCAATCGGTCAGCGTGAATTTTACGACTGATGACGGCAACGCGGCCACCAACCTCGCCTTGACCAGCAGCCTGACGGCACTGCCGGCGGGTTGGAGCAGCACTGCGACCGGTTTTTCCTGCGCCATCGTCAGCACCGGCAGCGGTTGCCTGCTGCCGCTGACATTCGCTCCGACCGCGGCCGCTCGCGGCATGCTCACTCTCGACTATGGCTATACGGATGATTCCGGAGCGGCCAGGACGGGAGCGCTGAACATTCCGTATTCCACGTCGTCGCGAAACACCGTCGTCGCGACGGCGTCGCCGGCGGGGCAAATCAATGCCATCGAGACGACGGCCGGGCAGGGTGTGACCGTCACCTTCACGACCGACGACGGCAAACCGGCCACGGGCATGTTCGTGACCTCCAATCTCAAGGCTCTGCCGCCGGGATGGAGCAGCGGTGCGACCGAACTTACTTGTAGCAGCGTCAGCATCGGCAACGGGTGCCAGCTGCATCTGACCTACGCCCCGGCCGCATTGACCAGCGGCACGCTCATATTGACCTACGCGTATACCGACAGTGGGGGCGCGGCCAAGACCGGATCGCTGGATGTCACGTATGCCGCGACGACCGACGACAATGCGGTCGCGACTGCCAGCCCGAGCGGCCAGATCAATGCAGTGGTGGGATTGGGTGCGCAGACGGTCTCGTTGACGTTCACGACCGATGACGGCCGGCCGGCGACCGCACTACAGCTCACCAGCAGCTTGAGCGCGCTGCCGGCGGGGTGGAGCAGCACCGCCTCGTCCTTCTCGTGCAGCGGCTTCAGCAGCGGCACAGCGTGCCAGTTGACGTTGACGTATACGCCAACCGCTGCCGCGGCCGGTACGCTGACGTTGGGCTACGCATACAACAACAATGCAGGCAAGACCAAAACCGGCACCGTCAACATCGCCTACCGTGCGACGACGAACGACAACATCGTCGGAACACCCAATCCGATCTCCCTTGCCGTTGCCGTCAATAGCAGCACGCCTGTCGTCATTGCGTTTACGACAGATGACGGCAATCTCGCGAGCGCGCTGTCGGTGACCTCGGATCTCACCACGCTGCCCAGCGGCTGGACCAGCGGTTCCACGACCTTCGCTTGCGCCGCAGTGAGCACCGGCAACGGCTGCGTCTTGAACCTCACATACGCGCCCACGGCCGCCGCCAGCGGCACTCTGTCCCTGACCTACAGCTACAACGACGACTCGGGCACCGCCAAGACCGGTTCGGTCAGCATTCCGTATTCGGCGATGTGAGTTCCACCGACGATGGTAGGCACTGTTGACGCGACGGCCTGCAGGGAACATCGGCGGACTAATAGCTATAACTATCAGCTAATTAGCCTATCTTTCGAATGAAGTATCGAGGTCAGTTGAGGCGTTAGAGACTGAGTGAGGTCTTTGCGTTGGATCGCGAGGGGCGTCAAGCCAGATCCTCTTGGCTCCAGCCGCACGTAAGGAATCGACGACGAGCTGGAGAAGCCTTGTGCCGATACCGCGCCGTTGATAGCTCGGAAGAATTGCGAGCCCAACTATCTCGCCGGTTGTCGAGTCGCCTTCGCAATGGCCTACTTCGCGTGATTCGTGCACGGATATCCAAATCCTGATCCGTCCACTCGAGAGCAGGGCGGCCGCCTCGCCGGAGAGTGACTTGAAATCTGTCGACCGAACTTCACGAAATTCTAGATCCATCGACTACCTTTGGCCCTGAGCACGGCGGAAATGTGTTTGTGGTAAAAGAGGTTGATGCACCGCTACACGATCCCAGAACTTCGTAGAATTCTATTCGCGTTAGCCGCAACCGCCGCGGCATTCTCGGCGATCGGCCGAGGAACCCTGCACACTCCGGGCCAGAAGTCCCCCGATTTGCCGCCAAACGCAGGCCGGGACGCCTACCAGCAGATCGTCCAAAACCAGTGCGTCACCAATTGGTTGCAGCACAATAATCCAGCCCCTTGTGAGAAAGTCTTTCTCGCGGACGCGAACGCCGACAGCACCGGCTACGCCTTGCTCGCCGATCCCGATGGCGGAGCCCACTATCTGTTGATCCCCACTCAGACGATGACGAGCACCGACAGCGGTGAGCTGCTCGACGCCAATCTGCCCAATTATTTCGCAGAAGCCTGGCACGGCCGCGACCTACTGTCCAAATTCATCGGCCACGCAGTGCCGAGGACCGACGTGGGGCTTGCCGTGGCCACGCCGGCCTCCCGCTCGCAGAACCAATTCCACATTCACATCGGATGCCTGCGGCAGGACGTGGTGGAGTCGCTGAAGGCAACGGCCGACAAGGTGACCGACGTCTGGTCTCCGGTATCCGTGGCAGGCTTTCCCTTTCAGGCCATGAGGCTTTCTATTCAGGGACTCGAAGTGTCGAACCCCTTCGAATTGGTGGCGAACCTGAGTCAGGACGCGCGGCGTCACGTGGGTAACTACACTGTGGTGATCGCCGGTGTGCAATATCAGAGCGGTCCGGGATTCATCGTCTTGACCGGGACGGGCCCGAGCGGCGATCTGCTCCTGGATTCAGGCTGCGCGGTGGCAGGCGGAGGCAGCTGACCGGGCAAGGACATTGTACATGCCGCCTCCATCTCCAGACAAAAAGCTCCTTCTCATCGGTGCGTCCCGCGGCCTAGGACTTGCTTTGGCTGAGGAATATCTCAAGCGCGGCTGGCACGTTGTGGCGACTGAACGGATCGGAGCCAAATCAAAGCTGCACGATCTGGTGCGAGCCGCCGAAGATCGACTCGAGATCGAGACCGTCGACGTGATCTACCCCGATCAAGTGGCCGCGCTGCGAGCGCGTCTGGTGTCGCGGAAGTTCGACATGCTGTTCGTCAATGCCGGCGTCAAGAACGACGATCGTGAAACGATCGCCGACGTTTCGACCGACGAATTCATGCGTGTGATGATCACCAACGCCCTAAGTCCCATGCGCGTCGTGGAGACCCTGCAGGGTCTCGTGCTTCCGAGCGGCACGATCGGGATCATGTCCTCGGGACAGGGCAGCATAGCCAACAATGAGAACGGACAGTACGAGGTCTATCGTGGAAGCAAAGCCGCCCTCAACATGTTCATGCGCAGTTTCGCCGCCCGCCACGCCGGCGAGCCGCGAACTCTACTACTCATGGCTCCGGGCTGGGTGCGAACGGATATGGGCGGTCCGCAAGCGCGTCTGAGCATCGAGGACAGCATACCGAACCTCGCGAATACCATCGACGCGCAGGCCGGGAAGGGGGGACTTCAGTATCTGGATTACCTCGGCCGGAAAGTTCCGTGGTGAGTGCGAACAGATTCCGAACCATGAGCCTGTTGATCAAGATTTCAGTACTTGCCATTCTGCAGATGTTCGCCATCAGGACACTAGCCGATGCCGCGCCTCGGCTTGAAGTCGCCGTCGCAGATCCAAGTGCACCACTGACATTCATCGCTTACGGTGATACTCGCTTTACGCAACGCGATGGCGTGGCAAACGCCGTGGCGCGCCGTGGGCTGGTCGCGAGGGTGGCAAGCGAAAAGCCGGCAGCGATTTTTATCGGGGGCGATCTCGTTTATGACGGCAGTAATCCCGCGGACTACGAGATTTATAGGACTGAAACCGCCGCTTGGTCGCAGGCGAATATCCCGATATTCCCGGCGCTTGGTAACCATGAGTTTCGGGGGTGCGACAAGGACGTGAGTCCTTGTCTTGTGAACTGGTGGGGCGCGGCCGCCCCGAGCGAAGTGCGCTCTTTCCGCTGGTACTCCGTGACTCTCGGGCCGAAGATCCTGGTACTCCTACTGGACTCCGATTCATCCCTCAAGCCCGGAAGCGAACAACGGACTTGGTTTGAACAGCAGATTACCCATTCGGGCTCCCCGGTGAAATTCGTCTTTGTCGTTCTGCACTATCCGCCCGTTCGGGACCCTATCTTTCCAAGGGCCAAAGACGAGAAGGAAATTGCGCGCTATTTGTCCAAGCACGCTCATTCGCTCCAAGCCCGAGTCGTCGTCGTTAGTAGCCACATACACAACTACGAAAGATTTCGTCGCGACGATGTCACCTATTTGGTCAGCGGCGGGGGAGGAGCAAAGCCCGTACCTGTACTTCGAATGTTTGGAGAATTGTCCAAGCTTGATACCGCCGAGAACTTTCACTACATACGCTTCCGGCTCGAGCGTGGAGATTTGCAAGGGACAATGGTGCGATTTGACCCCGGGCAGAATGCCGAAACCGCGTGGACGGAGCCGGATCGCTTCGAGGTCAAAGCAAAGGACAGCCTGTCGCCTCGCAAAAGTGGGGGGACACAATGAACTTCCGCCTGCGACGCTGAACGCGCCGCATCGTTGCTCAAGATCTTGGAGAGACTCGACGTGAAAATCGAAGGCAAGATGGAACTCGGTCGCGAGGTGGCTTGAGCGTCAATCCCCTTTATGGGATAGATCTGCGCAAACCGGTGACAGGGTCTCGGTTTCATCGTCCCGGGTCCTGCGACAATTGTGACGGTAGTGATAAACTGGCCGAGTTAGCAGGAATTGCGATGTGTAAGGATGCCTCTCCAAGGATCGGAATGGTGTATCGCCATCCGCTCTGTCTCCACGAAGCCGCTGATGAGCGCGGAGGCGGCCGATGAGTAGCCGCATCGGTTCGGCCGTCGGTGCATTCGTTCTTGCCGCAATCCTTTCCCTCGTGGCCTGCATCGCGACCATTTATGTGATTTCGCAAATTTGGTTCGCAATCTGGTCGGGTGGCGATTCGGCAATGGCGATGTTTCTCACTGTGCTCACGATTCCTGTCGTAGGTGTTGCATCCCTCGTCTTAATGACTCGGCTCACCGTGAAGTTCAAGAGATACTTTAATGACGAATGACGGTCGAGTATCCCTGATACATGCAGACGAAACTGCTAACTGACCGTGGCCCCCGGGAGGACTCCAACGCTGAGTCCAATATTAAGCCCACTTCGCAGTCTTGGTATGTACGGCCTCGCGTTGCGGCGTTCAGTCATGACGTTTTGCCGAGAAATTCAAGCTGCTTTACTCGTAAGCGGCAACTCCGGATACGACGGGCGTTGCCACGGCACAATTCATCCCTCGTTGCGCGAGGAAGTCGGCATGAGCGCAACACCCACGGAGACTCAAGGAGCTCTTTCGGCTCAACTCTGTTGCGCCAAACCACGCATGGAAGTCGAGAGGGAGATTGACTCGGAGGATAAAAGGTAGTATGGTTGATCGCATGAGTTCAAGATCGCTATCATCAAATCAGCTTGCCGCGCTTTCGGCGCTCATTGCAACGCCTGCCACCAAGGCAAAAGCATCGATCACACTTTCGGGTAACCTTCTGAAGGTCATCGATTCGTTGGCGGGCGCGGCACAGCGATCCGCCTGGATTGAGCGTGCCGTTCAAAGCTACGCGGCACGACAGCTAAAGGAGCGGCGCCGAGAGAGGGAACTGGCTCTTTTAAATAAACACGCAGATGCGTTGAATGCCGAAGGCGACGATAGCGCGTCTTACCAGGCAAACTGGACCGCGGAGTAAGTCGTCATGTCCTCTGGGTTGCGCCGCGGCGAGATTTACCGTGTCCGTCAACCCCAACACGGCGATCCAAAAAAGTCGCGCTGCTTCGCCGTGGTGAGCCGCCAGGACCTGCTGGATTCAAAGGCTAATCGCGTTCTGTGCGCGCCAATCAACACATCCGGCGTAGGCCTGTCGACCGAAGTTCAAGTCGGGGTCGACGAGGGCTTGAAGCACGATTCAGTGATCAATTGCGACCAAATAACGCGCCTTGAGAAAAGGATGCTAACCGACTATATCGGCGTGTTGTCATTGGCAAAGCTGAAGCAGCTTCGAAGCGCATTGGCAGTTGCCCTGGACATTGAAGATGATCCAGACGATGACAGTCTTGAGCTGACGTGAAGCAGAAATCCAGGCGGACGAGCACCAGTCGGCCGCATACCATACACAGAGAGTGGGCATCCGGCGCCCCCGGGGTGTGAACCCCAGAGGTTTCCGGATGCCCCTCGCCGAACCCGGCGTGCGCCTTTCGTTACGCACCGGGCTCTCCCTCGATGTTTACGCATAATGAGGACCGGGATCCGACCCAGGCTGATAACGCACGACACGGATGGCGGCCAGAGCTACGGGGACCGTAGTGCCGTCTCGCCAGCGTAGCGCCTTTTGGCGCGGCTTATGCCAGCCATACTGAGCAGCAAGTTCATTCATCTTGGTATCGGGATGCTTCTTGCGGAGCCAACGAAGGATGGTCCACCAAACATAGTTGTCTATGCCGGTGAACACACGCTTCGCGCCCCACGCGTGACGATAAAAGTTACCCCAGCCACGCAAGATAGGATTTACCCGCTTCAGTCGGCTCTCCAGGGTTTCGGTGATCGTACTCCGATCAAAGATCAGTTCGATGCTCCGGCGCAGGCGTTGCGAGCGGTCTTTCGGGATCACTAAACGCGGTACTAGCGTCCGCTGACGCGGATGCCGTCTCACGCGCAAGTGATGTCCGAGGAACCGGAGCGTGCTGGTCACCGGCGTGACCAACGTCTTTTCCGGCGAGAGCGTCAGCCCCATTTGGGTCTGCAGCATCTCAGCCAGGGCGGACTTTTCCTGCTCGGCCAAGGACTGACTTCTTTCAGGATTATTATCATACGAGCCCACAAGGATGACGAAGTCGTCGGCATAGCGGATGGGCATAAAGATAGGCAGGCCGCGACGTCGATCGCTTGCACGATTCATGGACGCACGTCGAGCAATCAGCGCCGGATCGGTCAGAGGTTGAGTAGGGCGTCCGCGTTTGGAACCGGAGGTTCCTCCACGGGGCCACACCTGTCGCTCGTACCGTTCGTCGATAATGCTCAATGCGACGTTGCTGAGTAGGGGTGATAAAATCCCACCCTGAGGACTCCCGCTGTCGCTGCGAATGAACTGCGTTTCGCTCATGACGCCGGCCTTCAGGAACGCAAAGACTAATCGGTTGAGCTTGCCATCGCCGATGCGGCGGCGTACTCGCACCATCAGAGCATGATGTCCGATGTTGTCGAAGCAACCTTTGATATCGCCTTCAACTGCCCATTGGAACGGCGGCTTTTCTTCCGTCTTCCAGCGCTTCATTCCGCGGGGGAGCAATAGCGCCTTTAAATGCGCCAGTGCGCCGCGCACGGAACGTCCGGGTCTGAAGCCGTACGAAGTAGGGTAGAACCCCGCCTCGAAGATAGGCTCCATGATCTGCTTCATCGCTGCTTGGATCGTTCGGTCTTTCACGGTGGGAATGCCGAGCGGCCGAAAGACGCCCGGTTTACCGGCTTTGGGGATCAGAACCCGACGCACCGGACTCGGGTGAAACGACCCGCTCCGAAGTTCCTTGCGGATTGCGACGAGATATTCTTCCGCTCCTTCTTGCACGATTCTTCGCACCGTGATCCGGTCTATGCCCGCAGTTCGTGCGCCGCGATTTCGCGATACACGATTGAAGGCGACACGAAGATTCCGTGGGTCGGTTACAAGACCCCACAGTTCCTCGAATCGATAGTCCGGATTATCTCGACTACGCGCGTACAGCTTGCGTTGCACGCTCTGGAGCCACAGACGATCCCCTGCGGATACGGTATACACCGCTTACCCCAGCGACAACGCCGCTGAACTCATCGACTGTCCCCCTTCGCCATGTGCGCGGTTTTCCCGCGCTCCGACTACTACGAGGACTCTGCCCCCGCGCCGAGACTTCGCCGGGCTTGGCGGCTTGCCAGATGTTTTCGTTCCGGCGCTCGACTGCAGGTTCCCGTGTTCCCGAGGAGAACCCTGGGTGCGGTAGGTGGTCAGCTTTATCCCTGGCAGTTCTGATCGCACTCGATTCGGGACACGAATGAGACACACCGGATTACCCCGGCATTCGAGACCATTCGAAGAGACAGTCCCGATCACGCTGCTAGATCCACTCATCGTGGTTTATTCTCCGTACAGAGACGTCCGACGCTGACTTCAACTGCGCGCCAATCGACGCGCGTGCTTCACCTTGACACCTGTGGTAGCTTGCCAATCAGAGACTCACATCTTTGCTTGCAAGCATTTAACGCCGTTCGGCTTTTGCAGCTCGTCGTTCCAACCTCGACGAGGTTCACGGCGCCCTTACTGGCTCAACCCGACTTGAGCCGTGAGAAGTCCTTAGCTTCCCGGTCCTCCTCGCGCCTCACGGCGCACACTTCGCATAATGTATATTATGTTAAATAATGATTATGACGACTTAAGGCCCTGTGGGACATCAAAGTTTAGTGCGTTAGCGCACAGACGGCGCAGTGCAGCAGTCACGATCGTGCCGTCTATGAAGGAACTATTGCAACAGAATGACCGCGGCTACTATCGCTCGCTGCAATTGCTGATTGCGCGCGTCGAACTCCAGGAATTAGGCCAATGGCACGTTGACGTTGAGAGACGGAGCAAGATTCCTCTCGGGATGTGCCGCTCCCCAAAAAAAAATGGCATGGCCACGCCCTCACTCCAACGCATGAGGCCCCAATCGGCCAGAGCCTTGCCGCGTGGCTATTCACCCAGACATGTCCGCGGATCCGCTCGATGCGCACACACTTGAAGTGCTTGCCGAAGATCAAGAATTCCACGGCGACGCATTAGTCTTTGGGTTGAGTTACCGCCGTGCGTTTGGCCACGGTCGGCGGCACAACGATCCAGGTGGCGAGGACCAGGGCGGCGAATGCGACGTAACAAACGGTAAACACCCACGGCGGCGCGTCGTAGAACAGGATGCCATCGACCCAGCGCTCGATGAAGCCGTGAGTGGATTGCTGGCCGCGCAGGTCGTACTCCCATACTGTCAGGGGACAAGCGATCCCTAGGAGTGATTCGGCGGCAATGAACAGAATGGCGCCGAGGTGCAGGAGTCGCCAGTGCCAGCGCCTAACCCAGGCCCAGTGCAGCGCGACTCCCAGATAGACGAGCGGCACGCCCGCGAGCACGAACAGCACAATCAGGGAATGAACGACTACGATGGCGTCGGCGAGCATGGGATGCAGATCAGCGGATCGTCGGAGTGAGCAGTATAAGCCTTGCTTTGGTGCACGCGCTTCGATAACTCCTACCCTCCCCGGCTGCATCCGGACCCAATCGCGGATGGAGAGAGGGCGCGGCGGGAGTCGACGGAGGTGCGCCCCCGCGGCCATACTCGCATTGGCTCAAAGGAGTGTTTACATGCCCGTGCTTCATCAGATGCAAATTTCCGGCAATTGCTACAAAGTCCGACTCGCCGCGCGACAACTCGGGGTTGAGCTCACACTCGAGGACTACGGGCTTCATGACGGAAGCACACGCAAGCCGCCTTTTCTCTCTAAGAATCCGAATGGCCGCGTTCCGCTGCTCGAATTCGAGGATGGACGCAGACTCGCGGAGTCAAATGCGATCCTCTGGTACCTGAGCGAGGATACGGTTCTGTTGCCCGGCGATCGTTGGAGCCGCGCGGAGGTGTTGCAATGGATGTTCTTCGAGCAATACAGTCACGAGCCCTATATCGCCGTGGCCCGATTCTGGCTCTCTTTTTCACCGAAAGAGGAACTCGAAAAGAGGCGACATCTAGTTCCTGAGTGGCATGCGAAGGGGAACGCCGCGCTCGGCGTGATGGAGAATCACCTTGCACGGCGTGACTGGTTCGCAGGCGATCGCTACTCGATCGCGGACATCGCGCTCTATGCCTATACGCACTGCGCTGCGGACGGCGGATTCGATCTTACCGCCTATCCCGCGGTCCGGAAATGGCTTAAGCGGGTCGCGGGCGAGCCGGGCCATGTGCCACTCGAGGTTGCTTGGTGACGTCGGACAGCTATGCCTAAAGCGCGATCCCGAGCAACCGTTCTGCATGAGCCTAAGGCCCTGGTGCTGCACTCCACCGCGCGCGCACTCGATCCGCATCGGCTGCACGAGGAAACCGAGGAGGCGGTCCGAGCCCTCTTCGAGGAAGGCGAGTCGGCCAATACCTCGCGCTCCTACTCAAGTGCCCTGAAATATTGGGCCGCATGGTATCGGCTGCGCTTCCGACTGACGTTGAGCCCGCCGGTTCCGGTGCCCGCCGTCATTCAGTTCATCGTCGACCACGTCGAGCGCACTACCACCGAAGGTTCATTGAAGAATCAGTTGCGGGCGGCCCTCGATCGGCTCCTGGTCGAGGGCGGTTTCAAAGGCGTCGACGGTGCACTCGCGCTTAATACCGTCGTCCACCGACTTTCGGTGCTGTCCAAGACGCATGTGATTAAGGATTCTGCCGAATCCGGCGCGCGACCCTGCGGTTCAGGAGCTTCTGCGGCGAGTGCGCCGGGCCTATGCCTCTCGGGGTGTCCGGCCGAACCGAAAAACCGCGCTGACCAAGGACCCTCTGGCAGCGATGCTGGCGACTTGCACCGATGGACTCATCGGCGTGCGCGATGACGCCTTGCTGCTCTTTTGCTGGGCCAGCGGTGGCCGCCGGCGTTCCGAGGTAAGTGCCGCGGTTATGGAGAATCTCGTCAGGGTCAACGAGCGGCTGTACCTCTATCACCTGGGGCACTCGAAGACCGATCAATTGGGCGCCGAGCAGAACAACCATGCCGAGAAACCCATCGCGGACCAGGCGGCCGACGCCCTCACCGCCTGGCTCGCCGCCTCAAACATCATCACGGGGCCTATATTTCGAAGAATCCGCGGGGCTGCCACCGTCGCCAAACCGCTCTCAGCCGAGGCCGTCGCGTTGATCGTGAAGCGGCGCGCGCAACTCGCTGGGCTCGAGGGGGATTTTGGTGCGCACTCGCTGCGCAGCGGCTTTGTGACCGAGGCCGGTCGGCAGAATATCCCGCTCGGCGATACCATGGCGATGACGGGGCATCGGTCGGTTCAGACGGTCATGCGGTACTTTCAGTCCGGGGCCATCGGCCAAACTCGGGCCGCCCGGTTACTGGGCGACGATCCCCCAAGCGATACAGCAACCCCCGAGTCTGTGGGGACTTTAGCCTAACAGGCGGCATGGGGCGCGGCCGTACGCCCCCAAGATACTGTATGTTTCATGAGAGTGGCGTTTGTTGGAGTGCAAGCAAAATACTGGTATCGTAGGATTTCGCGTGACGGACGCCCCGCCGATTTCTTCTGGTTGGACCCACCCGCAGGGTTACCGGCGGAGCAGGAGGCGTCGGGTATTACGCGTACTTTTTGCGCGATGGAAATTTTCGGGGGGCCTTCACGCCCGCCCGCTGAAATCTAAGACCAAGGAGGCTTTCCATGTTTAAGATGATTGCCGGTTTCGCCGCACCTTTGCTCATATTTAGCGGATTGCTACTCGCCGAGACAACGCATCAACAAACAGCGGCTTCGCCAAGTGCGAGTATCGTTACTGTTGAACAGAAAATCGCAGACGCCGATATACTTCTTAATGAAAGCCCAATGCCGGCGAGCCCTCGACAGGCAATACCCGTTTGTCCCGCCGGCACGGGCATACCGTGCGGAACTGTATGCTGTTACTCCAACCCTTCCCCTGGCGTTCCTCCAACGAGGTGCTGCGTGTCGGCCACCGGCCAGTCGTATTGCGCTCAGCAGTGTTAGTAGAGTTTGATAGCCCGTGTTTTGACATTTAGAAGTAACGCTCAATTTGCGAACATACTGAGATCTGCGAAACGGGCATGGCGTATTTTCGGAAAAATCAGCCGTTGGTAGTGATCAGCGCATATTTCATCGTCCTGTTATCCGTCGCGGTGACTACAACGTACATTTTGACACGCCGTTATTCCGACTATGAGATTCGAAACTACATCCTCGCCCACCCAGAAATTGTAGTGAGCGCGGTAACGGCGTATCGAGGAGCCCTCGAGGACGAGAGAGAAACTGCGAGAGACCAGGCCGTTATCCGATATTTCGATGGGCTTACTAATGACCCATTGTCACCGATGGCCGGTAACGAGTCTGGTGCAAAAGTCGTGGTTGAGTTTTTTGACTACCAGTGCCAATACTGCAAAGCCGTCGCGCCGACAATCGACGAGTTTGTGCGAAGTGATGCGGAAGCCAAGATTATTTATAAGGACTTTCCGATATTAGGTGATGGTTCATTGCTCGCCGCACGAGCATCACTCGCAGCCAAGCAAATGGGGCGGTTCGATGATTTGCATCGGGCGATGTTGAGTGCGAAGGGGCAGCTAGATGAGACAAGAATTAAGCAATTAGCCGAAGAATTGCAAATACCTTGGCAGAAACTCAGCGCGACGATGCAAGAGCCAGAAATTGATCGTGAATTGGAAAGCAATAAAAAATTGGCGGAGACCTTGGGTATCAAAGGTACGCCGGCTTTCATAGTCGGAAAGAAGTACGTCGACTTCACCATACAAAGCAAAGAGCAAATTCAGGATTTGCTTGCGGCGCAACGAGTCACCGAAAACACTCGTTCTAGGCTTTAACGAATGGTTGAATGGTGAGTCATGCGGCAAATCAATCTGCTAGTGGGATGGCGCCGGCTATCAAGTTTGTGCTGACAGCTGTTTGGCAGCACAAAACAGTTGTGGAGCTCAAGCAATGGTCGAGTGCAACCTATATCAGAGCGGCGCGACCCCCCTGCCGTAATTCCCTTTGGCATGTTCGGCGCCTACTGTGCCGGAATTCCGTGTTTGTTTAAGTGCACCCAAGATCGACTTACACTGGATAATCCCTATGCAAACCATCGATTGAGGTCGGACGCTACAGGGTCTAAATTACCTCAAACGCTTGGGAGTAGAGGGTGTATGGGCAATGGAACGCGGCTTTTGGTCTTTCTCGCAGGCTTGGTTGGCATCTTTTGGGGAGTTGACTTTGCCTGGGACCGGATCCGCAACCCGGAACCCCTGCGCATGACATGTGCCGACTATCTGAGCAATCCACCGCCAGATTATTGGGTAAATCTGTCGGACTGCGCAGTGGATTATCGAGAGGCAATAGTGGTCCTCAATCCGGATCCGTCTGGAGATAATCGCAAGGATGAATTGACTCACATATTTGTTCCGGTGCGGGCATCGGCTGACACGGGGGAATCCACCCGAGTAATCATGCAGGCCGGCCCGGAGATTCGCGAGCATCTCAAGCACTTGATCGCTGCCAATTCCGCCTCGGCAGCCCCCTCAAGCACCATCCAAGATGCTGCCCGAACGGCGGGGCTCAGTCCAAGGGCGTCTCGAATTGCGGCCGCAGAAATCAATGCGATATCTTTGCTCGCAAAAGGCGATATGCCGCTGCGGCAGTCCCCAATTACGATCAACGGCGTTACATTCCGCAGTCCTTCCGGTGATACCTATGGAAGCGTTGTTGCGAGGGCACCCGCATCGTGGAAATTGCCGCAGGACTGGATACTCGTGGAAAGCGAAATAGCTCCTAGTTGGGGCCTTAGCCTAGTACCCCTTCTCATCGGAATCTCACTCCTTGTGTTCGCCGGGCGCGGCTATCTCCCAGATAAGGTCCAGTAAAATTGCCCAGCGGCTCGAACGCGGATATCGGGGTGCCCATGCGCGGTTTCGGCGCGCGCGAGACCCTCGCGGTCTTGTACCGGGTGAGTCTGCCGGTCGTGCAATTCCACCAGCCGAATCACCCGGCCTCGTTTTGACATAACAGTTCGTCGCTGTGGTCGCGGTAGGTATAGTCAATGTTGAAAGCGTAAACCGCCCGCGTCGCGATGTGGCTTCATAATTGCCAAGGATTTAGATAGAGTGAATCAATGAAGGATCAGGCCCGCCTTTCGCGTCTTGTGGTACGAGCGGCAGCCATTTGCCTTGCTTCGGTCTCCACGGCCGTACCGGCCGGCGATAGCCAGTCATCCGCGCCGGCTCCGACGCAAAGAACCCAGGCAGTCCAGCACTGCACCAATGGGCCGGTACAGAGTTACGAGCATCAAGCGAAGCAGGAACAGTTGCTATGTGGCTACTTCCATTTGTCAGGAGATTGCAATTGGAGGCCGCCGGCATCTCAAGCGCGATGCACCACGGGTCATAGCGCTCATACGCCAAAGCAGGTAACCACTACCAACGCTTCAGCGGACTGTCAGTGTCTACATAGCGACAGCATCGGTGGCGTGAACCGATGCACTGAATGGAAGCAGCTGGGCGATCGCGACTGCGTCACGGGCATAACCAAAAAGCAGCAGACGGAAAAATTGATTCGCGAGTGGCTCGAGCGCTGTCGTCGCAGTCCAGGTGAGATATGCCATCCTGCGGCGATCGGCGATAGGGGATAGCGGAGCATGTCCTCATCTGTCGAGGAGGCAACGTCCCTGAGGATGCGTTTTGACCCTCTGTTGTTCTGGTGCGCTATGCGAATGAGAAGCGATGGTCGTCAATTGTGGATGCCACTAGCGGCTGTCGGACTGTTGATGATCTCTCCGTGTGCACCCGCGGATAATAGCACCACACTACCAGCATCTAGTGGAGTCGCAAAGAACCGAGGCCCAGACTGCACCACCGCACCGGAGGCGAGCCATGCGGCCGAGATCAAGCAGAGGAAAATGCTTTGCAATTATTTTCGTGATGCCGAGGACTGTAATTGGACACCGCCGACGCCAAAGCCACGGTGCACGGCAGGCTCACCTTCCAAGTTGAAGCATCAACGAGTGCAAGCGCCTGTCGAAGCGCTACCTCTGTCGACAGACGGGAAAAACGACATGAGTCTCGTCATTAGCGCTCTGTTTTCAAAAATGAAGCCAGGCCAATCCGGATACTGTGCGCGCGCCGTCAACGATGCGTTGGCGGCGGCTGGGACCAAAATACCTGTGCGTCCGCATGCATATCAGATGGGCTGGTTTCTGGAACAGGCCGGATTTCACACACTCCCGCCGGCGAGCTATACCCCTTCTGAGTTTCGACGCGGTGACATCATTATTTTCCAGCCAATAGCGCCCTATCCAAAGGACGATCCGAAGCATCCCGGAGATGAGGGGCATCAGTGGGGACACATTGCCGTCTACGATGATCAGAGCCAAAGCTGGCTAAGTGATTTTCGGCAGAAGTATTTCAACACCGACAGATACGGTCGGTACAACTTCGACTTATATACGATTTACAGAAAGTAACGTTCGACTGCTTGGATACTATCGGTGACAGTCAGCAGTCACCGTTTCACAAAACCACAAGGAGACGTCATGCGTCCGATTGACACGGTCTTTTCGGTTGTCCTGACTGGTTTATGCCTATTGTCTCTGTGTCCAGTAACTGCCTATGCAGATCAGATTTGGCTAAGTTGCAATATATCGGTATCAGGCACCACATTTGGGTCTTATGGCATTCCTACTGATATTAAAGATTTGAATGGTAACGATGGAAGGACGTGGTATGACACATTGACGTATACACAAGTGCTCGAACGCGATAATCCGCCCAAACTGTATTATTATTCCAATAGTGCGTTGTACCCGCTTAATTTCAACAGTTATACGAGCGTGGCGATTTCTTGGAAGAGTTCATATAAAGATCAAGAACAGAATGTGAGAGTTATGACGATTACGGTCGATCGAGCGACGCTCAGTGCGACAGTGCAACGTGCGCAAGAAGATCGCTATTGGCAGCTTGGCCTTGCCGGCAGCGGGACGTGTAAGCTGATTAACCCGCTCCCAGTAACGAATCCAAAGTTCTGATTTCCTGGGATCAGTTAACGCGAGCCTACTCTGTCGTATCGCTGAGTTTGGCTTTCATCCGTTCGGATAATTTCGACAGCTGCAGCACGACGCGTTCGTGTGTGCCCACGCCAATCTCCTCATTGCCGTCGGACGCACGAATCGAAAACTCGATGCGCCTCCCATCGACTTTAGTGACCTGCGCTTCGCCGGTGACGCGTCGGCCAACCGGCGTCGCCGCTAGATGGCGCACGTCGACGTGCGTGCCGAGCGCGCTTTCGCCGGCGTCGAGATATGGTTTGATCGCATTGAGCGCCGCGTTTTCCATGACCATGATCATGACCGGCGTCGCCAAGACCGGAGGCAATGTCACATCCTTGAAACGGCTGGCGAGATGGTCGGGCATGACGACAAGACTGAATGAGCCCTTGGCCCCGACCGGTATCGATTGCATGGTCTTTCCTTGCTGATAGCTGCGGACAGGAATTATAAACGTCAATGCCCACCCGAGGACGTCTGTCGAATGCCGGCGATTGCGGACTGCGCTTCACGCAGCTTCCGCCATCGAGCGTATTGCTCAGTCTTCGTGGAGTCTTTCTCCTCGTGGCCGTTAAGCCAGAAGTCGAACCAGTCCACAATCATCTCCTGATGCGCGAGCACCTGTAGGGGCTTCCTGATGTTGTGCTCGCCGGTTCGCATGTATTGCAGCTCAACTTGTTTGCCTTGGTCGAGCATGGCGGCGTACATGTCCCAGATCCCTAACAAGTGCCAAGGGTCCGCAGGCTGGAATAAAACCGGCGCCGTAATCTTGTCAGTGGATAAGCTTGGCACGCGCTCTAACCACGTCTTTAGACCCTCACCATAGGGTCGAGCTCCGACGTAGAAATCGGCGTCGGCCTTAGCGAGCGGTGTACCGACATATTCGTAATAGCCAGTGAGAGTTACGGGATCGGAATTGGCAATTTCTGCAGCCGCGAACCGCTTTGGCGCTCGCGTCAGCGACGTCGCCACCAGCCAGCCAGAGTAACTGTAGCCCGCGATGCCCACCTTGGTTGGGTCAACAATTCCCTCTGCAGTGAGCTTATCGATAGCAGCCAGATAGACATCCATTCCGAGCTCGACCCCATCGCGCCACGATCCCTCACCCTGGGAATGGGGCTCCTGAACCTGAAGCACCAGCATTTCACGGCCCGCAATGGCACGACCGGCGTTGGAAGTATCGGAGTATCCTGCGCGAAAAAACTTGCTGGAATTGAAACCATGTGTCTGAATGACTAGGCTGTATCGCTTACCTCGCGTGAAGTCGGCTGGCATCACGAGACCGCCTGTGTCTTCCCGACCGTGGGCGTCCTTCCATCGGTATACGCTGACGGTACCCAGGGCAATCTCGGCGAGCTGCGGATTGGGGTTGAATATTTGGCGAAAATGTCCCGTACTCGGATCAGTCGCCAGTAACACCGGCGGTTCGTTTAGATTCTCCCGCACACTAAGTTCGATCGCGGGACGGGTTTTGATCGGCGGGTGCTTCTCCGTAACCCAAGACGATCCGTGTCCGCGGAACACTTTTGCCGAATACACAGATTGCCGAGATACTTTGTACCGAGCGCGAATCAGGTCGGGGTAGGGAAATTCAAGTTCAAAAATGCTCGGGTCCTTTTGATCGGACCTGCTGACGCATCGCGCCTCGGTTGTTGCGAGGCGCAGTTGCGCGATTTCGCACGAGGATCGTTCGAGGGGCACGCCCCCTTCTCCCGTCACCATGACCCTTGTAAGGACGACTGTCCGGTCATCTGGCGCCCATGCTGCGCGAAATCGACCCGCGCTTTCTCTCCCGATCGGCACACTGTCCAGCGATGTACCTCGCCCTGAGTTCAGCTCAAACATCAGATAATGAAGTTTTGTCGAAGCTGCGGCGCCACGCGACTGGTCGGTACTGGCCTCAGCACCAGTGTCCTCCCCGATCGTCAATGCCCGGGTGGCATCGTGCGATAAGGAGACGAGAAGCGATGCGTATTTCGTACTGATTCTGACCGGTGCGCCAGTTCGATTGTCGATAACCTGGACGGCGCGATCGTCGTGAATCCGCCAAAGCTCTACCTCGAGAGGCTCGCCGGAGGCATTGCCCCTGAAATGAGGATAGAGGAGCGACATAAGCGGAGTGCCCGTACCCACTGCTACATCCGGTATACCGGGACCTGCGGATACCCACGCCTGATCGGCTTGCAAGTCGGCATCGGCCCCCACCAGATAGACGAACTCATTTCCCGATCTCGCGTAGGCCAGCACATCCTGAGTCGGCGGCGTTAGCGCATTGACGGTGTGGGAGTCCAAGTCCACACCGAATATCTGCCGATTGACGCGCCCGTTGCGGCCGACGAACGTGAGGTGTCGGCCATCTTCTGCCCACTGTGGGGCAGAGATGGTGTTCCCTGCATCGAGAACGTAGACCCCTAAGCCACCATTGACGGCGGCCGCCATGCGCGCCAATGGAACCGGCTTCGGCACGTCAAGCTTTGAATCGTTGATGCCTTTCTTGATCGTTGCGGTGTCGAAGAGCCAGATTGTCCCCTCGGTCAAACCCTGCGGTAACACACCACGATGTGTCACCTTGATGAAGTGCCGGCCGTCAGGCGAGATAATCCCGTCATCGTCCAAGTCATCCGGCGCCGAAGAAAACACAGTGCCGAAATAGGACATCTCCACAGAGTCATGAACTTCAAAGCGCCGTTGGGTCTGACTCGATGTGCCTACCCCCAACGCCGAACTGAAGATCGGTACCCCTATCAAGAGAAGCAGAGCTGCATGGCAAAGTCTTTCACATGTACTGACCGACGATCTTCTTGAAACGAACGTCGGCGATGCAGAAATCAGGATCATCCCAGCACCTTTGCGAGCGACCTCGCACCGTTTGTCTTTAGTTCTCGGCATCCCATTGCGTCTGCCCGATCAATTCATCGTGCATCCGCTCGTTGTTGCGGCGCCCTCTTCGCGTTCATGAAGGTATCCATCAGCAAGTGTACCGATTGATCAGGCATGGTTCCGGCCTCGAATGTCTCTCCGATATACATCACCGGATTGGCCTTAACATTGAACTCTGGCCAAATAGGCAACCCGTCGCCGTTGGGATTGCCCGTCCGAGCAAAATTTGTCCAGTAGGCGCCAATCTTCGCGCCGGTATCTCGTTGATCGTCGCTCCAAGGCCCGCCGAACGGGTATTGAAATACGTACGGAAGCTCCGCGCCATGCCCGTTACCGTACTTTGAAGCGAAGGAATAAAAGAATGTTTTTCGGCGCGAGGTTTGGGCATTGATTCGTGCCCACGCCCACATCTGCCATCCAAACGCGGTTTCAGCCCACAGCCTACTATTCGAACGTGCTGCCTCCTCATCCGTGTTCGCCGGCATAAGGGCCAAAAATTGGCCTGCGAAAGCTCCATATCGCTGGCGGACGGCGGCTGAGTAACTTGCCACGGTTTGTGGGGTCTGAAAGTATTCCCCTTCATCCCTGTTGTAGCCTAAGAGCAATGGAACATCCGCCTGCAGTCCTTTTGAATAGAGTGTGTAGGTTTCCGCGGGTATCACATAGCCATCAACAATCGGCCATGCTTGATTCGATCCCGGAGAGCCTGGCGGCACTTCGAAAGTAGACCCGCTGATCCTTTCCGCGGAAACTCTTCGTAGCTCCGAAATGGATCGGGCGCCGAGCGAGGCGGCAAATGCAACCCCACTCGTTTCAGCGTCGGCAAGCACTGTCATCCCCGGACCCATGTTGGCGTTACTTTCGGCTATCGCCCCGCTGAATAGACCCCGCGCCTGCGGCGAAATCATCAGTAAGCTGACGAGCTGACTGCCGGCCGATTGTCCAAAAATGGTGACCCTTTGGGGATCTCCGCCGAATGCCAATATGTTTCGCTTAACCCACTGCAATGCAGCGATCGCGTCTAGCAGCGCGTAGTTTCCTGACACGTGGTGAGTCGATTCGGCGCTCAATTCAGGGTGAGCCAGAAATCCTAAGGGTCCTACTCGATAGTTCGCCGTGACCAGGATAATGCCGGTCGACTTGGGAAGGCCGCCGCTCGCATACAAAGGCGTGGAAGCGGACCCTCGGCGAAACTCTCCGCCATAGAAGAACACCATGACCGGTAGCTTGGGCTTCGAATGGCTAACCACCGGCGCCCATAGATTCAGATACAAGCAGTCCTCGCTGGTCGACTCCTCTGGCATGGTGGGAAGCGGGGGCCCAAGTTGCGAGCACTGCGGTGGAAACCGGATGGCATTGAGGACGCCCTTCCAAGATTTCGCAGGTTGCGGGGCTTTCCATCGACGGTCACCGACCGGCGGTGCGGCAAAGGGGATGCCCTTATACACCACGACATTCCCATCGATGGCACCCCGAACGAGCCCAGCATCAATTTTTGCGGTTTGAGTCGCTGCCGGCAAATACCCGGCAGTCATAAACACGGCGATCGCGAGGATTCCGTTCCTTTGAAGACTCATGCGGATGCCTACTGCAGTTGAACCGGTGTCAGCAACCCACCTCAGGTCACCAAGGGGCGATATTGGCCGCTTGGTGACCACCGCGCAACAATCGCGAGGCAACGCGAACCATCTATGGGAGATGAGTTTGCCGCGGCGCGTAAGCGCAGCGACGCGCCGCAATGCAGGTAATAAACGCCGCGTAACTCCAGGCCAGGTGCCGGGCGGACGTCTGCACGCCGGTGCGTTGGTCGAATTGCTCCGACATGTCGCCCGTTGGCGGCGTAAATTCACGCACCGTCTCGAGAAAGGCATTGCCGCGCCCGATCCACGCGTTCGCATCGGCGCTCTGAACCGCCGCCCGGAAGCAAAATTCGGCGGCACCCAACGTCGAGAAATAATAGGCGCCGCCTGAAAAATAGACGTCGCCGCTGTAGCGGCCCATTGCCGGCCCCGCACGCTCGGAGCGCCCATGGTTGATCGGATACGCCGCATCGAACAGTAGCTCCAGCCGCGCGAGGGTGCCCTGCATTCGCGGGTCGCGCACGGTATGAGGAACGCCCTCCCCCGCCGCATGGATGGCCGCAAGAACCACGGATATGTCGAGTTCCTTCGGGGAGCGGCTTCCTGAACTCAAAATGCGCGATCGGAAGTAACCCGCTTCGGGAAGCCAGAATCCGTCGAGCTTGCGGTGAATGGCCTGTCCCTGTGCACGATAGGACTGTGCCGCATCCGAATCGCCGCTGCGTTCGAGCCAACGAGCACCGGCTTCCAGAGCCGCGGCGGAAACGCACAGCGTGTAGTAGTGAAGTCCCTGCTCCTCCTCCCAGATATCGAAGCACGGCTCGTGCCAATGCCTGGAGGTAAACTCGAGATCGGTGCGCACCAATTCCGCCAGGTCGATGCCAAGGTCGGTGTCGATTGCCGCATCGCGAATCCAGCGCAACATCGCGAGCGCCCGCAGCGGCGCCCCATCGTGTTGGGGCCGGGTCCATTTCGAGATGTCGAGCGTGCCATCCGCATTGACGCGCGTATCCGCGAGCACGGCATCCCCGTGCACCATCGCGAGTTCCGAGTCGCTGCGCAGGAATCGGGCGAACTCCGTCGCGCAGCTGTCGCGCCAGGACGGCGCCGCCGCCAGTGCGCGCCCATCGAGATTTTGAAGCGAGCGGCTGAAATGAACGAAATCCCTGAAGTGGGTGAGCGCCTCGGGCCCCACTCTGCCGGCATTGACCAGCAGGCGCAGCGCATCCATGACGAGCGCGGAGTCGCGGTACCAGTGAAAGAAGTAGTCGGGTTCAGGGTTCCAGTCGGCCAATACGGGTGAGGCGACGACGGATCCCTTCCGGGGGCGAACCGTCTGACCGAACCCCGGCCGCATCTTGACGACGCTGACCGGCGAGACACTCTCCAGCATCGCGCCCGCCGCGTGCCGATATTGTCGATCGAGCCATCGCTCGAGGTCCTCTTCAGCCCGGCGCATCAGCCGTTGTTCGCCCGGCGAGGTGGGGGCTGCTGAACCCCAGCTTGCGCAATCCCCCCTGCACTTCCGGAACGCTCATGAAGAGCTCCCATAACAGGCCGGTTCGATGATTCTCCATCATGACGACGATGGGACCCTGATCGATGGCCAGGTAGACGTCGCTGAACCAATTTCGCTGCTCGCAGAAAGCGTCGAAGAAGCCATAACGCCCCCAGATCCGGGTCCCGTACCGGCTCAGAAAATGACGCAAAGTACTCATCACCTCGCCGGGCGCATAGGGGAGGCTCGCCAGGGCCGCCGTGGGCGCGATGGTGCCGTTGTCCAGATCCGGCGCATGAGCCAGATATCCTTCCGGATCATCGCTTGCCGTGAGGCCCCAGCACGACTCGCCATACCCCTTATAGCTGCCGGGATTCGCGACGCAGTGCGCGCGATTGATCGCCACATGACGCAGGTTCAGTTCCCAATAGTCGGCATACCGATCCTTCAGGCCGCGCGGATCGAGTCCACAGAAGGAATAATGGGTGAAGAACAGCGGGCCGCCGAAGGGCATGCCCAACGGTAATTCAATGCCGTAATAGGCTTTACCGTTGAGAAACCCTCGGCCCGATGCAAAGCCGTGGTGATAGACCACGGGATCGATGGGGTAGCGCGGCGCAGCCGCCGCCAGCACGTAGGTGATCAAACATTCGTTCCAGCCGCGAATCTGGTGATTCATGGCCCAGTCGTTATTAGGGCTCCAATGCCAGTACAGCACCTCGCGGCCGTCGCGGGTGTACCAATCCCACTCGACCTCTTCCCACAGCCAGGTGATGCGCGCGCGCAGAGTCTTTTCGACCCGCGTGTCGCGCTGGAAGTATTGCCGCGCACACAGCAATCCCATGCACAGAAACGAGGTTTCCACCACATCCCCGCCATCATCCTTCCGATAGAACGGAATCGTCGTGCCCGTGCGCCCATTCAGATAGTGCGGAAATGCGCCGTGATAGACCGTCGCGGCGGCGAGCACATCGAGTATTCGCTCCAGCCGGTCCAAAGCCGCTTCGCGGGTAATCCAGCCGCGTTCGGCGGCCACGATGATCGCCATGATGCCGAAGCCCGAGCCCCCGATGGCCGTCTTGTGATTCGTCCGCTCTCGGCGAGCCGTACAGCGATCGAGCGCAAGCCCGCTTTGCGGATGTGCGCCCTCCCAGAAGAAATTGAAGGTCCGGCGCTGAACGGTCTCCAAGAGGTCGTCATCGGACAGCGTGGCCAACGAGGCCGCGTCCGCCCGGCCGACCACCGAGGGCGCCGTGCGGCTCCGTGGGGCGCGTTTGCGATCCTGAGCGGCCATAGGGTATCCGCGAGCGCGACTACCCTCTCGTATCCAGCCAGCCGCCCTGAAAGCCCGCGCGCTCGAGACCGCGCCTGAGATAGGGACTGCGGCGCATATAGCGCCAGATGAGGCCGCTGCGGAAATTTTCGATCATGGTGATGGTGAGGCCTTCATCTATACCCAAGTAATCGCTGTCGACCCAACCCACATCCGGTATCACGCGGCCATAGCGGAGCTTCACGTCATCGTAGTGGAAGCTCAAGTTGAAGGAATCGACGAACCCGAAGGTCGAATAGATGTACTGGCCGTATTGTTCCTTCATCAATCTCAAAGTCGGGATGGCGATCTCCGGCGTGAACGGCAAGGAGCCGGCCACCGCGTTGGGCGCCAGCGTGCCGTCGTCATAGAATTGCGCGCCGCCCGCGCCGCGGGCTGCATAGGCGTGGAACATACGCGTCTCGCCGTTGAACTCGCGATTCGCATCGGCCGGTCCGTCGCTGGCCGTAATGCCCCAAAGCCGCGATGAGTAGCCCGTCCACTTCATGGGATTGGCAATCACATAGCTGCGCTGCGCAAAAATGGCGCGGCGCGTGTTGTCGAAGTAATCGATGCCCTTGGATCGCATGAAGGCGTCGCGGATGTCGCGAAAGTCGATCCAGACGTGTGAGTACTGATGTCCGAACAGGGGCGCGAACGCCAGGTACCACTCGCCCTCCTTGACCCAATGAAATTCGAAGGTCGAGGTATAGGACTGCCAAGAATTGGCCGGCATCGGCGCGGTCGGCGAGCCAAGACCTAAGATGTACATGATCGAGGATTCGTTGTAGCCCCGCCAGTTGCGCTGGTGAAAGCCGAGTTCCGGCGTCCAGCCGAGGGCGACCACGCCGTCATCGCGCGATGCCCACCCCCAATCGATGCGCCGATACAGCCAGTCTGCGATTTTGCGCAGCTCCCGCTCCTCTGGATCCGAACCGTCGAAATATTCCTGACAAAAGAGGACTCCGGAGATGAACAGGGCTGTATCGATCATCGACAGATCGGATTGCTCGTTGAATCTCACACCGGTTTCCATGTCCAGAAAATGGTAGTAGAAGCCCTTGTACCCCGAGAAGCCCTTGACGCCGGGACCCTGCGGCGCGTCGCGGAAAAAACGCAGCGTCTTCAGGACACGATCACGCGCTTGGGCGCGCGTTATATAGCCGCGCTCGACGCCGATGGGATAGGAGGTCAGGGCGAAGCCGACCGCCGCGAGACTGGCGAAGGTGCGCGTGGGATAACGATCGGGCACCAAGCCGTTTTTCGGATTGGCATTGGCCCAGAAGAAATCGAAGGTCTTATGCTCGATGTCCTCCAGAAAATCGCTGGCCAGATTCGGGGTGTCGGTCTCCTCCAGCAATTTCGGGGGCGGCGCCGGTTTGAAGGCGCTGCAGGCCACGAGGCTGAAAACGGCGGCTAGACTGAAGACTCGGATCGAAGTGTGAAACATCATCATCAAGGTACTCTCGCGCTCATCCAGAAGGCGCTAACGGAATCTCAAATCCGGACATTCGTGCGGCGATCGCTAGGCGGGCGCGGCTGCGCAGTGCCGGGCGATGAACTGCGCATGCATCGGCATGGCGTCCACGCAGGCTGCGATTACCGACTTTACACTGTCGAGCAATCCGGCGACCTCTCGTTCCGGCACCAGATCGACCGCCGGATGATAATGCTGCGGCACAATATGCTGGCCCAGCATCACCTGGATCCAGCTGGTGATGGCGAACATTTCCTCGGCATTTCGAAAGAAGCGGCCGCTGTCCTTGAACAGACGGATCGTGTCCGCCAGGGGCTCTGGAATGCTCATTCCGCCGCAGTATCTCCAGAACGCCGTGTCGCGCCGCTCGGTTGCGTAGTAGTGAAGGATCAGAAAATCGCGAATCCGCTCAAATTCAAACGCTGCCTGCGAATTATACCTGTCGATCAGCACCGGGCTGAAGTCTCGATCGGGCATCAAGTTGAGAAGCCTCGCGATTCCGGACTGAATCAGATAGATGCTGGTCGATTCCAGTGGTTCCATGAAACCAGAGGCCAATCCGAGAGCAACGCAGTTTCTGTTCCAGAATTTCTTGCGCATGCCCGTCGTGAACTGCAGTTTCCGCGGTTCGCCGAGCGGGCGGCCATCGAGATTGGCCATGAGCGTTTGAATCGCCTCATCGTCGCTCGAGTAGCCGCTCGAATAGACATAGCCGTTCCCGCAGCGGTGCTGTAGGGGAATCCGCCATTGCCACCCGGCCGAGCGCGCGGTCGATCGCGTGAACGGGGTTGGCGGCCCGACATTCTCACAGGCGACCGCGACCGCGCGATCGCAGGGCAGCCAGTGCGTCCAGTCCTCATAGCCGGTGTGCAGCGCCTCCTCGATCAAGAGTCCGCGAAAGCCGGAGCAGTCGATGAAGAGTTCGCCTGAGAGTTTTTCTCCGCGCTCGAGCTTCACCGCCTCGATGAAACCATCCTCGCCGCGCAGCATCACCTCGACCACCCGGCCCTCGATGCGCTTCACCCCGCGTGCTTCGGCGTACCGGCGCAGGTACTGGGCATAGCGCCCGGCATCGAAGTGATAGGCGTACGCGATATTGGCCAGCGGCGAGTTCGCGGGCACGTCGGACGCGGAGGTCATGAATTTTCCGCGCGGCGCCGCCACCGTGTTCAGCGAGTACGCGCCGATGTCCGCCGCTTTGCCGGCAGCGAACATCTTCAGCCAATACTGGTGAAAGGGCAGCAGACCGTAGTCATGGCCGATGCTGCCGAAGCCGTGAATGTAACGGTCGCCCAAGCGCCCCCAGTCGACGAACTCGATGCCGAGTTTGAACGTACCCTGCGTTTGCTTGATGAAGTCGATCTCGTCGACTTCGAGGATTCTGTTGTAGAGCTTGAGATGCGGCACGGTGGCTTCGCCGACGCCGATGATGCCGATGGCTTCGGATTCCACCAGTGAGATGGCGCAGCTTGGCCCCAATACCTTCGCCAGGGCGGAGGCGGCCATCCAGCCCGCCGTGCCGCCCCCGATGATGACGATATCCCGGATATGCCGATCCGTCAGAACTTCGCCCCCGCCATGAGCTTTAGTGTGCGCGGCACGCCGTTGATATTGCCGTTGTAGTTGTAGGTCACGGGATTGGGATTCGGTACGCCATTCATGCCCCAATTGTTGATGGTGTCGGAGTAGTTGGCCCAATTGAAGACATTCAAGCCATCCAGCCGTATATAGACCAAACCGTAATTACGGATCTGGAAGTTCTTGGTGATTTGTAGGTCGAGCGACCTAAACCCAAAAAAGTTCTGCGGTGTCGCCGAAATGGGGGTGCCATTGGAGCCCGTCGCGTATCTGAGGCCGAAATTGGCGATGTCGTCGACCGGCACGGGAGTGGCCAGGGTGAGCTTCGCGCCAAAGACAAAGCCCCACGGCGCGCCCAACGAACCCGTGCCCACGATGCGGTGCCGGGGTGCCGCGTTCGAGGTGATGAAGGGATACTGCGCGATGGTTGCCTCGTCGAACGCATAGACCTGGGTGATGTCCCGATTCTGAATGGCGTCGGTGTAGGTGTAGGCAAAGGTAGCGCCCCAGTGAGATTCGGGGGTAAAGGGTTTTTCCGCCGACAACAATACTTGGGTGGCCTTGGTCTCGATGCCGGTGTTGCCCAGGATCAAATTACCGAAGCCGGGAACAGGGTCGCCCCAGGCCTGGCCGCCGTTCATGAAGAACGCGCCGTTCGGATAGCGATTGCCCAGCGAAAAGACGAAGCCATCCTTACTGAGGATGCGCGCGACCGAGGCGCTGGTATTCCAATCGCCCAGCGTGTTGCGGATGCCGATGCTGAATTGATCCGAGTACGGCACTTTCAAATTATTATTGATCATATCCACTTCGGCGCCGGCGTTGGAGGAACCGATCAGGGATTGCAGGTGTGACAAACCCGTCAAATAAGCCGGATTCCACGCCACGCAGGGCGTGCCGAAGCAGCCGCCGGTCGTCGTGCCGCCCGGGTTCGGAAAGTACACGCTGTAGTACGGCAGCGCCTCTTTGGTGACTTCGACCTGCAAGTCATCGTACAGATTGCGATCATAGGAACGGCCGTAGCCGCCGAAAATGACGTGCCGCTGGTCCGCATCGATATCCACCGAAAACCCGAGCCGGGGTTGAAACTCACCCGTATACGCGCTGCGGTTGTGGCCGTTGCTGATGTAGTCGTTGATGTTGATGCCGCCCTTCGCGAGCGTTTGCGCGTAGGTTTGTCCGGGGAAAAGGGCTTGTGCATTCGGGTCCAGGCTATTGAAGGCAGCCACGACGTTGGCGGGGGTCACAAAATCCAAGTACCCAAGGTTCTTCTCGTAATCCCAGCGCGCGCCGATGTTCCACGTCAAATGTTCGTTCTGCACCCAGTCATCTTGCAGGTAAAAGCCGAACTGATCGTCCTTGGATCTCGCCGTCGGGTTGAGTCCCGGGACCGGGTTGGTGAACTGCGCCTCGTAGGGCAGTGTCGCGGTGCCGGCCGGGCTCACGTTGTAGAAAAATTGCGGATTGATGTCTTCGGCGTCGGCCGCCACCAGTTTGAGGCTTTGAAACTTCGCGCCCGTCTTGACGGTGTGATCGCCCAGCCAATGCAACTCGCTGAAGGTGAAGTCATCCTGCAGGCCGGGTCCTTGTTGGCCCTTGTTTTGCGTGGCCAGAGGACTGGCGGGACCTGTGTCCAATATCTGCTGATTGGTCGCTTGGGAGTAGTATACCGCTCCGTTGCCTAGACCGATGGACGATGGCGCGTTGAAGGTGTCCTGGTGCGTGAACAACAGGTCATTGAAGAACCAGTCGGCGCTATGCTCCCAGCGCAGCGTGAATCTCGTGTCGTTGTTGATCACCGAGATGGCCGATGAGGACGCTGACGCCACGCCGATATTCTCGATTTGGTTTTCCTTGCGATACTTGATGCTGGTCTCGAACCGATCGCTGTCGGTGGGCTCAAAATCGAGTTTGCCGAAATACTCATCTTCCTTGAAGGGCAGACTGTTGGGTCCGAATTGCGCGGCCACACTGGGCGGCACCAACGTCTCCGGGTCAACGCCATTCAAGGAAGTAGCACCGGGCGTCACGGTGATCGGCGTGTCGTAACGCTTTCCCTCATAGGTCACGAAGAAATGCAGCCTGTCCTGGATGATCGGGCCGCCGAAGGAGCCGCCGAATTCCCGGTCGAACGAAGGGGTTTTGAGCCCCGAGAAACGTTCCGAGGGGCTCTCGGCGCGCAAACTCCCGCTGGTGTATTGATCGTAGACCTCGCCGTGAAATTCATTGGTGCCGGACTTGGTTTGGGCGACCACTGCGGCGCTCGACACTTGATCGAATTCGGCTTTGTAGTTCGAGGTGATGACCTTGTATTCACCGATGGCGAGTTGCGGGAAGGGATTGCCCTGGGTGAAGTACTGGCCGGCGACGCCGCCTTGGAGCACATAATTCTTTTGACCCACACCGTCGATGTACACGTTGACGGAACTGGAACTCTGAGCACCGCCCGTGAGCGATGTCTGTCCGCTCGAATTGACGGAAAAGTTCATACCTGGGACGGTATCGGCGAATTCGAGGAAGTTGCGCGTGAGTTGCGGCACCGTGTTGATCGTCTGCAACGACACCGTGTTGCCGACTTCGGACGTTTTGGTTTCATAAATCCGCTTGGAGTGGACTGTCACCTCGGACAGCTCCGCTCCCGGAGCGGCCGCGGCACCCACGGCGGCCGTGAGATCGACCGTCGCGGTGGAGTCGACGGTCAGAGTCACGGTGGTTTGGGTGCCGGGTCCCGCATCGACTTGGTAGGTGCCTGGCTGCAACCCGGGCAGCGTGTAGGTGCCGTCCGGCCCGGTTCTGGTCTTGCGCGTCACGCCGGTGGCCACATTCCTCGCGACCACCTCGGAGTCCGCGGCGGCTTTGCCGCGCAGCGTCGCCTCGGCGGTTTGCGCCCAGCTCATGCGGGGTATGCCGGCACTGCCGGCAAGTGCCGCGGCGATGGCCGTCGCGAGTAAGGTTCGTTGATAACCCGGCCGCTTATTCATGATTCTCCCCCGATTCCGTGCCGAAGCGCGGTTGTAATATTTACTTTTCGTTGAAGTCGAGCATCGCACCCGTGCTGGAATTTGGTGGTCGAATATAAATTGTGCGCGCGCCGCAAGTATCGGTCCGGTAGCGCACATTGACTGGGAATTCGCTGATAATGATGTAGGGAAACGACTACACTTCAGGCCTCACATTAGGTGGTCAATGAAAGTCGCCCTCATCTTCGCGCTCGCGTGCCTCGCTCCGATCGTCGCCTGGGGCGACGAAGAGGTCATCCTCGACCCTTTAGCCCCGCACCACAGTTTTCCTCACTTTTGGGAGCAGATGTTCGGCTCCGGGCGGGCGATCCTCACGCTGCGCGACAGCTATCGGAAAGATCTTCGAACGGTGAAGGCCGCCACGGATTTCCACTACGTGCGCTTTCACGCCATCCTGCACGATGAGATCGGCGTCTACGATGAAGATCGCCATGGGAAGGCGGTCTACAATTTTTCCTACGTCGATCAGATTTACGACGGGCTCTTGGAAAACGGCGTCCGGCCTTTCGTGGAAATATCCTTCATGCCCCGAAAACTCGCCGCGCGCCAAGCGGTGCACAGTTTCAAGTATCACCCGATCGTCGCGCCGCCGCGCGACTACGCGAAATGGGACGCCCTGATATCGGCCTTCGCGGCGCATCTCATCGATCGCTATGGGATTGATGAAGTCGCGCAATGGTACTTCGAGGTGTGGAACGAACCAAACCTTGATTTCTGGGCCGGCACGCCGGCGCAAGCCAGCTACTTTACTTTGTACGATCACACGGCAAAGGCGCTCAAGGGTGTGAACGCCGCGCTGCGGGTCGGCGGCCCGTCCACGGCACAGGCGGCCTGGGTCGGTGCATTCATTCGCCATGCCTCAGATAACCATGTGCCGCTCGACTTTGTCTCGACCCACGTGTATGCGAACGACAAAGCTGAAGATGTCTTCGCCACCCACGAAAAGATTCCCCGCGCGGATATGGTGTGCCGCGCGGCAGTGAAGGTTCGCAACGAAGTCAAAGCTTCGCCGCGCCCCGAGCTGCCCATCATCTGGAGCGAGTACAACGCCACCTATTTCAACGAGCCGAAAATCACCGACGCTCCTTTCATGGGTCCGTGGCTTGCCGGCACGCTGCGTCGCTGCGACGGGCTCGCGGAGATGATGTCCTACTGGACTTTCTCGGATGTGTTCGAGGAGCAGGGAGTGGTACGGCGTCCGTTCTATGGGGGATTCGGGCTGATCGCCGCCGGTGGCATTCCAAAGCCGGTTTTCAACGCCTTCAAGATGCTGCACCAGCTCGGCACCGAGCGGCTGGATACGGAGTCGGAGGATGTTCTCGTGACCCGGCGGCCCGATGGATCGCTGGTCATCGCCTTGTGGAATTACGTCCCCCCTGCGCAGGGAGGTTCCGCAAAGACCATTGTTCTGCGGCTGCCGCCGAACGCGCATTCAGCGCGCGTGCTTCGACTCGATGAGGATCATGGCGATGCGACGAATCAATATCGCCGCATGGGATCGCCCCAATATCCCGCCCGTGCGCAACTCGAGGCCTTGATCAAAGCATCCGAGCTGCCCCCGCCGCAGGAATTGCCCATCGTGAACGGGCGCGTCTCGGTCACGCTTCCGCCCAACGGTTTAGCGACGGTTCAATTGGCTCCGTGAGTATACGTCGTGCCGCCGCCGCCAGATGCGAGCCTCGTTGCCGGCTTTAGGTGCATGTGCGGTCGGCAGATCGATCAAAGGGTGTATCATATGCACCGTCGCTTTATTGGTGCCAAAGATACAATCTGGGAGCATTTATGATCACGCGACGCCTATCACTGTCGAGTCTCATCTGCTGCACCGCCCTCCTCCTCGCGTGCGGTTCAGCCAAGTATGAATGGTCGCAGGCGAACACCATAAATACGATCGCCGCATACCAGACATTTCTGTCCAAGTACCCCGCCGATGAGCATGCTGCCGATGCGAAGAGCCGCATTGCGGCGTTGCAGGACGAGCAGGCGTGGTCAACGGCGCAAGTCGCCTCGTCAGCGCAAGGCTATGAGCAGTATTTGACTGCCGAGCCGAACGGCGCACATGCACAAGCTGCGCAAGACGCAATTGTGAGTGCCGAGCGCGTCGCCGCTTGGCGAACGGTGCAATCGAATGAAACCGCCCAGTCGCTGGAAGACTTTCTAAAGAAATATACTTCGGGACCCGAAGCGGATCGGGCCCGCGACAGACTCAAGACGATTGCGGGGTATCGGGCCGAACTCGGGACGGCCCACAACGAGAAACTTGCCGACAGTCAGCGCGACGCACTGGCCAAGCGTTTCAGCAAGGATTTGCCGCAAGTTGAGGTGCTGGCGCCCGATGCAAACAATCCCGAGTATCAGATCACTTCGGCGCGAATGAGTGAACAGGACGCGAACGCCGCCTGTGCGACCGTCAAACATGCCGGCCGCTCCTGCAAAGTCATACAGGCCACCAGCTAGCGGCGCCGCTACGCCAGCGAGTTGCTGAACAGCGCGAGCATGCGGCTCCAGGCTTTCTCGGCCTGGTCATGGTTGTACACCGCCGCATCGGGCGGACACCAGCCGTGCATGGTGCCCGCGTACACCTCGACTTCCGCCGGCAATTTCGCCTTGGCGAAGGAATCGCGCAGCACGGTCTTTGCTTCCGGTTGCCGCTGGTCGTCATTTTCAGCGATTGCGATGAGAAAGTGCGCCTTCATTTGCGGGATCAACAGGTGCGGGCTGTCGGGCTTGTCGGTGACCAGACCGCCGCCGTGAAATGTGGCCCCCGCGCCGACGCGGTCCGGAAAAGTTGCCGCCGTGCGCAGCACGAAGGGACCGCCCATGCAGTATCCCGTGGTGCCGATCTTGCGCTTCTTGTCCACAGACGGCTGGGCGTCCAGGTAGGCAACGAAGGCCTTGGCGTCGGTCACCGCAGTCGTGGGGCTCAGCGTTCCGGCCAGGGTCATGAGCGCCTGGCGCGTGGGGGGATCGTTGAAATCCGGATGTTCCGGTGCCGTCGGCGCCTTCTGGGTGCGATAGAAGGGATTGATGACGAGGACCGAGTAGCCTGACTCGGCGAGTCGAGTGGCCATCTGTTTGAAGGCCGGGCGCAGTCCGAAAATGTCCGGCCAGATGAGCACGCCGGGATGTTTCCCCTTTACCGGATGCACGAAGTAGGCATCAGCGCTGCCGTCCGCGGTTTTTATTTCAACGTCCGCTCCCGTGGTCTCGGCCGCATTCGCGAGTCTCGGCAATGCCGCGATCAATCCGGCACCCAGCGTCATTGCGCCGAATTGGCGCCGAGTCACCTCGTTCGAGCGCCGGGCAAATTCATCCAGATCGTCGTGCTCGCACATGCTGGCTTCCTTTCAGATTTCAGGAGATCGCGATATTGCGCTCATGCGGGGTTGGGCCGCAAGAAGGAGTATCGGCGGCCATCCGAGGAGCGGGCAAGATCGCGGGGGCTTGGACACGCTTCCGCGCCTCCTCGTCAATTCTGCGAATCGCGCAGCTTGCGCGCGAGGAATTCTGCCGTGGCTCCATCGACGCTCAGCCAAGTGGCGTGCCGCAGAAAGCCATGGATCTCGTTGGGGACCACGATTTCCTCGAAAGGCACATTCTGCGCCTCGAGCCGGCGGGCGAGATCGATGGTCTGTTGGAACGGCACGTTGCGGTCATCGTCTCCCTGAATGAGAAGCACGGGCGACTTCCAGCCGCCGACCGCGGCGTCCGGCGAGGCATTCCAGGCGACTTCCATCGCCTTCTCGCGATCGCCCTTCTCATAGCGCGTCACGGGTTTACCGGATATTTCGTCCATCAGCCGCGACCAGTCGTGCACGCCGTGCAGATCGACTCCGGCCTTGAAAAGATCGGAGTTGCGGGCGAGTGCAAGCGCCGTCAGGTAGCCGCCGTACGAACCGCCCCAGATGCCGATGCGCTTGCCATCAATGCTCGGGAGCGATTGGAGGAAGCGCGCCGCCGCGACCACATCCTGATATTCGGCGGCGCCGGCATAGCCCGCGTGCTCGGGCTGGTGAAAGCCGCGGCCGTAGCCGATGCCCAACCGGTAATTCACGGAGAGCACGATGAACCCATGTGCCGCGAGGTACTGATTCACGGCGTAGGCGTTGCTGTAGTACTCCATGTAGTGCCACCCGAGCAGCATCTGCCGCGGCGGCCCGCCGTGCACGAATATGACCGCGGGTTTCTGCGCGGGCGGGTTCTTGGCGTCGCTTTCAAATAGCTGGCCGTGTATGGGAGTTCCGTCGGCGGCATGGAAAACGACGCGCTTCGGCACGGCGAGCTGCGCCTGGGGGAAATCCGCCGGCACTGTCGCATCGACCAGGCCGACGCGACCCGAACCGTTGAGGTCGACCAGCCCGATCGACGGCGGCTGTCGGACCCCGGACGAAACGAATGCGACCCGGTTTGCCGCCGCCGCCACCGGGGTCCATTCGAGAGTCTCGCCCGAGGTGAGTGCGATCGATCCCGCACGATCCACGGGGACGCGGAAGAGATGCCGGCGATCATCGTCTCCGGGGGTGTTGCCGGTGTTCGCGTCGTAAATCATGAAACGGCGGTCGCGGCTTTCAGCAACATGTTCGACCATGAACGCTCCCGGGGTGAGCAACACGGGCGCGCCGCCGGTGGCCGCCACGGAATAAAGGTGCGGCCAGTCGTCGAGATAGGCCAAAAAGACCAGCCGATCTCCTGCGGCCCAGTGCAGATTCGCCTCTCCCTCGACGTCCGGATAGGAGCCGGCGAGCGTGTTGGGGCTTCGCCAGGCCGCATGGGCTGCGCCGCCGCCCGCAGCTGCCACCCAGATCGACCAGCGGTGCGGGACCTGCGTGAGAATCGGATCGGGTGCTCCGCCCTCTCCGGCCTGCCGCACGAAGGCGACTTGGGTGCCGTCGGGCGACCAACGAGGCGAGCCGTCCTGATCCGTCGACGGAGCCAGATAGATGAGCGGAGAATCCTTGGACGCGAAGACTCCGATGAAAGAATGGTCGCCGCGGTTCGAGACGAAGGCGAGCCGGGTTCCGTCCGGCGACCAGTGCAGATCGCCGTTCTTGCCCCGATCGAAGAATAGGCGCTCAGGTTTGCCGTCGCCCAGCGGCAAGGGCGCCGTCCACACGTGGTGTTCCTTGGTGTACGCCAGTTGGCCGCGGGCGGATATCGCGGGTTCGTCGCCCTCGTCGATTTTTTGGGGCGCGCCGCCCGTCAACGGTACGCTCCAAATCGCCGTCTGCGGCTGCTGCGGCAAGGAACTCGGATCGGGCGCGAGATTGCCCTCGGCCGGCCAGTTGGCGTCGTGGTCGCCGCCCCGCACGAACACCAGGCGCGTGCCGTCGGGCGAGAAGGTGAGTTGAGTGATCTCTTGGCCGTCGTCCTCCGTATACTGCGTGATCTGCAGCGGCGTGAACGCGGGTGCGCGTGCCACCCAGACATTGCGAACCCCGCCGATATTGCGCACCCAGGCAATCACATCGCCCTGCTCCGCCGCGGCGAGTTGATTGGCGTACGGGTAGTGGAGTACCTGCGATAAGGTGAACTCGGAATGGGGAGCGGAGCGTGCCGCGAAAGACGCGAGAGACAGCGCGGCTAACACCCAAATCGGCGATCGGAACTGATACATGCATCCCCCGTACGTTTAGCGCGAATATTCTTGTAAACTATGACATTTATAATATTATGTAACCTATTGTAAATGTTAGTTATTAATTCTGCGGACAATCATAAAAACAACGGAAAACCGCTGAGCTCTCGATTGTCGCATGAGTTTGCCCCTGGAGTTTTCGAGAGATGCGTCCTACGTCGAGTCGGTAAGTCTTGGCAAAATAATGTCTTGCCCTCTTTTCATTATATGAATTAGAGTTTGATCACGATCCTTGATGGGGAAGTTGCCGATGGCTACGCAAGCACGCTCGATCGCCTCGCTCACGATTTCCTTTGGATTGGTGGCCATTCCGGTCAAGCTGTATTCGGCGACGGTTTCCTCCGAGCGTATTTCCTTCAACCTGCTGCGCCAGAAAGACGGTTCCCGCGTGAAGCAGCAGTACATCGCCGTCAACGATGGAAAGCCGGTGGAACGATCCGAGATGGTCAAGGGCTACGAGTTCGCCAAGGACCAGTACGTCATGTTCAGTCCCGAGGAGTTGAAGGCCCTCGAGGATGCGACGACCCATTCGATCGACATCGGCCAGTTCGTGCCCCTCGATTCCGTGGATCCGGTTTATTTTGACGGCACGTATTATCTGGCGCCCGATAAGGGGGGCGCGAAGCCCTATACCTTGCTCGCGACCGCGCTTCGCAAGGCCGGGCAGTGTGCTGTGGGCCGGTGGATTTCCCGCGGCAAGGAACATATCGTCATCATCCGCGCCTTGGAAGACGGCCTCGCGATGCACCAGCTGCACTTCAAGGCCGAGGTTCGCGACCTCAAGGACTTGGGGGTCGAGGCGGCGCCGGTGTCGGAGCCCGAACTCAAGCTCGCACGGCAGCTCATCGATCAGTTGGGGGCAAAGCGGTTCGATCCGAACGAGTATTCGGACGAGCACAAGGTGCGGATCGAGGCGGCGATCCAGCGCAAGGTCGACGGCAAGGAGGTGTCATTGGCCGAGGGCCCCGTGTCGGCCAAGGGCGGCAATGTCATCGACCTGATGGAGGCTTTACGCGCGAGCATCGATGCCCGAGGATCGAAGGCCGCTGATCTCAAGGAACGGAAGGCTCCCAAACGTGCAGCAGCCCAAGCATCCTCGCGCAAGACCGCCCGCAGATGAGATGCATGCCTATAACACGAAAGATCTCGAGCGACTGTTTGGACTGCCCGCCTCCGCCGTTCGCTCCCTGACGCGCGCCGGGCACATCAGCCCGATCAAACGCGGCGGGCGGCTCCACTATTCGTTTCAAGACCTGCTGATGCTGCGCACGGCGAGCGCGCTGCGATCGGCGAATATCTCGGCGAACAAGATCAATCGCACGCTGCAAACGCTGCGCGCCACGCTGCCCTCCGGCGCCGCATTGAATCAGCGATCGCTCACTGCGCTCGGCAACCAGATTGCCATCCGCGAAGGCAAGATGCTGTGGGAGTCCGAATCCGGCCAGTACGTTCTCGCGCTCGATATCGGCGAGGAGAAAGGTGGCTTGCACGTCATCTCGCGTCAGGGTGCCTCGCCGCCATCGGCCGAATCCGCCGAGGAGCACTTCGCGAAGGCCTTCGCGCTCGAGGAAGAGAATCCACAGGGTGCAATAGCGGCGTACCAAGCCAGTCTCGAGGCCGACCCTCGGCACCTGGAGGCCAGAACCAACCTGGGCCGCTTGCTGCATATCGCCGGCCGTCTGGCCGATGCGGAGCGAGTCTACCGGTCCGCCGACAAGGCGGATCCCTTGTTGGCTTTCAATCTGGCGGTGCTTCTGGAGGATTTGGATCGAGAGGCCGAGGCGATTCAGAGCTACCGCGAGGCCCTTACTCTCGATCCGGAATTGGCCGATGCGCATTTCAATCTGGCGCGGCTCTACGAACGCGCTCGTGATCCCAAGGCGTCGCTGCGGCACCTGCTCGCCTACCGGCGCATGATCGATCGCCAAGGCACCTGAATGGCGAAGGCCGCACTCTCCGCGTATCGAGCCAAACGCGATTTCTCGAAGACGGAGGAGCCATCCGGTCAGACGCGCGTGGCGCCCTCGCCTCAACCAAGATTCGTCGTCCAGAAACACGCCGCGCGGCAACTGCACTACGACCTCCGGCTGGAATGGGGCGGTGTGTTCAAGTCATGGGCCGTCGCCCGCGGCCCGTCCCTCGATCCGAAGGACAAGCGCCTGGCGGTGGAAGTCGAAGACCATCCGCTGGACTACGGAGATTTCGAAGGGACCATTCCCAAAGGAGAGTATGGCGGGGGCACGGTGCAGCTGTGGGACCGCGGCTACTGGGCTCCGGAAGGCGGTAGAACGCCGCAGGAAGCCTTCGACAGCGGCGATCTGAAATTCACCTTGGACGGCGAGCGGCTGCACGGCAGTTGGGTGCTGGTGCGAATGCGCACGGACCGCTACGGCGGGAAGAGAACCAACTGGCTGCTGATCAAGCATCGAGATGCCGACGCAAAGCCCGGCGATGCCGATGAACTACTCGCAGAGGATCGTTCCGTCGCATCGGGCCGCACGATGCAGCAAATTGCGGACGGGATCGGCAAGCGTCCCAAGCCATTCATGCTCGCAACCACCAGGGCTGCGCCGGCGGATGCCGTATGGACGACCCAGCCGGCCGCCAAGTCCACGCCGCGCATCCGGCCCACGCCGCGCGTCCAGCCCACGCCGCGCGCCGAGCCCGTGATGGTCGCGAAAATGCCGAGCTTCGTGGAACCGCAGCTCGCCAAACTCAACGACGTACCGCCCGAGGGCGCCGATTGGGTGCACGAGGTCAAGCTCGATGGCTATCGGGCGCAACTGCGAGTGTCCGGCGGCGAGAGCCGCGTCCGCACCCGGGCGGGTCTCGACTGGACCGAGCGTTTCGCCGCCATCGCCAAGGATGCCGAGGTGCTGCCGGACTGCCTGATCGACGGAGAAATCGTGGCGCTCGACGCGAAAGGCCTGCCGAGGTTCAGCGCGCTGCAGGCCGCCCTGTCCGAGGGCAAGTCCGAAGATCTGGTCTTATTCGCATTCGATCTCTTATTCGAGGGACGAGAGGACCTGCGGACATTGCCGCTGGCGGACCGAAAGGAGCGATTAAAGGCGCTGTTGAGTGCGCGCGGGGTCAGCCGACGGCTGCACTTCGTGGCGCACTTGCAATCGAATGCGCGCGACGTTTATTCATCCGCCTGCAAGATGGGCCTCGAGGGCATCGTGTCGAAACAACGCTCAGCTCCTTACCGTTCGGGCCGCTCCGGCAGCTGGCTCAAGATCAAGTGCCGAGCGGGACAGGAGGTGGTGATCGGCGGTTGGACCACGGAAGCCGGAACGGTTCGTTCGCTGCTTGCGGGCGTGTACCGCGGCAAGCAATTCGTCTACGTCGGGCGCATCGGCACCGGATTCGGACGCGAGGTCGCGAAGTCCTTGCTGCCGCGCCTCGAGCGAATGACGCGCGAGGTCAGCCCTTTTGAGGGTGACGATGCACCGCCCAAGGAAAAGAACATTCGCTGGCTCGAGCCCGACTTGGTCGCCGAAATAGAATTCGCCGGTTGGACCGATACCGGCATGATTCGCCAGGCCGCCTTCAAAGGCCTGCGTGAGGACAAGGCCGCCCGGGACGTCGTCGCGGAGGTACCCGCTCCGGCGACAGCGACCGCGACTGTGGCTGAGGGCAGGGGCACGGGCTCGAGTTCGGTCGTCGTACTCGGCGTGCCGATTTCGAATCCCGATAAAGCCCTCTGGCCGGACGTCGCAGGCACGCCCGTGACCAAAGCCGACCTCGCCCGATACTACGAGGCCATGGCCGGCTGGATGCTGCCGCATCTGGAGGGTCGACCCTGCTCGCTCGTTCGATTACCGAACGGCCTGGGTACCGAGGCATTTTTTCAGCGGCATGCGACGGCAGGAATGTCCGACCTGCTGACCTCGGTGAAGGTCCGAGGCGATAAGGCGCCCTATGTGCAAATCGATCGGGCCGAGGCGTTGATCGCGGCCGCGCAAGTGGCAACACTCGAACTGCATCCATGGAACTGCGCTCCCGGTGATCCGGAAACGGCCGGGCGCCTGGTTTTCGATTTGGATCCGGCACCGGACGTGCCGTTCGAGGCAGTCGTTGCCGGGGCCCTCGAGATTCGCGAGCGGCTCAAGGCGGCAGGTCTTGAGTCCTTCTGCAAGACCACGGGCGGCAAGGGTTTGCACGTCGTGAGTCCGCTCACGGCCGGCAAGACCGCCGTCCGCTGGCCCGTGGCCAAGAACTTCGCACACATCATTTGCGCGCAAATGGCCGAGGATAGTCCCGCGAAGTATCTCGACAACATGTCGAAGAGCCGGCGAGTCGGCAAGATCTTCCTGGACTATTTGCGCAATGACCGGACCGCGACGGCGGTGGCGGTCCTGAGCCCGCGCGCGCGCGCCGGCGCCCCGGTCTCGATGCCGCTGCTCTGGAAGGAGGTGCGCCGCGGCTTGGATCCCCTGCGATTTACGCTGAGGACCGCGCCCGCCTTGCTGGCAAAGACCAAACCCTGGGAAGACTACGTTCCCGCGGCGCGGTCGCTTGCACACGCCATTCAGACCATCACCCGCGCCTCGGGGACCCATCGCCGGTAGCGCGGGGTATGCTTGCGCGCATGCACCCGCGCGCGACATTGGCGGCCACCATCTTGGGATCGAGCCTGGCATTCATTGACGGTTCGGTCGTCAACGTCGCATTGCCCGCGCTCGCGCTCAATCTCGAAGTCAGCGCCTCGAACTTGCCCTGGGTCATCAATGCGTACTTGCTGCCGGTGGGCGCACTGACCTTGCTGGGCGGCGCGCTCGGCGATCATATGGGCAGACGCCGCTTGTTCCATTTTGGGCTCTTGACCTTCACTTTGGCTTCGGCCGCCTGTGCAGCGGCGCCGTCGCTCGGATGGCTTCTGGCGGCCCGCGGGCTGCAGGGACTTGGCGCGGCAGTGCTGCTTCCCAACAGTCTGGCCATTCTGAGCGGTGCATTCACGGGCGAGGCCCGCGGCCGCGCCATCGGGACGTGGGCCGCCGTCGGCGCACTGGCCGGCGCATTGGGACCCATCGTCGGCGGATGGATCGTGGACACCGTCGGATGGCGAACGATTTTCCTAATCAATCTGCCGCTCGCGGCCGCTGCAGGATACTTGTCGTGGAACTACGTGGAGGAGCTCAAGGAGTCGATTCGGGCCGTGCCTCTCGACACCGCCGGCGCTGCCCTCGCGACCGTTGCTCTGGGATTGCTCACCTGGTCGCTCACGGACGCGTCCGAGTCGAGCGGTGGACACGTGGGTGCATGGGCGGCGGCGCTAGGCGGTTGTGTTCTTCTCGGGTTGTTTCTATGGCTGGAGGGCAAGCTCAATGACCGGGCGATCATGCCCTTAGGGATGTTCGGCGCGCCGACCTTCGTCGGACTCAACCTGCTGACGTTCTTTCTTTATGGAAGCCTGGGTGGCCTGATCGTTTTGTTGCCTTTCTTCCTGATCCGGATCGGCAATTGGCCGGCGATCGCCGCGGGCGCGGCCCTGCTGCCGGTGCCTCTATTGATCGGCTTCGGTTCGCGGCTGATGGGCCGAGTCTCGGCGCGTCATGGCGAGCGGCTGCCATTGATCGTCGGTGCAAGTCTCGTGGCGATTGGACTTGCCCTGTACGCCAGGGTCGACGCGAACGCCATCGAGTATTGGCGGGACATCTTCCCGCCCACCTTTCTCGTCGCCATCGGTATGACGGCATGCGTCGCACCCCTCACAACTTCCATCATGACTTCGGTGGACGCGACTCGCGTCGGGCTGGCCTCGGGGTTCAACAGCGCCGTCGCCCGCATCGCCGGCTTGATCGCAACCGCGTGCCTGGGATTCGTGTTTGCGCGGCAAGGTTCAACACAAGCTTTTCTGATCGGATTTCGCTCGGCGGCGCTGATCGGCGCCGCCTCCGCCGCATTGGCTGCGGCGTCGGCGGCTCTCCTGATCGAATCTAATCCTGAGCGCGCGGGCCGAATCTAGAGCTCAAGCTCCCCGCGGCTTGTACGAGAATCTCTGTCCTGCGATCGCGGCCGCGTACATGAGTCCGCCCTTCGCGATGGTGAACACGGCCATGCCCTTCTCGTAAACACCCGTGTCCCTGGCATGGTACTCCTCACCGCTGGCTCCGGCCGATACACCGTCGGTGCTGGCGTTGACCTGGGCCCCCGCCGTTATCGCGACCGCGCTTGCGCCGGCTCCAAATTCGAACGTACCTGATTCGAATTCATCCAGGGCGCGCTTGTCCTCGAAGAAAATGATCTGGCTGTAAGCCTTGCCGCCCGCCTGGAATCCGACGCTGAGCTGCGCCATGGTTGACTCGCCCACGAGTCGTCCATGCACATACACATGGCCCTTGCCCAAGGCGCCGCCGACACCGAGTCCACCTTCTCCGACCGTCGGAAACACGGCATATCCGTAGCTCTTATGGAAGAACGAAGCGCTCTCGCCCGCATGCCTGAAGAGGCCGATCGTGTCGGTGTACTTGTCGGCGTGAGCCAACCCCGCCATGAGCAGCAGCACGGGTGCGAGACTGAATGCCCGAGTAATGGCTGATTTCATGCAGTATCCCCTGCGTCCTAACACAGCGCCGATTTTCCCAGCTCGGCGCGGGCCGCGGGCAGTAGGTAAAGTCCACTTGTTTCGTAGGCGGACTCCTATACGGCCCTCCCTCACCGGCGGGCTCCTCCTTCACTGCCGCTCGATGTCGAATATGCCGGCCCCGGAGAGGATGCCGTCCTCTTGAACGCTTACACCAAATTCGGCATTGCCGTGGACAAATGTCACCTTGAAAACGTCTATGCCTTCCGGCGTCACCTTTTTGAAATTCACGGACTGAATCGCCCCAAGACCGCTCAACAACTGTTGGAGTTGACCGAGCTGTTCACGTGTCAGCTTTGCCATTTCCGGCGTCATGCGGTCGTAATGCGGAGTGCCCGCAGAAAGGCCGCCGATCAATTGGCGCAGCGTGGATTCGCTGCCGGGTGCGGGCGTTTGATTTTTGATTCGCAGGTTGGCGGCGGCCAGGGCCTCGGCGATCGGCTTCGCCGCAGCATCGTCGAGCCGGGTTGCCGCCCGGTCATGGCCATCCTGACGCAGCACCAGTCTTATCGCCCGCCCTTGGCCGTCCGTATCAAAAGAGATCAGGGCATCAACCGTCTTGGCGAAGTATTCGTGTTCGTGCTCCGCAAATATCTCCGTTTGTTCCTGCCCCGTCGCTTGCGATAGCAGATGAACGCCGTCACGGGAAATGGTGAGAAAGGAATTCGGCCCGAATTGATAGCTGCCCGTGAGCAATTCCAATTGCTCGGGGCCGACATTGATGACCGTGTGTTCTTTCGGCTGAAAATCCGGCCACGCGTATTCATGGGCAATCGTGCGCCGCAGTTCTTCCGTCAACTCACCCCCGTTGTCCCCGCTGGTCATGATGACCGCGCCATCGCCTGCGTCGTAGGCCATGAGATCGCACCGGTATCCTTCATTCGCCCCGCCATGCTCGAACCAGGATTGCTGCCGGCGATGACCGATGCTCAATCCGAGGCCCCAGCCGCCCAGGCCCGCGGTCAGCATTTGCCGCGTCATCGTCTGCGAAAGAATGCGGTTGGAGCGGCCCTGCAGGGAGCGTTGCAGCTCGATAGCGAAGCGCGCGAGATCGGAGGGCGTCGTCCATAGACCGGCGGGCGCCATTTCGGGATACACGTGCGGGCCTCCTTTGATGGGTGCGCCGGCCCGGCCGTACGGCATCGCAACCTCTGCAA
>Ga0209624_10000097_pt1 | contig 82580 bp, 70 predicted proteins | sample JacPinW_OM2H0_O1_FD_188565 | JGI IMG/M metagenome (GOLD analysis project Ga0209624, IMG submission 188565) | Forest soil microbial communities from Algoma, Ontario, Canada - Jack Pine, Ontario site 1_JW_OM2H0_O1 (SPAdes) (version 2) | ecosystem: Environmental > Terrestrial > Soil > Boreal... | reverse complement strand
CGGCTCGAAATCAAAGACTGGTAGAGCGTCAGGCCTTCGGGATCACTCTGGCGCCAGTAGATACTTTCCAGATAACCGCAGGCTTCCACCAGTTTGCCCACGAGTTGCTGCTCGCGAGCGGTCAGGCCGGTTGTTCGGAAGGGCATTTGCACACGGCGGAATTTGGCAAGGCGCTGGTCGAGGTCAGGGGCGACTTTCAAATTCGCAGGCGCGCCAACTTTCGCTGCCGAGCCAGTCATAAGCTTTTTCTGCTCTGCCGCGCCGAAAATCGCCAGCAGGAAAATAAAACAAAAAACGAGATAACAATTTGTCAATAACTGTCTAAAAAACCGCGACAAAAAGCATTTAATGTGTCCATTCATCATGTCTCGCCAGTGTATCAAAGCCATGAATTCAGTCTGACCGATTATCATAAAAATATGCGAGGAGAGAACGGCGCGCAAACGTTGCTCATCGATGCCGATGACACGCTTTGGGAAAATAATATTTATTTCGAACGGGCGATTGCGAACTTTATTTCGTTCCTCGATCATCGCGAACATTCGCCGCAGGCAGTTCGCTTGGTGCTGAACGAGGTGGAGCGGGAATCCATCATCAAGCACGGTTATGGCCTCGACAGCTTCGCGCACTCGCTGGTCGATACCTTTGCCAGGCTTTCGGTTGAACCGGTCACTCCCGAATTGCACGAACGCATTCGCAGCTTCGCGCATCAGATCGCCGACCACCCCATCGAGGTTCTTCCCGGCGTGCCCGAGACACTTCAGTATCTCGGCGAGCGACACCATCTGATCATGATGACGAAGGGAAATCTGGCCGAGCAGACAGGGAAGGTCGAGCGCTCAGGACTGAAGGAATATTTTTCCGCTATCGAAATTGTGGCCGAGAAAGAGGAAGCTATTTATCGCTCTGCTGTCGCCAAGTACGCTCTGTCCACCGACCTTACGTGGATGGTTGGCAATAGCCCGAAGTCCGACATCAATCCCGCGTTAGCCGCGGGTTTGCACGCCGTGCTTATACCTCACGATAATACGTGGATTCTGGAGCATGAGGAACTCGCGGCCGCACTGCCTTCTCAGCGACTGCTGGTGGTGGAACGGTTTGGCGATCTGCAGAAACACTTCTAGGGCATGGCGTCGATCGTCGTTCACGCAAAAATATGCCCTTGTATCTCATGGTTAGGAGTTACAAGGGCAGTTTGTTAGCTTAAAGCTAGGTTACTGAACAGTAATACTAACGGCCGCAGACGGAATGCCGTTTGCTATGACTACCAACGTGCTCGCGCCGGTCTCGATTGACGATGGCACATCGAAGTTGGTGGAAACTGTTGCTGAACCGGTGGCCACACCCATACTGCTATGGTTGTGGGTTCGGGCATAGAACACGTGTTTCGTGCTCTTGTTCGTGATCTGTACCAGCGGATAGTTCGTCGCGAATTGGAACTCATCTCCAAAAGCGCCAGCTTGCGACAATCCATTGAACTGCGTGCCTGAAATCGAGTAAGTCGATCCAGGAGTTACAGACGACGGATAACTAGAAATTGTCGGCTGCCACGAGGTCTGGTAAGTCCCCGTCGAGGTATAAACCTCGGTAAGACCACCTCCGACTAATACCTGGCCGTTGGGCAATATCATCAGACTTCCCGGAGTGGCCGGCCCGGCAGTAAAAGTCGTCCCGTTGAACAGGTAAGACGTTCCTGAGTCGCCTTCCACTAACACATCGCCATTGGTCAGCAGGACAGCAAAAGAATCGCCGGCATTGTCGCCATTAGGGAATACAGGTCCAACCGTCCACTTGCCAGTAAGACTGTCGTAGATGGCGGTATTTCCGGCTCCATTGCCGCTACTTGTATAGGAACCGGTGACGAATACGGTGCCATCCGGACGCAGGATCGCCGGGCCAATTTCTCCAGGCGGATAGTAACAGAGTTTTCCGTCGGGACCATAGTTGATGCAGCCAAAGGGCGATGGCGAATGCAGATCGACGATGGTGCTGCCGGCGGTGACCCACTCCTTTGCCGATGGTGTGTATATCTCCGAGTTAGGAGCGTCTTTCACATCCGCCGTCAGGATGGAGCCATCTGCCAACAGAGTCCAGCCCTCCTCGGCGTCGAAATCTTTCTTGCCCTTCGAAGGGATGGAAGTCCACTTCATGGTCGTGGGGTTCAGTTCCCGCATTTGTTTTGTAAGTTTGTTTCCGATCACATAGTCGCCGTTCGCCAGGACGGTTGACGGCGAATCGCCGATATAGCTCCAGCCCTTCGGCGCCGTAACGGTCGTCCAAGTATTGTTGGTCGGCTGATAGATGGCGCCCTGGTTGGTAAGCGTAAATTCGGCGCCGCAGCCGGAGTACTCACCGCCCTCAAGCAGCAGGCGTCCATCGGCCAAAACCGCGGAAGCCGATGCGTAGGGCGCATATCCGGCGGGAAGACTGGCAAGTTGCGTCCAGGTTCCGTTGACGTAGCTCCCGGTGATGTCGGGCGTCAGCTTCCAGAAATCGGAACAGTTGCCTCCTTGAGCCATCACTGTGCCATCGGTCAACTGGAAAGTGTAGATGATGCCGTCAGGCGGTTGATGCTTAAGCGGTGTCAGGGTCTGGGCCAGCGCGGCGCTGGACACAACGAGCAGAACCACAGATACTGCGAAAATAAACTTCTTGGACAAGACGCACGACCTTTCTTGAATGCGGCCTGTAGCAGGCGACGCAGAACTATCCACAGAATTTTTGAACAGCTGATTGTTTACGGCCATACCCGGGGGGCGGTAGGCGTGGGCGCACCATAATAGCAAAAGTCGGAACGATTGGGTAGAAGAAGTGAAACGGAGCGAAAGGGAGCGAAACGGAGCGGGAAAGGCGTCTGGGGCTGCGTCTGCCGTTCTCGTTTACCGTTCTCGTTTAGGGTTCACTAGGATCCGTTGCGGCGCCGAATGCCCACCGGCGCCACCCCAATAGACACAGGCCGGGTGCCCGGAATTTCTTCCGGTCCCGGCCTGCGCTTCTTTCAACCTGAAAGCCGACTCAGTGGGTTGGCGTGGTGCTGGCGTCGGCGGTGGTCGCGGTTGGCGTAGCCGTAGTGGCCGCCGTTGTGTTCGCGGTGGCCGCGCCGGCGTTGCTATAGCGCGAGAGCCGTGGGTAGAACGGAGTCACCTCAAAGGGCATCTTGTCGCGAGCGGAAGTGATCGCGACCGGTTGCGCCTTTACGATCTCCACTTTGTCATCCCATGGATTCAACTTGACGCGCCCGCCCAGAGGCAACGCGGCGATCTGGTCGAGTTTGTTCCAATCGAGCGCCGGAGCGGAGGTTGCGAGTTGCGCCATGCGAGTGACGGTGCCGTTTTCCGTGATGTTGTTGCCGAGGTGAGCTTGCAGCAGAGCGGTCAATTCGGGGGCACGCTGCTGCAGAGCTTTGAGAAAGAGTCCAGCCGCATCGAGCTTCTGCGCGTAAGGCGAGTTCTTCAGCATCTCGATAGCTTTTTTGTCGGCGGCCGCTTCCTCTTCGGGAATGTGCTTGAAGCCGAGGTTTTGATAAGTTCCCTCGTCGGAGAAGAGCATGCGGTCGTTGAAGGCGTATTGGCTGCCGAGGTTGTGGCCGAGGACAATATGCGCTAACTCGTGCGAGAGCACCATGGCCAGACTGCCCTCGTCGGGGAGCACGTCGATCAGGCCGCGGCTTACGACGATGGTGTTGCCGACGCTGAAGGTCTCGAGAGGCGAAGTCGTCAGGACGCGCGTGCGTACCGGACGCGGCAATTCGATGTTGTTGGTGATCTCGATGTTATTCACTACGGTTTGCAGAATCTTGTCGACGTCGCCTTCAGGAGCCAGCAAGCCGGCGCGCTCTAATCGTTCGACGACGTTGTCTTCAGCCTGCTGCTGCCATTCGCGCTCGGCGGCTAGCGGAGTCGCATCCTGCGCGGTCGGCGTGTCATCCTTTACGCTATCAACGCGGATGTTCGTCAGTTCGTCGTTGGCGGCTCCGGTTTTCAGGTTGTAGCCCCAGATGCGGGTCTGGGCTTTGAATGCGATCTTGTTGATGTGTCCGGCGGTGAAGTCGCCCTCTTCGCTGTAGATGTACGCTGGTACCCAATAGCCGGGAACCAGATTCAGCCGCCAGCTATCCATGTGGAAGAAATAGTTGTTGCGTTGTGGGCGTGAGTAGGTTCCGTTCAGGCGAACGATGTTGAAGTCCTGATCCTCAACCCAGATACGGCCAATGAAGCGCCCGCGGCCAGCATCTTTCTTGGGGGTCAGATCGAACACCAGGCAGCGCACGTCGCCGAGGAACTCGCGGCGCGCGTAATGGAAATCGTAATGCTGACGGTCAAAGTCGGCGCGGTCGGCGAAGATCATCCACGAGAATCCCAGCGGCTGGTACTGGAATTTGAACTTCCTGGTGAACTCACCAAGCAGATGCTTCTCCATACCCTCGTCGCTGTCTTTTTTGCCTTTGTCCTGAAGATAATCGCTGCGATCGATCGAATCTTTCAAATCCATGCGACCCAGAAAGTAGTGGTCATCGTGCGGAATCGGCCCCAGTTGCGGATCCTGGGCGAGATCTTGCAGATAGGTTTCGACGATGGGATTGCGCGGCGAAAGGAATTTGACCAGTTCCTTTTCTCGCAAGATGACGCGATCAACCACCTGATCCATCGTGGTTGGCGGCGCCAGAGGGGCTTGCGCCTGGGCGGGCTGGGCTGACGCTGATTGGGCGTCGCCTGAGGGCGCGGCGGCAACCGGTTGTGGGTTCTGCGGCGTGGGCGCCGACTGCTGGGCCACTGCCGTAACCGACACTGCCAGCAGAGCCAAAACCATCCAATTCGTATTTATTGTCTTGCTCATAAACTTCCGCATAACCGTTGTCTCCAAAGTTTCAGTAGGCGAGTTGAAATACCACGTGCACGATTGCAGTCGAATCCACGGCCTGCCCATTTTTTGCGGCTGGCTTGAAACGCATCTTGTTCGCCGCTGCCATCGCGGCTTCATCCAGCCCATGGCCTAAACCGCGGACCACTCGATTCACGTGCAGTTGCCCATTGGCGGCGAACTCCACTTCCAACAGAACTTCGCCTTCCAATTTCAGATTTCTTGCCTCTTCGGTGTAGATCGGATTTGGCTTGAAGGTGATCTCGACCGAAGTTGCCGACGGACCGCTATCCATTCGCTGCACGTGCGGCGTGTTTTGCGCGACCTCTTGCGAGCCAAAGCCCGAGGTCTGCACTCCTTGGCCACTCCTGCGTCCGTTTCCCTGGCCGCCTGTTGCCACGCCATTGCCAAAGTCGGCGCTCGCCACGGTTCCCTTTATGCCATTCGCGCCACCTGAGCCGTTGCCTTGTCCTGCTCCTACCGGCATGTCGAATGAGCCATTGGTGGAAGCGATCAATTTCCCGTTCGGCTTGCTGTTGGCGCTCGGCTTCAGTCCATTCGGATCGCCGAACCCCCCGGTTTGCACTTTCTCGATGGGAGCATTCACCGTGGGCGTCGCCGAGCTTCCCGCAAATTCTCCGGTATGAATCAGAACTGGACGCGCTCCGCTCATCGTCTTCAACACCGCGGGCGCAAAGTTATTCACCACCACCTTCGGCGGCTCGATCTCCTGCGGCTGCGGCTTAGGAGCGCGGACTTCTTTGGGCACGATCAATTTCGGTGCCTGAAACACGGGCTCCGGCGGCAGCAACTTCGCATGCAGGGGCAGCGGTTTCGGCTTGGGCAGTCGCTCCGGCCTTAGCGACGGCCGCGGTATCAGTTCCGTCACGTGATAAGTCACACCGGGCAGCAGGGTATCGGTCGCCATGATGCCGACGATAATCAGCAACAGGATGAGGCCTGAAAGGATTCCGTAGCTGGCGGCAAAGGTGCGCCAGTTCCACTTCTTTTCAGGCAACAGGCCGAGTTGAAAACCACGATCGTACGTAGGCATTCATGACTCCAAAAGGGGGCCCAGGCTGGGGAGAGCGCTTGGCGTTGGAGTCTTCACCTTAGGGGAGAATGGGCAGGGGGTAAACGTGTCGCTTGCGCCTGTACTTTCGTAACGACCTTTGGTATTCGGCCAGTATTCAGCCTACGGGCCTAATCCTTAGCTGAAGGACGATTACTTTGGGACTCTTACTTCTGTTCGGTCGTCCGGCGCCCGGCAAAAAAGTAAAACAGAGGAATGCCCACGAGAATGGCGACGCATCCGCCCGCCGAGCTTTTCAGATTGTCGGTGAAGGTGTAGTAGAGGAGAACGGCAGAGACGAGCACGAACAACGCGGGGACGACGGGGTATCCCCAGACGCGATAGGGCCGATCGGCCTTCGGATCGCGGCGGCGAAAGACGAAGACGGTGCTGCCGGCGATCATGTAGAACAGCCACTCCGCGAAAATCGCCAGGGAAAAGAATTGGCGGAAGCTGCCGCCGAGCAGCAGCAAAATGATTGCCAGCCCGCATTGCACGATGATTGCCGTCGACGGCGTGTGAAAACGCGGATGAACCTCGGCGAGCGCTTGGAAAAAATAACCATCGCGGGCGGTAGCAAATGGCACGCGCGCTCCGCTCATAATGGTGCCGTTCAGCGTCACGAGCATTGAAACGGCCATGCCGGCTGACACCAGGCTGGCGCCGGCGCGGCCTAGCACTAAAGCTACTGCGTCCGATGCTGGGCGCTCGGAAGCGGCGACCGCTGCCGCTGGCAGCACATATTGCACCGCTGCGTTCACCAGAATGTAGAGGGCGCCCACCGTCGCCACGCCCCAGATCAGCGAGAGCGGAATGTTACGTTGGGGATTTCGTATCTCGCCTGCGACCATGTTGAGATCGTTCCAACCGTCGTATGCCCAGAGCGCGGCCACGAGCGCCGCGAAAAAGCCGGCGATTCCTCCTTTTGCGCCGGCAAACTCGGTCGCAAAATTGGCCCACGTTCCGCCACTGTAGGAAAAGCCGACGGCGACGATCCCGAGGATGATCGCAACCTTGAGCAGTGTGAACAGAAACTGAAATTCTCCGGCGCGGCGGACGCCGATGTAGTTGAGCCCGGAAATCAGCACCGTGGCTGCGATGGCTACCAGTTGTCCATAGTTGACATTAAAGGGCCACGAAACGCAGGCGTGCGAGAAAAAAGAAAAAACTGGGAATGTTCCGAGAATCCTCACCAGGCCGGTCGTTATGGTTGCAATCGATGCCGGCTTGGCGATCAGAAACCAGGTCCAGGAATAGAGAAATCCCGCCAGCGGCCCATACGCATCGCGAACATACACATACTCGCCGCCGGCCTGCGGCTTCATCGCGCCCAGTTCGGCATAGGTGAGGGCGCCGAAAAAAGAGAGCAGTCCGCCGACCATCCAGGCAAGATAGACAAGTCGCGCCGACCCTACGGCCTGCATCATCTCGGCGGGAACAAGAAAAATTCCGCTGCCGATGATGGTGCCGACTACGACGGCGCCGGCATGGGACAGGCCCAAGTCGCGCACGAGCTCGGGGCGGGGATGGTCGGTTGCTCGCATGTACCTACTTACTGCCTGCCGAAAGAACAAATTCTAACCGCGGAGGGCGCGGAGAACGCAAAGAAGTCAACAACTCTATAACCCAGCGGAGTGAGCCAGTTCTTACTCCGCGTTCCGAGCGATCTCTGTGGTTCGAGATTTTGGTTGAGTGGTCCACAAACTGCTCGCCGCATATCCGACGGCAAACGTGACACAAGTTCCAATCGCTACCCACCAGGTAAAAGCCACCTGTGACCACCCCCATAGATACAGTTCCATGGCAAATCCGCAAATCATGCCCACGATTGCGCCAGGCTGATTGGCGCGCTTGGTCAGTACTCCGAGCAGGAATACTCCGAGCAGCGCGCCATAGGCAATCGATGCGATTTGCAGTCCGACTTCTACGACGCGCCCGACTCGATGGAGGGCGAGCACGGCTAACGCGAACAGCACCAGCGCCCAGGCGACGGTGGCCAGCCGCGCCAGGAGCAGCCGTCGCGCTTCAGTGGCGGTGGGACGCAAGCGCAGATAGAAATCCATCATCGAACTCGACGAAAGCGAATTTAGCGCAGCGCTTAAGTTCGACATGGCCGCCGCCAAAATCGCAGCGATCAGCAATCCCGAGATGCCATGCGGCATTCGGCTCACGATAAACGTTGGATAGATGCGATCGGCGCGCCCAAAAGTAGAAGACGGGACTCGGTAGTAGACAAACAGCATAACGCCGACAAAAAGAAATAATGCGAACTGAAAGAAGACCGCCACGCCGCTCGATAGCAATGCCAGTACCGACTGGCGCTGATTGCGCGCCGCGAGCAGGCGCTGCACAATGAGTTGGTCGGTGCCATGGCTCGCCGTCACAAAGAATGCGCCGCCTATGATTCCTGCCCACAATGTGTAAGGCGTGGCCAGATTTAAGTGCGGCCAATGCGATGCGACCGGCGAATTGAACAGGCGAGGATCAAACACTTGGAACTTGCGGAGGCCGCCCGCAATCGACGCAACCAAGGCCCATCCGCCCGGCACGAGATGGAGAATCGTCACCAGGCCCACCAGCGTTCCGCCCACATAGATGAAGGTCTGCACCACATCGGTCCAAATTACCGCAGCCAATCCACCCTCAAAGGTGTAGATCAATGTCAGCAGAGTAATGATGGCAATGGAAGCGATCTCGCCCGTGCCCAGCGCAATCGACACCACGATCGACACGGCGTAAACGCGCACTCCCTCGGCTGCCGCCCGCGTCAGCAGAAACACCGCCGCCGTCACGGTGCGCAGCTCCGGACCAAAACGGCGCTCGATCAATTGATAAGCCGTATACAACTCGCCGCGAAAATATTGCGGCAGCAGTACAAAACTGATAAGGATGCGCCCGACCAGGTAGCCCATCACCCATTGCAGAAAAGTAAAGTTCGAATCGTAGGCGAGGCCCGGAGTACTGATGATGGTCAGCGTGCTCGTCTCGGCTGCGACGATCGAGAGCGAAATCGCCCACCACGGAATATCGCGGTCGGCGAGAAAGTAGTCGCGCATTGTCCGCTGCCGCTTGCGAAAGCGCAGACCGAACAGCGTGATCCCTGCCAGGTACAGCGCGATAATCAGCAGGTCGATCCGATTCAATCCCACGCGAATCCTTATAGGTAATTACGCGACTAGACGCGTCTCTGCCACGGGCAATCAGTTGGCAGCATTGTACAAGCATGTTCTGCGCCGCAGTCTCGCCGTGGGACCTGTGTTAGAACTAGCGCGATGGCCTATTATCTCGGAATCGACGGCGGCGGCACCAAAACACGCTGCGTTCTGGCTGACGAAACGAGCGTGCTCGCAAAGTCGATGACGGGCGGCTGCAGCGTCATTCGTTTTGGCGACGAGAAGGCGCGGGAGGCGCTGCACGCTGCCATCCACCAAGTATGTGACGCCAGCAGGATTTCTCCTGGCGGGATCAGCGCCATCTGCATCGGTGTCACTGGCGCCGCTCGACCAGCGATTGCCGAAAAGATCCGGCGCATGGTTAGCGAACTGATTCCTGGAGGTGCTTCGACAAAGATCGAAGTTATCGGCGATCATGAAATTGCGTCGGAAGCTGCGTTTGGCGCGAATCCTGGAGTGATCGCCATCGCTGGCACCGGCTCCATCGTCTACGGGCGCGACGCTGCGGGTGAAACGGCACGCGCCGGAGGCTGGGGGTTTGCCATCTCCGACGAAGGCTCGGGCCACTGGATCGGCCGGCAGGCAACTTCCGCGATTTTGAATGCTCGCGATGAAGGGGTTAATACCGCGCTCACGGCCATGGTTCTCCACGCCTGGAAACTCGCGACGCTCGACGAGCTCGTGCAACACGCCAACTCGACGCCGCCACCGGATTTCCCCCGGCTATTTCCCGTTGTGCTGCGTGCAGACGATGAGGGTGACTCCGTCGCTCGCGAACTACTATCTGACGCGGGAACAAAGTTAGCTGCGCTTACGGCCATGGTCATCCGGCGTCTGCTCGCTCGTCCGCTCGCAGCTGTGGATCGCGCTTCAGGACTTCCGGTGGCTATGACGGGCAGCGTCTTTCGTCAGTCGTCCCGTGTGCGCGAGGTTTTCTACAATAAGTTGCAAGCGAACTTTCCTGGCCTTGCAGTGCTCCAGGATTTAGTCGATCCCGTACAAGGCGCTCTCGCGAGAGCAAGACAAATGTAAGGTGCCGGCTTGGCCCGCCTGACGCGCCGCGACCACTCATATGTCTGACACAGACTTGCGGCAAAGAATCTCGGAAGACGAAAAGTCCGAAGACGAAAGCACTGGATCGTCATCGGCATCGCCGACCGCGCTCGCACCCGAAGAATTGCTTCGCACCGCCGCCGACGCAACGCTGACCGAGGATTTGGCTCTGTCGCTTCTCAAGCGCGCCGATCTGCATCCCGAAGTTTTGGAGCGACTCGCGAAGAATGCCAGCGCCCTCAAGAGTCGCAAGCTGAGGATTGCTCTGGCCAGCCATCCGCGCACGCCGCGCCACGTCTCGGTGCCGCTGGCGCGCCAGCTCTACACTTTTGATCTGATGAAGGTTGCTCTCTCGCCGAGCGCACCCGCTGATGTGAAGGTTGCCGTCGACGATATCCTCATCGCGCGCCTCGAAACCGTTACCCTCGGCGAGCGCCTTACTCTCGCCCGCCGCGCATCCGGCAGAGTCGCGGCCGCGCTGCTGCTGCTGGATGTCGAAAACGGCAAAGCCGTCGAAGGCAGCGAGGCCAAGATAGTCGAACTCAAGGTCATGAAGGGAAAGACTCCGGGCCCCCAGGTTCGCATCATGCAGGCCGCGCTCGATAACCCGCGACTGACCGAGGCACTGGTCATCAGTTCGGTGCTGCGCGCCGACGCCAGCGTAGCCCTGGTGCATGCGGTCGCGCGGCACGCCAGGTGGTCGCCGCGTAAGGAAATCGGCGCGGCCCTTTTGCGAACCGAGCATCTGTCGCTGGCCCGCGCGCTCGCGTTTGCTCGCACAATCTCGCCGCTGACTTTGGGTGAGATCCTGCGAAGCTCGCGTTTGCCAGAGAAAATTAAAGATCAAATTTTGCGCGAGTGCCTAGGCGGCGACGCTCTTGGAGAGAATCTCTGCGATTAACTCCTTGGTGGTCGAAACCTCGATGCCGAAGCGTTCTCCGCCGCGCACAATTGGGCCGGCGATCGCGTCCAACTCCAGTTGGCGACCTGCGACCACGTCTTTCTGCATAGAGCTGCGCATCGCCGGCGGCGCTCCCGAAATGCCGCCTCTAATTTCTGCCGATCAATCTCCGCGCCGCTGGCATTGGCGACGGAGCATGCCTCGTCAACCGCAGAACTTAGCTTCTGTTTCCAGGCAGCATTCGCCATAACTTCTCCAATATTCTTACCCGATGCGGACGTCACTAGGGCGAATGGCCCGAGGAAGCAGAGTTTACTCCAGAGCAAAGTCTGCTCATTCGCAATGAACTGGCAGGTGAATCCAAGGTTCGAAAGCTGTCGAACGATTGGGCCCAACCGCGCTTCGCCGCTGCTGGCGAGGCTAAGACGAACGAAGGGCGAGCGCTGGAGGAAGCGTCCCGGAGCCGTTCTTTCAGCTTCGACCGCAATGGTTCCCGGGATCACCTGCTCTTGGCCAAAGCGGGATCGAAGCAAAGCGACGTGATCCACTCCATTGAGCAAGGGAATTACGCAGCCGGGAGATGCTTGCACATCCTTCAGCGCGGTTTCCAGCTGATAAGTTTTGGTTGCGATCCACAACACGTCAACCGGTTCGGTCAGCGAGGCGACCGCCTTCGCTGGTGCGGTAATAGAGTCGAAGCCCGACGGGCGTTCCAGTGTCAAATTGGCGGGATAGCTTGCGAGCTTTTCCGGTCGAACCACCACCGTGACCTCTTCGCCGAGCGATGCCAGCACTGTGCCGACCAATCCTCCGATTGCTCCCGCTCCCAAAATCGCGTGTTTCATGCGCGGCCCCCTAGAGACTCACGATATGGCAGTGTTGGATGCCGCCGACCCCGTCCCCGATGCGCCTTTACGCTTCACCTTCGCATCTGTCACACTGACCGCTGCATCCCATGGGAAAGATCCACGTTCTCTCCGAGAGAGTTGCCAACCAGATCGCGGCGGGCGAAGTGGTCGAGCGTCCAGCGTCGGTGGTGAAAGAGTTGCTGGAGAACGCTCTGGACGCCGGTTCTACGCGCATTCGCATTCAGGTCGAAGCCGGCGGGAAGAAGCTGATTCAAATTACGGATAACGGCTGCGGCATGGTGCGCGATGATGCGATGCTGGCGTTCGAGCGCCACGCCACGTCGAAAATTAAAGATACTGATGACTTGTTGAGTATTGCGACGCTCGGATTCCGCGGCGAAGCCCTGCCCTCCATGGCTTCGGTTGCCCGGTTGCATCTGGAAACGCGCGCCGCGGGCGATGAGGCCGGAACCGTCCTCGAAATTAACGGCGGCAAGATGATTCGGGTTGAAGAGGCGGGATTGCCGCTGGGGACTTCGATTACGATTCGCGACCTCTTTTTCAATACGCCGGCGCGCAAGAAGTTTCTACGATCAGAATCGACCGAGTTGTCGCATATTGCTTCGCTCGTGACTCACTATGCGTTGGCCCACCCGCAGAAGCATTTCGAACTGCATTCGGCGACAAATGCTTTGCTGGTCGCGCCGCCGGTTGAGGGTCATCGCGAACGCGTGTTCCAGGTTTTTGGCCGCGACACGCTGGACCGGTTAATTCCGCTCGCCGCGGTGCAACCGCTGGAACGGTTTGGATTGCCGCAGCCTCCGCCGTGGCGGCGCAACCCGGCGACTTCTGCGCCAGCATCCGCCAACCGCGAGGATGATGCCTCGCGGGTGGGGACGCCCGCGCCACAAGATTTTGGAGAGGTCAGGCTGCACGGTTTTGTGTCGAAGCCGGAGATTCAAAAGCTCAATCGCAATTCAATTTTCATTTTTGTCAACGGGAGGCTGATTCGCGATCGTCTCATTCAGCACGCGATCATCGAAGCCTATCGCAACATTTTGCCCCCGACGGTGTATCCAGTGGTTTTGCTTTTTATCGAGATGCCGGGTGTCGAAGTTGATGTGAATGTGCACCCGTCGAAGACCGAAGTGCGTTTCCGCCAGCAGACTGTGATTCACGATTTCGTTCGCGAATCGGTGCGGGCAGCGCTGATGAAGGCGCGGCCGGTGCCGCAGTTTTTGACTGAGATTGGCGCGCAGCCGTCGGCTACGCCCGGCCTCAGCAGCCCTGGGTTCAGTAATCGTCCCTTTGCCGATGGCGCGGATGCAAGGGATGGTGCCGAGCGCGCGCCGTGGCGCGACTTGACCGAACCCGCAGGATCGGGCGGTTTCGCGCTACAGGCGCCGAGCATTCCGCTGGTAACGGCGCGGCTTGAATTTGAAGGAGGGATTGCGGTCGAAGCGAAAGCGGCGGTCTCGCTGGAGCGGGCGCCAGAGGCAACCGCCGATCCTCAGCCGGTTCCCGATCACGGCTGCGCGCCGGCGATCGCGCAAGAGCCGCAAGCTGCGCCTACTCTCGAGTCGCTGCGCACTCTGCGTCCGCTCGGCCAGATTCGAAACTCTTTTATTCTTGCCGTCAATGAAGACGGACTCTGGATCATCGATCAACATGTGGCCCACGAGCGCGTGCTTTTCGAGCGGGTGCTGCGGCAGCGCTCCGCACAGCGGGTAGAGAGTCAGCGTTTGCTGATGCCGTTGATCATTGAGCTGACTCCGGCTCAGCAAGCCATCTTTAGCGAAATTGCGGAGGAACTTGCGCACAACGGGTTTGAAGCGGAGCCCTTCGGGGCGCGCAGCGTCGCCGTGAAAATCGCTCCGGCGGGCGTGGATGCTGCCCAAGTCGAGCACATGCTGCACGAGATATTCGAGCAGTGCATGCGCGAAGATCAGGCGATCAATCTCGAAGCTATCCGGACGCGCATTGCGGCCTCGATTGCGTGCCACGCCGCCATCAAGGTCAACATGCCGCTCGAACAAAACAAAATGGAATGGCTTCTCGCCGAGCTGGCAAAGACGGATCATCCCATGACTTGCCCGCACGGGCGGCCAGTGGTGCTGCGTTACTCCATGCAGGATATTCAGAAGGCGTTCAAGAGAATCTGAGAGCCGCACGCGGCAATCAGCATTCCGGCAGATTACAGTAACTGGTTTGCTGAGCGCCGACTGCTGCATGCTAATTGCTGAATGCTGATTGCCCCCTTGTGTTCTAATCGAATTTATGACCGACGCGGAACTCCACGAATTTCGCATGCACAAGTGGCGTCTCGATGGCCAGCGAGTGTGCACGCTTGACGATGCGCGCGCGTTTCTTGAGTCGGTCGGATTTTGTCTTATGTATCCGATGCGGCCGGCGCTTTTGCTGCCCACTTTCATAGGAGCATGGGTTGGCGCGGATGAGAAGTTGCCGGCGCAGAAGCACGCCTATGCCGATCCGCGGGCGAAGGAAGCGACGGAATTGATGGTTCGCACGCTGCGCGACAAGGCAGCATACGAAGCTCCGCTGCTTGACGAGAACAATGCGTTTCTGTTGTCTGCGTCGGTGTTTCCTTATTTCTATTCGCTGGTCGGCGAGCGCAACCCTAAACAACCACCCGCATCAGGACCGCGATCGCCGTATTCGCCGCTGGCCTGTGATGCGTTTGAAATCATCCGGCAAGACGGGCCCATTTCGAAAACGAAACTGGGCGAGAAACTGGGTGGTTCGGTTTCCAATGCTGGCCTCGATCGAGGGTTGAGCGAACTATGGGCCAAGCTGCGCATTACGCGCGTCGATTACACGGTCGAGGAAGGCTCGGTATGGGACGAGTTGTCGCGCTGGGCTCCGGATGTAGTGCGCGACGGCGTCGGAATTTCGGTGCCAGAAGCGCTCTCGGCGCTGGTTACGAAATATCTCGACTGCGTCGTGGCGATCGATGAAGGAGAAATCGAAAACTTGCTGGCGAACTTCGTTCCGCGCACACGGGTTAAAGAAGCAATTCATGCTCTGCTTTCGGCGCGCGAATTGAGCTTCGTGCATGTGGGAAGCAAGTCGCTGTTGCAGGTGACTCCACCTAAGCAAGCTTACGTTCCAAAGCCGCGGCCACAGCGGGTGAGCTAGCGCGGTCGCGGAAATTCGCGGCGTAACAACCTGGGCGGCTAGCGCTCCTTCGAAGCGGGTTGGCGCGGCAAACCAAACACCTGGGTCCCTTCGGCAGGCTCAGGGCGGGCTCCTCGCTTGGCTCAGGATGACAATCAGAGTTTTGGTGTGAACTTGCGGGGCGGAACACTAGCTCCGCGTTGCTGCGTGTACAATTCTCCCTTCGCACGATGACGGATTCTCCACGAAAACTTATCATCGCCATCGACGGCCCCGCCGGAGTGGGCAAGAGCACGATCGCGTCGCGTCTGGCGCGCAAACTCGGGTACGTGAATCTTGAAAGCGGGGCGATGTATCGCGCGCTGGCGCTCAAGGCGATCGAGTGGGACGCCTCGTTTGACGACGAAGAGGCGCTGCTCAAGATGGCGCAAGATTCGCAGATTAAACTCGAGAGCACCCTCGGCGGCAATCGCGTGCTGCTCAACGGAAAAGATATTTCGGCGCGCATTCGCGAGCGCGATGTGACGGAAGCGGCGTCGCGAGTCTCGGTGCATCCCAAGGTGCGCGAGTGGATGGTGGCGCGGCAGCGCGAGATGGGCATCGGCGGCGGCGTGGTGATGGAAGGGCGAGACATTGGGACGAAAGTTTTTCCGGATGCGGATCTGAAGATTTTTCTCGATGCCGATCCCGTGATTCGCGAGCAGCGGCGGCTCGATCAACAGCGGGTGAAGGGTGCTCCGGCGCAAACCATGGCTGCGGAATTGCTGGAGCGCGACCGGCGCGATCGGACGCGCGCGGCGTCGCCGCTGGTGGCCGCGGAAGATGCGGTGATGGTCGACTCGACGAAGATGAGTGAAGATGAGGTGCTGGATCGAGTCGAGGAGTTGGTGGAGCGGCGACTAGCGGCTGGGCGTTAGCGCTTGATCGAAAAACACCCGCTAACTTTCCAGAGCAGTCGCCGAGGTCGGCATGTCTACAGCAAGCCGGGAACCAAACCACGAACGAAGCGCTCCTCAGGCGCGCAGCAGCCGGCGTCGCGGTTACAAGCTCTGGTGCCCATATCACAGAATCTTCGTTGCAAGATGGTTTAATATTTCCCGTTGAAGGATGGATTTCGTTGTGGTGTATTTTGGTTCTTAGATTAGCCGAACAATGCTCCGACGGAGTTGGAAAATGAAGAAAATCAATACTGTGTTGTGGACGGTCGTGACCGCATTTACTGTTTTCAGCCTTTCCCTGCCGGCACATGCACAAGACGCATCCCCGGCACTCTACAAATCAAAATGCGCCATGTGCCACGGTGCTGACGGGAAGAAGGTGAGCGGCCACGATCTCTCAAGTGCCGACGTTCAGAAAGCATCGGATGCGGACCTCGCGGCAGTCATCACGAGCGGTAAGCCTCCAAAGATGCCGGCGTACAAGTCACTGAAGCCGGAAGAGGTGTCTGGTCTGGTGGCTTACATCCGCACATTGAAGAAATAGCCCCGGCGGGACGCATCCGAGTCTGCTTTGGTTGAGAGCGGTGGATGGTCCGCGGCAACGCAAAATGTGTGCCTGGGCAACGTGCACGGAATACGCTAAAGAGATTGGCGGTTTCACATGGAGTCGCGAGCGCGATTCCGAGACGGGCTTGAGCCCATCCATTTTCTAGGCCAGAACCCGATCACACTCGTTGAGAATTCTAAGGTGCGAACAGATTTGGGAATGAAGTAATGCGATATGGTCGGGGAGTCTGCGAAATTCGCGATGACTGGGAAATAAGGCAGTTTTTGGCCGACCGTTCTACTTCTTTACCACCCCAATCCCCAACTCGCGCAACTGCGCCTCTGCCACGGGGGTAGGCGCTTCCATCATTAAGTCTTTGGCGGCGGCAGTTTTAGGGAAGGGGATCACTTCGCGCAGGCTGTCGGCTCCGGCGAGGATCATTACTATGCGATCGAGGCCGAGCGCGATTCCGCCGTGCGGAGGAGTGCCGTATTCGAGCGCTTCGAGAAAGAAGCCGAAGCGCGAGCGGGCTTCTTCTTCTGTCATGCCTAGCGCGTGAAAAATTCTGCTCTGCACGTCTTGGCGATGGATACGGATCGAGCCCGATCCTAGCTCGGTGCCGTTCAGGACTATGTCGTAGGCTAGCGCGCGCACCATGGCGGGATCGGTTTCGAGTTTATCCATGTCTTCTTCGTGGGGCGAGGTGAAGGGATGATGGGCGGCCATCCAGCGCTTTTCGCCTTCGTCGTATTCGAACATGGGAAAGTTGGTTACCCACAAGAAACGGAAATCGCCTTTCTGGAAAAGTTTGTGGCGGTCGGAATATTTCTGCGCCAGGGCTACGCGCAGTATTCCGGCTGAGGCGTAGATTGCCAGCTCGGCGGGCGTGACTTTGCGTTTGCCGGCGGGATGGTCGTCGCGGACGGTTTGCTTCGAGCCGACCACCAGGACCAGCAGATCGTCGGCCGCAGCATCGCCAGTTTTCACTCGCACTCGCTCTCTTACTTTCGCGCCCGCTTCTGGGAACTTCGTTTCAATGCGCTTGAAGTCTTCGAAGACGCGTGCTCCACCTTTCGAGACGAAGAGAGGTTTGATGTCGTCGCGTTCTTTGCGGGAGAGTTCGCCGACGTGCGGAATGCGAATGGCGATTACGGGCAGGTCTTGGTTGATGGCCAGCGTTTCCAGATCGGCTGGCATGAAACAATCGCGTACATCGGTGAAGGCCGGAACGCGCAGGTCGGGCTTGTCGACGCCATATTGACGGATGGCATCGTCGAAGTCCATGCGCGCGAACGGAGTTTTGATCTCGTGTCCGGCGGCTTTGAAGGCTGCGGTCAGGAAACTTTCTACCGTCTCCCAAACTCGCTCGGGTTGTGGATAGCTCATTTCTAGGTCGATCTGGGTGAACTCGGGCTGACGGTCGGCGCGGAGATCTTCGTCGCGGAAGCAGCGCACGATCTGAAAATATCGGTCGAAGCCGGAGATCATTAATATTTGTTTGAATAGTTGCGGCGACTGCGGCAGCGCGTAGAAAGAGCCCGGCTGCACGCGGCTGGGCACGAGGTAATCGCGCGCGCCTTCGGGGGTGGAGCGCGTCATGAAGGGGGTTTCGATTTCGAAAAATCCCTGTGCGGCTAGGTTCTCGCGGATGGCCAGCGCGACTTTGTGGCGGAGTTCGATGTTGAATTGCATGGCGTCGCGGCGCAGGTCGATGTAGCGATACTTGAGGCGCATCTCTTCGTTGGCGAGGACCATGTCCGAGGGCAGAAAAGGGAGCGGCTTCGAAGCATTGAGGATGCGCAGCTCATCCACCACCAGTTCGACTTCGCCGGTGGGGATGTTGGGATTGATGGTGTCGGCATCGCGGCGCTTGACCGTGCCGATGGCGGCGATGACGAACTCGTTGCGTAAGGCTTCGGCTTTTCTGTGAACGGCAGCATTCAGTTCGTGATTGAACACGACCTGGGTTACGCCGGAGCGGTCGCGCAGGTCGACGAAGATAATCTGGCCGAGGTCGCGGCGGCGGTTGACCCATCCCATGAGAACGACTGGTTTACCGGCATCGGAGAGCCGAAGCGCTCCGCACATATGAGTTCGTTTTAGATCGCCTAGAAAATCGAGCACGTTTTCGCCTTGTCTGAATTCGTTTCCTTGAAAGCCGTGTTGCTGAAATAACCGCGGTGAGTTGAACCAATGATTATAAATGGAGAAGCGGGGCCCGCAGGCGGGTTGAGTTGCAGGATTGTACTGAATGCCTCGGTTTGCGAAATCGTTAACCACCAAGACCACTAAGGTTCACTAAAGAAAACTTTGAACTCGTGTCTTGGCGCTTCAAATGGCCTGCCCTTTTGTTTAAAAAGTCCTGGTTTAAAAAGTCCTGGTTTAAAAAGTCCTGGTCGCGCCGCTTGCGTTCGAGGCATATACTTGCGGTCGGCAAGTTGCGACGATTGCCAGGAGAGAGATCAATATGAAAAAGCTGATGACGATTTGTTTGGCGGCGGCCATTCTAAGCTTCGGCGTGGCCTTCGCCCAGGACACCATGAAGAACGACAGCATGAAGGCGGATGCGCCCAAGGGAACAGTGGACGTGATGGGAAAGATTAGTGCGGACGGCAAGGAGTTTGTCGGCGACAAGGACATGAAGAGCTGGACGATCATCAATCCGGAGGCGGTGAAGGGACATGAGGGGCATCACGTCATTTTGACGGCGCATGTTTATCCGGACAAGATGCAGGTTCATGTCATGTCGCTGAAGATGGCGAAGTGACGGATTGATTTGCAGGTTGTCTGGCGCAGACTAACGATGGGGACGAAAGAATAGCGTCCCCATTCTTCTTGGTTTCTCGAATAGTGCCCCGAAAGTCGTGTTGGGAAAGTTAACTGCGGCCAGCGGCCTGTGCGGCCTGTTTGCCGGATTCGCGAGCGGCCACGGTGAGTTCTTTTTCGAGCGAAGAGAAGCGCTGAAAGATTTCGTGGAGACGCAGCGCCATGTTGCGGATGGAATCGGCTTGCGCGAGGACGGTGGCGGGCAATCCAGGCTCGAGGGCCAGAAGTTCGGCGTTGCCGAGCACAGTGGTTAGCGCGTTGTTAATGTTGGTTCGCATTTCGACCATATAGCGCCCGAGCGTTGCCTCGGCAGCGACGGCGGCGCGGATGGTCTCGGATTCGCGGGCCCGAGCCTCGGCTTGTCGGCGGTGAAGAATTTCTCGTCCAAGGAGAGCAGCCAGCGCGGCCCACGTTCCCGGCTCGCGCTGCAACTCGATCACAGACCCGTGAAGGGTGCAGAAATCGCCGCCAGGATCGGAGTGAATAATGATGGCGGGCTTGCCGGCAGCAAGGAGTGACGTCTTCAAGTGTTGATCCGGACGCTGGTTGGCTGGCATGCCTTTTTTTCTTTCGTCCTTTCTCTCGCGCTTGTCCCGGCGGGCGCCCCGATCACTTCTCTTCGAGGAAGATGCAGAGGATGCGGAGGACGACGCGTCGGCGATCGCCAGATCGTAGTGGTTGTCCCCGAGATCGCGAGAGAAGGTTTCGTCGAGCACGATGAACTCCGGGCGATCAGATTGCCGGTGGGAAGGCGCGGCGGAATCTAAAGGCCAGTTCGCGGTGATCTCGCGCGCGAAGGCGGGATCGCTGGTTAGGATCAGAACGGTCGTCCGGTGGCTGCTCATCGTCGCTTCTGGCGGTGCATTTGCGAATGGCCCGTCGAGACAGTTTCCTGCCTTCCAAATCGGACACGATCGTCTCTACGTGAAGTTATCTTTGCTTTCCGCCGCCGGGCATTCCCGCGGCGGTGGCGGCGCTTTTTGCGGCCGGATTCTTGCGGGCTCCATTTTGTAGCGCGTCGTCGACGGCCGCTCTCAGGTCGACCAGCATGCGCAAGGGCTGGCCCGAGGAGTATTCAGCGTGGAACATCACTTTCCACGATTGGCAGATCATGCGCAGGCGGGCGGTTGGCTCCTCGGCGGAGAACTGGGCCCGGCGGCAGTCGACAGTCTGGACGCCGCGGCGTTCGAGTTCGCGCAAGCCATCCTGGATGGCATTGAGATCGTCGTGCATCAGCCTGAAGAAGATGCGCCGGATCATAAAGCTGAAGCGGGCGAAGGCCACCATGGCGGCCGGCTCGAAGTAGCGGGCGGCATTCTCCGCCTTTAGCTTCCGCCCCTGCTCGATGGTGCCGCTATGCAGCAGTTCGCTAAGACGTTTGCTATGCGCCGCCGCCTGGAGGATGGTTTCGAGTGCAGTTAGCCAGTCCGGACTTTTCGATTGCGAAGCTTGCGGGCCGAGCACAGGTTCAAGCACCTGCGCGACATAGTCGAGGTCGAGGTCGGCGTCTTCGAGGCCAGAGGGCGCGCACAAGGAGAAATATTGAACCAGCAGGAAATCGGTTTTGTCGCGGTCGCTGGTCGACTTGGTTGGTTTCTGCAAGTGGTGCAGAAGCAAATGGCGCAGCATGGCTTCGTTCGCTAACGGCGTGGTCTGCAAGAATTGGCGCAACTGGTGCACCTGAATCTGCGCGTCCACCTGTTGAAGCCAGGTGAAGGCGGGCTCGATGGTTTGAGGGGTGGCCGCGAAATCCTCATCTTCACGGATGGGGTTGGCGGGCACGTCGACCACGAATTCGCGGACGAGCGCGGCGTAGGCGGGCTGCAGGGCGGAGAGCGTGGCTGTCTGATTTTCAAGGGACGGCTGAGCGGATGTAGTCATGATTTCACAATCCAATTGGGGACACGGTTAAGGAAGCGAACGGCGACCGCAGTCCGCTCCGTATGATATTGAACCGCGACGACGTAGGCTTCGGCCCGCAGAAAGCCGTCATTGCTTTCCACGAGGACGCGGTCGGCGAATTCGAGCGGATGGTTGACGACAAACAGGACCTCGCGGGGCGTGCCGAACTCGATGACGGTGTTCTGAAAAAAGACGTTCTCGCTTTGGTGGTTGTCCTTGGCGGCGCCGTTGTTGCCGTTACCCTGGGGGCCATCCCGGTAGTCGTCGTTGCCGTTATTGCTATGACTGAGGGTGCGGCTGAGTTTAATAGGAATCCGCACCGGCGTGGCGTCGGGAAAGAATCTCGCCAAGCGGCTGATGATGTCCAGTTCTGGAGCGCGAGCAGTTGCCTGGTTGGGCAATGTAACCTCAATCCCGGGGGTGTAGAGCAGTCGAGTCTCTCCGCCTTCCTGATTTGGAAAAGCTGCGAGGAGACCCTATTCTGCCTTATCGGTATTCCGTGGTGCACGGTTTACGCCAAAAACGGGAAGGACATGCCCCGCTGAGCAACTCAAAGAAAGAAATGCGGTTAACGGATTTGAGTCACGGGGATTTGGCGCGCGCGCTAGCGATATCCCGGAAGTAAGTCTCAGAATGAAACAACTGTCTCAGTTCGGATCGGTAAGAACAGCGGCAAGGGCGGTCACCACCAAGGGCACGAAGGGCCACGAAGAAGAGGCTAAGGTCTCGCTCGCTCATTGCAGCGTGGAGGAGGGTGGCGCCGGTTCGTGGGTGCCGATGTTGTAGCGTTTCAATTTGCGATAGAGGGTGGCGCGGCTTATGCCGAGCATTTTGCCGGCTCGAACCTTGTCGCCTTTGACCTGCGAGAAGACGCGTTCGATGGTGGCGCGCTCGATATCCTCGAGATCGGTGGTGCGGAGGTCGGCGCCGGCGAAACGCGGCGAATCGAGCGCTTCGATTGGGGAATCCGAGCGCGCAATGGACGGAGGCAGATCGTTGATTTCGATGATGCGCTGATCGCCGAGCGCGACTGCGCGCTCGAGGCAATTTTCCAGTTCGCGAACATTGCCTGGCCAATCGTAGGCGAGCAGGGCTTTCATGGCGCCGCTGGCAAGCTGAACGCCACGTCCGGGAGCGAGTCGTTCGAGAAAAAAGGCGGCGAGGATCGGAATATCGGAGCGACGATCACGCAGCGGAGGCAGAGAGATGGCGACCACGTTGAGGCGGAAAAACAGGTCCTTGCGGAAGGTTCCTTTTCTGTATTCAGAGTCGAGGTCGCGGTTGGTGGCGGCCATGATGCGGACATCCACTTTAACTTTTTGATTGCTGCCGACCGGGCGGACTTCTTTCTCTTGCAGGAAGCGCAGGAGCTTGGCTTGCATTTCGAGCGGGAGTTCGCCGACTTCGTCGAAGAAGATTGTTCCGGTGTCAGCCGATTGGAGGAGGCCTTGTTTCGAGCGAAGGGCGCCGGTGAAAGCGCCTTTTTCATAGCCGAACAATTCGCTTTCGATGAGCGTGGGGACGAGCGATCCGCAGTCGACTGCGACGAAGGGGCGGCTGGCCATATTTCCGCGAAAATGCAGGGCGCGGGCCACCAGTTCTTTTCCGGTGCCGCTTTCGCCGGAGATCAGCACCGGCGTATGCGTATCTTTAAGGCGCGAGATGAGGCGCAGTACATTTTGAATGCCAGCGGAATTGCCGATGATGCCATGCAGAGAAGTTTCGGTTTCGGAGCGCTCGCGCAAATAGAGATTCTCTTCGACAAGGCGGACTTTATCGGCCATACGGCGCAAAAAGAGGCGCAGTTCGTCGAGCGGAGAAAAGGGCTTCGAAATGTAATCGTAGGCGCCGAGTTTCATGGCCTGTACGGCGGTTTCTACCGATCCGTGGCCGGTCATGACGGCGACTTCGATGCGCGGGTAGGCGCGCTTGACCTGCTCCAGGAATTCGATGCCCGTCATGTGGGGCATGACCATATCGGTGAGCACCATGTGCACGGACTGTTCTTCGAGCAAGGCGAGCGCTGTATCGCCGCTTTCGGCCTCGAGGCAGATGAAGCCGAGCGACTCACCGACCGTCATGCAGAGGCGGCGGATGGTCTGTTCGTCGTCGACGATCAACAAGCGTATACGGAGGTCGTCCTTCGTCAGGTTCTGCGCCGGCAAGTTCTGGGTTAGATTCTGCGTCATGAAACGGCCCTGCCCATAGTTTTCTCCACGACGCTGATGAAGTCATGGACGCGAAAAGGCTTTTCCACGCAGGGGGCGCCAGTGCGGCGCAGCGTGGCAGCGGTTTCTTCGTTGGCGATGTCGCCGGTGATAAAAACGAGGCGCGACGCGAGTTCCGGCCGATGGGCGGCGATCCAGGCGTAGACCTGGGCGCCATCAACCCCTCCGGGGGTGCGCATGTCGGAGACGACGCCATGGAAATCGCCCTGTTCGAGCAAGCGGAGGGCTTCGGCGCCGGATTCGGTGCAGGCCACCGAATAGCCGTTGCGTTCGAGGGCCGAGCGGACAAACTCCATGACCGCCGGTTCATCCTCGATCAGTAGAACTCGCGCATAGGCGAGTTGAGCTTCGGTTTGCGTCATTTGGGGTGAACTCCTGCAACTGCTCCAAAGGATGCCACCTCGGATGCGATGGGCAGGCGGACGATGAATGTCGCTCCTTCAGAGTCCAGGTTGTTGTGACAGACAATTTCCCCGCCATGCTCGCGGACGATGCCATAGCAAATGCTCAGGCCCAAACCAGTTCCCTTGCCAATGTCTTTGGTGGTGAAGAACGGGTCAAAAATCTTCTCCGGATCTATGATACCGGGGCCGTTATCGCGAAAGGATATTTCCGCGAACGAGCCCGACTGGGCGCTGACAATCTCAATGCGTGCCGGACGGGCGGTTTCGCTTTCGCGGACCGCGTCGTAGGCGTTGTTGAGGATATTGAGAAAGACCTGCTGTAGCTGGTGGGTATCTCCGACGACCTGGGGCAGGGAATCGTCGAGGCGCTCAATCACTTGAATGCCGTGGCTGATGAAGTCGTAAGAGCGCAGGTGCACGGTGCGCTGCAAAATCGAGTTGAGCTGTACCGACTGGCGTTGTGGCGGCATCTGGCGGGCAAAGCTCAGCAGATTTTGCACGATCTGCTTGGTGCGCTGCGCCTCCTGAAGAATTACGCGCAGATCGCGGCGCGCGCTTTCGGGAAGCTCGGGATTCTCGAGCAAAAGGTCGGTGAATCCTAGAATGGCGGTGAGCGGATTGTTGACCTCGTGGGCGACGCCGGAGACGAGCTGTCCGACAGCCGCCATTTTCTCAGCGTGCAGCAATTTCGAGCGCAGCATGGCGGAGTCGGTGACATCGGTCATAATCACGACAATGCTGCTTACGCGACCGTCCTCGGCGCTGATGGGGCTGAGATTGATGGAGAACTGGCCGCTGACGCCGTCTCCGCGAAGCAGCGGCATATCGAAATTGTCGACTTGTTGGCCGCCAGCCACCGACGCCAACGCTTCGCGCAGCGCGGCGCGGCGGGGCAAGGCGCAAAGGTCGAGCAGGGCATGGCCAAGGATCTGGCTCTGCTGGAATCCCAAGCCGCCCCAGCGCCGGTTGGCGTAACTGATGATGCCCTCGGTATCGGTAACCAGAATCAGGCTCTGGGTGTGGCTCAGAACCTTGCCGGAGAAATCGCGCTCTTTCTGCAATTCGGTTTGCGATTCATGAAGGCCGCTGACGTCGAGCATAAGGCCGCGGTGTTGCAGAATGTTTCCGGCGGCATCGCGCAGCGCATGACAGTTCATGAATACGTGTACGGGCGATCCATCTTTGCGGCGCAGGACCTCTTCATGATTGCGCATTTCGCCGGTGCGTTTGAGTTCGTCGGCGAGTTCCTGCCGGCGCTCGGCGGAGAAATAAACCTGGGTGGGAATGTCGAGCTGAAGGACTTCCTGGCGGCTGCTGTAGCCGAGGATGCGGACCATGGCGTCGTTGATTTCGATGAAGCGGCCCTGAGGAGAAGAGACGTAAATGCCTTCCTGAACGTTGTCGAACAGTTCGCGATAGCGCCGCTCGGCTTCGCGGCGGTCGGTGATGTCCTTGAGCACGTGCACGGCTTGAAACTGCGAGCTGCTGGCGGCGTGAATGCGCGAAGTGGAAATCAGGTAGGTGCGTTCGAGGACCGGGTGCACATATTCATCGAGGCCGTCGCCGCTGCGGCAGAAGGGGCAGGAGTGCGGAGAAGCTCCGGTGGCAAGATCATCGAGCGCGTGCATATTGATGCCGATCAACTGGTCGGGGGCGATGCCGACGAAATCGGCGAGCGAGCGATTGACGCGCAGAATGTTGTGCTGTTCGTCGTGAACGACGATGAAGTCGGTGATGGCATCGAAGATTTCGAGCCAGTGGCGGTTGGCCTGCTGCATGCGCGTGAACAGGCAAGCGTTCTCGAGAGCAATGCTGGCGTGGCCGGCGATGGCGCGCAGTAACTGGTGATCTTCGATGCTCGGCGGCGCGCCTCGATCGGCGAGACAGAGTACGCCAACGAGTTCTCCCGAGGAGCTGGCCAGACGAACCAGCGTGCAATCGGTCCAACCCAGTCCGGAAGCGAGTTCGGTGCCCAGCATGTCGCCAGCCGGGCCGAAGGCAACCTCGCTTGGGTAGTTCGGCAAGGCCGCGTGGATCGCTTTGTGGAAGCGGCGGAGCAGTTGCTGGTCTTTTACTTCAACCCCGGCTTCCGTGCCAGATTCGGCGCCGGTTTCGGCGCCGCCGCGCATGAGGATCGTATCCGCATCCGCCGACTGGAAGAGGCTGAGAGCGACAGATCGGCTGCCGAGCAGGCCGGCGGCGCGGCGGGCGAAGTTGCGCATGAACTCGGGCAGATGCAACACCGTGTTGAGTTCGAGAGCGATTGTGACCAGAGTTTCGGCGCGGTGGCGGTGCTCCTCGGACTGATGCAGGTTGCGCGTGAGTTCGAGAGCGATGGCTATCTGCGCGGCCAGAGCGCGCGCTCTTCTTATATCCTCGTCGTCAATCGGACCGGACTCGATGCGGTCGAGAACGCCGAACATGCCGAGGACCTCGCCGGTCGAACCGAGCAGAGGGACGGCGAGAAGCTGGCGGATCTGGAAGGTGGCCACGAAATCCAAATTCGCGCCCGGAGTTTTGGAGGCGTCCTGAGCCACAAATACAGTTTTCTTTCTTAGCGCCTGCGTGGCGGGGCCGTCATGCAGCGGGATATCGACAGGCCGCGCTACGCCTTTTTCCACGCCCCAGCGAACATGAAAGGTATCGTCCTCGACCAGGCCGATGAAGCAGCGCTCGAAGCCGAGGAAACTGGCGGCGCGCACGGCCGATGTCCGCATGAACTCGTCGAGCTTTACGGCCGAACCCAGTTCAAAAGAAATTTCAAGGATTTCATGCAGTTCGTGGGCCTGGGCGCGGGCCATGCCGTAGAGTTCGGCGTTGGCGACGGCGACTGCGCCGAACCCAGCCAGAGCGGAGACCAGGGTTTTGTCTTCCTGAGTAAACGGTTGCGCGAGGCGCGGGTAGACGAGAATTGCGCCATGCGAGCGCGAGGTACGAAAGGGAGCCGCGACGAGAACTCCGGGCGGCGAGTCGGCTCCAAAATGCGAGGCGCCGTCGATACTGACGGTAATGCGTTCGCCCGCGGCCACGGCGCGCGTCGCGATCTCCAGCGCAGAGCGCAGGTCATTCTGCTGAAATCGCGTGCGTATCGCGAGCGCGAGCTTCGGGGATTCGGTCGAAACCGCTTGCAGCTGAAATACTTTTGCCTGCTGGGTCTTCTCCTGTTGAAGAAGAACCAGCACGGCCGGCGAATTCAGCAGCACGCGGAGGCGGTCGGCGATGCTCTCCATCACCGAAGCGGTGTCGGGCAAGCCATGGAGGGCGTTGGCCACCTCGACCAGAATGCTGGCGCGGCGATGCTCTTCACGGGAGAGCTGGTTCAGGCGAAGGGCTTGGAGGGCAGTGCCCAGCTGAGCTGCCAAGATCGTGACTTTGGCGACCGCGTCGTCGTCGAATCCTTTTTCCGGCGTACTCCTCAAGAATGTGATCGCACCCACGACTTCGCCTGAAACCAGCAGGGGCGCGGCCAGTGCGGCGTGGGCATGGCTCTCGGTTATCCAGGGATAACGCGCGATGTCGAGGTGATTGACGAAAAACGGACGCCGTTTTTGCACCGCATCCATGGCGATTGACGCGTCTCCGGGTCGCCTGTGGATGCCGCGAAAGGATTGGGCGTGGTCGGCATCGGCTTCGGCGCCGACCAGTTCGCCATCGGCCGAGAGCTTCCAAAAATATGCGCCGCTGGCGCGAAAGAAAACGCGGGTGAGAGCGCAGAAGGAGCGGATGAGCTGGGTCGGGTCACTGCTTTCGAAGGCGGCCCGGGAAAGCTCGAGAAGAAGCCTCTGGAACGCCTCCTCAAATTGAGACGCCGGCGTCACCCCCGAATTTCCGGTCGCGCTAGTCAGTCGGCACCCTCGCTCATCTAAGCAGTTGAAAACAATTGAATTACATATAAAACCTACGCCGGATTCTCAAATTGAGTCAAGGGAATAGCAGGGGGCAGTGCCGACTTGTGAAATGTCACTAAAGTGACATAAGAGTTCTTCGTTCGTTAGTCAGAATGCAGAGAACGGCCAAATCGTGGAGAGTGACACATCAGCGCGGCGCGAAGCGGTGAGAGTTTCTGAGTGCGCTCGCACTGGAGGGGGACAGGGCTGTCACCGGGAGCAGACCGGGCCACTAGCAACCGATCCAGGACACGAAAGTAACGCAGAGTAGGAACTTTTGGTAGGTGCTGGTGCTGTCCTACATGAATATAGGGATATGTGCAAAGACAGAGGCCCTAGGTCTTTTCGAGCACCGATTCGACTCGTCGCGGCGCTTCTGCTGGTGATCAGCGGATACGTTGCGCTCGGCGGCTCCCAGGCGTGGGGTCAAGACGAGCTTAGTCGGAAAGCGAAGGTCAAGGTGGCGCCGGCATATCCGGACCTGGCGCGGCGTATGAACATCACCGGCATAGTGAAGCTTGAGGTGACGGTCGCGCCCAATGGGACGGTTAAGAGCGCGAAGCTGATCGGCGGTCATCCGGTACTCGCGAATGCGGCGCTGGACGCGATCAAGAGATGGCGTTTCGAGACGGCGCCGGACGAAACGACGGGGATTGTGGATTTCCATTTTAGTCCGAACCAGTAACGAGACGAAGATCCACCCGCAGTCTGACTGGGGAAGGTTTGAACATGAGCATTGGAAAAAAGTTGTACCTGAGTTTCGGCGGCATTCTGCTGACGGTGCTGGTGCTTCTGGTGATCAACCTCTACGGGGTTCATCGCGAGCACGAGACCAAGGCGGCCGCGCAACGCTCCATCGACATGACCGAGGCGACATCTTCGGTGCGCTTCCAGATGATGCAGAACCGGCTTCACCTGCAAAACTATCTGCTCAGCGGAGACACGCGGGACGTGGAAAAAATGAACGACGGGGAACACCAGTTGAGTGACGCCCTGCATCGCGCCGAGGATCTGGCGAATTCGCCGCAACAGCGCAGCAATCTGGAAAAAGTTCAGGGGTTGGAGCAGGCTTGGGGCACGGAGTTCGCTAATCCGCTGGTCGACAAGCGCCGCGCTGTGGACAGCGGCAACGCCACCGTCGCCGAACTGCAGATTTTTTACCTGCAAAAAGATCCGAATTCATGGGTAGCGCGGTCGAGCGATGTGCTGGACGAGGTCGATCGCGAGAACCGGCAAATGCTCGAGACCCGCCATGCCGACGATCAGTCGGCGACCACCTATACGATTCTGCTGGCCGTGCTCAGCACCCTGATCGCGTTGGCTCTCGGCATCGTCATCGCTTACCGGACCGCTGCCGGAATTACGGGACCGCTTGGCCGCCTGATCCACGTAGCCGATCAGATCGGCCAATCCGGCGACCTGGAGCACAACATCGACGTGCACGGCAAAGACGAGATTGGGCAACTCGCCCGCACCTTCGAATCGATGGTGAAGTACCTGAAAGAAATGGCTGCCGTTTCCGAGGCCATCGCGGGGGGAAATCTGTCGGTGGAAGTTCGTCCGCGGTCGGCCAATGACACGCTGGCCAACGCGTTTACGCGCATGGTGGACGGTCTTCGCGGGATGGTGCGCAATGTGCGCGACGCCGCTACCCAGGTGGCCACCGCTTCCAGCCAGGTCGCTAGCTCTTCCGATGAGTCGGCGCGCAACAGCCTGCAAACCTCGTCGGCGATTGATGAAGTCACCAGCACCATGCACGAGATGAGCGTGAACGTGCAGAACATGGTGAAGAGCACGCAGACCCAGGCTTCGAGCGTCAGCGAAACCTCCGCCTCGATTGATCAGATGGTGACCTCCATCCAGCGCGTGGCCGACACGGCCAAAGTTCTGCTGGATATTTCGAACCGTTCGCGGGAAGAGGTGCACAGCGGCATCGGCACCATGGAGAAGGCGACGGACGGGTTGAACCGAATCAATACGACGATCAGCGCTTCGGGCGAGATCATCGACGCGCTGGGCAACCGGGCAGACAACATCGGCAAGATCGTCGAAGTCATTGACGATCTGGCGGAACAGACCAACCTGCTGGCGTTGAATGCCGCCATCGAAGCGGCGCGCGCCGGTGAACACGGCCTCGGATTCGCGGTGGTGGCGGACGAAGTGCGCAAACTGGCCGAGAAGTCCGCACAGTCGACCAAAGAAATTTCCGAGTTGATCGAGAGCATTCAGAAGGAAGCGCGCAAAGCGGTCGACAACATGGAGAAGAGTACGACCATCGTGAACGAAGGGCTGAATCTGGGGCAGGAACTGAATGCCGCCCTGCGCAAGATTTCGAACGTGGTGACCGAGGTTTACAAGTTCGCGCAGGAAATCGGCGCCGCCACCAATGAACAGTCCCATGGTTCGGCGCAGATCGCGCGCGCCACCACGCGCTTGAATGAAATCACGCATGAGATCAACTCGGCCGTGGAAGAACAGGCATCGGGAGCGCAGGCGGTGGTACAGGCCATGGAACGTATGCGCGAACTGGTGCAGGCCTCTACCTCGGGATCGACGGAGCTGGCGGCTTCTTCCGATCAAATGTCTAAGATGTCGCGCGGCCTGCTGGACTCGATGGATCGCTTCGCGCTGCGCTCGGAGCCGCGAGCCGACGATCGAATGAACGACAGAATGAACGACCGCCCGGGCGACCGGTTTAACGACAGCACGGTGGGACGCGGGAATTCCGCCCGAACCGCGACGGCGGGATCTCGGTGAGGAGATTCGAATCATGACCCGGGAAACGCACATTGTCGGCTTCCGCGTGGGCCGCGAGACGTATGGCGTGCCGATCACGGCGTTGCATGAGATCGTCCGTGTGCCCGAGATTACCGCCGTGCCCGATGCGCCCGATTATCTCGAGGGTGTGATCAATCTGCGCGGCAAGATTGTTTCGGTGGTCGATTTGCGCAAGCGCTTTGGCCAGCCCGCTACTGAACTCGACCGGCGCAGCCGCATCCTGGTGGTGGAGCATCGCGGACGGCTGGCGGGGATGATTGTGGATTCGGCTTCGGAGGTTCTGAAGATTCCGGAGAGCGATCTTGAACCGGCGCCCGCCATGATGCAGGAAGGCGGGTTGGACTGTGTGACCGGTCTCGGCAAATATAAGGGGCGGCTGATCATTCTTCTGGATATCGCCAAGGTACTGGCGGCGCGCGAAGTTCGCGAGGTCGCGGAGAAGCCGGCGGTGGCCGGAAATGGCAAGGCGGCGTCGGCGATGAAGGGCGCCTCGGCAGGAAAATAACAAACAGTTCGAACCCACATGAACACGCACGAGATACCCGCACTCACCGAAGCGGAACTGAAACTTCTGCAGACGCTGGTCTACCAGGAATGCGGCATGCATTTCGACGAACGGCGAACCCCCTTCCTGCAGGATCGTTTGCTGCGCCGCCTGAAAGAGCGTCATCTCGATTCCTTCTACAGCTACTATCGCCTGCTCATCAGCAAGGACGGAAAACAGGAACTCTCGCTACTGGTTGAAAACCTGACCGTCAATGAGACCAGTTTTTTTCGCAACAAGGCGCAGCTCGACCTGTTTCAGAAGGATGCGCTCGACGATCTGCTGCGGCGCAAAACGGAGCGGCGTGACTTCAGCCTAAGAATCTGGAGTGCGGGCTGCTCCACCGGACAGGAACCTTACACGCTGGCCATGCTCATCGCCGACGCTCTGTCTTATTACTACCTGCGCCACGCCGTGCCCTTCGAGTCGCCGGTGCCGAAGCCGCTGATACCGCCGCCGTGGCGGGTCGAGATCCTGGCCAGCGACATCAATTATTCGGTTTTGCGCGTGGCGCAGGAGGCTTTCTACACCGAGCATCAGATGGGCGGAGTCGACTATGGCTACCGCTTGCGCTACTTCGATAAAGTGGGCGACCGCTACGCGATTAAGAAAGCCGTCAAAGAGCTCGTGCACTTCGACTTTCACAATTTGAAAACCGAATACCTGCCGCAGCGCAACGATATGATCTTCTGCCGCAATGTGATGATGTATTTCGACGAAGCGGAGCAGAAGCGGCTGGTGGAAAAGTTCTATCGCTGCCTCAATCCGCAGGGCTACATGTTTGTCGGGCACGCGGAAAGCCTGCTCGGGTTGACCGATAAATTTCAGATGGTGCATCGCAACAGCGGTACGGCCTATCAGAGGGTCGAGGTGAAGATGTGACCCTGCCTCCGGAAGATCGGATGAGCGACCTCCGCCAGCTGTTTTTCGAAACCGCGGGTGAGCTTGTCCAGAAGCTGAACGACGAGGCGATGCAACTGGAGAAGACTCCGGGCGATGCCGAAACCGCGCGCAGCCTGCGGCGGACGGTGCATACGCTCAAAGGGGATGCAGCCGCCTGCGGCTTCCGCGAACTCAGCGAACTGGCGCATGAGTTCGAAGACGTATTGACGCTGGAGAATCCGGCGGCTGCGGCGTTGGTTCCGGAGATTGCCTTGCGCGCCGCCGATGTGTTTGCGGCGCTCTTGGAGTCTTATCAGAAGGGCACGAAGCTGCCCGCCATCCAGTCGCTGCGCACCGACATCGCCCGTCTGGCGCGTCCGGCGGCGGCGGGTGCGGGCAATATTAAAGGGAAGAAAAAGAAAGCCGCGGCGAAAGTCAGCCGCTGGTCCGAATACGAACAAATGGCGATTGCCCGGGCCACGTCTGAGGGCAAACGGGTTCACCACGTCATCGTGCAAATTGATCCGCAATGTGCCATGCCCATCGCCGGACGGCAGATGATCCAGTTGGCGCTCGCGGGCCTCGGCGAGTTGTTGGCTCTTTATCCGGTTGAGGGCAGTCACGAACCCATCATCCAGGTGGAAGCGGCGCTGGTGTCAGACAAGCCGCTGGAGCAGATTCGCACGAAATGCAGCATCCCCACCATCGCGGCGAGCGTGCGGGTCACGCCTCTGCGGGTCACGGCGCCGTCATTCCGCACGTCGCCTGGGGCGGGAAATTCCAATTCGTTAAACAAAGACCAAGCCGCGTCGCCCGCGGCAGCCGATAACACCGACGAGATCGCGGACGGCCTCCCCGAGGACCTGGTTGCAAAAGAATCGCAACTGGCCGCGGAAGCGCCTGTGGCGCCCGTTGCCTCGAGCGGCCCTGACAATGTGTTGCGCGTGGATGCGGAAAGAATCGACAGCGTACTCAATCTGGTCGGTGAACTGATTCTTGCCAAATCGATGTTGCAGCAGGCGCTGCTGGAGTTTGGGCAGCGTTTTCCGAAACACGCATTGCGGGGCAAGTTCTCCGATGCCATGGCGTTTCAAGGGCGAGTCCTGAACGAACTGCAGCATTCGGTGATGAAGATTCGCATGGTGCCGGTTGATCAACTCTTCCGCCGCTTTCCGCGTATTGTGCGCGACGTCGGCTTGCAGTGCGGGAAAGACGTCGAACTGGCCATCCGAGGCGGGCAAACCGATCTCGATAAAAGCATTTTGGATGCGATCGCCGAGCCGCTCACGCACCTGGTTCGAAATGCGGTGGGGCACGGCATCGAGAGCGCCGAGGAAAGAGTCCGCGCCGGCAAGCGTCCCCAGGGAACCTTGCGGCTGAGTGCTTATCACCAGGGGAATCAGGTGGTGATCGAAGTGTCGGACGACGGCGGTGGCATTGATTCGGAGAAAGTTCGGCAGCGCGCGCTCGCCAAAGGGTTGTTGAAGGCGGAGCAGGCCACGCGCCTGAGCGAGAACGACACGCTGGAACTGATCCTGCAGCCGGGATTTTCGACGGCGGAAGAAATCACTGAACTCTCAGGCCGAGGCGTAGGGGTGGATGTGGTGCAGAGCGTTCTTGGGCGCCTGAAGGGGACGATTCAGATTGAAACTGCGCGCGGGCGCGGCACAACCTTTCGGATGCGGCTGCCGCTGACGCTGGCGATCATTCGCGCGTTGATGTTCCGGGTGGAGCAACGGCTCTATGCCCTGCCACTGAACGCGGTCGCGGAGATCGCGCGCACCATGGAAGAAAATATCCATGTGGTGGAGCATTACGACGTGCTGCAATTGCGCGACGATTTGTTGCCGCTTCTGCGCCTTGGCGCGGCGCCGCAAAGCGGGCCGGAGCGGGCGCGGCGCAAAGCTTTCGTGCTGGTCATCAAGAACGGAGAACGCAAATTTGGCCTCGTCGTCGACGCACTCGAGGGCGAGGGCGAACTGGTCATCAAGGCGCTCGACGATCAGTCGGTTACCACCGACCTGGTCAGCGGGGCATCGATTCTGGGCGATGGCCGAGTGGTTCTCATCCTCAACATGGTGGCGTTGATGGAGCGCTTTACTCGCGGACGCGCCGATGCGAATGGGCCAAGAATGGCGGGTCTGCTCTCGAGCCTCGCATCTTTAAACCCCAGCACAATCGCGACGGCTGCCGTCCAAGCTCGCGGCACGGCAGGGGGCCAATCATGAAAAAGCCGGTGCGGGTACTGGTGGTGGACGATTCGGCGCTCATGCGCAAGCTGATTCCCAAGATTCTCGAAGCCGATGCTTCGATTGAAGTGGTGGGCACGGCGATGGACGGCCATTTCGGATTGAAAAAAATTGGGGATCTGTCGCCGGATGTGATCACGCTCGACCTCGAAATGCCGGGGTTGAATGGAATCGACACATTGAAAGAGATCATGCGGCGCTGGCGGCTGCCGGTGATCGTTGTGAGCTCGCATAGTACGGAAGGCGCTTCGATCACGCTGAAAGCCCTGGCGCTCGGCGCGTTCGACTTCGTGGCCAAGCCGAGGGATGTGGCCGGGAGCATGCCGGAAATTGCGAAGCAGTTAATCAAGAAAATCCATGCCGCCGCGCAGAGCGCGGGCGTGCAACAGCAATTTCTCCCCAGCGAAACGCGCGCGGAACAGCCGAACAAGCTTCAGCCGGTGGCGCCCACGCACATTATCGCGATCGGCGTTTCAACCGGCGGCCCGAACGCTTTGCAATATCTGTTTTCTAAACTGCCGGTGGAATTCTCCGGCAGCATTCTGGTGGTGCAGCACATGCCGGAAGGGTTCACGGAGCTGTTTGCCAAGCGGCTGGACGATTGCTGCCCGATACGGGTGAGGGAAGCGCAACCGGGCGATTTGCTGGTAGCCGGGCGCGCGCTCATTTCTCCGGGCAACCGGCATATGAAAGTGAAGAAACTGCCCCTCGGCAATGTAGCGTTGCTGGGCGAGGAAGCCCCGGTAAACGGCCACCGGCCGTCGGTGGATGTGCTCTTCCACAGTGTCGCGCAGGAGTTTGGCTCGCAGGCCATGGCCGTGCTCATGACGGGCATGGGCGAAGACGGCGCCATCGGGATGGGCGAGATACGGTCGGCGGGAGGATTTACGGTGGCGCAGAGCCAGGAGACTTGCGTGGTGTATGGGATGCCGAAAGCGGCCATCGAACGCGGCTTCGCGATGCGCATCGCCGACCTCCAGGATCTGCCCAGTATTTTGCAGGCGCAGTGCCAGCCCGAGCGGCCGAACCCGGGGGACAGTGGGGACGTCAAGCGGACGGCCAGTGCCGGTAGTAACTAGAGTCATCTATCGGAAGTGTGTGGTTCGTGTTTAAGTGATAGTTGGGGAGGAGTGCCATGGAAAAGTTTGCGCCCGTAACCCGGAGCGAAGACGGACAACCGGTACGTTATCTGATTGTGGATGACTCCGTGTTTGCCCGCAAGAACCTGGCCCGGATGGTGGAAACCTTCGGCGGGCAGGTGGTCGGCGAAGCGGGCGATGGAGTCTCGGCGATCAGCGAGTACGAACGGCTGACTCCCGACATCGTTCTAATGGATATCACCATGCCGCAGATGGAGGGCATCGAGGCGGCGGAGAAGATCGTGCGCGATCATCCGAGCGCGCGCATCGTGATGGTGTCATCGGTGGGCTATCAGGAAAACATCGTGGCCGCCTTGCAGCGCGGTGCCCGGCACTTCGTGCAGAAGCCAGTGAAGGCGGAAGTGCTCTATGAAGTCATCAAGTACGTCATGCGCGACGATGGAACAACAGCGCGCGGAGCCGGAGCTGGAGCCTAGTCAATGCGGATGGATTTGATTCAACCTTTCATCAATTCGGCCGACGCGGTTCTGGCGCAGGGGCTCGAATCGCCGATTTCCATCGAGAACCTGACGATGGAGGAAGAGGCCTACCGGCGGAAGGGAATCGCCGCCGAGGTTTGCCTCACCGGCGAGATCGAAGGGCGAATAATTTTTGATGTGGACCAGCCAGCAGCGGCACAACTGGCTAGCCGCCTGGCGGGCGTCGAGGTCTCCGAGACCAATGACGAGCTTATACGCGAGGCGGTCTGCGAGCTCGCCAACCAGATCATCGGCAATGCCGTCACCACGCTGAATGATCAGGGATTTCATTTCCACGTCCGGCCTCCCGCACTGCATACCTCCGAGCAGGGAAGCAAAGGCAGTGAAGACACGGAAGCGCTCGTCATGGGCTTCAAAACTTCCAGTGGAAATGTTTTTATGAATGTAGCCTTGCGCTACCATCGCCGCCGCGCCGACCGGGCTGCGGTCGCGGGGTAGGGCAGTTTTTAGCAATTAGCACTTAGCAGTTAGCCATCAGCACTCAGTAATTCCATCCAGCGTTCTTTTCTCACCGACGAATTCCAGGCTCAACCAATTGAGTCGAAAGCGGTTAACGCTGAGTGCTAACTGCTGCCCTACGGCCCTGCTATCAGAAAGACCGGATTCATCGGTGGGTTTTGCAGGGCTGGCGGAATCAGAGGGCGCACACCAACGGGCGCCGTTATATTCACCAGATAAGCGTCGGTGGAAGTGTTGATAATGTCGACCAAGCCTCCATCGCAACTCGACAAGTAGGCCCGCGTGCTGTCGCCACCGGCCCCCATCATGAAGCGAAAGCCGCTGCCCGGCGGTCCTACCACATCACGCGTGTTGGCGCAGTCGGGCACGTAATAGAGCGAAGCTGGGTTGGTCGCGTCCGGAAAGCCGGGAATGGCAGCTGTGGTCGTGACTGTGTTCGAAGTCGCATTCACCACGGTGACTTGCGGGAAGATGTTGCTGCCAGCGCCCGTAGCGGAGACCGTAGTCGAACTTAGGGCCGTAGGGTTGGGCACTTGGAAACACTTACCCGGGCAGGTAGCCGTACCGCTCACAATCGCTCCAACCGTAAACGTTCCGTCGAATCCGCTCTGTTGAGTACCGGCGACGGTCACGCTCACACCTGCGGTCAGATCGTGACCTGCCGTCAAAGTGTAGGCATAGGTGGCATTAGTTCCATCCCCCGAAATAGAGGTGACATTCAATTGGCTGGGCAGCACTGCATAGGAGGATACGTAGGCACGGCTGCCGTCGGGTAGGGCCGCGGCGGCAGTCGCAGTCGCGGGCACCGACGGAAGATTGAGCAAGGTAAACGATGGGATGGGAATCATTACGATCAGTTGCGGCGGAGATTGCGAAATATCGACGACTGCGACTTCTTGACCGCCCGGAATATACAAGCGCAGCAAATTGGGGTCGTACGTAATTATGTTCGCGTTGGGCACGTTGATCGTCGTCTCGGCGAGGGTGTCGGGACCGGCCGTTGTTGAAGTATTAATCCAGGCGAGTGTGCCGCTGGTTTCTTCGAGCACGTAAACTGCCTGACTGTCGGAACGCGCCGCCAGCCAGACTGGCTTGTTGGATAACGCGCCATTGATGGCGCGCGGCGACTCGTCGATGGTGTTGAAACCGCTGATTGTGCCAAAACCATAATTTGCCACGTAAAGCTTCTTGGTGTCCGGCGTCTCAACAATTGCAACCGGAGCGGCGCCGGCGCCGAGCGGAATGGTATTCGTGATGCTGTTGGTGTTGGTGCTGATCACGGCAATCGACGGGATAATCGTATTCGTGCTCGGGTCCAAATAGTTCGGCAGCGAGACATAGGCCTCGCTGCTCTCGGTAGTCGCCACGAAGTTCGGCGCTGAATTCGTCGGCATGCTGATGGTGCTGGTGCTGCCGATGGCGGTATTGCTGAAATTGAGCTTGGTCACAGAATCGCGCTGTGCGCCGGTGACGGAGTGGTTTACCACCAGGATTTCGCTGGCGCTTTGCTGCACCGCGTGAACGGGAGCGAGGCCGACGTTCGCGATGCTTTCATCCGAATCGCCCGAGACGTCGATCACCATGGCGGTGCCGAAGACCGTATCTGGACCGGAAGCAGGCGCATTCGCGTTGATTGCCACCACGGTGTGCGCCGCTTGCGGGTTGGGGAACGCGGGAGGATTCGGAATGATAATCGGACGGAAAGTGTCGCCGCACCCTGTACAGATCAAATAAATCAACAACACGCACCCCAGCCAGAGAAACCGCTTCATTCAGACTCCATAGAAAAAGTTGGTGTTACGCGGAAACCGATATTGTATCGGGAACCGGGGGGCAAGGGGAAATCGGATAGGGCAATAGAACAGGTTTCAGGGTGTCAAAGTTTCAAAGGCAATGCAGATTCTCACCTCGAAACCTGGCAACTCTGAAACCTTGGAACCTGATTTTTTTCATTTTACGCGCGGCCGCGTTTGCTCTTCGCCTGGCCATGGGATGGCATTTCCGCAACCTTTTCCGAGGCGGATGGCTTCTTCGTCTGGGCGAGGCTTTCCTTGAGCGCAGCCATCAGATCGACCACGGGAGCCATTTTCTTCGGTTGTTCGACGGCCTGCACTTCACCGCCCTCCAGTTTTGTCTCAATCAGCTTTTTCAGATTGTCCTGAAAGCTGTCGTGATATTTTTCCGGGTCCCACTCGTCGGCCAGCGCCTCGATGAGTTGATGGGCGATCTTAATCTCGGCCTCTTTGATTTCAACATCGGGAGCGCCGAACGATTCGACCTCGCGCACTTCCTCGGCGTAGTACATGGTGTGGAGCATCATTCCACCTTTATGCGGGCGCAGGAAAACCGTGTACTCGCGATTGTGCATGGTGAGCTTGGCAATGGCAACATATTCGCTCTCCTCAAGCGCCTTGGTGAGCAGCGCGTAGGGACGGCGACCCGCTTCCTCAGGAAGCATGTAATACGACGATTCGAAGTAGACGGGGTCAACCTCGCTCGATTTTACAAATTCGAGGATCTCCATCGTCTTCGCCGTTTTCGGCTCGATCTTCTTGATCTCCTCGGGATCGATGATGACGTATTCCCCCTTGCGATACTCATAACCCTTGACGATATCGCTGCGCTCCAGCACCTGATTGTCGACCGGGCAAATGAGTTGCTGTTTCACCCGGTGATGGTCGGTGCGATGAAGCTGGTTGAACGATATGCCGCTCGAGCGCGCGCCCGAGAATAGACGCACCGGCATCGAGATTAATCCGAAGGTTAGATAGCCAGACCAGACGGAGGCCGCCATTGATTTCACCTCAAGCACAGACGAGGCATGCCTCGTCTTTTTAGGTAACTACGTGTCGTAACTACAGTCGTAATCAGAGACGCGGCTCGTCGCGTCCGGGCAAAATCTGAGATGCCCAAACTTCGCCGAGCCTACAAAGTTTAGCTCAAACAAGGCGCGGCTGGGCTCGACAGATTACAGGCCGAATCCAAAGGCCAAGCACTACATAGCGCGGTCCTGTGTCAACATGCACTGAATATAGTGTTATCGAAGGCGGATCATGAATCGCGAATGACTTTCCATGCGAATGGCAAACCAGTTGTCACCTCGATCGATTGTCGGAACATGAGATTCTACTGAGAGCTGAAAAGTAGACAGCGGATAGCGACCTAATTATGCTGAGCGCTCTTCTTGCCCATGGCTGGGCCACCTCCCCGAAGCTGTTGGGGATCGCTGCGGTGGTGACCTTGGGATTCGCATTGCTGGCTCGCGCGTTGCGCGGCGTCAGTCGATCAGGGGCGGTGGCGGGAGCATTCGCCGGTTTTTTGCTGTTTGCCGGGGCCGGCCCAGCGGCCTTCGCCGCGCTGGCCGCGCTGTTTGGAATGACCTGGGCCACGACTCGGCTGGGATACCAGCGCAAACTGGCTCTGGGGCTAGCCGAGCGCAAGGAAGGACGGACGGCATGGCAAATCCTCGCGAACCTGGCCGCGGCGGCGCTCAGTTCAGTCGCTTACAGCGTAACCGGAAGTCGAGTTTGTCTGGTCGCCACGCTGGCCGCTCTGGCCGAAGCTGCAACCGACACCGTAGCCAGCGAAATCGGACAATACCGTGGTTTGCACGCGCGGATGATTACAACCGGGCAGAAAGTTCCGGCGGGAACCGACGGCGGCGTCACGATTGCGGGCAGCGTCGCTGGTCTGGCTGCCGGTTTGGTGATTGCGACGATTGGTTCGGTCGGCTGGATGATCTCTCCGGCGCAAATTTGGATCCCCTTAGCCGCTGGTTTCGCCGGAATGCTCATCGACAGCGTGATTGGGGCGACACTGCAACGCCGGGGCTGGATCAGCAATCAGGGAGTGAATTTCGTGGCTACGTTGGCAGCGGCTACGCTGGCGTATGTGATCGCAGTGGGATAAGTCCGAACTGTTCTACGTTCGCTGCTTGACTCGATCGAGCAACATGAAGACCAGCACCCCCAGCACGGCATTGGCCACGCCCGACAGGAGTTCGTGCGGCCAGCTCCACGCCATATGCATGCCGACGAGACCGCGGGCGATCATGAAGTAGACGACCTCATGCACCACGAAGAAGAAAATCGTAATCAGGAAACGGGCACCGGCATTTTCCACGTCCAGCTTGATGCCGAGTGAGGATGCGCCGAAGCCGACTACCGTCTTCGAAATGCCGTAGAGGCCGATCGGCTGGTGGGTCAGCGCGTCTTGCATAATGCCGATCAAGCCTCCGGTCAGCAAGCCCGCCAGCGGATTGCGTCGCGCGGTGGCAAATCCGATGGTCACCAGCAGCGGTAGATCGAAAATCAAAAAGAAAGGGAAGCGCAGGGGTAGAAACGCTTGCAGGAAAACGGCAGCCAGCGGAATCAGCACCGTCGCAGGGATGCTGAAACGGTAGACCTCAACCTGCTCGCCCGATGTGTAGGTGATGGCCACGTCAGTGGGGAGTATCCGGCGAGTCCGGTTGCGGTTTTGGATCGACTGTTGCTTTCACTGGCTTCGGTGAAAGCGACGAGGCGGTTGCCTTCTTTGCGGAAGGAGGGCCGGACGAATCTCCCGCGGGCGATTCGGGGTTCGGCACACTTCGCGCCGCGGGCGCGCCGTTGCCATTATCATGCGGCGTGGCCTTGGGCTTGGATTGGGCGTCGGCGTCTGGAGTCGCAGCGTGAGTCGTTTTCGGCGCTCCGGTCGCGGCTGGAGTTTTTGCTCCGACACTTCCCGGAGCAGTTGCCGTCGCGGCAGAAGCGGCCTTCTCGGTGTTTTCTGGCTTGGAGGGTACGCCTGGCAGACGCGCTGCCAGAATATCGATGGCGCGGGCAGCGCCTGTCTGCGCTGGCTCGGCCTGTCGTTCGTCGATCTTGGTCACTACCAGCACTTCTTCCAGCCGGCTGAGATCGGCGGCGGGACGCACGTGAATATTGAGGAATAAATCACTGCCCGGCGTAACCTTCGATACCTTGCCGATCGGCAGACCCTTCGGAAAAATGCCGTCGCCGCCGCTGGTGAGCACCATTTCTCCCGCCGGCACGGTTTCATCGCTCATCACTCTTCCGAGCACCAGTTCGCCGGCGGGCGTTCCATTCAGAATGCCTTGCAGGCGCGTCTGGTCGAGGATGGCGCCCACTCCGCTGCTTTGATCGTTGATCAGCAATACTTCCGAGGTGGCATGGTAGACGTGCAGCACCTTGCCCACGATGCCATCGGCGGTGATGACGGCCATGTCGGGCTTCACGCCGTCGCGGCTGCCCTTGTCGATGAAGACCGAACGCGATAATTCACTGCCGCTCCCTCCAATGACCTGCGCCGCCAGGGTCAGGGAGATGAACTGTTCCTTGAAGCCGAGCAATGCCTGAAGACGCCGTGCCTGGTCAGCGTCCTGGCTGATGCGGACTCGCTCCAGACTCATGCGTTCGATCTGCGCCTTCAGGGCGCGGTTTTCAGCGCGCACTCCGCGCAGGTAGAAGTAGTTATGCCAGATGTTGCTGGTGGAGCTTTGAGTCCACACCAGGGCTTTTTCAAGAGGCGCGACGGCGCCCACCGCCCAAATGCGGATCAGGCGGGTAGGTTCGCTCGGGGTGGTCCGCTTGACCTGGATGGCCAAGCCCAGCACCTGGGCGAATAAAACACCCACCAGCACGATCAGATTGCGGTAGCGTCCGAGGACGGATTCCATAACAGCAGTTCTCAGTTCTCAGTTGTCAGTTCTCAGTGAACCGGTCAACCTGAGATTGGCGTCTCCTGCGGAACCCTTACCCCTCGGAGTGTCATCCCGAAGTGAGGGATCTGCATTTCGCGCAGATCGCGACATTACTCGATCGAAATCTTGCGGAGCAGTTTGAAATCCGAGAGCATCTTTCCGGTGCCGAGCACTACGCTACAGAGCGGGTCGTCGGCGATCGAGACGGGCAATCCCGTTTCTTCGCGGATACGTTTGTCGAGATTCTTGATCAGCGCGCCTCCACCGGTCAGGACGATGCCGCGGTCGCTGATATCGGCAGAAAGTTCTGGCGGCGTACGTTCGAGCGCGACGCGAATGGCGTTCATAATGGTGGAGACGCATTCACTCAGCGACTCGCGAATTTCACTGTCGTCCACTGTGATTGTTTTGGGCACGCCTTCGATCAGGTTGCGGCCTTTTATCTCCATGGTGAGCGGCTTATCCAGCGGATAGGCGGAGCCGATTTCCATCTTGATTTGTTCAGCGGTGCGCTCGCCGACGAGCAGGTTATATTTTCGCTTCAGGTAATTCATAATGGCCTCATCCATCTGATTGCCGGCCATACGCACGGAACGCGAATAAACGATGCCGCTGAGAGATATGACGGCGATGTCGGTGGTGCCGCCGCCGATGTCGACGACCATGTTGCCGCTAGGTTCGGTGATCGGCAGGCCAGCACCGATAGCCGCGACCATGGCTTGTTCGACGAGATGAACCTCACTCGCCTTGGCGCGATAGGCGGAATCCATGACCGCGCGCTTTTCGACTTGCGTGATTTCCGAAGGCACACCGATCACGATCCGCGGATGCACCAGCATCTTGCGGTTGTGCGCCTTTTGGATGAAGTAGTTCAGCATCTTCTCGGTGACTTTGAAGTCGGCGATGACGCCGTCTTTCATCGGCTTGATGGCGACGATGTTGCCCGGAGTGCGGCCGAGCATCTCTTTCGCCTCTTTGCCCACGGCTTCGACTTCGCCGGTGTTCTTGTTGATCGCCACGATCGAAGGCTCATTGACGACGATGCCTTTGCCGCGCGCGTACACCAGTGTGTTGGCCGTTCCCAGATCGATGGCGAGGTCGCTCGAAAACATGCTGAAGAGCGAACGCAGATTGTGGGAACGCGATGAACCGTTGCTGAACCCGTTGTTGGACATGTTAAAACTTCTCTCTTCCGGGAATTCGTCTCGCCCCTGGAACCTGGGACTACGCCGGTCTCCGCGTGAGTCGTTCTCCCCTTGATATCTTCTATTTTACGTTTCTTTCATTCTACTTCGATGTTGCGGAAAACTAGTGGTCAGTAGGACACGCTCAAACTATTTCTTCCGGCTAGCTTCAAGAAAAACCCGCTTCTGAAAAGCCGCCCCCTACTGAATCACCACTTTTTCCTGGTGCGTATTCACTCCACCCTGGGCGTTTTGCGCCGTGACCGTGACCAGGTTTTCCCCATTCGGCAACGGCGGCGTGAAATAGTGGAACGTGCCATCGTCGCTGATCAGCGGAACTTCTTTGCCGTTCACCATGACCCGCGCTCCAACCTCCGTTTTGCCCGTCACTTCGATCACGTGCCCATGTTGCACCAGCGGATCGATATCAAGCGCCAATTCTATTTTTTCCTTGGCCTTGACGATGATGGTAAAGCGATTCTTTTCGCTCTCCACCGATTCTTTTCCGCTCGCATCATAGGACTGGATGGACCAATAGTAAGCGCCCACCGGCAATCCGGTCACTACCACGCTCGGTGCTTCCACTTTGCGGTCGAGCAACACCGACGAAAAATATGGATTGTGCGAGATGCGCAGCCGGTATCCGGCGGCGTTTCCCATCGGCGTCCACGCAAACTCGACTTCTTTCGACTTTTCTCCGGCATTGATGAACACAGGCATCATGTTTCCCGGCGTGATCGGCGTCGGGGGACCGACCTCCGTCGCCCGTGCCATGGTCTTCGAATCGTTCTGGAAACTCACCTTCTCCCAGTTCGACAGGCGCACCAATTCTCCATTGCGCTCGATCTCGCCGCTGCCCTTCTTCACCAAGATTTCGTGACTGTCGTCCCTGGGATTATTGTGTACCATGGCCGACGAATCAGGAGCCAGTGACGCTTTCGCTCCCGCCACAATTACCTGCGACTTCGAGCCCTCGACGTAGGTTGCGGTCGTCAGATCGACCGTGCCGGTCGTGACCGCCACCGAGACGTTGGTTTGCTGTTGATCGTTGGCCGAGTTTTCTTCGATGACGATCAGCGAATCCTGCTTGACGGTGTAGTTGGTGCCGTCGTTGAAAACAATCTTCGCCATGCCTTCGGCGCCCGTCTGCACCACGTCGCCTTTTTCGAGCGGCACATTGTAGTCGGCATTGATCCAGCTATTGCCGCTGCCTTTTCTTACGCGGATGGTGCCATCGAGTGCGGTGAAGTGCGCCTGCTGTGCAACCGCCGCCGACGGTCCCTTGAGCGGAGGAGCCAGCCCTGCGACTTTCTCCAGCACCCCGGTGGAAAAGTGTCCGGCAGCCTTCACCGACGCGTCGGTAAATTTCGGAAATGCCTCGTGCATGATGGCGCCAAAAATCAGCGCAACTCCCAGCAGCGCCATGATCACGCTGCGGTACGTCACCGTTTTCCAGGCAACGTAAAGTTGCGGCTTAAGTTTAGTTGCCACGAGCCGGTGCCAACCTCATTACGGAATTATTAGAGTCGGGATATCTCACGCGCTGTGATCATCATAGCCCCGCGGGGAGGGGTATTAAGCGTGTCTCATAGCGGGAAACGGTTACGAAAGTGACTAAGGGGTGCGCGGGAGAAGACGAGATTGAGAAAAGGCAACCCGACATGGTTCGATGGCGCTCGATCAAGGGCTGAAAAGGCGCTTTGCGGGCATTCCGGGGAGGAAAAGAAACGCGGGGCCGCTTGCGCGGCCCCGGAGTCGAGTTTATCTTTATCGAAGACCGCCGGAAGCGAGCAGCGTCTCGCCGGTGAGCCATCCCGAGTCCTGCGATGCCAGGAAAACGGCGACGGGTGCGATGTCATCTGTCTGCCCGATGCGGCCAAGTGGGGTTCGCGCCACCGCATCCTTCAAGAAATCGCTCCCGGTGAAACCTGCGGCTTGTAACCCCTCGGTTTCAACCGGACCGGGATTGATGGCATTGACGCGAATCTTCTTGGGACCGAGTTCTTTGGACAGCACGCTGGTTACCGCATCCACGGCAGCCTTGGTCGCCGAATAAACTGCACTGCCCGGCGGAGTGGAGTGGCTGGCGGTGGAACTGATGTTGACGATGCTTCCACCCTCCGGGCCAAAAAGCTTTACCGCTTCCTGCGTGGCCAGGATCAATCCTTTGACATTGATGTCAAACTGGCGATCGAATTGGTCTTCCGTGATTTGATCGAGCGGCGCGAACTGGTAAATTGCCGCGTTGTTGATGAGGACGTCCAGCCGGCCGAAGGCCTGCTTGGTTTCGGAAAAAATCCGCCTAACGTCTGCTGCCTTGCTGACGTCGCCCTGCACGGCGATTGCCTTGCCGCCGGCTTTTACGATGGCGGCGACGACGCGGTCTGCCCCCGGTTTGCTGGAGGCGTAGTTCACCACTACGGACGCCCCGGCCGCGCCGAGCGCCTTGGCGATGCCCGCGCCGATGCCCTTCGATGCCCCTGTGACAACAGCGACTTTATCTTTTAGTTTGCTCATTGCTCCGCCTCCATATGCTTTCTTGCGATTTCACAGTTAGACAACTATCTAATTGATGAGCGGCGGCACAGAAGGCTTCATTATTTCCGATTAGATGGTTCGCAGGTGTTCTAGATACGCTCGCAGGACGCCGCGCTGGAGCAGCAGTCGCATGAACTTGCCCTCGCGCACGGTCTCGAGAAGGCCAGCGCCCTCCAGTTCTTTTATGTGATGGGACAGGGTGGGGGCGGTCACTGTCTGGCACTCGAGCACATCGGCACAGAGCGCTCCGCCGGCCTTTGCGCCCACCTGCTGGAGAATCTGGTGGCGGCGAGGGTCGGCCAAAGCTTTCGAGATCAAGCGTATCTGGCGCTCGGAAAGTGCTTTGGATTTCGGCAACCGAATCCTCCCGCCTCTGGAAACATCTTATAGGGGGCGGCCTCGCGACGCACCGTAAGCCGAGGCGCCTTGCTCCTCTCACACCCGGTTGTTAGCATGAAGTGTTCAGCAAATAGCTCAGGAGGCTCCTATGGCGACCGATACCCTGACCAAGCCGGTGATCGATGGCGGCACGACAAAGACGAAGGTTTTCAAGAATTTCATTGACGGCGAGTGGGTGGAATCAGCCAGCGGACAGAGCTTCGAAGATCGCAATCCGGCCGATACGCGCGAGGTTGTCGCCATCTTCCAGCGCTCGAATAAGGAAGACGTGGACGCCGCTGTCGATGCCGCCAAGAGCGCCTTTGCCAAATGGCGACTGGTGCCCGCGCCTCGTCGAGCCGAGATGGTCTTTCGCGCCGCCGAGATTCTGATCGAGCGCAAAGAAGATCATGCGCGCGACATGACGCGCGAAATGGGCAAGGTGCTGAAAGAAACGCGCGGCGACGTGCAGGAGGCAATCGACGCCGCTTACTACAACGCTGGCGAAGGCCGCCGCCTGTTCGGGCCGACCGTGCCCTCCGAGTTGCCCAACAAATTTGCCATGGCGGTGCGCCAGCCGATTGGCGTGTGCGGCATGATTACGCCGTGGAATTTCCCCATGGCAATTTCGTCGTGGAAACTGTTGCCGGCCATTGTTTGTGGCAACGCGTGCGTGATCAAACCTGCGCAGGACACTCCGCTGTCGACTTTTAACCTGGTGCGGGCGCTGACCGACGCTGGCGTTCCGAAGGGTGTGATCAACGTGGTCACGGGCTATGGTCCGGAGGCGGGAACGCCGCTGCTTGAGAATGCGGCGGTGCGCGCCATCTCATTTACCGGCTCTTCGGCAGTCGGCAAAATCATTGGCACTACTTCAGCCAAGTCGTTCAAGCACTGCTCGCTCGAACTCGGCGGCAAAAATCCTATGATTGTGCTCGACGATGCCAACCTCGAACTGGCCGTCGAGGGCGGGCTCTGGGGCGCTTTCGGCACCACCGGCCAGCGTTGCACTGCGACGAGCCGCATCATCGTGCAGAAGGGCGTTTACCGCAAGTTCATCGATGAGTTTGTTGCCCGCGCAAAAAAGATCAAAATCGGCAACGGTCTCGATGAGACGGTCGAGATGGGTCCGGCGGTAAACGAGAACCAGCTTAATACTGACCTGAAATACATCGACATCGGTAAGGACGAAGGCGCCAAGCTGGTCACCGGTGGGAACCGGCTGGACAAAGGGGAATACCAGCACGGCTGGTTTATAGAGCCCACCGTTTTCATCGACGTCGATCCGAAGATGCGCATCGCCCAGGAAGAAATTTTTGGGCCGGTGGTTTCGATCATCGCATGCGACGACCTCGAAGACGCCATCGCGATCGCCAACGGAATCGAGTATGGTCTGTCGTCGTCTCTCTACACGAAGGACGTGAACAAAGCGTTTTCGGCGGTGCGCGATCTCGAGGCGGGAATCACCTATATCAATGCTCCGACGATTGGCGCCGAAGTTCATCTGCCGTTTGGTGGCACCAAGGCCACTGGCAATGGTCATCGCGAAGGTGGCATCGGCGCGATTGACTTCTACAGCGAGTGGAAGTCGGTGTACGTGGATTACTCCGACAAACTGCAGAAAGCGCAGATCGACCGACCGGAGTAGAAAGGCAATTCACCGCCGAGACGCGGGAGTGCGCCGAGGATTTGAAAAGGACTGTTCGCGCCGGCCTCGGCGTTCGGCGATGGCCCTTTGGACGCCATTGATTTAACCCATCCCGAAACTAAGCCTGGTGGCGGTGGTCCCTTCCATTTGTCCGGGAGATTCGTCCTGATTGATGTGTTTTCTCTGCCTCCTCGCCGCCTCTGCGTTTAGAATTCCCTCATGCCTGTCACTCAACTTCGTGGAATTGCGCCGGCCGCCCGGCTGGAAAATGTTCGTTACGCCATCCGCGATCTGGCGTGCATCGCCGACGAGGTTGCGCGGCAGGGACACAAGATTCTGCCACTCAATATCGGCGATCCGCTCAACTTTGATTTTCAGACGCCCGCGCACATGATTGAAGCCGTCTATCGCGCCATGCGCGACGGCAGGAATGGATATTCCAGTTCTTCTGGCATCCCGCCGGCTCTCGATGCGATTCGCGGAGAAGCAGTCCGGAAGGGAATCAGCAATATTCAAGATGTCTTTGTTACCTCGGGGGTTAGCGAAACTGTCGACATCTGTCTCAGCGCGCTGCTCAATCCCGGCGACAACCTGCTCACTCCCTGCCCCGACTATCCGCTCTATTCGGCGGTTCTGGCGAAACTCGAGATCGGATTGAGCACCTATTACCTCAACGAAGAAGACGGATGGCAGCCCGATCTCGATGACATCCGAAAAAAAATTACGCCACGAACGCGCGGCATTGTGTTGATCAATCCCAACAATCCCACCGGGTCAGTCTGCACTCGCAAATTGCTTGAGGAGGTCGCCGAACTCGCGCGCCGCCACAACCTGATCATTTTTGCCGATGAAATTTATGACAAGCTAATCATTGACGACGACCCGCACGTTGCCATGGCTGCGGTCGCGCCCGATGTGCCGGTCATCACTTTCGGCGGATTGTCAAAGAACTACCTTGCCCCGGGATGGCGCATCGGATGGGGCATTGCCAGCGGCGAGGCCGCCGTCATCAATCCATATCTGGAAGGCGTGAATAAGCTGTTGCGGGCTCGCCTCTGCGCCAATCACCCTGAGCAATATGCGATCAAGGCGGCGCTCGAAGGGCCGCAGGATCACCTCATCGAAGTGAAGCGCAAGCTGCGCGGCCGCCGTGACCTCACGATGAAGTGGTGTTCAGAAACTGCACGTGTGAGTTGTGTGGCGCCGCGCGGAGCGTTCTATGCCTACCCCAGCCTCGACATTCCCGAAGGCGACGACGTTTTTGTCACCGAAGTGATTCGTCAGAAGCACGTGACGCTCGTGCATGGCTCCGGCTTCGGCCAGCGTCCGGGGACGAAACATTTCCGCATCGTCTTCCTGCCCGACGAAAAGACCCTGACCGCTGCCTATGCAGCGATTGGCGATTTCATGCGCGAGCGCTACACCTAAGAATGGGTGTCCGGACTTCCTCCCCCGTCGTCCAAATGGTTGAACTTTCGTAACTCCACATCGGTGCGCTCCCTTCCTATACTTAATCCAGTGGCTGTTCGAAGGCTACCCATGCGTCAAACGACTCTGAACTCAATCTTCGTACTGTCAATCCTTGCGCTGTCGAGCACTCTGGCGTTGGGGCAGAGTTCCTCACCCGAGGCTCTTTACGACCGCGGAGTTGACGCCATTACCGGAGTTGGACCGTCCCGCAACGACACTCTCGGCGTCGACTATTTCCGACAATCCGCCGACCTGGGCTTCGGACCGGCCCAGATAGCGCTGGCGTACTATTACGAAACTGGAGCTGTCGTGGCGAGCGATCCGGCCCAGGCTATCGACCTGTATCGGAAAGCGGCGCAACAGGGCGATCCGCTGGCGGGTTGGCTTGCCGGGCGGCACTACTTCCTTGGCAACGGGGTGCCGCGCGATTTTGACGCGGCTCGAAAATGGCTCAAGATATCTGCCGATCAGAACAATGCTTACGGCGCTTACTATCTGGGCCGAGTGATGGCCGATAAGGATTTCACCAAGGCGCCGGCGCTCTATAAAATTGCCGCCGATCAAGGCTTGCCGCAAGCGCAATACTTCTACGCCAAGACGCTGAAGGACGGCCGCGGCATTACGAAGGATCCGCTCACGGCCTACATCTGGTATTCGATCGCGGCGGATGCTGGCTATGCGGCGGCGAACGCCGATCTCGGCGAACTCAACAACAACGGCTCGCTCACGGTGGAACAGATTTCGACAGCAAGAGCGAAAGCCCGCGATATGGAGCAGGTCGTGATCCGCGCCGTCACAGCCCGCGGATGTTCTGGGTGGGATGGAGAATTCGACGAGTTTCCCACGCCGCCCCCGCCGAAGCTGCAGCGCTTTTGCCATTAGCCGACCTCAGAATAGTTCGAGCGGGCGCTAAACCATCTCCGTGCCCCACAAATCGTGGAGGTGCACGATTCCCAGCAGTCGTAACTCGCCAGCGTTATCACGATTCGCCTCGCCATCCACTACAACCAGCGAAGTGATCTTCATCTCCTCCATGCGCGCCAGCGCGCTGGCTGCGAACTCCTGGGCGCGGATTGTCTTCGGATTCCGCGTCATGCAATCTCCCGCCGTGAGGTCGAGCACATCTTTGCCGCGCTGCTCGAGCAAACGGCGCAGATCGCCGTCGCTGATCACTCCGAGCAAATGATCACCCTCAACTACTGTCGTCATTCCCAGTTTCTTGCGCGACATTTCGTAAATCACATCCGGCATCTTCGTCTGCGCTGTCACCTTGGGAACCGCGTCTCCCGAGTGCATAAACGATTCGACCCGTGCCAGCCGTTTCCCCAACTTTCCGCCGGGATGGAGATTGGCAAAATCTTCCTCCTTGAATCCACGTTTTTCCGAAAGCGCGACCGCGAGCGCATCGCCGAGAGCAAGCATCGCGGTGGTGGAAGCGGTAGGAGCCAGGCCGAGCGAACAAGCCTCCTGGGAAATCGAACAGTCTAAAGCAACATCGGAGGCGGACGCGAGCGTAGACGTTCGTGTGGAGCGGGCGCCCTCGCCGGCTGTTTTTTGTGTGAATTCGTCGCAGGTCATGCTGATCAGCGGAACCTGGAGCCGCTTGATGGTTGCCAACAGCAGCAAAATTTCTTCCGTCTCGCCACTGGCCGATAGCGCCAACACGACGTCGCCGCGCACGATCATTCCGAGATCGCCATGCATCGCCTCCACCGGATGCAGGTAGAGCGCGGGCGAACCCGTTGAACTTAAGGTCGCCGCAATCTTGCGCGCGATCAGGCCGCTTTTCCCCATCCCGGTCACGATCACGCGGCCCTTGCATCGGAACATGAGCTCCACCGCCCGGTCGAAGTCGGCCGCCATCGGGCCCGCGAGCCGGTCAGCTAACGCGCGCAATGCATCGGCCTCGATGCGTACCACGTTTTCGCCCACATGTTTCATGAAGGGGAAATGGTAGCAGAGAGCAGGTGTCGGGTGATCGGGCGATCGGCTATCGGGACTTCGGACGGTTGCGGCTGGCAAACATCCTGGGACTTTGCGCTGAACCTATTTGCTATCCGGATCGCGCTGAATTAGGGCTGACTTCTTCGCGCCCAGAGAACTCTTCGCCGCGTGCACGTGGTCTTTGATGGCGAGGCGGAGATGCCGGGCGAGCGTTCTGAGTTCTGCTTCTATTTCGGGAGTGAGAGTGCCGGAACAGAGCAGACGAATCCTCGCACACAGTTCTTCAATGCGAGCATCGGTTGAGGAGGGCATATACGATTGTCGGTGTAACTGCGTCACTGTTCGATACTGGGCATACGGTAGTGCGGAAAAAGGTTGCCTCGACCGATCAACTCCTTCGCGGCGGCCTCGGCGCCGATTCGAGCGATTTCGTGAAATATTTTCGTACTGCCTTCTCCATGGTACGCCTAGAGCCAGGTACCAACTCTTTTGGCATCAGCGATTTCCTTTACTTCTTCGTCCACAGGCGGGGGTTGTGTGGTTTGGCGATAGTCTTGCCTTGTCTGATGGCATGACTACTGACGATATAGACTGGCGACAGCTTTGCGCGTTGGCAGCCGTTGAGTCCAACCCCCGCCGATTGTTGGAGATCATCGATCGACTCATCGAAGCGCTCGATCGGCGCAGGGACGAGATCCGCAAAAGTGAGCAGTGATTTGAACCCGACTCTGGTGCTGGTATTTCCGGCGAGTAGTGCGGCCTCAGGTCTTGCTTTCATTATCTCGACGATTTTCCCCGCTCATAGGGGAGTCGCCGCCGTCTAACCGTCCCGCGCGATACCTCTTGATCATTCGTTTCTCGCCTTTTGTTGCTGCACTGCCGAAGATGCCCGCCACAGTCATCGGCGGAAGATCGCTCTGGTAAACTTCTCAGTTTCCTCTAGTCGAAATGTCTAGCGAGGCAATCATGGCCATTCAATCGGTCGGCGTAATCGGGGCGGGCACCATGGGCAATGGCATCGCCCACGTATTTGCGCGCAGCGGTTTTGAAGTCGTGCTCTGCGATGTGGAGCAACGTTTTCTGGAGCGCGGCCTGCAAACGATTTCGAAAAATCTCGACCGCGACTTAGCGAAGAACAGGATCACTGAGAGCGACAAATCTCTTACGCTGGGGCGTATTACGGCCGTCTTGGACCGGACGAAGCTCGCCGATTGCCATCTGGTGATCGAGGCGGCAACCGAGAAGTTCGGCATCAAGGCAGAGATTTTTCGCGACCTCGACCGCATTATGAAGCCGGACGTGATTCTGGCGACCAACACTTCTTCGATTTCGATTACGAAAATCGCGGCGCTCACCGGGCGCGCCGACAAGGTTATCGGGATGCACTTCTTTAATCCCGTGCCGGTGATGAAGTTGGTGGAGGTGATTCGCGGGCTTGCGACCTCAGAGGCCACGTTTGAGGTGGTGCGCGACCTGGCGGTGAAGCTGGAAAAGACGCCGGTCGAGGTCAATGATGCTCCGGGATTTGTTTCAAACCGTGTGCTGATGCCGTTGCTGAACGAGGCGATGTATGCGGTGATGGAGGGCGTCGCCACTCCGCAGGCCGTGGATGAAGTATTCAAGCTGGGGATGGCTCATCCCATGGGCCCGCTGACTCTCGCGGATTTTATCGGCCTCGATGTGTGCCTGGACATCATGCGCGTGTTGCAGGATGGCTTGGGAGATCCAAAGTATCGGCCATGTCCGCTGTTGATCAAAATGGTCGACGCTGGCTGGCTAGGACGCAAAAGCGGGCGCGGCTTCTACACTTACTCATGAAACGAGAAATATGGCATCGGACCTGGACGGACTTCTCCCTAACACAAAATCTCGCGCCGACGGTTTTTATTACGTACTGGCGGTGGTGTTGGGAGTGGCCGCGGGCTGGCTCGACATCAAAGTTGGCGACTTGCTGCTGACCGCAATTGCAGTGCTCGTGGCCAACATGCTTCTCGGATTTCTGAGCCCGCGCCATCCCTGGCGTTGGGTGCTGCTGGTGGGAGTGTTTGTTCCGATTGTCGAATGGCTGGCATACTTTTTTCTTTCCGAGAAGCCCGAGCGCGCCCAGATCTACGAATCGTTTCTGGCCTTCGTCCCGGGAATTGCGGGCGCTTACGGAGCGGCGGTGGGCCGCGGGGTGGTGGACAATTTATTCGCGAAGAAGTGACTCGCAAGACGGGCTTGGTGAGGGCCGAATGTTCATAGGAGTTCCCGGTCCAGTCCCACCCAAGGTACCAGTAATTGAAAAAGTGCTGGGGTTTCCACAGCCTATGGGGGTAAGCTTACGCTTGTATGGCAGTTTCGGTGTCGGTGCTCGGGAGCGGCAGCCGTGGGAACTGCGCGCTGATCGGCACGAGCACAACTCGCATTCTCGTGGATGCTGGCCTCTCCGGTCGCGAGACTTTCAAGCGGTTGCGTGCGCTCGCCGATCGTAGTGCCGATCGCAATCATGAGCGCGCCGAAGAAATTTCTGCCATCCTGATTACGCATGAGCACTCCGACCATGTTGCCGGCTTGCAGCGGCTGGCGGCGAAGCTCAACGTGCCCGTCTTTCTGACCGCGCCAACGCATCATGCCTGGAACCGTGCAATGCGTGATGAAGAAGGTGTGATTCCGGAGCTGCCGAAATCGGAGTATTTCTGTGCTGGGCGCGGCTTTCGCGTGGGCGACATCGAGGTTATGCCTTTTACCATTCCCCACGATGCGGCTGACCCCGTTGGTTTCACCTTTCGTGCCGAAGGCGTCAAGATCGGCTTTGCCACCGACTTAGGCTACATGCCGGCCAGCGTGCGGAACCATTTGCGCGGCTGCAGCGTATTAGTCATGGAGTCGAATCATGATGTGGAGATGCTGCGCTCCGGGCCCTATCCCTGGTCGGTGAAGCAGCGCGTCATGAGCCGCGTGGGGCATCTTTCGAATGAGGCGCTCGCGGAATTCTTCTCCAACGATTATGATGGAGGGGCTGAGTACGTTGTTTTGGCGCATCTGTCTGAACAAAATAACCATCCCGAAATCGCGCGAGCTGCTGCCGAACAGGCCCTGGGTGGCCGTCCGGGGCTGTGGCATAACCGGGTGCTGCTGGCAACCCAGACTGACGTTCTCGAATCCATCCGGTTGTAAGTACTTACTCCGGTTTAGCCACTTATGAATAACTGCGTGGAACCGATTGTAGGGAAAATCCTTGCGGGATGGCGCTACGATATTTCGGGCTTGGCTCCGGAGATGCGCGGCGACTACGAGCTGCATTTCGCCGGTTGCGAGCACTGCCGCAGTCGCCAGAAGCTCAACCGTATCATCGACATCTCCCTGATCGTGCTCGCTTCGGCGTCCGCTGCTGTGTTTCTGTTGGCTTTTGCGGTGATCCGATATTTTGGGCCGCGCCATGCTTTCTGGCTCGAAGTGGGCGCGCTCGGAGGGTTCGCCCTTTCCGCGCTGATCTGGCTGATCGTGGCGGTCGCTACTCCGGCGCCCACGGTGATGGTCGATGTGGCCAAGCTTGGAGCGCGCCATGTGCATGACCGGCTGCCCGCCGAGATTCGAGAGCGTCTCCCGGAAGAAATACGGGTCAAGCTTACTGGTTCGTAACGGCGTCGGGGTTGGAAGTCGAGTGCGTCGATTGCTGGTTATTAGGTGATGAAATTCGTTTTCAAAATCCTGAGTCTGATGCTCATTCCGGCGATTTTGCTGGCGATGCCCGCGGCGGGAGCCTGGGCAAACAGCGATCATGCGTCCGCTCCCTCAACACCTCTTGGTGAGCGCATGGCGCGTTGCCATGGCCAAGCCGGCCACAGACTTCCCGATTCGTCGCCCACGAATTCCTCATCGCCTCATTCCCCGGTTAGCTATCTCTGTTGCATCACCGGCCACGTCGTGGCTGCAGTGCATGCGTTCGCTTCTTTGCAATCTCCTACGCAGTCTTTCGGAATTCCTCGGCGAGTTGAATCATTTCGGACAGAGCTGGCCTGGAATTGGCTCGAAGTTCGAACGATTGCCTTCGCAGACCCGCCCTGCCTGACGTCTCTCCGCATCTGATCAGCCTTCCTTAGCACTGCCACGATCATTCGTAACGACCATGAATGAGATTTTTTTACGCGCGATTCTCGCGTATGAGGGAGTCCGACGTGCGGGCATTTGTCTCCATTGTTTTTGTCATCACCGCTGTCCTGGTCAATCCGCGGATGATTCCGGCTGCGGCAGAGAGCAGTGTCATTGCCTCGGGAACTAACGGCCGCGATTCGCAGACGGAGCAACCAGCAAAGAACTCGGAGGGTGGGGACATGCCTGGCATGAAGATGCCGTCGGCAGCCAGGTCGCGGTCCGAGCCCGATTGGATGCCATCGCCCGAGAGTGGCTCAGGGACAGAATGGCAGCCGGCATCGACCTCGACCCCTATGTGGATGCAGTCGTTTGGCGCGTGGGGGGTGATGGCGCATGGCGTCGTCTTTGTCGATTACAACCAGCAAGGTGGACCGCGCGGCGAAGGCAAAGCTGAGTCGATGAACTGGCTGATGCTGATGGAAGAGCACAAATTAGGCTCTGGAAGTTTTCTGTTTCGCGAGATGTTTTCCGCCGAATCGCTGACCTCGCCGCATCCGGGATTTCCCGAACTGTTTCAGACGGGCGAGACTTATCATGGCCAGCCGCTGGTCGACCACCAGCATCCGCACAACGTGTTTGCCGAACTGTCTTTCGATTACACGCACCCAATCGGTGTTCTCTTCCGGGAAAAAGCTTCCTGGGAGTTTTATGGCGCTGCGGCGGGCGAGCCGGCGCTTGGACCAGTGGCTTTCATGCACCGCGCATCGGCGTCGGAACTCCCCATGGCGCCGTTATCGCATCATTTGCAGGACTCCACCCATACCAGCTTCGGCGTAATCAACACCGGGCTGATCGTTAACCGCATCAAGATTGAAGGGTCGATATTCAATGGTCGCGAGCCGGATGAGAAGCGTTATACCATCCAGTTCGCTCCGCTCGATTCCTGGTCGGCGCGTCTAAGCGTTGCGGCGTCGAAGAACTGGACGGCAGAATACAGTTATGGGCGGCTCGAGCATCCCGAAGCCTTTGAACCGGGCAGCCAGCGCCGGCAGACGGCGGCGGTCGAATATGTGAAGGCGTTTCGAAAGGGCTCATGGGCAACCTCCGCGGTTTGGGGACGCGTGCACGACGAATTTGATAATCACAATCTCAACGGTTATTTGCTGGAGACGACGGCCAACCTCAAGCTGCGCAATTACGCCTTCTCGCGCCTGGAACTTGTCGATAAGGACGAATTATTTCCGGACAACCCGGCGCTTCCGGCCTTTCGTATCGGAGCCTACACCTTCGGCGGCGCGCGCGATCTTATCCAAAGCCATCTTTGGCGATTGGCTGTGGGCGCGGATTTCACTCTTTATTCGAAGCCCTCGGTCTTGGATTCTGCGTACGGTAAGGATCCAGTGTCGTTCCAGATCTTTCTGAGAGTTCGCCCGGCCTTCAGCCATGGCGGTCATTAGGTTCAAGCATCGCGATGCCGCGCACTCTGCGGTCAGATCGTCCCATCTAACAGTAACCGTCTGGCCGAACGCAATTTTCGCTCACGTCACTCTTAATTCTTATAGCGTTCGACATCGAACATACCAACGATGATGGAGACTGGAATACTTCCGCTGATCATGGATAAAGCTCTGAGCACACGGATTCGCGAACTCTGTTCGCGCATCGAGGCAGAACACGACCCGCACAAGTTTCTTCTCCTGGTCGAGGAACTGAACAACCTGTTAAGCGCGAAAGACTTTCCGCCGAAGAAAGACGTTTCGCTGCCTGAGCAGGAAGACGATACTTAGTTCCAGCCGGGCTCCGCTTGAAGACTACATAGATTCGCCGTTTGTTCTCCCTTGCCGTCTTTCCGAATATCCGTAAAAAATGTAAGCGTCACTACAGGTTCTGTGAACTTGATGGACGCGCGCCGTTGCATCGAATCTTGCATGAATACATTGGACTTAAAGGGAACCCCAGGTGGCAAGCGCGCCCCCAGGCCGATCGAGCCCGCCCGGCTTCATCGCGGCGCCCGTTCTGACGTGGCGGGCAAAGCCGTAAGCAATCTCATTCTGCTGTCGCTCCCAGATGAGGAGTACAGCCAACTGCGGCCTTTTCTGGAGCCGGTCGAGCTGCCGCAATACGACATCCTGCATGCACCCGGCGAGAAGATCAACTTCGCCTATTTTCTAAACGAGGGCATGGCCTCGCTGGTGGCCCTGAGCCCCGATGGCAGAAGTGTTGAAGTCGGCATCGTGGGTAAGGAAGGGATGATAGGTATGTCGCTCACGATGGGCCTCCGCCGAGTAGTTTTCCGCGCCATCATTCAAATGGCGGGCAGCGGATTACGCATACGGGCGGAGATCTTTCAGGACATACTGCAGCGTATGCCCACCCTTCGCTTGCAACTCAGCCGCTTCGCCCTGCTTCATGGCATGCAGGTCGCCCAGCTCGCCGCTTGCAACCGTCTGCATGAGGTTGATCAGCGCCTGGCTCGCTGGCTCCTTATGTGCCAGGATCGCGCCGATTCCCAGTTGCTCCCGCTGACTCACGAGTTTCTCGCCCAGATGCTCGGCACGGGCCGCCCGAGCGTGAGTTTGGCCACCGCCGTCCTTGAGAACGCCGGACTGATTGAAAACCTGCGCGGCACCGTAAAAGTATTGAACCGCAAGGTCCTCGAAGAGGCTGCTTGCGAGTGCTATGGAGTGATCCAGCACTTTAACGGCGGGCTGGGCTTGAAATAACCAGCGTCAATTCCGCGCCAGGCATGAGGATCCTGAGAAGGCTCAAATAACAAGTCCTATGCCAAATGCCCGCTCATGCGATAGCTTCTACTCATGATCCCTGATGAAGGAAGCCGGCATGAGCATTCAGGATGAGCAGGAACTTTCGTCCCTAAGAGCTGTCGGCCGCGTGGTTCGTTTGGTGCTCGATGCGATGAAGGCTGAGGTGCGGCCCGGCGTCACCACACAATATCTGGATGATATCGGCGCGCGCGTCATGCAACAGAACGGTTCCCGCTCCGCTCCATCGATGGTCTACCAGTTTCCCGGCGCCAGTTGCATCAGCCTCAACGATGAGGCGGTGCACGGAATTCCGAGCGAGCGCGAACTGCAGGAAGGCGACCTGCTGAAGCTCGATGTGACAGTAGAAAAGGACGGCTTCATGGCCGACGCCGCTATTACCGTGCCGGTTGGCCAAGTGAGTCCGCAGGCCGAAAGATTGATGGCCTGTGCGGAGCGCGCTTTTCACAAAGCTATGCTGGTAGCGAGAGCCGGTTTCCGCGTGTTTGAGATTGGGAAGGTGGTGGAGCGCGAGGTGCGCAAGTCGGGCTTCGCGGTGGTCCGCGAGTTAGGTGGGCACGGCATCGGCCGCACCATTCATGAGGCACCGCACGTGCCCAACTACCCCGACCCAACCGCCCGCCAGGTCATGAGCGATGGCCTCGTCATCACTGTCGAGCCGATCATCTCCGCTGGTTCCGGGCGCGTGTTTACCGACAAAGATGGGTGGACGGTGCGCACGGGCGATCGCGCGCTTTCGGCGCACTTTGAGCACACCTTGGTGGTAACCAGCGGCGCGCCCATCTTGCTAACCGCAGTCTAGACCCAATCGCTTCCGAGACCGGAGTGTCCGCGCCACACGATCAGACTTTGACCGCATCCTTGCGCTCGGCCGGCACATATTTCACCGCGGCCGTGCGATCGAGTTTGTCCCAGGCGAAGGGGCGGCCTTGGATGGCGCGTTTCAAGGTGCGAAACAGCACCAGAGAAAATACCTGGCGGTAGGCGAAGCGCTGCAGCCACACCTGGCTGAGCAGCCAGGCGTCTTCGCGGGCTTCGGGTTGACGACGCTCCAGCGCGAAGGCGAGCGATGAGGCAAGAAAATCGATTACGAGAAATGCGCCGAAGAAAATCAGCAGCCGCTGGAAACTGGCGGGATCGTTCGACTCCGGGTGAAAATATTTCTGGATGAAATACCACGCCACGCCCACGACAAACATCACGTCAATGAAGGGCGAAACCAGTGGCAGCAGAATCTGGAAGATCAGGATGTTGGGAAGGGCGACGAATCCCAACGCGCCTTTGCGCGCGAACACACCTTTATGTTTGAAAACGGCTTGCAGGATTCCGAACGACCAACGAAAACGTTGGCGCATAAGCGCGTTGGCACTCGTCGGAGCTTCGGTAAAGGCAAGCGCCTGATCTTCGTACTCCACGCGATAGCCGTTGCGCAGGAGCGCCATGGTTAAATCGGCGTCTTCCGCGACCGTATCAACGTGGTAGCATCCTGCTTCGCGAACCGCGGTGGTGCGCCACGCCCCGATGGCGCCAGGCACCACGCTCACCGCGCCCATGGTGTTGAGCGCGCGGCGCTCGAAATTCTGGCTGGTGATGTATTCGAGCGCCTGCCAGCGGGTCCACAAATTCACCCGGTTCCCAACCTTAGCGTTGCCGGCCACCGCGGCAACCTTCGGGTCGAGGAAGTGCGGCACCATCCTCACAATCGCATCGGGAGCAATAATTGTGTCGGCGTCGATGCCAACAAAAATCTTCGCATCGCCGATGTGCTCCAGACCGAAGTTCAGCGCCTCGGCCTTACCGCCGTTGGGCTTGGTAAGAATCACAACCTGCCCCGCTGCTTCTTCGGCGGCAAAGGTGCGGCGCACGATCTCGAGAGTCCGATCTTTCGACCCGTCATCGATGACGATCACGCGCAAATTGGGATAGTCGGAATCGAGCGCGCCTTGAACGGTGCGTTCGATAACTTTCTCCTCGTTGTATGCGGGGATCAAAACCGCGACCTGCGGCCGGTAAGCGGCAATCTGCCCGGGCGTTCCGTGCACCGGCGAGCGGAGCCGGTCATAGATGGCGAGAACTCCGACGAAAATCAGGCGGCCGGTCATCAGGATGTCGCCCAGAAAGAAAATGATCGTGATGCCCATGATGGTCGCACTGAAAAGCCAAAAGCCGATCCAGTTCAAGCGAGCCGACCAGAACTCATTTGCGGGCAGCGGCGGCATGACATCGGCTTTGGTTTTGCCCATCAACTTATAAACCGGGACGAACTCAAATCCGCGCGCCCGCGCTCCGTCGATAATCAGCGGGAGTGCCTGCACGGTTCTTTCGCGGTTGCCGCCGCCGTCGTGCATAAGAATGATGTTGCCGCACTGCTGATCGTTGGGCTGGCAGGGAGGCAGATGATCGAGCACCCGCGCGGCAATTTGCTGCGGCGTGAGTGGAGGATCATCGAACCAGTCCCTGGTGTCGATCTTGTTGCCGATGGTGATATAGCCGAGAGTTTGCGTGACTTCGAGGGGCTTCACTTCGTCTTCCGTGTCGGGCTCGGCGTCGACCGAATAGGGCGGACGAAACAGCGTGCTGCGAATACCGAGTTGGCTGGCGAACAATTCTTCGGTGAGGTTTAGCTCGACCCTCATGTAGCTGGACCCGATCGAGCTGATATCGGGATGCGTAAAGGTGTGGTTGCCGATTTCATGGCCTTCGCGGAAAATCCGCTTGGTCAAGCCGCCGAACTTCTCCGCCTGAATTCCGATAAGAAAAAACGTTCCCGGCACTTGCTTGTTTTTGAGGACGTCGAGAATTTTCGGCGTCCATTCGGGATCCGGACCGTCGTCAAATGTCAGCGAGAGTTGGTTCTTGCTGGCTCCGTAGCGGGCCACGCGATAGGGCTCAGGCAGGCTCTTGAATTCTTCGCCATCAATCAGGCCGGTTTGCTTGTCGATGGTCAGGGTGCGCTCGCCGTCGGCCGGCCGCGCCTCGATGTGCAAGATTTCGCCATCGCCTTCCATGTCGACGTCCTGCCCGGGCGGCACATCTTTCAATCGGTCGGAGGCATTCGCTTCCCCGGGCATATCCCAGACACGCCATAGCGATCGGTCTTCAGCGCCCAGCCTCCACAAGGCGAAGGTCTGGATGCCTAGCGTTTGCGCGGCGCGCATTTCGTTGAGGGCAGTGACGGCATCGAGGAACCAGACATCGTGGCGGAAATTATCGTCGTCACGATAACTGAAATGCGGGTTGAGCGCGTCGCCGTCGTAATCCACGTCCTCTTCGGCATCGCGCGATCCGATCCACGCCTCCTGCACAGAGACGCTCTTATCGGCTTCCCCCGGCGGTAGTTTGCCTTTCTTTGGTTTTTCGACCCAGTCGTAGCCGTAATTGCCAATCGCGCAGATCAGCTTTTCTTTCGGTATCTCCTTGACGGCTGACTCAAGGTTGTCGAGGAACCAATCCTGCGAAGCGACGGGGCCGGGAGTTCCGCCGGGAAAGTGCTCGTCATAATTCATGATGACGACGCCATCTACAGGCGACGAAATGGCGGCGTAATCAAAATCTTCGTTGCGCACCTGCACGCTGACGTATAGCTTCATGCCCTTGGCGTGCAGGTCTAATGCGAGCTCGTTGAGCAGCGCCACGTAACCGGGCTGACCTTCCTTCGGGAACGACTCGAAGTCGATCATCAGGCCGTGATAGTGGTCGGTGGCCAGGAAAAGTGCGACCTCACGCCGAAACCTGGCGCGCGCCTCAGGATTGTTCAGAAAATCGCTGATGCCGGGAACGAAGTCGGTGCCGTCAAAGTTCTGCACCACGGGAAACACGTCTATGTCGAGTGCTTCGTTTTTTAGAAACGGCATGACTTTGTCGTCTACGTGATGCGCGGACTGGCCATGAACCACGTCGTACATTGCGTTCGTCTCTGGATCGACCGCCTGCAAATGGCCGTCCGGAGTAAGAACCTGAAGCCATGTGGGAAAGAGCAAATCGATCTGGCGCGCATATTCGCGCAAGGAAGAGAAGCTGGCCGAATCCCACGAAACATAGAATGCGGCGCGAACACCCTGCTCGGAATTGAGCGTCAGTTGCGACGGAGCTTTGTGGGCTTGATGGCGGTGGCCGGCGCGCGCCACGGTCGCCAGGCGACGCTTTTCACGGGCCTTCGCCTTTTCATCTTCTTTTAGAGCGTGGTAAGGCTTCTTTTCCGACAACCAGGAAAGGTCGGGAAGAGGTTCGCTGCGTAGCGCGCTGTAAATGAAAAAGATCACCAACAGAGAAAAAGCCAAGGCAGCCGCGTCGAAAATGCGGCGGATCCGCCTCCACCGGGCCTGCATGGGATCGTAGAAAACCTGTTTCGCCATCGTCTGTAGTGTACTCATCCTAAGGTCAGCGGCGCGGGGGGTCAAACGGAGGCTGCGTCGCTCGCTATTCGTCGTTCGCTATAGCCAGTTCACGGCCGTGCTGGTCTCAGCGAAAGCGAATCGCGAACGACGCTTCGCTTGCAATCCAGTCGGAAAATCCCGCAGTCGCGATATATTCCCAATGTGCTAAGTCTGATCCGCGAACACGGCAGATTCTTTCTGGCAGTCATCCTGGCCGGACTGGTATTGCGACTCTTCTTTTTCGGCTATTTCCCGCAGATCACCGACGATTCGCGTATCTACGTCAACCTCGCTACCACCTGGCTGCAGCACGGCATTTACGGTCAGACGCCGGGCGGGCTACCCGGGCAACCGATCATGCCAACGGATGCGCGCCTTCCGGGATATCCCGCGTTTCTCGTGGCGATCTTCTGGCTATTCGGCGCGGGCAACTATAAAGCAGTTTTGCTGGCGCAGATTGTATTCGACCTGGCTACGTGTTTCTTCGTTGCTGATCTTGCCCGCCGCATGATTTCCGATGGCGCGGCGCAGATCGCTTTTCTGCTCGCTGCGCTGTGTCCATTTCTGGCAAATTATGCAGCGGCTGAGCTGACCGAAACTTTGGAAATCTTTTTTACCGCGCTCGCGCTCGACGGCGCAGTAGCCGCTCTGAAACGGATGAATGCGGGGAAGAGCGCCCGCACTCTCTCGGCCGCGACCGGCGCGGCGATTGCCGCGTGCATTCTGCTGCGTCCCGATGGCGGCATTCTGTTGGCGGCGATTCTACTTTATTTGGCGTTCTATGCCTTCGTGCGCCGTCACGACCATGCGGGACTCGCACGAATCTCGCTCATTGCCGTTGCACTGTTCGCATTGTCCCCGCTCGTCCCCTGGACGATTCGTAACTTTCGTACGCTCCATCGTTTTCAACCGTTGGCGCCGCGCTACGCGAGCGACGCAAATGAGCTTGTGGCCCGGGGCTTTAACCGCTGGGTCAAAACCTGGATCGTCGATTATGTTTCGGTGGAAGAAATTTATTGGAGTGTTTCCGGCGACCCGATTGATTCGAGCAAGCTGCCATCGCGGGCTTTTGACAGTCCGGCGCAACGGGACGCAACGCTCTCGGCGATCGCTGCCTATAACGAGTCCAACGACATGACACCGGAGGTAGATGCGCGCTTCGCTAACCTCGCCGCGGAGCGCATCCGCGCCCATCCCTTGCGTGATTACCTGGTGCTGCCATGGTTGCGGATTGCGGATATGTGGCTGCGGCCGCGAACCGAAATCCTGCCTCCAGATCCGCGCTGGTGGGAATTCAACGACGATCGGAAACATTCGGCGGTGGCGGTTGGATTCGGCTTGCTGAACCTGGCTTATGTGGTCGCGGCGGGCCTGGCGCTTATTCGCAAACGTTCACGAATTCACTATGTGGGCTTGCTGGTTGGCTTTGTTCTGCTGCGCTCAGCGTTCCTTGGAACTTTGGAGAATCCAGAACCGCGCTATACCTTGGAGTGCTATCCCGCGATCGTCGTGCTGGCGAGTTCGACGCTGGCGGGGGGACGTCCTTTCAGAACGAAACAACCATAGAAAAACAGGCCGAGAATGACAGCGGCCAACGCGTTAACTGAGTGGCGAATCGGTCATGCGGAAGCGCGTGCGGACGTGTTCGGACAATAACTGAATGGCTGCGCGATTGGCCACCGGATCGGCCTTTGCCAGATAATTCATCGCCTTTACCAGCGTCTTCTGACCATCAACGTAGCGCGGGTCAGTTGTGCGTTCCCTCTTCTTGCGGGATAGATCGGGAGGGACGGTAATGGTAAACATTTTCGCCATGCGCACTCAACTTTCGGCTTCCTTCGAAGTATATAACCGCCGACCACCTTTTTCAGCTTGTTTCTATTGGTTCCGATCTCGCGGAAGCGACGGCCTATTGTTACGTCCCACACGCGTGGTCGATCATCCCTGGGGCGAGATAACGCGCGTTTTCTTGGTCGTTTTCAGCTTAAAGGCATTATCCGGTAGACCTTGATTGATTTTTATGTCGGAATACTTCGCCAATTTATGGTTGCCGCCTGGCTCGAAAAACTCCTGTTGCACCGAGATCCCGCGGGCTGGGTCGATCCACAACAGGATGCGCGCAATATTGTTCCGTAAGCTCACGGATTTGGGGATTAGTTCCAGTTGCTCGGCCGCGACGCCATCTACGTTCTCGGTTCCCAGGAATTTCAGGTCGTAAGACTTCGGCAGGTCGTGACCGGCGCCGCCGAAGCCAAGCACCAGAAAACTCTCGACATCTCCGCGATTCTTGCCTGGATCGTACAGATTGAGCTGATCGATCTTGGGCTGGTACACCTGCACCTTGCCGCCGCTGTAGATGACATACATCAAATCTGGCTGGTCGAATTCGACGGACATCTGTATTTCGCCGCCTTCGCGCCGGAAATAAATCTTGCCTGTTTGAGTCTCGGTCTCGCGGATAACCGAATCGTATCGGTCCCACACCACACTGGCTTGGGTGCTGCGAAAGGTACGCGCCGCGTCATCCATCTGTTTGAGAACACGATCAAGGCTGGTAACGGGCGGCAAAGGCGCCTGGAGTGCCCAAAAAAGGCCGGGCGATCTCCGGGTGGTGAAGGGCAGCCTGGAGATGGAATCACTGAGTGGCAGAAAAAAGCCAAGCGCTCTCCGGGTGGTGAAGGGCAACGAGGGAATGGAATCACTCTGAGGCCACGCAGTAGCTGCCAACAGCCCACCGCTCGCCACGAGGCCGAGAACCATCGTTTTGAACTCAACTCTCATTCGAAAAACCCTAGAACCTTGAAACTCTGAAACCTGCTCCACTACTCTTTCTGCACCGAGACCTTGTAGCTTAAGGCATGTCCCTTGGCATCTTTGATCGTCTCAACATTCGTGATGCTAACCGCCCCCGAGATCGGTTCGATGATCTGCTCGAGCTGCCGCCGGATATCTTCGCCGGTAGATGGGTTCACCGCCGAAGCCTGAATCTGATAAATGAATCCACCTTTGTCGCCGGGAATCACAACCACGCCGGTGAGATGCGGATTGCGTTCCACCGGTTTGTCTTTGAAATTGATGAAGTGCGGCGAAACAAAAATGAACAGAAGAATCAGCGTGACCATAATGTCGTAGTGCAGGCTGCCCCGCTCATACGACCAAAGAATGTATCCACGGATTGTGCGCCAGGTCGCGCCCATGGGGGAGACGGCGTTTTCAAGCGCCATCGAGGCATCAGATTGCTGCAAGTGTATTTCGGAATTCATATGATGGCAAATCTCCAATCAGCGCGACGCACGGACACCTGCGGGAATGCAATCCGTCCCCATATGACGCTGCAAGGCCTCCGGAATGCGCACGCTGCCATCGGCTTGCTGATAATTCTCGACAATCGCAACCCAGGTGCGGCCGACCGCGAGCGCACTGCCGTTCAGCGTGTGCACGAATTCTGTCTTGCTCTTGCCTTCTGGACGATAGCGGATATTTGCCCGCCGCGCCTGGAAACTTTCAAAATTGGAACACGAAGAAATCTCACGGAACAGTTGTTGCCCCGGCAGCCAGACTTCGATGTCATATGTCTTAGCCGCAGAGAATCCGATGTCCGCGGTGCAGAGTGTGACCACGCGATAGTGCAGGCCGAGTTTCTGCAGGACGGTTTCGGCGTTGTGAGTAAGCTTCTCCAGTTCATCATACGAAGTTTCCGGTCGCGCGAACTTTACGAGTTCGACTTTCTGAAACTGATGCTGGCGGATAATTCCGCGCACATCTTTTCCGTACGATCCGGCCTCGCTGCGAAAACAGGGGGTGTATGCGGTCAGCGAAATAGGCAAGCGCGCGCCGTCTAACACTTCGTCGCGATAGAGGTTCGTCACTGGAACTTCAGCGGTCGGAATCAGCCAGAGGTCTTTCTCGCCGTGTGGCACGCGAAAAAGATCGGCCGCGAATTTCGGCAATTGTCCCGTGCCATACATCGATTCTGAATTCACGAGATATGGCGGAAGCACCTCGGTGTATCCATGCTCGCCGGTGTGCAGATCAAGCATGAAATTGGCGAGCGCCCGCTCTAAACGCGCGCCGAGCGCCCAATACACGGCGAATCTCGCACCGGAGAGTTTCGCGGCACGCTCGAGGTCGAGCACTCCCAGTTGCTCGCCGAGTTCCCAGTGCGGCTTGGGTTTAAAATCGAGTTGCGGCGGCGTGCCCCAACGCCGCGCCTCGACGTTATCTTCTGCGCTCTTTCCCACGGGCACACTAGCCTGCGGAAGATTGGGAAGGGCGGTAAGAATTTCGCGCAGTCGCGATTCCTGTTCTGCCGCTTTTTTCTCGGACTCGGCAATTTGTTCGCGCAGTTCCTTGGTCTCTTGTATTTGCGCCGACGCGTCCTGTCCGCTTTTCTTGAGTTTCGCGATTTCCTCCGAAGCGCGATTGCGGCGCGCCAGCAGAGTCTCGGCAACGGTAATGGCCTGCCGGCGCTCGCCATCGATGGCCACGAAATCTTTCAATACATCCGTCGGGTTCATTCCGCGCTGGCGCAGTTTTTCTTCCACCAGAGCGAGGTTGTCACGAACAAAATTCAGATCGAGCATCGTGCATTAACTTTAGCTGAAAAGCGCAGTTCCGTGCACGATGAGGATCAAAGGCTCAACCGCAGACGGCGCGAAGAGCGCAGAGGTTCTGTCACTCATTTTTTTCCGCGCTCTCTGCGTTCTCTGCGGCTACCTATCTTTTCTGCTGTAAACTAAATCGCGATGAGACTCCCCTGCAGGCTGCGCGTGGCGTTGCTCTTGCTCGGCTGGCTACTTTGGTCGATGTCGACCGCGTTCGCGTCCGCCTACAACGCGCGGCCCAAGCTGATTGTCGTCATCGTTATTGATCAGTTTCGCGGCGATTACCTGGAACGCTATCGCGACCGGTTTGGCGAAGGAGGCTTCCGCCTTTTTCTCGATCACGGAGCTTATTTCACCGACTGCAATTACGATTACGCCAATACCCGCACCGCCCCTGGTCACGCCACCCTTTTCACTGGAACCTACACGAGCGGACACGGCATCATCGCGAACGAATGGTGGGATCCGCAGAAAAAGAAGCGCGTGACGTCGGTCGAGGACGACACCGTGAAAATTGTCGGCCTGAACGCTGACCACCCAGGGCCGGGAGCGTCGCCGCATAATCTCATGAGCGACACACTCGGCGATGAGTTGAAACTGGCTACTGGCGGACAGTCTCGCGGGTTTGCGATTTCGCTGAAAGATCGCGCCGCGGTGCTTCCCGCCGGCTTTTCCGGAGACGGTGCTTATTGGATCGATCCGAAATCCGGCAATTGGATTACTTCAACCTATTACCGTCCCGATCTTCCGGAGTGGGTGCGAAATTTCAACGGCAGCACTCCTTCGGCCGGGCGCGCCGCAAGATACTGGAACCGCGAATGGAAAGATCGCGACGGAAACGTTCTCGGATCGACCGCGCCCCGCGATGCTAAAGACGGCTCTCCGGCCGGCTTCTACGAGGTTGTTGGTTCGACTCCTTTTGCCAACGAATATCAGTTGGAGTTTGCCAAGCAGCTCGTCGTTTACGAAAAGCTGGGCGCGAACTCGGCGACCGATCTGCTCGTCATCAGCCTCTCGGCCAACGATATTCTCGGACATCAGGTTGGCCCCGACTCGCCACAAATGCGCAGCATGGCGCTCGAACTCGACCGCCAGTTGGGCGACTTCTTCACCTTTCTCGGTCACCAGATCGGCATGGCCAATGTCTGGATGGCGCTTTCGGCCGATCACGGAGTCGCTCCGCTGCCGGAGTTTGCGAAAACTCTTCGCCTGCCCGCCGCCAATCTCGACGCCAGGGCGCTGCGCGAACAGATCAATTCCCAGCTCTCCAAAAAATATGCAAAGAAAGCTGATTACGTGCTCGATTTCGATTACCCGCTGGCGTGGCTGAACGCTGAAGCTTTCGCCGGAACCGTCGGCGGGAAAGACGAGTCCGTCGCGGAAGGCGATGTGGGCGAGGCGATGAAGCGAGCGGGGCTGGCCGGATACTTCACCAAGTCGCAGCTAGCGCGCGGGGACATTCCGCCCACTGAAATCGGCCGCCGTTACGCTCACAGCTACTCGCCAGAGAGTGGATGGTACGTGATCGGAATCCCCGCTCCCTTTCACGTCGGAATCACCAAGGGTACCGATCACGCGACGCCTTTCTCGTACGATACTCATGTGCCGCTAGCTTTCTATGGCCTCGCCTTTCAACCGGGAATCTACCGCACTCATGCGGAGCCGGTCGATCTCGCGGTGACGCTGGCTTCTCTCCTGGGGATCAACGCGCCCGCGCTCGCTACGGGAAGAGTGCTGACCGAGGCTCTGCCGACGGCGCATCATGGTGGCGCGCCGGACGCGCCGCCTCTATCCGTGCCCGCGCCGAAGTCGATGCAACCGCTTACCCCGCCAGGTGAGGAAATCCAATGACGCCAATCGGAAATCCGGATTTGAGCGTCACAGTCGCCGGCATCGAACTGAAGAACCCGATCATCGCCGCTTCCGGCACCTTCGGCTATGGCATCGAGTTCGAAGACATCGTGCATCTCGACCGGCTGGGCGGATTGGTGGTCAAGGGTCTTTCGAAGGAACCGATGACAGGGAATCCGCCGCCGCGCCTTTATGAGACTGCGGCGGGAATGCTGAACGCGATTGGGCTACAGAACATCGGGGCCTCGGCCTTCATCACGGATAAGCTGCCCGCACTACGCGAGAAGAAAAATGTCGTCGTGTTCGCCAACGTGTTCGGCTACACCCGCGCGGATTACGAGCAGACGATTGAGATTCTCAATCAGGGCGAGGGGATCGCCGCGTACGAAATCAACGTATCGTGCCCGAACACCGCGCACGGCGGCATTCAGTTTGGCAGCGATCCGATGTTGCTGGACGAGGTAGTGCGAACGGTAAAGCGCGTTGCGGCGCGCCCGATCATCGTTAAACTCTCGCCCAATGTCACCTCGATCGCGCAGATGGCTTATGTGGCGCAGGAAGCGGGCGCCGACGCCATCTGCCTAGTGAATACCTTTCTGGCTATGGCGATTGATGCGGAGACGCGCCGCCCGAGAATTGCCAATGTCACCGCAGGTCTATCCGGGCCGGCCATCAAGCCGATTGCTTTGCGCATGGTCTACGACGCGGCTCATGCGGTGAAAATTCCGGTGATCGGCATGGGCGGAATCACTACGCCGGTCGATGTGGTGGAATTTATGCTGGCGGGAGCAAGCGCCGTCGAAATCGGAACCGCCAGTTTCTTCGATCCCGTGGCAACGGAAAAGTTGGTGGAGGAATTGTTGGAGTACTGTCGTGACCACCGGATCGAGCGGCTCAGCGACCTCACGGGCGGATTGCTGACCGACTGATAAGGCAATCCTCCGGTGCGGGCGTGGTTCAGTTGTTCGTTCGCGGGGCCTGCGTTCTGCCGAACAGTTTGGTGAGAACCGCGATGCCTGCCAGCAGGCAAAAGGGAGCTGTGATCAGTCCGGGGAAATACCGGCCTTGGCTCGCACTCAGAAGCAAATGGCCAACGCCGTTACCTACTCCTCCGATCAGCGCGAGGAAAATAACCACTAGATAAGTTAGCGATGACCCTCGATAAACGCCTAGCGCCGCCAGCACGAAAACGACAAGCCACGCCATATTAAGCGCGACAAAATGTGCGTCACTCCACTCATATCCCATCATCAACTTCGGGAATTGGCGCTGGAAGCCAGTCAAATATTCTTCGGTGAAGTGCACGCACTGCACGACTACAGCGAGAAGATAAAGAGGTAGAACTGCAGCGGGATCCTTCTTCCAGCGAGCTCCGATCCAGAACAGATAAGAGATAACGACGCCCACGCTTAGGAAGACGACGGCGCTGCCCATCCAGTACGATTGCGCCGTCACCGCAGCAAGAACGAAAACGGCGGCAATGATGCGACGCCGCAATGTCAACGTGGTCCGCCTGCCCGGCCTGGCCGACACGCCGATACGATCTTTACCAAGCTTCTATCGCCCGCTGGCCTGCCAGATGGATCCGGGCGACTGATAATTCATGCCTTCGCCCCACACGATATGGGTATCGCCATGATTGTCGATGGCCATGCCGAAGTAGTCGCCGAAGGGAAAACGGAAACCTTCCTTGCGGATATAGCGATAGCCCGGCACGTAGCCCGAGAGTTTGATCTCTTCTCCCCAGGTCGCGCCGCCGTTGCTCGAACTGCGGTAGTACGTGTTCCAATGCGGCGTGGTGCGCGAAGAGTTGCGCGCATCCATCCATGCGATGCGGACGTCGCCGCCGTTTCCGGCCACGATCGCCGGGAAAGCATGCTCCGCGCTTGGAGCGGCCGCGGAAACGCTCGCCCGCGGTAACCAGTTTTCACCGGCATTCGTCGAAGACGAAAAATAAATTCGCTGCGGCCCGAACGCCGTGCTGCCCGCGCTCCACAATGCGTAGAGGGTTCCATCGGCGTCCGTCGTTAATGCGACCTGCGCGCCCAAGAATCCCTCGCCACAGTCCTCTTCCTTGCAAGCGGGAGCCGCGGCTGAAACATCGAGCAGGTTTGCGCTCCAGGTTTTCCCCGCATCCCCCGACTTCGCCACATACAGATTTACCGTGCCGCGCGCGCCCCCTGCCTTGGAGTAGGAAGCCCACGCCAGATAAGCGTTGCCCGCGGGATCAACCGTCGCGGCGCCCAACAACGACCAACCCGGACGGCTCTCCGCATTGGCGCGCGTCGGCGTAAAACTGCGCCCTCCATCCTGCGAGGCGGCAACCCACACCTCTTCTTCATGATTGAAAGCCACGTAAACATTTTGGCCGCGCACAGCCAAAGCGGGCTTATCGAGCTCAACCTCGCCGCGGACCGCGATCGTAAAAGACCACGTTGTGCCTGAGTCCACCGACTTGGCAAGCATCACCACCCGTTTATTATTTTGGAGCCAAGCCGTGTAGACCGTGTGGCGATCGCCGGGATCGACGGCAATCTGCGCGTCGAATTGGCCCGAACCCGATTCCAGCATCACGTGCGGAGCCTGCCAGGTCTTGCCGCTGTCGGCGCTTGCCACCAGCAACATGGTAGGCACACTGCAATCCTTGCAGTCGGCGATCTTTCCATAGTGCGGATAAAGAATGTAGATCCGGCCCGAACCGTCCGCGGCAGTGGCCGGTTCCCACTGGTCGCCACCGTTGAGGCCGACGCGCTGCTGCGGGGAAAATTGTGGCGCTGCCGCCCAAGCCGCGCTGGCCAGCACCAGCAGCAAGGCCAGAAGCTTCCAAGGCACAAGCTTCAAGACGGCGAATTGGAATGAAGCGGCGCGCATGCAAACCATCGAAGGTAAAAACGGGCGGGGAAACTGAACCCTGACCTTGAACTTTATCCCGAAGCGAGTCGCTGGGTCAACATTCCCGCGGTTATCACTATTCCATAGTCACCGGCGGGCAACCCTCCTGCGGGTCGCTCCTGTCGCTCCTTGATGATGCATATCAAGCTGGGTGCGGCGAAGCATACCCGGCGGGCGATTTTGCTTGCGCGGATTCAGTCCGCAGCGACCGTCGCGCCTTGGGGTGTAAAATTAGAAGTCGCGAACATCCGCGCCGATTTTCCGTCTTCGAAAGGATTCTCCGATGGCTACCATGGAAGCCCCGCCTCGCCTGCAACTGCGCCTGCATCCAGGCCCATTCAAGAACGAGCCGTTTGTCGATTTCGCTAAGGAAGAGAACGTGCGCAAGATGCGTTCCGCCATCGAGAAAGTGCGTGGGCTGCTGGGACGCGAGTATGACCTGATCATCGGCGGCAAGCGCCTGAAGACCTCCGACAAGATTCGGTCGATAAACCCGGCCAAGCCTTCGGAGGTGGTGGGCGTTCACCAGAAGGCGGGCAAGGATCAGGTTGAGCCGGCAGTGCAGGCTGCCTGCAAGGCTTTTGGTCATTGGAGCCACACTTCGGTCGAAGAGCGCGCGTCGCTCCTCTTTCACGTCGCCGATGTGATGCGAGAGCGCAAGCTGGAATACATGGCTTGGCTGGTGTTCGAAGTTTCGAAGAACTGGGCCGAGGCCGATGCCGATATCTCGGAGACCATCGATTTCTGCGAATTCTATGCGCGCGAGGCGTTGCGCTTCGCGAAGGCCGAGCCGCCGGTGCAACTGCCGGGAGAGCGCGACACGCTTACTTACATTCCGCTGGGCGTCGGTGCCGTGATTCCGCCGTGGAACTTCGCCTGCGCGATCATGGCCGGCATGACGGTTGCTTCGATTGTCAGCGGCAATACGGTCGTCCTCAAGCCGTCGAGCGATTCGCCGACGATTGCCGCGAAGTTTGTGGAATTACTGGAAGAGTGCGGCATGCCCGAGGGAGTGGTGAACTTTTGCCCGGGCGGCGGCACGACTTTTGGCGATGCGCTGGTCGCGCATGCAAAGGTTCGTTACATCGCGTTCACCGGCTCGCGCGAAGTGGGATTGCACATCAATCAGACGGCCGCGAAGCAGCAGCCAGGTCAACTGTGGATCAAGCGCACGGTGCTTGAAATGGGCGGAAAGGACGCGATCATTGTGGATGCCGACGCCGATATCGACGCGGCGGTCGAGGGTGTGGCGGCGTCGGCTTTCGGCTTCCAGGGCCAGAAGTGCTCGGCCTGCTCGCGCGCTATTGTCGACGATCGCATCTACGATAAATTTCTCGAAATGCTGACGGCGCGCGTCGAGCGTCTGACCATCGGCGATCCTACGCTGAATCCGAATATGGCTGCCGTCATCAACGAAGGGTCGATGAACGACATTCTGCGCTACATCGAGATTGGCAAGAAAGATGGACGCCTGATCACTGGCGGTGCGCGCGACACGAACGCCGGCGAAGGGTATTTTATTAAGCCGACGATCATTGCCGACATCCCTCCAAAATCGACGCTCGAGCAGGAAGAAATTTTTGGCCCGGTGCTGGTGGTTATTAAGTCGCGTAACTTCGACCACGCGCTCGAAATCGCCAACGATACCGAGTTTGGATTGACCGGCGCGGTTTATTCCGGTTCACGCGAGAAGCTCGATCGCGCGGTTCGCGAGTTCCACGTGGGCAATCTTTACCTCAACCGCAAATGCACCGGGGCGATGGTCGGCGCGCATCCTTTTGGTGGCTTTAACATGTCCGGGACAGATTCGAAGTCGGGCGGCCCCGATTATCTCTATCTATTCACGCAGGCGAAAAGCGTAGGGGAAAAAATCGGATAGAGCCTAAAGAGACGAATGCGAAAGTCAAAGGGCCGCCCGGCAGCGGGCGGCCCTTTGTTATTCCCAACAAAATCTAATTGCTGATGCCCGCGCTCTGCGGTGGCTGCGGGACGGCTGCTGCTGCGGTTGCGGCCGCAGCTTCGTTCAAAATGCGGTGGTGAATGGTGAAAAGTGCCAGTTCAAGCCGGTCGGACACGCCGATCTTGTCGTATACGTTGCGCAGATAATTTTTGATCACCTGCTCGGTCGTTCCCAACTGGGTGGCGATTTCCTTGTTCTTGTAGCCCTGAACGATGAGGGCCACGATGCGCAGCTCCTTGGCCGTCAGGCGGTCGCGGACGCGCAATCCGACCATATCGTTTTCGGTCAACTCGCTCGGCACAGCCATGTCCTGCACCCAGCTTTCGCCGCGGGCGATCTTGCGCACGCAGTCGACCAGCGCCGGACTGGTAACGTTGCGATAGACCACGCCGTGAGCTCCCGCCGCCATGTAGCGTTGCGCGCTCTCGCCGGTATCGGCAAGCACGACCACGCGTGTCTTATTTTTATTGGCTGCGGTGAGGACGGCATTGAAGTCGGAGTGGAAGCCGCCAGCAATAATGAGGACGGCGGCGCGGAATTTATCGAGCGCCATGAACATCTGCTCGCCCGTTTGCGCCTGCGCAACGATGCGCATTTCATCTTCTACGGCCAGCACCTTGGCGATGCCGGCGCGAAATATCGCCTGATTGTCGGCCAAAATAAGCTTCAGCATTGAATCGCTCCCAGTTAGATCGCTCCCGGTTAACCGTTGCGAACGAATTCGTACGAATCGATTACGCAAGCGACGCCCCGGTTGTCTCCGGATTCGGCGCTCGTATTCGGCTCATCGGTCCGCACCACGCGGCCGCGGCACTGAATCACAACATCTTCTTTGCCGCCGGTTACTTCTGGCGGCAAAGTGATCTCAAACTCGACGGGCGAGCCGACCTCAAGCGAAGCGTCGGCGCGGATGTAAACTCCGGCAGCACTCAAATTGCCGGTCATCCCGCTGCTGGCTGCACCCACGGTATCTTCCTTATGTATCTTGATCGGCAATTGCAGCGGAAACCTTTTCCCGGTACGTGCTTCGGACACGACTCCTCCTCAGCTGTCGCTCTGCGCTTGAATGGAAGGGCAGAAAAGCAGGCCGAAAACAACGAAAATTTCCAGCCAAAGTTTGACGAGCAGCTAACGGCGTTATATCACGGAAAATACCGCAAAAGAAGCCCAGATTACTTTCGTAATCTCAGTAGGAACTAGATACCTCCCCACGCGGGGAGGGTGCACACCGCGCCAAACCCTCCGTCACCAGCGGAAAATCAGTCGCTTGGCGGCGGTTTGTGGCCTTGTTTTCAGATGCATGTTCTCAGATGTGAGACGGACCCGTGGACACGCAGTCGGCATCGAGCTGATAGGCCGTGCCGGCACCGGTTTGACCGGCCAAAGCCTGCTGGCTCATGAGCCACAAATACGTGGTCAAGTGATGCATACAGGGAATTGTGGGATTGATCGCCACGGGCGGAGGGACGAGTTCGAGAAACGTATTCACGTGCTCATAGGGCAAGGGCAGAATTGGGGGCAGCTTCGGCACCAGATCCTGGCGGTTCACAATGCGATAGTGAGTAGGGATCGAGGCGTTGAATGAGCCGGCGAAAAGATGTTCGCCGGTGCGCGGGCTGGCGAAGGTGTAAGCGGTGGGAGCGTGGCACAATGTATTCAGGGCCACGTCAATAGTAAGAAGCGTGGCCATGGCACCACCGAGGCTGTGCCCGCAGATGGTTACACTGGTTGCAGATCCGGAATCGAGGTAGCTCTTCATCGAAGCTACCGCCGCGGGGGTTCCATTCGCCTGCCCGATTCTCAATGATCGGTACACGGCGGTGAAACCATCTTCGCTGTAGCCATGAGAACCGGCGATGGGACACGGCACCATCAAATACGATGCATCATGCATCCATTCCAGAATTGTATCAGTGCCACGAATGGCGGCCACCAGTTCCTTGGCGGGGGAGACAGCCAGGAAGCCGAAGGTCACCACGTCTCCGATGTGGGGATCAATGTCGGTGGCGAGATCGTCGCCGTAGAGCGTCTGCAAAAATGTGTAGCCAGCGCTGGCGATCGCGCTGATCTCATTTGGGCCATAGCTGCTGGTGGGTGCGACCGATTCGGCGATCTTAACCAGGACGGCATACTGCATCGCGGTATTCCAGTTGATTGGGAGCATAGCGACCTCACGCGGTTGCGGGGCCCAGAACAGGAGCTGTCTCTAATAAAAAATTGGGCGGGACCGAAGTCCCGCCCCAGGGTTTCAAGCAGGTTAGTTTTCGCCGGTTCCGGTGAGCGGTACCTGCTGCGGACTGTTGCCAGCGTTGTCCGTGAAGGTGACGTCCCCGGTGCGCACTCCGGTCTGAGTCGGCGTGAAGGTCACTTTGATGACGCAAGTGCCGCCGGCAGGCACCGCCAGACCGTTAGAGCAAGGCGTTACTGTCTTGGTTTGCTTGACGGTCGCGAGCGCGAAGTCGCCGCTGATGGCGACGGTCGAGATGTTCAGTGTTCCGGTGCCGCTGTTGGTGAGCGTGACCTTCTTTCCCGAGGCAGTAACGCCCACGACGATCTTGCTCCACTTCAGCGAGGTTGGTGCCAAGGTGACGGCCGGTCCGCCGCCGCCCGAACCCACAAGAGCGTTGATTAACGCGCTCCCGTTCGGACTGCCCCAACCGGTCACCAAATCATAGCCAGTAACGGCCGGATAGCCGTTGCTGCCGGTGGTGATGTCGTGGAAATCGGTGTCGTAGTTGGATCCGACGCCGATCGCGTAAATGGCCGGATTAATGAAGCCCGGCGCAGGAGCACCAACGGTGGCTGCCTGCTGATTGGCAAGAGCCAGGTAACCGGCCCACATCGGCGAGGCGAAACTGGTCCCACCGTAGTCGTTAGCGGTGCAAGTGGTTTGGTCGGCGCAAACGTAGAAGGTAAAGTTTGCGTTGGCCGAGACGTCGGGAGCGTTCCGATAAGTGGTCGACCCTTCGTTTTTCGAGTTGATCACGCCCGACAGTTGCTGCCAGGTCGGAATCAAAATATCGTCCGGAGCCCAGAAACCGCCGCCGCTGTCAGACCAGGCAGTTTCCGTCGCCCAGGGTCCGCCTGCGCTCTTGGTGGTTAAGTCCGTGCCGCCGACACTCATTACATAAGCGGAGTCCGCCGGCCAGGTTGGATAGCCAGCGTTAAATTTGCGATCGTCGCCGGCCGCATTGAAATAGCTCTGGCCCTGCGTCGCCATCTTCTCAAAGTACGGATCGTCGGTGCTGGGGTCGGAGGGATCCCAGAGCCACGAAGCGCTCAAGTTCAAAGGCAACGGAGTACGAGTCGACATGGAGCCCAATAGGGCGGTGTCGGTGGATCCCACGTACATAAAAATTGTACTCACGCCCGGAGCCATACCGCCCGCTTGCGTAATATCGAGGGTCTGTTCCGTGTCGTCGCAGCTCGGCTCGGTGCAGTTGACGCTGGTTCCATCCGTGGAAATGCCGGTGACAGTGAAGCTTCTCGTCTGCTTTGCGTTCGTGTAGTAGGTGTTAACGTCGGCGATATCATATCCGGCATACTCCAGCAGGCCGATGTTCTGGCCGCTGCCGGTGAGCGCCGTTCCGCCATAGTAAGCTGCGCGCATATCGCTGCCGCAGAAGGACGCTTGCGGGCAGGAACCGATCGAAGCTGGAGGCACGACGCCCTCCACCTCGCTTGTAGCTTTGTGCACGAAGGCCGGGCGGGGAATGGAATAGTTGTCCAACCCGCTGACGTGCCAGAGCGGGAACGACAGGTTCACCGTCGGCTCGCGGTCAGGAGCAAAGAAGGTGCGGTTTTCGGTGGGATGCTGGTAAACGTTTATGCTGACGTGGAAGGCCTTCTCCACGGTTGCCACCGGAGCCTTAAACTGCACATCCATCGAATCGCGGGAACCGCCAACCAACGTGAAGCCGGCGTTCTTCGCGAAGCTAATCAGCGCGTCATAATCTTCCTGACTGGGACCAAACCGTTCCGTAAACTCCGGCACGGTTACGTAGTGCTTGTAGGAAGAGCTGGAAGGATCGTAAAGGTCGCGGAGAAAGTCTTGCAGCTCTGGCTGATGGCGCAGCGCCAGAACAACGTCGAAGCGCATGGTTTGGGTTGCGGGGAGATGGCCGACCAGCTTGGCTTCCCCAGTGCGAACGGCTTCACGCACATGGCGGGTCATCAGGGTCTGGGACTGCGCCTGGCTAACAACGATCACGGTCGACAGGACTGCGGCGAGCGTGAGTAAAGACACACTTGATTTTCGAATCACGATTTCTCCTTTTTTTAACGTGCTTCCTGGAAGATCTTTAAGGTCGTAGCATGGCACCCAGAATCCCACACCGATATCTAGTTAACATGCCTGATTGAACTCGGGAACCCCTCACTCGGGGCAGCGAGGGAACTACTACGAATGCGCCGAAGTATACACCGGACGTGGGCCGGCGACAAACGCAAAAGAGCATTGGGGATAGTGCAAATTTTTTCACTACGTGGCGGGTGTTTCTGCGACAGGCTCGATGGTCAAACTATGCCGGCGAAGCACGCGACGGCGCTGCGATTCCTGCAGTGGAGCGCTGGCCGCGATCGCACGGAGGACATAAAAGAGCGCTGTATCGGCGCAGGCGCTCCAACCGCCGCCTCCGAAGGGACGTTCATGATGTAGTTGTGGGCGTCGTAATCATCTCAGGGTACCTGCTGTTGGTTCCGGGCTGGGCAGGGCTGGGCATCCGGATCTTCAATCTGCTGCGACTTGGCACTAATGGGTTCCCGTTGCCGTCGCTATACCAGATGGCGTCGGCAAAACCGAACGTGATTTGGTTGAGGGTGCGATCCATGGGCTGCCTGGTTATCATTGTCGCTCCCCTGTAGCGGTCGGCGAGACGGTTGCTGCTCTGACGGGTGTCACGATCGATCTTGATCGATAAGTCTTGACCTCCATTTCCTCGGCTATACTATCGAGCACAAGAGTATGCGCGAGAGGGTTTCTGTGCTCAGCAGCGGTCTGCCTGGCGGCTGGGCGTTGGGCGGAAGTGTCAGATTCTGCGTTTACCCTTGACGCGTTCGTGGGAAACAAGACTTCGAAGGAACAACAATTGTGAATTGGCTGCAGGAATCGATACTGGTAACCGGAGGAACGGGGGCGTTCGGGAAAAAGTTTGTGGAGATCATGCTGCGTGATTACCATCCTCAGAGGTTGGTGATTTTCAGCCGCGACGAGTTGAAGCAGCATGAGATGAGGACATCGGGCTTCGATCATCCCAGCCTGCGCTATTTCATCGGTGATGTGCGTGATGTCGAGAGGCTCAAGCGGGCGCTTGCAGGCGTGACCGTGGTGGTGCACGCAGCCGCATTGAAGCAGGTTCCGGCCTGCGAATATAACCCGTTCGAAGCGATCCAGACCAATATCATGGGCGGGCGTAACGTGATCGATGCGGCGATTGACCAAGGTGTGCACCGCATTCTCGCGCTGAGCACGGATAAGGCGGTTAATCCGATTAATCTCTACGGTGCAACCAAGCTGTGCGCCGAAAAAATGTTTGTCCAGGCTAATGCATACGCGGGCGCGAACAATACTCGCTTCAGTTGTGCGCGATACGGCAACGTCGTCGGCAGCCGCGGCAGTGTGATCCCGGTTTTTGTGGAGCAGCGGCGTCGCGGCAGGATCACCATCACCGATCCGCGAATGACGCGATTTTGGCTAACGCAGGAGCGGGGCGTGAAGTTCGTAATCCGATGCTTCGAACTAATGCACGGCGGCGAGATTTTTGTGCCCAAGATTCCGAGCATGCGTCTGCTCGACCTCGCCGAAACGATCGCTCCGGGATGTCAGATAGACACCATCGGGATTCGCCCGGGAGAAAAGCTGCACGAAGTGCTCGTATCCGAAGATGAATCTCGGCAAACGCTTCAGACCGAAGACATGTATGTGATTCAGCCGGCGCATCCGTGGTGGAAACCGGAAAACTGGGTGAGCGCAATGCCGCTGCCAGAAGGCTTCCGTTATTCCAGCGACAACAATGAGCATTGGCTGACGCGACGGGAGTTGGAAGATCTAGTTACTCCGGAAATAGCGGAACCGATCCCAGCGTCGGCATAACATGTCCGGCTTGCCCACAAACCTGGAGACGCTCGCCGTTCACGGCGGTAAACCCGTACGCGAGAAGTTGCTGCCCTACGGAAGGCAAGGCCTGGATGATTCCGATATTAAAGCAGTGGTTGAAGTCTTAAAGTCCGACTGGCTGACTACGGGTCCAAAGGTCGGTGAATTCGAAGAGCGGTTTGCGGCGTGGGTGGGCGCGCGCCACGCGGTCAGCTTCAGTTCAGGGACGGCCGCATTGCACGGTACGGCTTTTGCCTGCGGGCTGGCGCCGGGCGATGAAGCCGTCACTACCCCCATGACTTTCTGCGCGACGGCGAACTGCGTCTTATACCAGGGCGCGACGCCAATCTTCGCCGACGTCTCACCGGACACGCTGAACCTCGATCCTCAGCAAGTCTCCCAGAAGCTTTCTTCCCACACCAAAGCAATCATCGCGGTCGACTACGCTGGGCATCCAGCTGAACTTGATGAATTGGGTGAACTGGCAAAGCAACACAAAGCGCTGCTGATTGAAGACGCTTCGCACGCGCTGGGCGCAGAATTCCGCGGAAAGCGTGTCGGCGGCATTGCCGACTTGACCGTGTTCAGCTTTCATCCAGTGAAGCACCTGACGACCGGTGAAGGCGGCATGGTTACGACCAACGATGCGCGACTGGCCGAGACGCTGCGCCGGTTTCGCAATCACGGCATCAGCAGCGAAGTGCGCGCGCGCCAGGAATCGGGTCAGTGGTTTTACGAGATGGTGCTGCTCGGCTTCAATTATCGGCTGACGGATATTGCCTGCTCCCTTGGTCTTTCACAATGGCAGAGACTGCCGGCGAACCTGGCGCGGCGGCGCGAAATTGCGCAACAATACACGGCGGCATTCCGCGACCTTCCGGCCATCGTTACCCCCGCCGTGCGACCGGACGTGAATCCAGCGTGGCACCTCTATCCAATACGTCTAAACCTGGAAATGCTGACTGCGGCCCGAGCAGAAATCTTCCGCGCCCTGCGCGCCGAGAACATGGGCGTCAATGTTCACTATGTTCCCGTGCATCAACATCCCTATTACCGCGAGCGCTTTCTCTCGCAAGAAAGTTATCCAGTGGCTGAAGACGCTTACGAGCGGCTGATCAGTTTGCCAATGTTTCACTCCATGACGGCGCAGGATGCGGAAGATGTGATTAACGCGGTGTGTAAGGTAATGGCGCACTATCAAGAGCAGCAGGCGCACGCAAGGAAAAGCCAACGCTCGCTGGGCTCTAGTAAAGCAGAGAATTGATTCGATGGCGCAAACCGAGAAAGACGTCGCTTGCTGCGTGTATGCGGAAGATTACGAGACATTGTCAACATGGCTGAGAACCGAATTCGAAAGGCCATCCAGAAGGCGAGATGATCCATCCCCAAAGCCTTTCGGGACTGGCGTATGAGGAAAGGGAGACGCTTGGAGATTTGCGGCGGTCGATGAATTTAGGCACACTTTTGATTCGGGCCGACGCCAGTCTCGCGATAGGAACTGGACATGTGATGCGCTGCCTGGCACTGGCCCAGGCATGGCAGGACGCCGGGGGCACCGTATGTTTCGCCGCGGCAGAGGTGCCAGATGCGCTTTCGTCTCGATTGATTGCCGAAGGGATCTCACTAACCCGGATTCATGCCAACCCTGGTGGCCCCGAGGATGCTAGTGTGACGGTCGCGCAGGCTCGTCAGTTAGGAGCCAGCTGGGTCGTGATCGACGGCGATCGCTTCGGCAGTGATTTTCTGGAGACGGTTCGCGGGGCCGGCTTCTGCGTGCTCCTCATCGATGATTTCGCCGCCCGGGAATTTTTTCCTGTCGATCTGATCGTGAATCCGAACCTTGACGATGATGAGGAGCCATATCGAAAGCGCGGCGCGACAGCACGACTGTTGCTGGGCCCGTCATACGTTTTGCTACGCCGCGAGTTCAGGGAAAGGTCGACAAGAAGAGAGATCCGCCAAGCGGGCAACAGGGTTCTCGTCACTCTCGGCGGAAGCGATCCAGAGAATCTGACGCCAAAAATCGCGGACGCTCTCGCGTACTGCTCCGAGCTTAGAGTTACGTTGGTGGCCGGAGCTGCCTACGACAAAGCCAATGAGCTGCAAAAGCTGAACACGAACAATGTCCGAGTCGTGTTCAACCCTCCCAACATGGCGCAAGTCATGAGGGACTCCGATCAGGCCATTATCGCCGCGGGCGGAACACTCTGGGAGCTTCTTGCCATGGGATGTGCGGTATTGAGCTATTCTAGAAACGTTGTCCAAACTCGCGTGGCACAGGCATTGTCCGAACGCGGGGTGTTGGTAAACATGGGTGAGACTCGCTACTTTGACAAGGGAACGCTTACGTTATCGGTGAAAGAGATGGTCGATTCGCACGTGAGGCGTGAGCACATGACAAACCTAGCCCAGACACTCGTTGACGGCTGGGGAACAAAACGGGTTGTTGCCGCGGCAGCGACCCTTTGCCACAAACGAGTCTGATGGGTATCACCATGCGGGCTTCCCGCGGCAACCGATTACGTAGAAAAATTCAAGTCGTGGAATCATGTGAGGTTTTTCGTGACGATCCTGGTCGTGGGCGGAGCAGGCTACGTCGGTAGTCATGCTGCGCGCTCTCTGCGGAATTCCGGCTATAGGGTCGTGCTTTATGACAATCTCTCAACTGGGTTTCGCCGCCTGGCGCAAGGCTTCGAACTGGTAGAGGGCGACATCGCCGACGAAGCCAAGCTCCGTCCAGCGCTTGCAAGCGCAG
>Ga0209624_10000096_pt1 | contig 82697 bp, 69 predicted proteins | sample JacPinW_OM2H0_O1_FD_188565 | JGI IMG/M metagenome (GOLD analysis project Ga0209624, IMG submission 188565) | Forest soil microbial communities from Algoma, Ontario, Canada - Jack Pine, Ontario site 1_JW_OM2H0_O1 (SPAdes) (version 2) | ecosystem: Environmental > Terrestrial > Soil > Boreal... | reverse complement strand
TAAGCTTCGCCACGGCGCGGAGAACCTCCCTGCCGCCATATTCATAGACCGAATTCGTCTCACGACCTGCACCCTTCAGAGAGCAAAGCGCATCGAGGCGGTCGACAGAGGTGTCACATGACCGCCGACCTCGATGCCCTCGGCGCCGTTCTCGCCGCGCACCTGCACATGCAAGAAACTGCGGCGATCCATCTTTGCGCCTTGCTCGCTGACGAACCGTGTGCCGTCGGCATTGGAGACGAGCCCATGGCGCATCATGAACGCCGCCAACGGTCCGGTAGAGCTGCCAGTAGCAGGATCTTCAGGGATGCCGTATTCGGGGGCGAACATTCTCGAATAGGCACCCGTCGCTGTCGGAGCAAAAACGAAGACGCACATGAGTTCCGTGTCCGCACTTCTCAACAGCCTCATGCCCGCAAGATCGATCCAAGCTCGGTCGACGGCGTCTTTGTCGCGCAACGCCACAAAGACCGTCGGATTGCCGGCGTTCAAGAGCTGCGGAGGGATCTCAAGCAGGTCGTTCCCTTTGAGCCCAAGCACCTTAGCGCAGAGTCTCGGCTCATAGTGTCGCCCTGCTTCGATGGTCGGCGTGCTCAGCCAGAGCATGGGTCGCGCGCCTGCATCGACACGCACCGCGACCGGCCCGATGTTCTCTTCAAGGAGTAAGTCACGGGTCTTGACCGGCACGATACCTTCATCGAGCAGCACGAAGGCTGTGCCGATGGTCGGATGCCCGGCGAAGGGCATCTCCTTCCGTGGGGTGAAGATCCGCACCCGTGCCGCGCAGTCCCCGCGCGTAGGCGGCAGAACGAATGTTGTCTCGGCAAGGTTCAGTTCGCGAGCGATTCGTTGCATCGTCACCGCATCCATTCCCGACGCGTCGGGAAACACCGCGAGAGGATTGCCTTCGAGCGGCCGTTCCGTGAACACATCGACTACGCGATAGGGATGAGACTGCTCAGAGGTCATCGACGCTCTCCGGCTTGCAAAGGGTTGCAGCGACCATCAACGTCTCAGTCTCGATCTCCGCCTGTGGCGACTATCGGGGCTCATTGCTATCGTGCAACCAGATCTATTTCGACCAACGCACCCATGGGCAGCGCCGCTACTGCAACCGTCGTACGCGCCGGATAGGGAGGGTCGAAGTTCCGCGCGTATACCGCATTCATCTGCTCAAAATCTTTCATGTCCGTGAGGTGTACGGCTACCCGCACCACGTCGGCGAGCGTTTTTCCCGCCGCGCTCAGCACCGCGTGAAGATTCTTGAAGATCTGCTCGGTCTGTGCGGAGGCATCTCCTGCGAGGAGCTTGCCCGTCGTGGGAAGCTGCGCTACTTGACCGCTCAGGAAAACAAACTCTCCAGCGCGAACTGCCGCCGAGAAGGGCCCGCCGGTCGGCGCAATCGCATTGCTGGAGATGGCTTCTCGAGGCACAGGTGCGTCTCCCAGGTTACGCAACGCTTGTCATTGGCGATCACTGCAAATGTTACTTCGTCACTCTGCCAAGTGTCAATATGACAGAGATCAAGTCCCGCAAGCATGCAAGGGGCGAGGCCCTAGTCACTGATCTCCGGGCGGCCGGATATGCGGCTGCGATGCGCATGGATATTGATCGCGCTGCGGAGGTATAACGTTGACGAAACCCTACATCGTGCGCTGCGAGTCGGTCACACCGGGGGCGCGAGAGCGACACCCGGGGGACGCAGCCAGTTCAGCGAGCTTCAGAGATCGCATGCGGGGTCGGGCAACCGCATGACTAATGGCGGGATGCCAGCCTTCGGCATATAATTTTCTAAATCGCGATGTGACGATATGAAAACCTTGTCCGTCTTTCAAGCGCTTTCCAACGACCGACGTCAGCAAGTTCTGGCATGGCTGAAGGATCCCGAATCCCACTTTCCTCCCCAGGTTGACGGCGACTTGGTAAAGGACGGGGTATGCGCATGCTCGATTGCTGAAAAGCTCGGAATCTCGCAACCGACACTTAGCGAGCACATGCGCGTTTTGGTAGCCGCTGGCCTCGTGCAGTCAAAGCGCACAAGGAAGTGGACCTTCTATAAGCGAAACGAGCCGGAGATTCGCAGATTCAAAAAGCTCGTCATATCGGAAATCTGAGCGTCGCAATTTAGAGGAGACGCTGATTCTTACGCTTGTGATCGGTGGGGACAAGCGGCCTCATCCGCGAGGCGGGCATCGTGGAGGTGCAAATGATCGCGTACTCACCCCAGCCTCGGCGCACCGAGCCCCGAGTAGATCGAGGATCAGCATCTGATCCAGATAAGTGACTGTACTGTTGACGGAGATCTGGGTGGGCGCACGAGCAGAGTTCAAGTTCGGCTGATGGGTGCGCCGTGCCGTGCAGATCGAACCCGTCAGGTCGGCCCCTGGTGCGCTAGCGTGTAAAGCACTGGACGCCGCCGGCAATCATACGGTTATCGCTACGGCGTTGGAGCTTTGACAAGCAGATCGAGCGCTTGCTCGACCTTGGTGGCGCGCTGGTCACCGGTGCGCATTTCACCGGGCACGCAAGCATAGAGCAGTCCGTCGCGCCCGATCAGGCAGAAGGTCGGCCAGTACTGAGCGTGCAGGACGTTCCAGTAGGAGGAATCCCCGTCAATCATCACAGGCTCGTGCATCCCCAGACGCACCACCGCCTTGCGCACGGCAGCCGGGGATCTCTCCTCGCTGAGCTCCGGAGTGTGAACGCCCACGATCACGAGTCCGCCGGCAGCCCGGGTACGCTCGAGCGACTTGACCCAGGCCCGCGAATTAAGACAGTTCACGCAATCGAACGCCCAGAACTCGATCAGCACCACCTTGCCGCGAAGCGCGGCAAGCGTCAGCGGCGGGGAATTGATCCAATCGTCTGGCCCCGTGTGCGTGAACTCCGGTGCGGGGCCTGGGGCCGCGGCGATGGCAGAAGCTGTGGCCAGTGCCAACAGCACAATGATCGGCGTCGCTTTCACCTGCGATGCTCCCGTACAGAAATTCTCCGAAAAAGTATGCGCCGCAGGCGGCCCGTTTGTCACCGTGAGCCGCCGAGCGAGCGCTGATCTTCTGCATCACTCGGATCGGTGTGGCCGGTACAGCAGCGAAACTTCTTCTCGACGCGCGAGACGTAGCGGACGATCCGGAAAGTCTATCGAACCGGGGACAAGACCAAGGCCGACGTGTTCGATTCATCGAACGCTTCTACAACCCGAGGCGACGACACTCGATATTGGGTTACCTGAGCCCTTTGGGACTACGAGCCGCAGACGAGATCAGGCTGAAGCTGGTGTCATCGGAATCGATAGCAGGCCACCCCGGCGGAAAGCGCTGCAAATACGCCTGGTATTCGGCGCTACCCTTGGAGTCCTTAACGGATCCAGAAAGCGCCGTCCTCAGCCACGCCAGGCGCCGGGACGTGGACGTATCCGCCATTGCCGATGATCAGAGTCAGACGCTCCTCGGCGGCCGGCCGCTGGGACAGTGCCGAGTGGCCCTCGCCGGCACGATCGCCGCACAGGCAAGCAGCCCCCAGAGGAGATACGGCAGGAATTTTGCTGAGGGAGGAACTGGTCCGATTCGGATCGGAACTATTCCTAAAATGAGTGACTCGCGGCGACTACCCTACGCCGCGGACACTCTGGGAACATCAATCGCGTCGCTAGCTTGGGGCCAACGAGGTTCCGGTTCTACGCGCTGCCAAGGCTGCTAGGAACCCGCGTTGAAGTATAGTATCGCCCTTAGCGCGCACCCCACTTGGCCGAAAATCATGCGGATCACAGTTGCTACACTGGCTTGCCTTGCAATCTGCACTATGACGCCCGGCATGGCCGATCCACCGAGTACGACTCAGCAGCCCGCCGCGGCGCCTGCCCAAGCGGCACCTACCGAGGCCCCCAAAGTCACGGTCGTGGTGCAAGGCTCTCCGGAGGACGTCCTGGAGAAGCATTTCCTGGCCGAGGGCTACAAGCAGGAGATGCACAACGGCGAGAAAGTCTTCTGCCGCCGCGAAGATTCGACTGGCTCACGGCTCGGTGCGCAAAAAGTCTGCGGCTCGGCGCAGCAGCTGCAACAGACCGAGCAGCAAGCCCAGGCGGCTTACCAGCGGGGTCAATCGCAACAGAGCAACCCCAAAGGCAATTGACAGGCACCTCGCTCTGAGAGTGGCCGACTTGGGGCTTATCAGTCCCCATGTGTTAGCCATGTCTCCGGCGGTATAAAACGGCATCTATGCCATCGGAATAGACCTAGGGAATTTGACGCGCCCGGAGAGATTCGAACTCCCGAGCTCCTGGTTCGTAGCCAGGCGCTCTATCCAACTGAGCTACGGGCGCACCGCTGAAAGCCCCAGCGTTCCGACTTTTGCGCTCCGGTGGGGGCGCGCATGTACCACGTCGTTGAATTTTTTGGACCTTTGGCGGAGATCCGTGATCGCGGATGTCCCTAGATCCTGGGGCGGGGTACCCGAGCCACGACCTAAGAATCGGCAATGGAGTCTAACTGGCGGAGAGAGAGGGATTCGAACCCTCGAAGGGCTTTTGACCCTTACACCCTTAGCAGGGGTGCGCCTTCGACCACTCGGCCATCTCTCCGCGTGCCGAAAATGCTTCCGGTTCAGTCGGGCTGCGCTGGTATGGCGCGCACCGCATTGCGGGGCGGCCATGATACGCAAAAGACCAAATGCGCGCCAAAGCGCGCGTCGCGCTCACGCTTTGAGGCGGGCGCGCACGAAGCCCGCCACCGACTCGAGCGCAGCGTCGAGCGCCTCGGGCTTGCTGCCACCGGCCTGTGCAAAGTCCGCCCGGCCGCCGCCCCGGCCGCCCATCAGCGCGGCCAGGGCACCGGCGAGTTCGCCTGCCTTGATGCGCGAGGTCTGATCGGCGGTGACGCCGGCGACCAGCAAGACCTTGGCGGAGCTCTCAACGCTCGCCAGAACCACGACCGCGGATTTCAGCCGCTCTTTCAGCTGATCCACCGCGGCACGCAGCGCACCCGCGTCGGCACCCTCCACCTTGGTGGCAACGACCTTGACCCCCTGCACGTCGATGGCGCCTGCGGCCAGGTCGATACCCTTACCCGAGGCGAGTCGGTCCTTGAGCGTGCGGTTTTCGCGCTCCAACTGTCGAGAGCGCTCAAGCTGCTCGCGCACCTTGTCCTTCACGTCCTCGCGCGAGCCCCGCACCAGCGCCGCCAGGTCCCGAAGCAGCGCATCGCCTTCCTCGACGTAGTCGACGGCCAGAGCACCCGTGAGCGCCTCGATGCGCCGTACGCCGGAGGCGACCCCGCTTTCGCCCACGATCTTGAAGAGACCGATGTCGCCTGCCCGTTGCACGTGCGTGCCGCCGCACAGCTCCATCGAGAAATCGCCCATGCGCAGCACACGCACGTCCTTGTCGTACTTCTCGCCGAACAACGCCATGGCGCCGGCGGCGACCGCCCCCTCGTAGTCCATGACGCGCGTCTCCGCCGCCTCATTGGCGCGGATCTGCGCATTCACCAGCCGCTCGATCTCGTTGAGCTCCGCGGGCGTGACTGCCTGGAAGTGCGAGAAATCAAACCGCAGCCGATCGGGTGCCACGAGCGACCCCTTCTGCAGCACGTGCGTGCCAAGCACGCTGCGCAGGGCTGCGTGCAGCAGGTGGGTAGCGCTGTGGTTGAGCGCGGTGGCCTGGCGCCGCGCGCCATCCACCTGCGCCTCGAGCGTGTCACCGAGACTGATCTTGCCCTGCGCCAGCTTGCCGATGTGCGAATGCGCCGCACCGCGCCTCTGGGTGTCCGAGACCATAAAGCGAACACCCGCAGCGGTAAGTTCGCCGGCATCCCCGACCTGTCCGCCGGCCTCGGCGTAGAAGGGCGTTCGATCGAGGACCACCTCGCCCTCCTCGCCCTCGGCGAGGGCCTCAACCTGCGCACCCTTTTTGAGCAGCGCAAGTACGCGACCGGAAGCGTGCAGCCCGTCGTAGCCGCGAAACAGGGTACGCGCATCAAGCGTGGCGCCCGCGCGCTGATCGACCCCGAACTTGCTCGCCTCCTGAGAGCGGCGCCGCTGTTCCTCCATGGCCACATCAAAGCGCGCCTGATCGATGCTCAGGCCCCGCTCGCGGGCGATGTCGGCCGTGAGATCCACCGGAAACCCGTAGGTGTCGTAGAGCTTGAACACCGTGTCGCCGTCGATCACCTTGGCACCGCGCAGGTTACGGATGGCGCCCTCGAGCAGCACCATGCCATTCGCCAGGGTTTCCGCGAAGCGCTGCTCCTCCTGTTTAAGCACCCGCTCGGCGTGAGCCTTGCCGCGGGTGAGCTCCGGATACGCCGCTCCCATCTCCGCTTCCAGCACCGGAACCAGCTTGTAGAAGAACGGCTCCTGGATGCCTAGCTTGTAGCCGTGGCGGATGGCGCGGCGGATGATCCGGCGCAGCACGTAGCCGCGCCCCTCGTTCGAGGGCGACACGCCGTCGACGATCAGGAAGGCACAGGCGCGGATGTGATCGGCAATCACCCGCAGCGAGCTCGAGGTGAGAACCGTGGTTCCCGCCAGCTTGCCCGCGGCGCGGGTCAGGTTCTTGAACAGATCGATGTCGTAGTTGGAATGCACGCCCTGCATGACGGCGGCAATGCGCTCAAGCCCCATCCCGGTGTCCACCGAGGGTTTCGGCAGCGGGGTCATCGTGCCGTCAGCGGCGCGCTCGAACTGCATGAAGACCAGGTTCCAGATCTCGACGTACCGGTCGCCGTCCTCGTCAGGCGAGCCCGGCGGCCCGCCGGGAACCTCCGGCCCGTGATCGTAAAAGATCTCACTGCACGGTCCGCAAGGACCGGTGTCACCCATGGACCAGTAGTTGGTGGCCTCGCCCAGGCGCGAAAAGCGCTGCGGATTGATGCCGATATCCTTCAGCCAGATGTCCGCGGCCTCACGATCGTCCTGGTAGACCGTGCACCACAGCCGACCCGGATCCAGCCCCAGGGTGTAGATGAGGTAGTCCCAGGCGAGATGGATCGCCTCGCGCTTGAAGTAGTCCCCGAAGGAGAAGTTACCGAGCATCTCGAAAAACGTGTGATGTCGGGCGGTGTAGCCCACGTTCTCGAGATCGTTGTGCTTGCCGCCGGCGCGCACACAGCGCTGGCTGGAGGCGGCACGCAGGTAGTCGCGCTGCTCCTTGCCCAGGAATACGTCCTTGAACTGCACCATGCCGGAGTTGGTGAACAGCAGCGTCGGGTCGTTCGCGGGCACGAGCGAGCTTGAGGGCACAATGATGTGGCTCTGCGCACGGAAGAATTGCAGAAAGCTGCTGCGTACGTCCGCAGCGCTCATGTAAGACGGTTTAGCCAAGTCCCCTCAGTCCTTAAGTCAGTCGAAATCGGCCCCGGTGGCCGCACGGACATGATCCGATGAAAAGCCACGATACTGCAAAAAGCGCACCTGACGCGCCAGTTCGCCCCGACTCGACGGCGGCGCGGTGCCAAACCTGGCAGTGCGGACCTTGAGGGCGAGCGCGCGCCAGTCAAATCCCCCCGCGAGCGCCGCCGCGACCAACCCATCGGAGAGCCCATACCTGCGCAAGTCCTCGCCGATGCGCACAGGTCCCTGGCCCCGCTGCGCGTGGTAGGCGACGTAGTTGTGCGCGTAGCGCTCGTCGTTCAGGATCCCTTCGCCCGCGAGATCGGCGATCAGCCCCTCCAGCGTGACTTCGTCAAAGGCCTGCGCGTGGAGCTTCGCGCGCAGCTCGCCGCTGGCGTAATCGCGGCGGGCGAGGAGCGCCACCGCCGCGGTTCGCGCGGCCTTAGCATCGGGGCGCGGCTTCTCGGTGATCGGCTGGGGCGGTGTGCGCCGAGGCATGGGCAGGGGCGCACTCTATATCGAATTCGATCCCGGCGTGCACCAGGCGCGACGGCCGGCGTCCGCGGCCTCGCTCCCGCGTGGCCCCAACGAACGGATTGCCCGCTCCAATCGGCGGCCCTCGAATCGAAGACCTGATGCCCCGGCTATCGTTCGAAATGCGCTGCGGTTCCCCGACATAGTCGGTTTGGGCGACGTGCCTCTGATGATGGATTCATCGTTGGCCTGCTGCCATCGGTAAGCCTCGGGGAGCCTCGGGGAGCCTCTCTGGCTCTGGCACCTAGGCTAACGGCCGCGCCCCGTACTCAGGCCGTCTTGACTGCCTGATCGGTGTGGCGCTCCGGGCGCGGCGGCAGCAGGCGCGCCCTCACCTGTTCTTCGATCTCGCGCGCGACGTCCTTGTTCGACTGCAGGTACGTGCGCGCGTTGTCCTTGCCCTGGCCGATGCGGTTGCCCTTGTAGGCGTACCAGGCGCCGGATTTCTCGATGATGCCAAGTGAGCTTGCGAGATCGATGATCTCTCCCTCGCGCGAGATGCCCTGACCGTACATGATCTCGAATTCCGCCTCCCGGAACGGCGGAGCGACCTTGTTCTTCACCACCTTGACGCGCGTCATGTTGCCGGTGACTTCCTCGCCGTTCTTGATCGCACCGATCCGCCGGATATCCAGGCGCACCGAGGCGTAAAACTTCAGCGCATTGCCGCCGGTAGTGGTTTCGGGGTTGCCGAACATCACGCCGATCTTCATGCGGATCTGGTTGATGAAGATCACGATGGTGTTCGAGCGCTTGATGTTGCCGGCAAGCTTGCGCAGCGCCTGCGACATGAGGCGCGCCTGCAGCCCGATCTGCATCTCACCCATCTCCCCTTCGATCTCAGCCTTGGGCGTCAACGCGGCCACCGAATCCACCACGACGATCTCGACCGCGTTCGAGCGCACCAGCATGTCGGTGATTTCCAGCGCCTGCTCGCCGTTGTCCGGCTGCGACACCAGCAGTTCGTTGATGTTGACGCCGAGTTTCTCGGCATAGGCAGGATCGAGCGCATGCTCCGCATCGACGAAGGCCGCGGTGCCGCCGCCGCGCTGTATCTCGGCGATGACCTGCAGCGTGAGCGTCGTCTTGCCGGAAGCTTCCGGCCCGAAGACTTCCACTACGCGTCCGCGCGGCAGGCCGCCGATGCCAAGCGCGATGTCGAGTCCGAGTGAGCCCGTCGAAACGCTCTCCACATCGTAGCTCGCCCCTGCATCGCCCAGGCGCATCACCGAGCCCTTGCCGAACTGCTTTTCGATCTGGCCCAAAGCGGCGGCGAGCGCCTTCTTGCGGTTTTCATCCATCTGCGAGATTTCCCGAAGGTTGGTGGCTAGTGCGAAAAAATATCGGAGCCGCAATTATCACACAAAGCCACCGCGATCGGTGCTCAGCGGATGCGCTGTTTCACGGCTATTTGCGTGCTTTCTCGATCTTAACCAGTGGCCAGGACTCGACGACACTGTATACCGGACCTGTCTTTTCGGTGCGGCTGTCAATCAGAGCGAATGCCTCGAAGCGCCACACGACGGCAGAAAGTGGCGGCAGCTGCGGACCGTCGGGAACCTTGCGCGCCACCGTCACATGCGCCCGGAAGGGCTTGAGATCAGGATGAAATCCCGCAGCAGCGCTTGAGTCCTTGAGCGCTGCGGCGAGTGCTGAAGCTTGCGGTGATGCATGTGCGAGCGCGCACAGGATCTTTGGACGGGGCCAGTGCTCAAGCGTATCGAACGTCAGGGACAGCGCCCCCTGGGCGAACGCTGCGGCCTGCCCGTGTGCCAGCAGCATCAGTTCCGCAACCCGGCTCTTTGGCACGTTACGGAGGAATGCGAGCGTTGCGTGCAGGTTGTGGGACGGGACCGCTCGTCCGCGACAGTCGCTGACCGCCTTTTGCGTGGCAAGGCTCAACTCGCGCCGCATCTGCGAGGAGGGCCACAGCGCGAAGAACAGTCGCTGCAGAGGCTCGCTGGCGTCCGCGCTCAAGAAGACTCCGGGCGTGGCTCCTTTTCCAGCCGCACCGGCAGATCGAGGCGCAGGATGAGCCGCAGGGCGTGCTGCACGGCGCGGCTGCGCACGAACTCACGATCCCCGGCGAAGAGCTTCTCCTCCGCAATGATATCCACGGTCGCTCCGAAGCGCGCCGCGGCGCAGAACCACACCGTGCCCACCGGCTTGCCGGGTGAGCCGCCGTCCGGGCCCGCAATACCGGAGACCGCGAGTGACACATTCGCACCGCTGACCCGCAGCGCCCCTTCCGCCATCTCGCGCACGGTCTGCTCGCTCACCGCGCCGAAACTCTCAAGCGTCGCCGGCGCCACCCCCAGGTCGCGCACTTTTGCGGCATTGGAGTAGGTCACGTAGCCGCGCTCGAACCACTGCGAGCTGCCCGGGAGATCCGTTAGCGCCTTGGCCACCCACCCGCCCGTACAGGACTCGGCGGTCACGATATGCCGCTCGGCGGCGCGCAACTTGTGGGCCACACGAGCTGAGAGCTCATACAGCTCAGGATCGCTCAGCATGACTGAAGTCGCATATGAGGGAATGATACGCGCGCGTCCACCCGCGGCAGTGCCCGGCCTTCAGAATGCACGAATGACAGTCTCGTTTAACCGCTCTCACCCGGCTCGGCCGCTCACACCTTGCTCCCGCCCGACAACTCCGTGCGAGCCGCCCGGGTGGAGGCTTTCATCCGCCGACCCTCCCTACGGCGCTTGCCGCGCACGGGTCCCCTGCCATGACCGCTCGCTACCTGAGCGCGCGCGAAGGGCGGCTCGTGACGGCCCCAGCCTCGCAATAACACCGAGGGATTTACGCCTCCTGCGCGGTAAGCTTCTCTGCCTCAAAACGCAGCGAGATTGGATAGGTTTTTGAGTGTTGGACAATCCTGTAAACAAAAACAAGGGGTTAGAACATACCCCGATGATGCAGCAGTACCTGCGCATCAAGAGCCGCCACCCGGACATTCTCCTGCTCTACCGGATGGGCGACTTTTATGAGCTCTTTTACGAGGACGCCCGCCGCGCGGCAGCGCTCCTGGACATCACCCTCACCGCCCGCGGTCAGTCGGCAGGCGCGCCCATCCCGATGGCCGGCGTGCCCTTTCATGCCCTCGACAGCTATCTCGCACGTCTGGTCAAGAAGGGCGAGAGCGTGGCCATCTGTGAGCAGCTGACCGAACCGTCCAACGCCAAGGGCCCGCTCGAGCGGGAAGTGGTGCGCATCGTCACCCCCGGCACGGTAACGGATGCGGCGCTGCTGGATGAGCGTACCGATACGCTGCTCGCCTCCCTCGTGTGCCAGGACGGGCGCTTCGGGCTGGCCTGGCTCGATCTGGCCGCCGGGCGGTTCAGCGTACTCGAAGGCGAGGGACGCCAGGCCCTCGCATCCGAGCTCGAGCGGCTCAAGCCTGCGGAGGTTTTGCTCGCCGAAGGCAGTGCGGGAATCGATCTGATCCGTGCCGGCACCGCCGTGCGTACGAGGCCGCCCTGGCACTTCGAACTCGCCAGCGCCTCACGTCTCCTGACCGATCAGCTGGGAACGCTCGATCTCAGGGGCTTCGGGGCGGATGAGCTGCCGCTGGCCATCCGCGCCGCAGGCGCGCTGCTTCAGTATGTGCGCGACACGCAGAAGTCGGCCGTGCCACACATCCGGGCGCTTCGCGTGGAGGAGCGCGGCGAGGCCCTGGCGCTCGATGCCGCCACCCGGCGCAATCTGGAACTCGATGCGAGCCTTTCGGGGAACGAGGATGCCACGCTCCTGGCGGTCATCGACAGCTGCGTCACCTCCATGGGTTCGCGCGAGCTGCGCCGCTGGCTCAACCGACCGCTCACGCGGCAAGCGCTGCTGCGCGAGCGCTACCAGGCGCTCGCCGCGCTGATCGATGGCCGCCGGCATGAAGCGCTGCGCCGACTCTTCTCCGGGATCGGCGACATCGAGCGGATCCTTGCACGGGTCGGCCTGCGTTCCGCGCGACCGCGGGACTTGAGCCAGCTGCGGGCCTCGCTCAAGGCTCTGCCCGCCGTGCGCGCAGCGCTCCTGTCGTTCGATTCACCGCTGCTCAAGCGGCTGCGCGGCAACATCGGCGAGCACGAAACGACCGTCATGCTTCTGGACAGGTCGATCGCCGTGGAGCCCGCGCCCATGGTGCGTGACGGCGATGTGATCGCCGAGGGCTACGATCAGGAGCTCGATGAACTTCGGCGCGTCGCCACCCATACCGATGAATTCCTGCTGGAACTGGAAAAGCGCGAGCGCGAGCGCACCGGACTTTCCTCGCTCAAGCTCGGCTACAACCGCGTTCAGGGGTTTTTCATCGAGGTGGCGCGCCGCGACGCGGAAGCGGTGCCGAAGGACTACATCCGCCGCCAGACGGTCAAGTCCGCCGAGCGCTTCATCACCGCGGAACTGAAGGGCTTCGAGGACCGCGTGCTGGGCGCACGCGGCCAGGCACTGGCCCGCGAGCGGGAACTGTATGAGGCGGTGCTGACGCAGCTCATCGACACCTTAGGGCCACTGCAGGCCAGCGCCGGCGCGCTCGCCGAAACCGATGCGCTGGCAGCCCTCGCCGAGCGCGCCGCTGCCCTCGAATGGACGGCGCCCGAGCTGACCGAGGAGGCGCGCCTGATCATCGAGGGCGGACGGCATCCGGTGGTCGAGCGCGCAAGCGATGCGCCATTCGTGCCGAATGACCTGCATCTTGCGCCCGAACGCCGCATGCTCGTGATCACAGGTCCCAACATGGGTGGCAAGTCCACCTACATGCGCCAGGCCGCGCTCATCGCGCTGCTGGCCCACATCGGCAGCTACGTGCCGGCCGAGCGCTGCGTGTTAGGGCCGCTCGATCGCATCTTCACGCGTATCGGGGCGGCGGATGACCTGGCAGGTGGTCGCTCGACCTTCATGGTGGAGATGACCGAGGCCGCCAACATCCTCAACAACGCCACCGCGCGCAGCCTCATCCTGCTCGATGAGATCGGCCGCGGCACCAGCACCTTCGACGGGCTCTCGCTCGCCTGGGCAATGGCGCGCGACATCGCGATGCGGGTACGGGCCTTCACGCTGTTTGCGACCCATTACTTTGAACTGACCGCGCTCGCCGGTGAGGTCGAGGGCTGCGCCAACGTGCACCTGGACGCGACCGAACACGGCGACGGTATTGTCTTCCTGCACGCCGTGAAGGAAGGCCCCGCGAGCCGCAGCTACGGGCTGCAGGTCGCGCAGCTCGCAGGCGTCCCCCCCGCCGTGATCGGCGAGGCGCGTCGCTACCTTGAGCAGCTGGAGTCGCAGCGTGACCGCGCTGCGTCGTTGGGCAGCGCTCGGCCGCAGCTGTCGCTGTTCACCCAGGCCGCCGTCGTCGCGCCGGACGCCCTGCGCGCAGCTCTCAGGGCGATCGACCCGGACGAGCTGTCACCGAAAGCGGCGCTGGAAGCGCTCTACGCACTGCATCGACTGCTCTAGGCCCGCGCGAAGCGCCCCTGCGTCAGGAACACACCGGTCTGGTGCGCGACGCGCGCGGACAGCAGCAGCCCTAAGTGACTCACCGGCAGCACCAGGTGATCGGAGGCTCCCGGCATGCGCGTCTCGCTCACCGCGATGGTGCCGTCGTTGTCTTCATCGAACCCGGCGATCAGCTGCCCGACCCCGATCGGCTCGGTGCCGGCGACGATCCCAAGCTCGCGCTGGTGCGTCCAGCGTCGCTCGCGCGGCTTGAGCAGCTCCTCGGCGACCGAGCGCCCCATGAGGTGGGCCACCGGGGCGAAGCGGCTGGCCCGCTCGGCGGCGCGGCTGCCCACGCACGGGGTGCCCAGGAACACCGCGCGCCCCGGGGGCTGCGCCGGGTAGCGCTCAAGAAAGCGGTGGATGACCAGGCCCCCCAGGCTGTGGCCGACAAAGTGCACCTCGGCTGCGTTCAGTTCGCGCACGAATGCCCCGAGACGCTCGGTGATGGCGCTCATGGTGGAGACGGCCGCGAAGTAGCGGAAACTGTGCAGGGTGAGATCAAACTCGTGCGCCAGGCGGTGGCGCAGGATCAGCGACTCGTCTCCGGGCATCCACAGGCCGTGCACATAGACGACGTGGGCCACGGCCGTTTCAAGGCTGTGGCACGCGCACTCGCACGTGCAGCTCGCGCAGCTGGGCCTCGCTCACTTCCGTGGGCGCATCGGTCAGCGGATCGGCGGCGCTCTGGGTCTTCGGGAAGGCGATCACCTCGCGGATGCTGTCGGCGCCGGCCATGAGGGTTGCGATGCGGTCGAGCCCGAAGGCGATGCCGCCGTGCGGCGGCGCGCCGAATCTCAGGGCATCCAGCAGGAAGCCGAATTTCTTCTGCGCCTCGTCGCTTGCGATCCCAAGAAGATCGAATACCGTCGACTGCATCTCCTGGCGGTGAATGCGCACCGAGCCGCCGCCGATCTCCGCTCCGTTCAGCACCATGTCATAGGCCTGCGCCAGCGCCTCGCCGGGGGCGGCGCGCAGCGCCGCGCTATCCGGGTGCTGCGGCGCAGTGAAGGGATGGTGCATGGCGACCCAGCGCTTCTCGCCCGCGTCCCACTCGAACATGGGGAAATCCACCACCCACAAGGGCTGCCACAGCCCCACGACCAGCTTCTTGTCCTGGCCGATCTTGAGCCGCAGCGCACCGAGTGAGTCGCCGACCACCTTCGCGCTGTCGGCGCCGAAGAAAATGAGGTCGTTGTCGGTGGCCCCGGTGCGCTTGAGGATCCCATCGATCGCCGCATCGCTTAGGAATTTGATGATCGGCGACTGCAGTCCGTCGCGGCCGCGGGACACCTCGTTCACCTTGATGTAGGCGAGCCCCTTGGCGCCGTAGCGGGCAACGTAAGCGGTGCACACATCGATCTGCGAGCGCGGCATCGCGCCGCCGCCCGGCACCCGAAGAGCCGCGACACGCCCACTGGCATCGCTGGCAGGTCCGGCGAACACCTTGAAGTCGCAGTTCTTCACCAGGTCCGCCACGTCGGTCAGCTCCAGCGCGATGCGCAGGTCCGGCTTGTCGGACCCGTAGCGGCGCATCGCCTCCGCATAGCTCATGCGCGGGAAGGGATCGGGCAGTGCCACATCGAGCACCTCCCTGAAGAAGTGCCGCACCAGACCCTCCATCAGTCCCATGATCTTGTCCTGGGACAGGAAAGAGGTCTCGATATCGAGCTGCGTGAACTCCGGCTGGCGGTCCGCGCGCAGATCTTCGTCGCGGAAGCAGCGCACGATCTGGTAGTAGCGATCGAAGCCGGCGATCATCAAGAGCTGCTTGAAGATCTGCGGCGACTGCGGCAGGGCGAAAAACTTGCCCGGGTGGGTGCGACTGGGCACCAGATAATCGCGGGCGCCTTCCGGGGTTGCCTTGGTGAGCATCGGCGTCTCAATATCGATGAAGCCGTGGCCATCGAGGTAGCTGCGCATCGCACGCGTGATGCGATGGCGCAGCAGCAGCCGATCCTTCATGACCTCGCGCCGCAGGTCGAGGTAGCGGTACTTGAGACGCACCTCCTCGCCCACCTGTTCATCGAGCTGAAAGGGCAAAGGATCGGAGCGGTTGAGCACCTCGATCTGCCCGGCCAGCAGTTCCACCGCGCCCGAGGCGAGGTTGGCATTGACGGTGCCGGCGGGTCGCGCACGCACGCGGCCCGTCACCTTCACCACAAACTCGCTGCGCAGCCGCTCGGCTTCGGCGAACACCGCAGCATGGGTCGGGTCGAACACGATCTGCAGCAGGCCCGCCCGATCGCGCAGATCCACGAAGATGACCCCGCCGTGGTCGCGACGGCGATGCACCCAGCCGGCCACCGTGACCTGCTGGCCGAGCAGCTTCGCATCAACCTGTCCGCAATAATGTGAGCGCATGAGGCGCGCGATGTTACGGACGCACCGGGGACATTTCCAGCACGGCCGCTGAGTGCGCTCGCCCACACGCTCGAAGCGCTCGACATGAGGACACGCCCGATCGGCGGATGACACGCCGATCGACAGGCAGGCACCCGTTGTCGGCCACAACCTGCTGCGCGGCGTACTCGGCCACGAGTGAGGTCGGACCCGCGCTACCCGGCTACCCCCGCGCGGCGGCGTTCACGATTCATAGGTAATTCATGACCTTGGCCCGGCGCAGGACTTGGGGTCCGGCAGCGCAGCTCGCGAAGCCGCAGCCGCGCGCTTCAGGCGGCAGGCTTAGCGAGCGATTGCGCGGGATGGGCGGGGGCCGGCGGCACCACCACTCCGCAGGTGATGATCATCCTCATGGCCGCATCCACTGACATGTCCAATTCCACGACTTCACGGCGCGGCAGGATCGCGAGGTAGCCGGCGGTGGCATTCAGCGCCACCGAGATATAGACCGCGACGTGTGGTTCGCCGAGCCTCTCGCTGACCTCCGGCACGTCCTCGGCGGTGAGAAAGCCGATGCTCCAGACTCCCTCGCGCGGGTACTCGACCATCACCACCTTGCGGAACGAGTTGGACTGCGACAGGACGCTCTCGGCAAAACTCTTGACCCCACCGTACACCGAGCGCACGACCGGGATGCGATTGAGCAGTTCCTCGGCCCACATGACCAGCTGATGGCCGACCAGGTTGGTGACCAGGATCCCGGTGAGAAATACGATGATCAGAGCGAGTACAAACCCAAGTCCCGGCACCGAGAAGCCCACCAGCGCCTGGGGCCGGTAGGCCGGCGGCAACACCAGCAGCGTGCGGTCCATGAGGTGAAGTATGGTCGTGACCACCCACACGGTGGCGACGATCGGCAGCCACACCAGGACGCCTGCGACGAGATAACGCCGCAGACTGCGCTTTTTCGGGCTGCTGGCGGCGTCCACGGCTTCAGCGCCGGCGCTTGCGCGCCACCTTGGAACGCGTGGCGCGCGTCGTGCGGCGCACAGCGCCCGCGCGTGAAGAGGCCGCGGTGTGCTCGCCTGACCCCTTCGGCTCGGTGCCCTTGGTCTCCTTGGCCTCCTTCGCCTCCTTCGCCTCCTTCGCGCCCTTAGGTTCCTTGCTGTCCTTCGTTTCCTTGCTGTCCTTCGTTTCCTTGGCGTCCTTCGCGCCAGCCTTCGTATCCGCGCTCTCGGGCTTGGCATCGGGCTTTGATTCCTCCTTGTCGGCGCCCGAGAGGTTGCGCTTGGTTTCCTGGTCGGACTTGAAATCCGTCTCGTACCAGCCGCCCCCCTTGAGGCGAAATACCGGTGCCGAAACCAGTTTCTTCAGTCGCCGCTTACCGCAGGAGGGGCACTTGACCAGCGGCGCATCCGTGATCTTCTGCATCACCTCGGCGTAGTACTTGCAGGCTTGGCACTCGTATTCGTAGAAGGGCATGCCTAAGTATAGCGGCGCGGCGCGGCTGCGCGTCAGTTGCGGCGCGCCTCGGGCTTGGCAAAGCTGAGCGCCCCGTCGTGGACCGTCACACGAATGCGGTCGCCCGGCAGGAACTCGCCCTGCAGGATCTTCTGCGCCAGGGGATTTTCGATCTGCTGCTGGATGGCGCGCTTCAGGGGCCGTGCGCCGTACACCGGATCGAAGCCCGCCTCGCCGAGCAGATCGCGCGCGGCGTCATCGAGGCTCAGGTCCATGTTGCGCTCGGCCAGCCGCTTGCGCAGGTAGATCAGCTGGATGTCCACGATCGCGCGGATCTGCTTGGTGCCGAGCGGGTGGAACACCACGATGTCGTCGATGCGGTTGATGAACTCGGGCCTGAAGCTCTGCTGCACGATCTCCATGACCGCGCTCTTCATCCTGGCGTAGTTCTTCTCGCCGGCGTACTCCTGGATCACCTGCGAGCCCAGGTTCGAGGTCATGATGATGACCGTGTTGCGAAAATCCACCGTGCGGCCCTGGCCGTCGGTGAGGCGTCCGTCATCGAGCACCTGCAGCAGCACGTTGAAGACATCCGGGTGCGCCTTCTCCACCTCATCGAGCAGGATGACCGAGTAAGGCCTGCGGCGCACCGCTTCGGTAAGGTAACCGCCCTCCTCGTAACCGACATAGCCCGGCGGCGCGCCGATCATGCGCGCCACCGAATGCTTCTCCATGAATTCCGACATGTCGATGCGGATCATGGCGTCCTCGGTGTCGAACAGAAACTCGGCGAGCGCCTTGCACAGCTCGGTCTTGCCGACACCTGTGGGACCCAGGAACAGGAACGAGGCATTCGGGCGGCGCGCATCGGACAGCCCCGCGCGTGAGCGGCGAATGGCATTGGCCACGATGCGCAGGGCCTCCTCCTGACCCACGACGCGCTTGCCGAGCGCCTCTTCCATGTGCAGCAGCTTCTCCTTCTCGCCCTGCAGCATCTTCGACACCGGAATACCGGTCCACTTGGAGACGACCTCGGCGATCTCCTCCTCGGTGACCTTGTTGCGAACGAGCGTCGGGGCCTTGTCCTCGGCCGCGGTGGCCGTGCTGAGGCGCTTCTCGAGTTCGGGGATCTTGCCGTACTGAAGCTCCGCCATGCGCCCGAGATTGCCGGCGCGCCGCGCTGCCTCGAGCTCAAGGCGCGCACGATCGAGCTCCTCGCGAATGTGTGCCGTGCCCTGCAAGGCTGCCTTCTCAGACTTCCAGACCTCGTCCAGGTCCGCGTATTCCTTCTCCAGCGTGCCAAGGGTCGCCTGCAGCGTCGCCAGTCGCTTGCGCGAGGCCTCGTCCTTCTCCTTCCTGAGTGCCTCCTGCTCGATCTTCAGCTGGATGATGCGCCGCTCGAGCTTATCGAGTGCCTCAGGCTTGGAGTCGATCTCCATGCGGATGCGCGCGGCCGCTTCATCGATGAGGTCGATCGCCTTGTCGGGGAGCTGGCGGTCGGCGATGTAGCGATGCGAGAGCGTGGCCGCCGCGACGATCGCAGGGTCCGTGATCTCGACCTTGTGGTGCACCTCGTAGCGCTCCTGCAGGCCGCGCAGGATCGCGATGGTGTCCTCGACCGAGGGCTCATCCACCAGCACCTTCTGGAAACGCCGCTCGAGAGCGGCATCCTTCTCGAGGTACTTGCGGTACTCGTCGAGCGTCGTGGCACCGACGCAGTGCAGCTCCCCGCGCGCAAGCGCGGGCTTGAGCATGTTGCCCGCGTCCATGGCACCCTCGGCCTTGCCGGCGCCCACCATGGTATGCAGCTCGTCGATGAAGAGAATGATCTGGCCTTCCTGCTTGGCAAGGTCCGTCAGCACCGCCTTCAGGCGCTCCTCGAACTCGCCGCGAAACTTCGCTCCCGCGATCAGCGAGCCCATGTCCAGCGCCAGGATGCGCTTGTTTTTGAGCCCTTCCGGCACCTCGCCATTGATGATGCGCTGGGCGAGGCCCTCGACGATGGCGGTCTTGCCAACGCCCGGCTCCCCGATCAGCACCGGGTTGTTCTTGGTGCGGCGCTGCAGAACCTGGATGGTGCGGCGGATCTCATCATCGCGCCCGATCACCGGATCGAGCTTGCCGGAAGAGGCGCGCGCGGTGAGATCGATGGTGTACTTCTCGAGCGCCTGGCGGCTGTCTTCTGCGTTGGCATCGGCGACCTTCTCCCCGCCGCGCACCTCCTCGATGGCCTTCTCGAGAGCACCGCGCACCACGCCGGCCTCCTTGAACAGCCGCGCGAGCGCGCGATCCTCAAAGGCCGCCAGCACGAACAGCTCGCTCGAGATGAACTGGTCGCCACGCTGCTGCGCAAGCTTGTCCGTAACATTGAGGATGCGGTTGAGGTCATTGGAGACGTGGACTTCACCGGAGGTGCCCTCGACCTTGGGCAGCCCATCGAGCATCGTCAGCAGCCCGGCCCGCAGCTTGTTGGCGTCCGCCCCGGCTTTCATCAGAAGCGGGCGCAGCGAGCCGCCCGAGGCGTCGAGCAGCGCCAGCAGGACGTGAGCGGGCTCGATGAACTGGTGGTCGCGCCCGAGCGCGAGCGACTGGGCGTCGGCCAGAGCCTGCTGGAAGCGACTGGTGAGTTTGTCCTGGCGCATGCGGATTCGACCTTACGGTGGATGGCGTCTTTGTGGGGCTAAACCGCAATCGCTTCAAGGGGCTGAAGCATTACCCGAGGCCAAGATTAGCGCAGACGCCGTCCCTGTTGCGAAGCTTGACGTGGAGGAGCGCCAGGGGTCAGGGCCGCGCTGCGCTCGGAATCAGCGCGCGCGGTCGTAAGGAGGTTGTTAGTCGCGAAGTTCCGCCAGGGGACCGATGAACTTCTGGTAGTTGTGCCAGCGCCCGACGGAAGTGTTGTATATCTTCTGCCGCACCTGCCAGAAGCTGGAAGTCATGACCACCCGCTCGGTGCGGGTGAAATCCAGGCAGCGCTCGTTCCAGTCCAGCCCGAGAAAATCCACGATCTTTCTCGTCCATCGCTCCTGATCGGCAACGAGTTGCGCATAGGGCACATCAAGCAGCGCTCCCGGCGGCAGCGCGCTGCGCCAATGGGTCACCAGACGCTGGTGCTGACGGTAGTAGTGCGCGAGGTCAGACAAATCCATCGCGAAAGTCATCTCCGGGGAGAGCTGCTGGAAATAGGCCGACAGGCAGGCATCGATCGGGTCGCGCTGCAGGTAGATGAAGCGGGCGTTGGGAAATACCGAGTGAATGACGCCCAGATACTCGGAATTGAAGGTCGCCTTGTCTACGATCCGCTCGGCGTCCTTGGAATGCTCAGTGAGCAGGCGCAGATAGGCCCCCGACAGCCTCCCCCGCAGCGCCTCATCGGGCAGACCCCGCCGAATGGTGCTTTCGTGCCGGCGCATGCCATCGCTCCAGAACGGCAGCTCCCCTGCGCCCCTCGCGGCCGGGTGTGAGGCGATGATCTGCTCGACCAGCGAGGTACCCGAGCGCGGCATGCCCACCACGAACACCGGACGGTGTGAGTCCGAAGCGCCGGCGTGAGCCTGCGCCAGCGCCTCACGGGTGTAGATGCGCTTCATGTCATCGACGAAGCGCTCATGCGCTTGTCTATCGTAGGGGTCGGCAGCCATCTTCTGCAGTTCGTTGGCGCGCCGGTAACTGCGAAATGCCCGGGCGAAGTCCCCGACATCGTCGTGATATTTGCCGATCGCGTAGCGGATGTGGGCCTCATCGTGCGGTGCCAGGTCGCCGTCCGCGATCTGCTCGGCGCGTTTCGCCCAGCCGGCATCCGCTGGCGTCATCTTGCGCACGCCGGCGAGCGCCGCCCAGGCGTTCGGCGATGAGGGATCGATCTCCGCGGCACGCTTGAACAGGGTCTCGGCTTCATCGAGACGCCCCTCAGACCCCGCGATCTGGCCCAGGGCAACCAGCGCCGTCACGTTGCGCGGAGCGCTCCTCAGCGCCTTCTCGAGCAATTCCTTGGCATCACGCCAGCGGTTGAGCAGAACAAGACTGCTGGCCAGGTTGACCTGGGCGTCTACATATGTCGGCCGCAATTTCAGGGCACGTCGCAGCGGCGTCTCGGATTCGATGACCCGGCCGCGCCATCGAAGCACCGTGCCGAGGTTGTTATGGGCATCGGGCTTGCGCGTGTCGATGCCGATGGCGCGACGGAATTGATCCTCTGCGTCCGCGTAGCGACCCAGACTACAGAATGCCGCACCGAGATTGTTGCGTGCAATGGCGTGCCGGGAATCGATGCTCAACAGATTCTCGTAATAGTCCGCCGCCTCGGCCCACGCGCGCCGGGCCATGCACGCATCACCCTTGGCAAGAAGAGTTTGCACCTCGCCCGAGGCCTGGCGCGGCGAAGCCGGCTTGCCAGCCTCCACGGCGGCGGCCGGACTTGGAGTCAGTCGCTGCACCAGCGCCCGAGTCAGCTCATCGACCAGATCCCGGGCGACGCCCTTTTCGAGCAACCTCCACTTGAATGTGTTGGCGAGCTGGGCTCTCTGAAAGACGTTCAGGCGCAGGGGCAGAGCTTCCCGGTCCACCCGCTGAAAGAATCGTGGCAGGAACCTGCGCAGGTCCTTGGCCGAGGGGTCGGCTTCGGCATCGTTGCGCTGCTTGCCCGCGGCCGCTGCTTCGGTCCGCAACTCGAGGTCATCGGCCAGCGCGTTGCCAATGGCAGTCGCTTCGCGGGCATCCAGCCATTTAAACGGCATTGCTCGATCAACCCTTCCAGACGATTGCGAAATGGTACCCGATCCGCGGGTGCGTTAAGGGGTTCCATTTAGCGAAGATCATCACACTCAACCAAAGATTCACGCCGCGCACGTCACTATCCCCGGAAAGCGATGCCGGCCGTGGCGGCCGCCTTGCCCGGATGCTATTGGTGAGTGAACCGCTCGGCAAGCCCGACCACGGCGACGCCGGCGCTGATCAGCAACACCTGGACGGCGCTGGTGCGCGGGTCGGCGCGCCGATGCAGCCCGGGGATGAGCCCGGCGACCGCAATGTAGAGAAACCCCGCGGCGGCAAACGCCAACGCGTACGGCAAAACCCCGAGCGCGCGCCGCAACGCGAAATAGGCCACGATCGCCCCGATCACCGATGCGATGCCGGTGGCGAGATTGAAAAGCGCCGCCCGCTGCCGCGACAGGCCGGCCTGCACCAGGATGGCGAAGTCGCCCACGCGGTGTGGGATCTCGTGCGCGGCCACTGCGAAGGTGGTCAACACACCCAGCGCGCTACTGTTCAGAAACGCCGCCGCAATCAGTACTCCATCGAGTGCGTTGTGCACGCTGTCGCCAACCAGCACCAGGATCCCCGAGGCCCGCTCGCGCGAGTGAGCATTCTCACCGTCGCGACCTTCATGTCCGTGCGCATGCGCGTGCCACCACAGCACCAGCTTCTCAATGACGAAAAACACCCCCAGGCCCGCTAACAGCGTCAGCCCGATGCGATGCGCGCCGCCCGGAGCAGCGCCTTCCATCGCCTCGGGTAACAGCGCGAGAAGCGCGGCGCCCAGGAGCGCGCCGGTGGCGAAGCTGACGAAGTGCGGCAGGATGCGCGCGCTGCGCTCATCCGGCACCCACAGGAATAGCACCGCAACTGCGGCACTGGCGATGCCGCCGAACGCGGCGAACAGCATGATCCTCAGCAGCAGCGGCACGATGGCAGCCTCACGACTCGAGCCAGATGAGCGCCGCCATGCGGCCACACTGCCCGTCGCGGCGATAGGAAAAAAAGCGCGCCCGGTCGGTGTAGGTGCAGGCAGCGGCGCCGAACACGGCGGCAACCCCCAGCCGCTCAAGACGCCTGCGGGCAAGTGCTGCCAGATCGCACAGCCAGCGGCCGCGCGGACTGGCCGCGAATGCCCCTGCGGCCCCGCCGTCCTTCGCCAGCAAAGCGCTGCGCACCTCCTCACCCACTTCGAAGTGAGCCGGTCCGATACACGGCCCGAGCCACGCCATGAGCTCACCGGGTGCGACAGCGAGCGCCGCCACGGCCGCTTCCAGCACACCGGCCGCGAGCCCGCGCCAGCCGGCGTGCGCGGCGGCTACCGCGCAGCCATCCCGCGCGGCGAACAGCACCGGCAGACAGTCTGCCACCTGCACCGCGCAGACCGTCCCGGGACGGCGCGTCAGGGCGACATCCGCCGGCACTCCCGCGGCGGCGGCGGCACCGCTCGCATCGAGGTCGGCGACCGCGGTCCCGTGCACCTGCTCAACCCAGGCCGGCTGCCCCGGCAGGCGCAGCTGCTCGCACAGGCGGCGGCGGTTCTCGCCGACGGCCTGCGCGGCATCCCCGACGTGCGCAGCGATGTTGAGCGAGTCAAAGGGGGCCCGGCTGACACCCCCTGCGCGCAGCGTGAATGCGGCCTGCACGCCGGCCGGAGCAGGCCACTGCGGTGTGAGCACCCGAACCTCTGATGCGGCCGGGAAACTGCTCACCCGGCCTTCTCCTCGAGAGCTGCGATGAGCCCCTGCATGTCGGCCGGCAGCGGCGCCTGCCATTCCAACTCGCGGCCGGTGAGGGGGTGGCTCAGGGCCAGGCGCGCGGCGTGCAGGGCCTGGCGCGGGAAGCCTGCCAGCTGCGCGGCCAGCGCGCTCGCGCAGCCGGCAGGGATCCTGCGTCGCCCTCCGTACACCGGATCCCCCACCACCGGGAAACCAATGTGTGCCAGATGCACGCGAATCTGGTGCGTACGGCCGCTCTCGAGCGTGACGCGCGTGAGCGTATGGGCACGGAAACGCCTGAGGACGCGGTAGTGGGTGCGCGCGCTGCGGCCGTCCGCACGCACCGTCATGCGGGTGCGCTGGGTGCGGTGCCGCCCGATCGGCTGATCGACCGTGCCGCCGGCGGTCATGACGCCGCTGCAGACGGCGAGGTATTCGCGTGTGATCGCACGCTCAGCAAGGGCGGCGACCAGGGCCGTGTGGCTTTCGGGCGTGCGCGCCACCAGCAGCAAGCCGCTGGTGTCCTTGTCGAGGCGGTGCACGAGCCCTGCGCGCGGCACCAGCGCGAGCTTCGGATCGAGCGCCAGCAGCGCATTCTGCAGGGTGTGGCGGGCGTTGCCGGCACCGGGGTGCACGACAAGTCCGGCAGGCTTGTTGATGACCAAAAGCCAGCGATCCTTGAACACCACTTCCAGCGGCATGGCTTCGGCGTGCACCTGCGTGTGCGCCGGCAGCTGCGCGTTCAGGCGCACCTGTTCGCCCCCCAGCACCTTGTCCTTGCCGCGCAGCGGCCGGCCGTCGACCTGGACCGCCCCGTCGGCAATCCAGGCCGCGAGCCTTGCGCGCGAGTACTGCGGCAGGACTCTCGCGAGGGCCTGGTCGAAGCGCAGGCCTGCGGCCTCCGGCGGCAGGGTCAGGGCATGCGTGCGGAACTCCACGGGCGCGTGCGCAGTCGGAAGTCCAGGATTCGTTATACTCGGCGCACTCACACGGCGCGTAGCCAAAGAAAGGCCCTTTCCAGATGTTCCGGTCCGGTCCCGTGCGCGGCGGCATGCTCGCGTTGTGTGTCGTCCTGCTTGCCGTTTCCGGGTGCCGCTCGCACCGGGAGAAAGAGGACAAGAAGCTCACCCCCGAGATTCTCTACAAGAAGGCTCACAAAAGTCTCGATTCCTACGATTTCAACGGCGCCATCAAGAGCTATGAGCTGCTGGTATCGCGCTTTCCATTCACCGACGAGGCACGCCAGGCGCACCTCGACCTGATCTACGCATACTACCGCGCCGGCGAGGGCGAGTCCGCCACCGACGCCGCCGAGACCTTCATCCGCGAGAACCCAACGCACCCGCGCGTCGACTACGCCTGGTACATCAAGGGCCTGGTCGACTTCGAGCGCACGCCCAATGCGATCGAGCATCTGTTCCGCGCCGACCTGAGCAAGCGCCCGCCGAGCACGGCACGCAAGGCGTTTGCCGCCTTCAAGACCGTTGTGGAACAGTACCCCAAGAGCGAGTACGCGCACGATTCGCTGCAGCGCATGGTGTACCTGCGCGACCGGCTGGCGAGCTACGAGGTGCACGTGGCGCGCTACTACTTCAAGCGCGGCGCCTATATCGCAGCCGCCCAGCGCTCCAAGAACGCGGTCGAGCAGTACGACGGAGCCCCGGCGGTGCAGGAAGCGCTCCAGATCATGATCGAATGCTATGACCGGCTGAACCTTGAGCCCCTCGCCACGCAGGCCCGCCAGGTCTATGCGGCGAACTACTCCGGCGCGGTGCGCACTTCCGAGGCCGAGGTGAAAAAGCCCTGGTGGAAGCTGTGGTAACGCGCGCGCGGGGCGCAAGGCAGCTTCAGCGGCGGTAGCCGCTGGTGATGGGATAGCGCCAGTCGCGTCCGAAGGCGCGGCGGCTGACGCGCACCCCCGGCGGCGCCTGCCGCCGCTTGTATTCGTTGCGCTTCACCAGATCGAGCACGCGGGCGGTGGTGGCGCGGTCGAAACCGCGCGCCTCGATCTCATCGACCGACAGGTCCTCCTCGATGAACGCTTCCAGTATCGCGTCCAGAACCTCGTAGGGCGGCAGCGAGTCGGAGTCCTTCTGATCGTGGCGCAATTCCGCGGATGGCGCGCGCTCGATCACGCGCTGCGGAATGACGGCACCCAGGGAATTGCGGTAGCGGGCCAGGCGGTAGACTAAAAGCTTGCTGCAGTCCTTGATCGGGGCGAAACCTCCGGCCATATCGCCGTACAGCGTCGCATAGCCCACCGCCATCTCGCTCTTGTTGCCGGTGGTCAGCAGCATGCGGCCGGTCTTGTTCGACAGTCCCATGAGCAAGAGCATCCGGCAGCGCGACTGAATGTTCTCCTCGGTCGCATCCGCGGCAACGCCTGCGAACTCATCCTTGAGCGTCGCGAGCGTCGCTTCGAACATGCTCTCGATGGACAGCACGCTGTACTTCACTCCCAGGGTCTGCGCCTGCGCCTTGGCGTCGGCGAGACTCATCGGCGAGGTGTAGCGCGAGGGCATCATCACGGCGTGCACGCAGTCCTTGCCGAGCGCGTCCACCGCAATCGCCAGGGTGAGCGCCGAATCGACGCCACCGGACAGTCCCATCACGACTCCGGGGAAGCCGTGCTTGCCGACGTAGTCGCGTACCCCGAGCACGAGTGCGCTGTAGACACTCGCCTCATCTGAGAGCTCGGCGGCGACGGCGCCGGCGGATGGAACCACCTTGCCGCGCGCATCGCGCACGAACTCGCCGGTGAAGATGCCCGCCTCGAACGGCGGCGCGCGCATCACCACCTCGCCCTGCGCATCCATGATGAATGAGTTGCCATCGAACACCAGCTCATCCTGTCCCCCGACCAGGTTCACGTAGGCGAGCGGCAGGCCGACATCGCGCGCACGCTCGCGCGCGATGTCCTCGCGCTCGCGCTGCTTGTGGATCTCATAGGGCGAGGCATTGATGACCACCAGCAGCTGCGCGCCATCCGCGCGCGCGAGCTGCACGGATTCGGGCACCCAGATGTCCTCGCAGACCAAAAGTCCGATCCGAAAGCCGGCGACCTGCGCCACGCTCGGCTGGGCGCCGGCGCGAAAATAACGCTTCTCGTCGAACACCTTGTAGTTGGGCAGCTCGGCCTTGCGGTGAATCGCGGCGATCTCGCCGCGCACGATCAGCGCGGCGGAGTTGTAGATGCCGGCGCGGGTGTATTCCGGAAATCCCACCATGACCGCGATGTCGGTCACTGCACTTTTTACCTGTGCCAGACCCTGCTCGATCTGCCGGCGGAAGCCGCGATGAAACAGCAGATCCTCGGGCGGGTAGCCCGACAGCGTGAGCTCCGGATAGAGCACGAGGTCCGCGCCCCTCTCGCGCGCGTGGCGCGCGCTTTCGATGACACGCGCGGCATTGCCGCGCACGTCCCCGACCAGCAGGTTCAGCTGCGCCAGCGCGATCTTGAGAGACTCACTCATGAGGGCGGTCCGCACCGCCAGGGTTCCACAGCTTAGCGTCGCTTAGCCCGGGCGCGGCGCGGCGGGCCTCGCGGGGCTTTGGCCTTCTTCGGCCCCGTAGCGGCGGCCTTGGCGCGCCTGGCAGGCTTGGCGGGCGCCCGGCGCGGGCGGTGCGGCATCGCGCGCGCGCGCCGCCGCGGACGCAGCAGCTCGCTCATGGCCGAGCCGAGCTCGGCGGGTGACTTCACCGTGCGCACGCCGGCTGCCTCGAAGGCTGCGTATTTGTCGGCCGCGGTGCCCTTGCCTCCGGCCACGATGGCGCCGGCGTGGCCCATGCGTTTGCCCGCCGGCGCGGTGACGCCGGCGATGTAGGCCACCACCGGCTTGGTGACAAACCGGTGGATATAGCGCGCGGCGGCTTCCTCGTCGCTGCCGCCAATTTCACCGACCAGGATTATGCCCTCGGTGCGCGGGTCGCGCTCGAACAGCTCGAGCACATCGATAAAGTTCATGCCGCGCACCGGGTCGCCGCCGATGCCGACGCAGGTGCTCTGGCCGAGCCCCTCGTTGGTGGTCTGGAATACGGCCTCGTAGGTGAGCGTGCCGGAGCGCGACACGATGCCCACCGCGCCCTTCTTGTGGATGAAGCCGGGCATGATCCCGATCTTGCATTCCTCGGGGGTGATGACGCCGGGGCAGTTCGGGCCGACGAGGCGCGTGGCGGCGCCTGCCAGCACCGCCTTCACGCGCACCATGTCGTTGACCGGCACCCCTTCGGTGATACACACCGCAAGCTCGATACCGGCATCGCTCGCCTCGAGTATCGAATCCGCAGCCCCCGGGGCCGGCACGTAGATCATGCTGGCCGTGGCTGCGGTGGCGCGCACCGCATCCTTGACCGTGTCGAAGACCGGCAGGCCGAGGTGCTTCTGGCCGCCGCGGCCGGGCGTCACGCCGCCGACCAGGCGCGTACCGTAATCAAGCGCGGCCTGCGAGTGAAAGGTGCCCTGCTTGCCGGTGAAGCCCTGGCAGATCACCCGGGTGTTGCGGTTGACGAGAATGCTCATTTCTTTTTGCCCGCCAAGGCTACGACCTTGCGCGCGGCGTCGGTCAGATCCGCGGCGGCCGTGATGGTGAGCCCGCTCTTTGCCAGCATCTCGCGCGCCAAGGGCGCATTGGTGCCCTCCAGGCGCACTACCACGGGCACTTTCACACCCACCTTCTTCACCGCGTTGATGATGCCATCGGCGATGAGATCGCAGCGCACGATGCCGCCGAAGATGTTTACCAGCACGGCGCGCACTCTGGAGTTGGACAGGATGAGCTCGAATGCCGCCGTGACGCGCTCGCTGGTCGCCCCGCCACCGACGTCAAGAAAGTTGGCAGGCGCCCCGCCGTGCAGCTTGATCAGATCCATGGTCGCCATCGCAAGACCTGCGCCGTTCACCATGCAGGCGATGTTGCCGTCGAGGGACACGTAGTTGAGGTCGTGCTCGGCGGCGCGTCGCTCCATCGGGTCTTCCTGGCTCATATCGCGCAGCTGCGCAAACTCGGGGTGACGGTAGAGCGCGTTGGGATCGATGTTGATCTTGGCATCGAGCGCCAGCAGTGCGCCTTCGCGGGTCACGATCAGCGGGTTCACTTCTAGCAGGCTCAAGTCCTTCTCGATGTACAGCCGGTACAGCGCTGCCGCGAGCGACTGGAACTGCCCGATCAGCGTTGCGGCAAGCTTCAGGCCGAAGGCGATCTCGCGCGCCTGGTGGGCGAGAAGGCCTGCGGCCGGGTGAATGCTGACCGCGAGGATCTTCTCGGGCGTCTCGCGCGCCACCTGCTCGATGTCCATGCCGCCGGCGACGGAGGCGATGAGGGCAATGCGGGAGCGCTCGCGATTGAGCGTGAGCGACAGATAGATCTCGCGCGCGATGTCCGAGCCGCTCTCGACATAGATGTGCTCTACCGGCAGACCTTCCGGGCCGGTCTGCGCGGTCACCAGGCGAGTGCCGATGAGTCCCGCGGCTGCGGCAGCGACCGCCTCAAGGTCGCGCACCACTTTCACGCCGCCCGCCTTTCCGCGCCCGCCGGCGTGCACCTGGGCCTTGACCACCCATAGCGTGCCCCCGATCGCGCGGGCGGCCTCCTGCGCCTCCTGCGCCGTCGAGGCCACCTGGCCGGCCGGGACCTCGATGCCGTAGGTTCGGAACAGCTCCTTGGCCTGGTACTCGTGCAGGTTCATCGCTACAGCCGCTCATGCATCAGGCGCGCATTCTGCTCGATAATGCCCGCGGCTGGCCAGCCGCACCGCCGTTGCGATGCGGGTCGCGTTTCCGCCTCGGGCGGAGATGCTAGAGTCGCCAACCTCCAATCCAACGCCCTGCCAGCCACTTGCCTGAACCGTCGCTCAGCGCCGCCGCCCCGTCCGTGACGCCGAGCGATTTCGCCTGGCGGGTGATCGGGCTGCTGAACCTGTACCGGTTGCTGGTGCCGCTGGTGCTCTTGGCGATACAGGCCTTCGCCGGCCCGGACTGGAGCCTGGTGACCGAGCGCCCCAGGCTCTTCGTCGGCTCATGCATTGCCTATTTCACCGCGGCGGTGCTTTTGGTCATCGCGCGCCGCCTGCACTGGTCGAGTCTGCGCATCGTCGCACTCGTCAATGCGAGCGTCGATGCGCTCGCTATCGGACTTATTCTCTATGCGAGCGGCGGCGTTGCCAGCGGCCTCGGCATCCTGCTGGTGCTGCCGGTCCTCGCCCTCACCGTCCTGGCCGGCCCGCGCGACGCGTTCCTGATCGCCGCGGTCGCCGCTCTCGCGGTTCTCACGCAACAGGTGTTCGCCGGCTCGGTAAACGGTGCGCCCACTACCGACTATGTCACCGCCGGTTTCTTCGGGATGGTGCTGTTCGTGGTGGCCCTGGCCATGCGCCCGGTCGCCAACCGTCTGCGCGAGAGCGAAGCGCTGGTGCGGCGCCAGGAACTGGACCTCGCTAACATGGCGCAGTTGTCCCAGTACATCGTGCAGCACCTGCGCGAGAGCATCCTGGTGCTCGACGTGCAGGACCGCATCCGCCTCATCAACGAATCGGCCGCTCAGATTCTCGGCGATCAGCGTGCCTACCCCGACGCGCTCATCGGTGAGGCTTCGCCCCGACTCCTTTATCTGCTCGAGTCGTGGCGCAAGGCGAGCGGGGCCGGGGGAGCCGCCGCGTCAGCGGAGCAGACCTTCGTCGGCGCGGATGGGGCTCGCCTCATCCGCCCGCACTTCGCGCCCCTTGGCGAGCTCAATCCAGGACCGGTGCTCATCTTTCTTGAGGACACGAGCGTCATCGAGGAGAAGGTCCAGCAGTCGAAGCTTGCGGCCCTGGGGCGCCTGAGCGCCAGCATCGCGCACGAGATCCGAAACCCGGTCGGCGCGATGAGCCACGCCGGCCAGCTGCTCGCCGAATCCCCCCACCTGAGGGCCGAGGATCAGCGTCTCACCCAGATCATCCGCAGCAACGCCGAGCGGGTGAGCGGCATCATTGATAATGTCCAGCGGCTCGCGCGTCGGCAGGAAGCGCATCTTGAGCGCCTGCCGCTTGGCGCATGGATCGATGAGTTCCGGCAGGAGTTCTGCGAGACGATGCAGTGGCCCCCTGCACGCCTTAAGGTGAGCAGCGCAAGCCCTGCGCTCGAGGTGCGCGTGGACCCCGACCAGCTGCGGCAGATCGTGTGGAATCTGTGTGAGAATGCCCTCAAGCACGCGATCGGGGAGTCTGCCGAGCAGAGTGTCGAGATACGATATGGCCGCATGACCGGAAGCGACCGACCGTTCCTGGAAGTTGCCGATCGCGGCGCCGGCGTGGCGAGCGAGCACGCCGACCGCATGTTCGAGCCGTTCTACAGCGGTGGGCGCGGCACGGGACTCGGGCTGTTTCTCGCCCGCGAGCTGGCTCAAGCCAACGGAGCGGCGCTGCTGTACGAGCCGCGGCCAGGGGGCGGCAGCATTTTCAGGCTGGTGTTTGCGGATCCGCGCCGATGGGAGTGGTGATGAACGAAGCAGCCGCGGGCAATCGCACCGAGGCGCCGGTGGTGCTCGTGGTGGACGACGAGCCCGACCTGGTCGAGCTGGTGAGCCTCACCCTGAGCCGCATGAGCATGAAGACGCGCACGGCGCCCGATCTTGGCAGCGCTCGACGCCTTCTGAAGAGCGAACGTTTCGATCTGTGCCTCACCGACATGCGCCTGCCCGACGGGGACGGCCTCGACCTGGTGGCGTGGATACAGGAGAACCGTGCCACGGTTCCCGTCGCGGTCATCACCGCACACGGCAACGTCGAGTCCGCCGTGCGGGCGCTGAAACTCGGGGCCTTCGACTTCGTGTCGAAGCCACTGGATCTTGGCGTGCTGCGCAAGCTGGTCGGCAGCGCGATCAAGCTGCGCTCGGGCATCGATGAGCAGACCGCCACGACTTTGCGCACCCCGCGCCTGCTCGGCAGCTCGGCGGTCATGGAGCAGCTGCGCGAGATGATCAGCCGAGTGGCCCGCAGCCAGGCCCCGGTGCACATCTGCGGGGAGTCCGGCACGGGCAAGGAGCTCGTCGCGCGCATGATCCATGAGAGTGGCGCGCGGCGCGAGGGACCGTTCGTAGCCGTCAACTGCGGCGCCATCCCGACCGAGCTGATGGAGAGCGAGCTGTTCGGGCACAAGCGCGGCAGCTTCACGGGAGCCGTGGCCGACAAGAAGGGCCTGGTTCAGACAGCGGAAGGCGGCACGCTGTTTCTCGATGAGGTGGCCGATCTGCCGCTGCATATGCAGGTGAAGCTGCTGCGCGTGGTGCAGGAGAAGAGCGTACGGCCGGTCGGGGAGGCGCGCGAAGAGACGGTCGATGTGCGCATCCTCTCCGCCACGCACAAGAATCTTCCGGATCTGGTCGCCCAGGGGCTCTTCCGGGAGGACCTGTTCTATCGCATCAACGTCATCGAGCTGCGCGTCCCGGCGCTGCGCGAGCGCAGCGCCGACATCGGCCAGATCGCCGCCGCCATCCTGCGGCGCGTGAGCCGCCGTGCCGGCGGCCCCTCGCCCGAGATCTCGAAAGAAGCCCTGGCGACGCTTTCCGCCTACCCCTTCCCGGGCAATGTGCGAGAGCTCGAGAACGTGCTGGAACGGGCCGTGACGCTGTGCACCGGCGGGGTGATCACCCCGGAGCACATCCGACTGCGCGCCAGCTCCCCGGCTCCGGAGACCGAAATCAGTGCCGCCGTCTCCAGCGCTGCCCCGGGCGACATGGCGCTCGGCAGTCAGCTGGAGACCATCGAGCGGGACGCCATCATCAAGGCACTCGAGAAGACGCGCTACAACAAGACCGCGGCCGCAAAGCTTCTGGGCATGAGCTTTCGGGCCTTGCGCTACCGCATCAAGAAGCTCGGGATCGAGTGAATGCCAGGGTGACGATTTGGGTCACTTTGTGACGCGCCCCTGAGCTTCTGGCGTCAGTCTGCGACAGGCATTAAGTTAAACCAGTCGCGCGAACATGACTTCTTTGCTTTTACTATCAAAGAGTTATGGATTAGCCGTTCTCATGGCACGCGCCTTGCTCTTCCTTGCTCAGCCGGGCGCCCTTTTTGCGCTACTGGTTTTGTTACCTAAACTTTCAGGAGTATTTCTAATGAAGGCTTTGCAAAAGGGTTTTACCCTCATCGAGCTGATGATCGTGGTCGCGATCATCGGTATTCTCGCCGCGATCGCGATCCCGGCGTATCAGGACTACACCGTCCGTTCGAAGGTCACTGAAGGCTTGAACCTCGCCGGCTCTGCCGAAGTTGCTGTCGCCGACGGTTACCAGTCGAACGACATCGTCGGTGTGGGTGCTGCGCAGGCCCAGTGGCTGGCCGAGTGGAAGCCCACCAAGTACGTGTCGAACGTGACGATTGGCGCGGCTAGCGGTGTGATCACCGTGACCTACGGCACCAATACGCCGCAGATCTCGGGCAGCACGATCCTCCTGAGCCCGTTCATCGGCAAGGCGGCCCTCGTGACCAACCTGTCGGGTCCCATCGACTGGGCGTGCACCTCAACGGGTAATACCACCGCCAACGGCGAAGGGTTGACCCCCGCTCTGGGCTCCGTCCTGTCGCGGTACGCGCCGACGCAGTGCAAGTAAGCAAAACGACTCGTCAGTCCTTCTGAACTGACGTTCCATGAGCCCCGGCCACCTGGCCGGGGCTTTTCTTTGGGGGTCCTGAACCAATTGTGACGCGCACCCCGCCGACCGTGCCGGCTCGCCCTCAGAATCATAAGGAGATATGACAATTGCGCAGCCCGGCTGCTCAGGTAAACTGACTGTCCGGCTTACTTTGCTTGCCATAAGCCTATGAATGACAACGCTTCTTTGGCGCTCAGCGGTGCCCGCACCGGTCTTGGGGGCCTGCCCCAGCGACTGGTGCAGGACGGGCTGATCGAGGAGGCGGCCATGCTGGAGGCTGTCAACCTCGCCCGCGAGCGCAAAACGAGCGTCGTGACGCAACTCGTCGCGAGCGGGGCGGCGAACGCGCGCGATATCGCGATCGCCGCGTCCAACGAATACGGTGTACCGCTGTTTGACCTGGACGCGGTAAATGTGGACCTCGATTCCATCCGCCTGGTCAGCGACAAGCTGCTGGCCAAGCATCGGGTACTGCCGCTGTTCCGCCGCGGCAAACGGCTGTTTCTCGCGGTGGCCGATCCCACCAACCTGCACGCGATCGATGAGGTCAAGTTTCAGACCAGCCTCGGCATCGAAGCGATCATCGTCGAGGACGATAAGCTGCAGACGGCCATCGACAAGGCGCTCGAGCAGGTCGACAACCAGATGTCGGCCCTCACCGATGACTCAGACGTCGACCTCGATTCGCTCGAGGTCACCGGCGGGGAGGACGAGCTCGACGACAAGGTCGGCCGCGACGATGTCGAAGACGCCCCCATCGTGCGCTTCGTCAACAAGGTCATGCTCGATGCCATCCGGCGCGGCGCGTCGGACATCCACTTCGAGCCGTTCGAGAAGATGTATCGGGTGCGCCTGAGAATGGACGGCGTGTTGAAGGAGATCGCACAGCCGCCCGTGCAGCTGGCCTCGAAGATGTCCGCGCGCCTGAAGGTTATGTCGCGGCTGGACATCGCCGAGCGGCGCGTTCCGCAGGACGGCCGCATCAAGATGAAACTGTCGAAGAATCGTGCCATCGACTTTCGCGTCAGCACCTGCCCGACGCTGTTCGGCGAGAAGATCGTGCTGCGCATCCTTGACCCCGCGCAGGCCTCGCTCGGCATCGATTCGCTCGGTTACGAGCCTTTCCAAAGAGAGCTGTACACCAAATACCTGGCCAAGCCGCAGGGCATGATCCTGGTGACCGGCCCTACCGGCAGCGGCAAGACCGTGTCGCTGTATACCGGCCTCAACATCCTCAATCGCGAGGACACCAACATCTCCACCGCCGAGGATCCGGCGGAAATCAATCTGCCGGGCGTCAACCAGGTCAACGTCAATCCCAAGGTGGGCCTGACCTTCGCGGCCGCCATGCGCGCGTTCCTGCGGCAGGACCCCGATGTCATCATGGTGGGCGAGATCCGCGACCTCGAGACGGCCGAGATCGCCATCAAAGCGGCGCAGACCGGACACCTCGTGATGTCAACCCTGCACACCAATGACGCGCCGCAAACACTCACGCGCATGATCGACATGGGGGTCAAGCCCTACGCCATTGCCACCTCCGTCAGCCTCATCATTGCGCAGCGCCTCGCGCGGCGCCTGTGCAACCAGTGCAAGCAGCTGCGGGAAATTCCCAAAGAGGCGTTGATCAAGGAGGGCTTCGAGGAAGCCGACGTTGCGCAGGGACTCAAGATTTTTGCCCCCAAGGGGTGCAGCAACTGCACCGATGGTTACAAGGGGCGTACCGGCATCTATCAGGTCCTGCCGATCACCGAATCGATCGCGCGCATCATTCTTGCCGCGGGCAGCGCTGTGGATATCGCAGCGCAGGCCGCCAAGGACGGCGTCTGGGATCTGCGCCGCGCAGGACTCGAGAAGGTGAAGAACGGCTTGACCAGTCTCGAGGAAGTTAACAGCGTCACGGTCGAGTGACGCGAACGGAAGTGACTCATGGCTCAGGCAGCAGCAACTGGCACGGTTCGGACGATCAAGCGCGATACCGCATTCACCTGGGAGGGACGCGACAAGCGCGGCGCACGCGTCACCGGCAAGAGCCTGGCGCCCGACGAGGCGACCCTGCGCGCGGAACTGCGCCGCCAGGGCGTGGCGCCCTCGAAGATTCGCAAGCAGCGTCAGATCAGCAGGGGCGGCAAGGTCAACGCAGGCGATATCGCGGTTTTTGCCCGCCAGCTCGCCACCATGCTGACCGCGGGCATCCCGATGGTGCAGGCGTTCGAGATTGTCGGCAGTGGCAACGACAAGCCGGCGATGCGCAAGCTGATCCTCGACATCAAGGCGGAGGTGGAGGGGGGCACCTCCTTGCACGAGTCGCTCGCCAAACATCCCCTGTATTTCGATGACCTGTTTGTGAGCCTGGTCGAGGCGGGTGAGCAGGCCGGTGCGCTGGAGTCTTTGCTGGAAAAGGTCGCGACCTACAAGGAAAAGACCGAGGCGCTGAAGAAGAAGGTGAAGAAGGCGCTGTTCTACCCGGCCGCGGTGCTGGCCGTGGCGGTCCTGGTTACCATCATCCTCCTGGTGTTTGTAATTCCGCAGTTCGAGGCCCTGTATAAGGGCTTCGGCGCCGACCTGCCCGCCTTCACCCTGTTCGTGATTGGCATTTCAAAAATCGTGCAGCACCAAGGCTTCTACATGCTTGCCGTGGCGGTCGCGGCCGTATTCACCTTCAACTATTTCAGGAAGCGCTCAAGGGCCATGCGCGAGAGCCTCGACCGCTTGACGCTCAAACTCCCCGTCATCGGTCCCATCATGCGCAAGGCGGCGATTGCACGCTACGCGCGCACCCTGTCAACGATGTTCTCCGCCGGCGTGCCTCTGGTCGAAGCCCTGGAGTCGGTATCCGGTGCGACCGGCAATATCGTCTATGAGAACGCGGTGCTCAAAATGAAGGACGAGGTGGCGACCGGTCAGCGTCTGCAGCGCGCGATGGAAAACACCGGACTGTTCCCCAACATGGTCAACCAGATGATCGCGGTCGGCGAGGAATCCGGCTCGCTCGACGAGATGTCGGCCAAGGTCGCGAGCTTCTACGAGGCCGAGGTCGACAACGCGGTTGACGCCATGTCGAGTCTGCTCGAGCCGCTGATCATGGTGGTTCTGGGCGTGCTCGTGGGCGGCCTGGTGATCGCGATGTACCTGCCGATATTCAAGCTCGCCTCGGTGGTGTGACGCGGGTCGCTCAGTTCTTCGCCTAATCGGCCAGGCGCCGCGCCCCATGCGCGGCGCTCTCGTCATGCCAATCCAGGGGCGGTCATGTCCGTAGTTGCGCTGCTAGCCGGCTCGCCCGCCCTGTTCATTGGCACCTGTGTGATCCTCGGCCTTGCGGTCGGCAGTTTCCTCAACGTGGTCATCTACCGTCTGCCGATCATGCTCGAGCGGCAGTGGCGTGAGCAGTGCGCGGAGATCTCGCATCCGGATCCGGCGGCGATGACGCTGCCGGTGAGCGCGCTCGAACCCTTCAACCTCGTCGTGCCGCGCTCGGCCTGCCCGGCCTGCAAAGCCCCCATCGGCGCGTGGCGGAACATTCCGCTGCTGTCCTGGCTCGTTCTGAGAGGGCGCTGCATATGCTGCCGCACGTCCATCTCGATTCGCTATCCGGCGGTAGAGGCGCTCACCGCGCTGCTCAGCGCTTGCGTGGCCTGGCAGTTCGGTTTCGGAGCGCCGGCGCTGGCAGCGATGGTTCTCACCTGGTTCCTCATTGCCCTCGCCTTCATCGATGTCGATCACCAGCTGCTGCCGGACAATCTCACGCTGCCGCTGTTGTGGAGCGGACTCTTCCTGAGTCTGTTCGGCACGCACCCAGGCGGCGTGGCGATTCCGGTGGACGTGCGCTCGAGTCTGATCGGTGCAATAGCCGGTTACGCGAGCCTGTGGAGCGTCTATCATCTGTTCCGGCTGGTCACGGGTAAGGAAGGCATGGGGTACGGTGACTTCAAGCTGTTTGCCGCGCTGGGCGCGTGGCTCGGCTGGCAGATGCTGCTGCCGATCATCCTGATCGCCGCTACCGCTGGCGCCCTGGTCGGAATCGCCCTCATCGCCATGCGGCGTCAGAACCGCGCGACTCCCATCCCGTTCGGCCCGTTCCTCGCACTTTCCGGGTGGCTGGCGCTGATGGCCGGACCGCGTCTGGCGACAGGCTATCCCGGCCTGTTTCCCGGCTACGGGTGAGCAGGCGCGGATGAGCGCACGCGTATACCGGGTCGGACTGACAGGGGGGATCGCCAGCGGCAAGTCGACGGCGGCGAAGTTCTTCGGCGCCTTAGGCGTGCCGATCCTCGACAGCGACCAGGTCGCGCGCGACGTGGTCGAACCCGGACAGCCCCCGCTCGAGCGCCTGGTCGAGCGCTTCGGGCCCAGTATTCTGACCCCCGATGGGCATCTTGACCGGCCCGCCCTGCGTGACATCGTGTTCTCGGACCCCAAAGCCCGCGCGGATCTGGAGGCGCTGACGCACCCGGCTATCGGGGCTGCCATGGAGGCTCACTCCGCGGTGGCCGGCGGCCCCTACCAGATTCTCGTCATCCCGCTGCTGGTGGAAAAGAACCTCCGCTCTCACGTGGATCGGGTGCTGGTGGTGGACTGCGAGGAGGCTCTGCAGCTACGCCGCCTGCACGAGCGTGACGGCTCAACGCCCGAGCAGGCGCAGGCCATTCTCGACGTGCAGGCGACGCGTGCGGCGCGCCTCAAAGCGGCCAACGACGTGATCCGTAACGATTCGAGCATGAGCGCCGTGCGCGAGCAGGTCGCGGCCCTGCACGCCCGCTACCTCGAGTTCGCCGCTGGCGCGCGCGGCTGATCCGCACATCGGCGCGACGTTTACGGGCAGCGCATGCCCAAGCACAATACCGGCGTGACGCAATCCTCTGCCCCCGAAACCGGACGGTCTGCCTCAGCCGAAGCCGATACCGGCGTGCTGGTCTTCGAGCAACCGCTCAACGAGCGGATGCGTACCTTCCTGCGCCTGGATTTCCTTTATAATCAAGCGCTTTATCACAACGAGATGGCGAGCCCCTGGGGGAGCCGGGCGGCGATGTCGGGCCTGATCGACATCCTGGCGATCGCCACCCGCGGGGATGTGCGCTCGGACGTGCTGAAGGAGCTGGAGAGCCAGCTCACCAGCCTGAGTGAGTTCCAGTCCAACCCCGGCGTGGACGCGGCGCGGCTCAAGACCCTCACCTCGAACCTGCAGCGGCTGCGCTCCGACCTGATGAGCGCAGGATCGGCATTCCTGCAGCCGCTGCGCGATTCGGAGTTCATCAGCGCCATCAAGCTTCGCAGTGCGATCCCCGGAGGCACCTGCGAGTTTGACCTCCCCGATTACTATTTCTGGCTCACGCAGCCGGACGATGCACGCATGCGCAGCTTCAGTCAGTGGCTGGGATTGCTGCGCCCCATGTGCGATGCGATCGCGGAACTGCTATGGCTCACGCGCCAGAATGGCCGCGCCCGCCAGGAGATTGCCAAGGGCGGCACCTTCCACATTACCTTCGAGCGCGACAATCCCCTGCAGCTGCTGCGCCTCTCGCTGCCGGCCTCCGCCGGCCTGTACCCGGAGATCAGCGGCAGCCACCATCGCTGCAGCGTGCGTTTCCTCGCCTGGCAAGGGCTGGCCGCACGCCCGAAGCAGGCCGAGGAAGACGTGCCCTTCATGCTCAGCTGCTGCCCGTGAGAGGGCGTCACTGAACTGTCCTGCGGTGAGCCCGGTGCGCGTCAAATGCCCGACCTGCCGTCGCGATCTGGATTGGGCAACCGCGCCGTTTCGCCCGTTCTGCAGCGAGCGTTGCCGCCTGATCGATCTGGGCGCGTGGCTTTCCGAGCAGCGCGCCATCGCAGGTGACAGCGTCTCGGCTGAGAACGATAGCGAGCCTCAGGATCCAGCACCGAAAGGAGGGTTGTAGAGGCATGAGGTTCCGACTCAAGGCGTTCGGCCTGCATCTGGCCGGCAGCACTTGCGCGCTATCCGTGATCCTGGGCGGTATGTACCTCGGCTGGTATCGCGGGCCTGGCTGGTATCTGTCCGGCGTCGCACGCGTGGTCGTCGTCCTGGGACTCGTGGATGTGTGCCTCGGCCCCACGCTCACCCTGATCATCGCCAATCCGCGCAAGCCGCGTCGCTTGTTCGTGCGCGACATCGGCACGATCGTGGCCGTACAGATCGTGGCGCTCGCTTACGGCGCGATGACCGTGTGGCAAGGGCGGCCGCTCTACTACACCTTCTCCGTGGATCGTCTGGAAATGGTGCAGGCATCGGATCTGAAGCCCGAGCAGATCGCGCTGGCGCAACGTCAGAACCCGGCCCTCGCTCCGCACTGGTACAGCCGGCCGCGCTGGATCTGGGCGCCGTTGCCGGAGGATCCGCAGGAGCAAGCGAAGATCGTGAATGGGGCGCTCTTCGGCGGCGATGACGTCATTCAAATGCCGCGCTACTTCAAACCCTGGAACCAGGCACTGCCGCAGCTGCGCACGAAACTCCAGGCAGTGGGTGACATGCACGACCTGAACAAGCGGGAAAAGGCGGACCTCACGGCGCGCGTGTCGGCGCTCGGTCTGGCTCCCGTGCAGAAAAATGCCATGATCCTGTGGGGTGGCACCCGGCAGGAGCTGGTGGTCTTTGATGTGAATTCCCTGCGCATCAGCGCGATCCTCAGGGTCGACTGAACTCCTGACGGCGCCCCCGGTTCCGATCTGGTACTGGCGTCACGCTCGCGCGCCAGCGCCACGTTTAACATATGGCAATGCCCTCAGCCGCCCGCTACCGCCTCTATTCGCTGGCTGCGCTGTACGCGCTGCCCTACGTGGCGATGCTGTGTTTTTGCGCCCGGCACGGCAGCAAACCGCGCAGCGTGCTCGCACTGCTCGCCACCACCGCTCTCGTTTCGCTCCTGCTGGCCGGATGCACACGTACCTGGCGCCGCTTCTTCCTCGCTTACTTCCCGCTGCTCATCGTCAGCATCGCGTACGCCGGTTATGCCCTCGTATACGGCATCGTGCCGGGGCGGACGCTCGGACTTGTGCTGCTGAGCGCGACCTCTGAGGAGATTCGTGGGCTCCTGATGCTGTGGCCGCACAAGTGGCTGCTGCTGCCGTTGGTCGCAGCCCCTGCGGCCTATCTGTGGCTCGCCTGGCGATTGCCGGAGTGGCCCATATTTGCCGGCAAAGCCAACTTCGCGGCGCGCGCGATCCTGGTGCTTACCCTTCCCGTCACGGCGTACGCAGCGAGCAGCACGGTACAGCTGGTCGACGGCATCGCGCTCAATCCCGTGGCCGGCAGTGTGATGTTCTTTGCCGGTCAGCTGCCGCGCACGCGCGCGGAACTTCGCGGCGCCTTTGTCGAAAAGCTGCCGTTTCACGCAACGCCGGTCACCGCTGAGGAGGTTCACGTCCTTATCGTCGGTGAATCGGCCCGGCGCGGCTCTTGGTCGATCTACGGTTACCAGCGCCCTACCACGCCCTACCTGGAACGTGTAAAGGATGAGTTGATCCTGCTTCGCCACGTTACGGCGGACGCCAATCTCACGGCACTCGCCGTGCCCATGATCCTGACCGGAATCGCTCCGCAGGAGCTGGCGGGGCAGGCGTTGCACGGCAACCTGCTGGATGTCGCAAAGGAAGCGGGCTACACCACCTCCTGGCTGGTGAATCAGGACATCAAGGTATCGACCTCCATCGGCATCACCCCGGATCACCTCGAGTATCCGCCGGAGATGCGGCTGGACCTGTGGGGGCGCAACGTCTCGGACGGCGAGCTGCTTGGGGCTTACCGTCGTGAACTCACCCGGGCAGGGTCGCCACGTTTCATCGGCATGCACGTCATGGGCTCGCACTGGGAATACTATCGGCGCTATCCGCCAAGCTTTCAGCGCTTCGGTCAGACACCCCAACTCACCCCCATGTCGATAGGTCTGCGCGGGCAGAGCAGGGACCAGGCCGTGCTCGACTCCTACGATAACAGCGTGCTGTATACCGATTGGTTCCTCGAACAAGTGATCGAGGCTGCGCGCAAACTGCGCGTGCCGGTGACCGTGACTTTCGTCCCCGACCACGGTGAATGTCTGTCAGCGCTTGATCAGGGGCTCGCAGGTCACGGCGGAGCGCAGTACAACGTTTCGGAATTTCAGATCCCGGCCCTGGTGTGGGTAAACGATTACTATCGCAGGTCTCATCCACAACAAGTCGCCGCGCTTAAAGATAACGCCGCAAAGCAGATCCGCAGCCACGATTTCTTCTATACCGTGGCGGATCTGATGGGAGTGACCTGGCCGCAGGCCAAGCCGGAGCGCTCCTTCGCCTCGGAGCGCTTCGTGCCGGACACCTCGGGCGCGATGTTAGTGGGAGGGGTGCTGCAAAGCCACCCCTAAAGCATGCGGCTACGGCGCGGCCGGCGGCGCCCCCATGCCCAGCCACTTCGCCAGAAATGCCCACTGGTCGGCGAAATCATCGATCTGCATCCACACGGGCTTGCCCGCGCCGTGCCCGGCGCGGGTCTCGATGCGAATCAGTATCGGGTTGCCGCAGATCTGCGCGGCCTGCAGGGCCGCGGCGAACTTGTAACTGTGCCAGGGCACCACGCGATCGTCGTGATCCGCCGTGGTGATGAGCGTCGGGGGATAGCACACGCCCTTTTTCACGTTCTGCACCGGTGAGTAGGCGTACAGCGCCCGAAACTGCTGCGGATCCTCGGACAGCCCGTAGTCGGAAGCCCACTGCCTGGCGTTGGCGCTGGCGGTGTGGTAGCGCAGCATATCGAGCACGCCGACGGCAGGCAGCGCCGCCGCGAACAGCTCCGGCCGCTGCGTGAGTACCGCGCCGATCAGCAGGCCGCCGTTGCTGCGGCCGTGAATCCCCAGCCGCGCGCTGCGGGTGTAATGCTGGTTGATGAGGTATTCCGCCGCGGCGATGAAGTCATCGAATACGTGTTGCTTGTTCTCGAGCGTCCCGGCCTTGTGCCAGGCCTCGCCGTACTCACCGCCGCCACGCAGATTGGCCTCCGCGTACGCGCCACCCATCTCGAGCCATGCCTGCACGGAGGGGCGGTAGATCGGGGTGAGCGAGACGTCGAAACCGCCGTAGCCGTAAAGCAGCAGCGGCTGACTGCCATCCTTCTCCATGCCGCGCCGGTGCGTGATGTACATCGGCACGCGCGTACCATCGCTGCTGTTGTAGAAAACCTGTTCGGTGACGAATGCCGCGCTCATCGCTGGCGTCTGCGGCTCGCGCCACAGCGTCGCACGATCGGCAGCCACATCGAAGCGATAGATCCGGCTCGGCGTCAGGTAGTCAGTATAGGAAAAGAAGGTCTCGCTCTGGGTGTCCTCGCCCTGAAACCCTTCGATGCGGCCCATCCCGGGCAGCGGCACGTCGCCCACCGGGTGCCCGTCGCGCTCGAACACGCGCGCGACGGCGTGCGCATCCACGATGTACTTGGCGATGATCCTGCCACCGACGTAGGTCGCCTCCTCAAGCGCGCTGTCGACTTCGGGGACCACCACGCGCCGCGGCGAGCTCTCGCGCGCATCGACGGCGATTACCCGTCCGAGCGGCGCGCCCTGTGTGGTGTGGAAATACAACTCGTGTCCGTGTGAGCCAATGAAGGTGTAGAGCGCATCCCACGCGGACAAAAGCGGCCGTGCCGCCGCTCCCGGGTGTTGCAGATCGATGAGGTCCACGCCGTTCTTCTCGTAGCCCTCGATCAGGGTGACGATGAGGTAGTGACCGTCGTCGCTGACGCGCGCCATCGGCACGTGGGTAGGATGGTTGGTCACCTCGTACACGAGTAGGTCGTGATCCTGCGGCGTGCCGAGCTTGTGGAAGTACACCGCGGGGCGAGCTGAATCATCGCCCCTGCCATTGGGCAGGGCCGGGTAGCGGCTGTAGTACACGCCCGAGTCGTCGCGCGCCCATGACACGCCCCAGAACTTGGTGAAACGCAGCGTGTCCTCGAAATCGCGCCCATCAGCGACCCGCCTGAAACGCCAGGTCTGCCAGTCGGTGCCGCCGTCGGAGAGCGCGTACGCGACCACGCTGCCATGCACATTTGGCGTGAATTCCGCGAGCGCGATGGTAGCGTCCGCGCGTTCCGCGTTGGGATCGAACAGCACCCGTCCGGGAGCCTCCAGGCTGTCGGCGACGAACAGCACGCTCTGGTTCTGCTTGCCGTCGTTGTGGAGGAAGAAATAGTGCCCGCCGTGCTTGACCGGAACCTCATAGCGCTCGTAGTTCCACAGCTGCGTGAGTCGCGCCTTGACCCAGGCGCGCCACGGCAGCTCGGCCAGTCGCGGCCGCGAGAGCGCGTTCTGCGCCTTCACCCAGTCGGTCACGGCGGGCGAGTCGAGGTTCTCGAGCCAGCGGTAGGGATCGGCAACCTTGGTGCCGAAGTAGCTGTCGGCGACCTCCACCCGCGCGCTCACCGGATACAGCGGTGCGGCAGAGGCAGGCGGCATGCCGACCGCGGTCTCCGTGACGGTGCGCATGGGCTTGCCGCCCGGGCCGCTGCCGGGAAAGGGCTGCGGGCCCCCGCTCAGCTGGGCACCGGTACAGCCGGTGAGCAGGCACGCCGCTGCCACGGCGGCGCCCAGGGTGGCGGCCGCGGCGGGCGCTCGGTGAGTCCTCACGATCGCACTCAGGGGAACTTGATCTTGCCGCCCCCGGCAACCGGTCCTGCGCCCGGCCCCACCTCGGGCACCACGATGCGCGAGGCGGCCTCGCGGCGCAGCTCGCGCGCTTCGTCGATGGCCTGCTCGAGGGCCGCTTTCACGCCCTCGGGAAATTTCCGGAGTGCTTCGGCAAGCGTCTGCGCCTCGATCTCGAACCCGAGCGGCAGCACCCCGGCAGGGGTGAGCAGTTGGGTCTGCCCCGAGAAAAGTACCGTGCGGGCCGGATCCTCGGCGCCCTCGGCGGTCACCGGCGTCAGCCGTCTGATGCTACCGGCGTGCCGGTCGGTGAACACATCCTCTCGGTACAGTCCTTGCGGATCGAGCTGGACTTCAGGGAGATCGTTCTGCGCTGCCATGGAGTATTTGCCTCAGGTGCCGCAGCGGTAATTGTACACGCCGCACCTCGCGGCACGGGCCGTTACGGCGGCGCCAGCGTGCCGAGCGCCTCGACGAACGGGCGGTCGGCCTCGAGCAGGTCTTCATCGGCCAGGCGCAAGGGCGCGACCCATTTGAGCGTCTGGCCGTCCCGCGGGCCGGGCGTACCAGCGAAGCGCTCGATGATCCACAGCGACAGCTCGACGTTACGATCCGGGTAGGCGTGCTTCAGGCGCATGAACGGCCGTGCCGCCGCCACCTCGATTCCGAGCTCCTCGCGCAGCTCACGCGTCAGGGCGGCGAGTTCAGTCTCGCCCCCGTCCACCTTGCCGCCCGGGAACTCCCAGCGACCGGCCATATGCCGCCCCACCGGACGCTGCGCGATCAGTACCTGTCCGCGCTCATCGTACAGCGCCGCCGCCACGACGAAGATGAGCGGCCGGGACGGCAACCTATTCGACGCTCGAGAGCGCGCCGTGACAGTGCTTGTACTTCTTGCCCGAACCGCACGGGCACGGCTCGTTGCGCCCCACCTTGCGTTCGACGCGCACGAAGGTGCCGCTGGAGTCAGGCGCCGGCAGCGCAGATGCGGACGGCGCGGGTCGCCGTTCCGGTTGTCCCGGCGCGGCAGGCCGTCCGGCAGGCGCCGCCAGATCGTCTGCTGAAGCGGCGCTAAGGGCGGATGCCGCTTCGACATGCTGCGCCTGCAGGACGCGCATCAGGCGCATGCGGCGTTCCTCTTCCTCGCGATCGAGCTCCTCCTGGGTGCGCACCTGAATCGTCGCCATCAGCGAGGAGGTCTCGAACTTGATGCGCTCGAGCATGCCGGCAAACATCTCGAAGGCCTCGCGCTTGAACTCGAAGCGGTAGTCCTTCTGCGCGTAGCCGCGCAGGTGAATACCCTGGCGCAGGTAGTCGATCGCGGCAAGATGCTCGCGCCAGTGCTGATCGAGCTTGCGCAGCATCATCTCCTTCTCGACGTGGCGCATGATGGGCGCGCCGGTGCGCTGCACCTTGGCCTCGTATGCCTCGTCCACGGCGCGCACCACGCGCTCGCGCAGCGCCTGCTCCTCGAGCTCGGGCTCCTGCGCCAGCCAGCCCTGCGGCTCGATGCGCGTGCTGAAGTCGCGCTGCACGGCCGCAGCAAGCCCGGCCAGATCCCAGTCCGCGGCCGTGGCCTGTTTGGGCATGTACTGATCCAACAGCGTTCCGACCGAGTCCTCCATCAGGCCGCGGATGGCGCCGGACAGATCCTCGGTGCCCATGATCTCGGTGCGCTGCGCGTAGATGACCTTGCGCTGATCGTTCTGGACGTCGTCGAACGTCAGCAGGTTTTTGCGAATGTCGAAGTTGTGTGACTCGACCTTGCGTTGCGCCTTTTCGATCTGGCGGGTGAGCATGCCGCTCTCGATCACCTCGCCTTCCTTCATGCCGGCCATCTTCAAGAGCCGCTGCGTGCGCACCGGGTCGCCGAAGATGCGCATCAGGTTGTCTTCCATCGACAGATAGAAGCGGCTCGAACCCGGATCCCCCTGGCGGCCGGAACGCCCGCGCAGCTGGTTGTCGATACGGCGCGATTCGTGGCGCTCGGTGCCGACGATGTGCAGGCCGCCCGCGCTTAACACCTTGTCGTGCCGTACCTGCCACGCCACTCGCAGCTCTTCGCGGGCCGCCTCACTGATCTCACCCGCCGCGTTGAGCTCGGCTTCCAGATTGCCGCCCAGCACGATATCCGTACCGCGGCCGGCCATGTTGGTGGCGATGGTCACAGCCCCCGGGCGCCCGGCCTGCGAGACGATGTGCGCCTCGCGCTCATGCTGCTTGGCGTTGAGCACCTGATGGGGGACCTCTTCCTGCTTGAGCAGGCCCGACAGGAACTCGGAGGTCTCGATCGAGGTCGTGCCCACCAGCACCGGCTGCTCGCGGGTCACGCACTCGCGGATGTCCTCGATGATGGCCTTGAACTTGTCGCTCTGCGTCAGGTACACGTAGTCGGCGTTGTCCTTGCGGATCATCGGGCGGTGGGTGGGAATCACCACCACCTCGAGCCCGTAGATCTGCATGAACTCCGGTGCCTCGGTGTCGGCAGTGCCGGTCATGCCCGAGAGCTTCTTGTAGAGCCGGAAATAGTTCTGGAAGGTGATCGAGGCGACCGTCTGGTTCTCCTCGCGCACCCGCACGCCCTCCTTCGCTTCGACCGCCTGGTGCAGGCCGTCCGACCAGCGCCGGCCGGGCATGGTACGGCCGGTGAATTCATCGACGATGATCACCTCACCACCGCGCACGATGTACTCGACGTCGCGCTTGTAGAGGGCGTGCGCGCGCAGCGCCGCGTTCAGGTGGTGCATCAGGCGGATGTTGGCGGAGTCGTAGAGGCTTTCGCCCTGCGTGAGCAGTCCCGTCTGCAGCATGAGCTGCTCGACGTGCTCGTGACCGGCCTCGGTGATGTGCACCTGCTTGGTCTTCTCCTCCACCGAGAAGTCGCCCGGGCCCTCTTCCTGCTTCTGACGCTCCAGCCGCGGTACCACCAGATCATTGATGCGTAGGTACAGCTCGGTGCTCTCCTCGGCAGGACCGGAGATGATGAGCGGGGTGCGCGCCTCGTCGATGAGGATCGAGTCGACCTCGTCGATCACCGCGAAGCTCAAGCTGCGCTGCACCCGGTCTTCCAGGCGGTAGGCGAGGTTGTCGCGCAGGTAGTCGAATCCGAATTCGTTGTTGGTGCCGTAGGTGATGTCGCAGGCGTATGCCGCGCGCTTCTCCTGAGGGGTCTGCGAGTTCTTGATCACCCCGACGGTGAGCCCGAGGAAGCGGTAGACCGGGCCCATCCAGTCCGCGTCGCGCTGTGCGAGATACTCATTCACCGTGACGATGTGCACGCTCTCGCCGCTCAGGGCGTTGAGGTAGGCCGGCAGCGTCGCCACCAGCGTCTTGCCCTCGCCCGTGCGCATCTCGGAGATCATGCCCTTGTGCAGCGTGATTCCGCCGATCAGCTGCACATCGAAGTGGCGCATTTTCAGGGTGCGGCGGGCGGCCTCGCGCACCACCGCAAACGCCTCGGGCAACAGATCATCGAGCGTTGCGCCTTGCTTCAGGCGCTGCCTGAACTCCTCGGTCTTTGTCTTAAGCGCCTCGTCGCTCAGTTCCTTGATCGTCGGTTCGAACTGGTTGGCGGCGGCGACGTAGCGCCCCTGTCCCCGGACGATCCGCTCATTGCGGCTGCCGAAAACGCGGGTAAGAAGTTGACGCAAAAATTGACTCGCTTAGGGAATAAACATGTTCCCGGACAAGTACTTACAGTAACCGGCCGGCGCTCGAAGGCGGCGTATTGTACGCAATAGACGCCCGTTACGCCCAATTGGTTCGGTCAGCAGGGCTTTCAAGGGCACGCCCCGCGCCGGAACGGATCGGAAAAACGGCCGCTGTCAGCGGCCGACGAAGCTGAGCGGGTCGACCTGGCGGCCGTTGCGCAGGACTTCGAAATGAACGTGCGGACCGGTGGAGCGGCCGGTCGAGCCCATCAGCGCCACTGGCTGGCCGCGTTTCACCGTCTCACCGACGCTCACCAGCGTGCGCTCGTTGTGACCATAGCGCGTGACGTAGCCATCGCCGTGATTGATCTCCACGAGCTTGCCGAAACCGGATCGCTCACCCGCCCAAGTGACGATGCCGGCGGCCACCGCGACCACTTTCGAGCCGTAGCTGCCGGCAAAGTCCACGCCCTTGTGGAAGGCCTCGCGGCCATCGAGCGGGTCGGTACGCTCGCCAAAATAGGAGGAGATGAAGCCATCGGTAACCGGGCGGCCCTCCGGGTGGATTTGCGCCTTGAGCTCGCGGGCGAGGATGAGGTTCTCGAGCGCGGACAGCTGCGATTCACGAAGCTCCACGCGCTGCTCGAGCTGCGCGAGCATCGCGGAGAGGTCGGGGATGTGGGCGCTCACGCCGTCCCCTTCCGGACCGCCGCTCGGCGGATCATGGTCGAAATTGAACTCGCGGCTGTCGATGCTGGCCATCTCGGTGAGCCGCTTGCCGAGGGCATCGAGCCTGATCACGTGCGCGTTCACCTCGCCGAGGCGCATGGCCATGGCGTCGACGCGCAGCTGCATTTGCTGCCCGAGTTCCTCGATCTGCTGCTTCTGCTCGCCCAGCAGGGCCCCAAAGCGCACCGTGTCGGTAAGCGCCGCCCGCTCATGGCGGCCCTGGCCCAGCTGCAGGCCGACCGCAAAGGCGCTGCCCAGAACGGCGAGCACCAGGGCACCCAGCAGACTTAAGGTAAGCGGGCGCGCGAGGTTGAGCTGGCGCGCCCGGCCCTCGCCTCTGGGTAGGAAAATGACGTTCATGCCCTGCGCCTCGTGGGGCTGGATCGCATGGGCCCGCCTCGGGCGTGGGTCGCCCTTGTTCTGGTTAAAAAGCCAATAAAGCCCGCTGGCAACCCCGCTGTCATGGCTCCTCGCTTTAGACCGGTGGCTTTGCGTCCCCGCCTTTCGACGGGTTTGCCCAATCAGCTTCGGGCAATATGCCGAAGAAGATGAGCCGAAACAAGCGCGGCAGAAGCACAATGCGCACCACGGCAGGTCCGAGAACCTCCCGGGTTCATTCTGTTAAGGACTTGCTGTCACGCAGCATTGGGAACCTGACGCCCGTCACAGATCGGCAGGCGCGCCAGGGCTTCTGGAACGAATGGCTGTCCTTACGTCTGGCGGCGCAATTGCCTGCGCGGATCTCGGCCGTGACCGAGCGCGAAGGAACGCTGGTGATTTACAGCGATACCGCGGCTTGGTCGGCGCGGCTGCGCTACGCGATCCTGGAGCTGGAGGCTGACATCCGTGCGCAAGATCCTGCCATCACGCAGATCGTGGTACGGGTAAAGCCCAGGCGCTAAAGATCCCTCGCGGTGAGCGCGCTTGCCGGACCCTCAAGTTGGGACGAGCGGCCCTTCAGCTGCGCGGCGGATTCAGCGCCGGGGCCTCGATGTAGGAAATCGGAGCGTCGGTATAGCGCTCGAACACGACCTCTTCCCAGGTCGATGCGTCGGCGAGCAGCGTACGCAGCAGCTTGTTGTTGAGCGCGTGTCCGGACTTGTAGCCGCTGAACTCGCCGATGAGGCTGTGGCCGAGAAGGTACAGATCGCCGATGGCATCGAGGATCTTGTGTTTGACGAACTCGTCCTCGTAACGCAGGCCGTCCTCGTTCAGCACGCGGAAGTCATCGAGCACGATAGCGTTGTCCAGGCTACCGCCGAGCGCCAGATTGCGCGCGCGCAGCGTCTCCAGATCCCGCATGAAGCCGAAGGTGCGCGCGCGGCTCACTTCCTTCAGGAACGAGGTGGTGGAGAAATCCATCGAGGCACGCTGTGAGCGACGCTTGAAGATCGGGTGATTGAACTCGATCTCGAAATTGACCTTGAAGCCATCGAAGGGGTCGAACTGCGCCCACTTGTCGCCGTCCTCCACCCGCAGCCGCTTCTTCACCCGGATGAAGCGCTTGGGCCCGCGCTGCTCTTCGATCCCCGCCGACTGCAGAAGGAACACGAATGGGCCGGCACTGCCGTCCATGATCGGCACCTCGGCGGCTGACACCTCAACGATCGCGTTGTCGATTCCCAAGCCCGCAAAAGCCGACAGCAGGTGCTCGACGGTCGAGACGCGGCTCTCGCCCTTGCCGAGTGTGGTGCCGAGCATGGTATCGCCGACGTTCTCGGCGTGCGCACGAATGTCCACCGGGTTCGCAAGATCGGTGCGGCGGAACACGATCCCGGTATCCGGCTCTGCCGGGCGCAGGGTCATCAGCACCTTCTTGCCCGTATGCAGCCCGACACCGGTGGCGCGAATCGAGTTCTTGAGTGTTCGTTGTCCGACCATGCGTCCTGCTTTTCAGTAACGGGCGCACCGCGCTGCGGATGACACGCGGCCCCTCGCGCCACGCGGAGGGCCACCTGAAGCCAGGCGGGCCCTCCCACGGCGCTTGACGTAAGCCTGTTACCGTATCACATCAATCGGCCTGCCGCCGCAGGAATGCCGGTATGTCCAGCAGCTCCTCCGGGTTCGCCTCCGGTCGCAGTCCGTCCCCGACGGCCCGCTGCCGTTGGACGGTGGGCTTGTCGAGCGCGGCGTAGTCCGTGTTCGACATCGGACGGCGCACGACGCGCATCGAAGGCTCAGCGCGCGCGTCGCGGTCACGTGCGGCAGCCTCGCGCGGCTGGGACAAGGGCATGCGCGATGAGGCCGCGGGCCGTCCAAGACCGGTGGCAACCACCGTCACGCGCACCTGGTTGGAGAGCTCCGGATCGATGACCGTGCCCACAACGACGGTGGCGTCATCGGAGGCAAACTGCTTCACGATCTGGCCGACCTCCTGGAACTCCCCGATCGACAGATCCATGCCGGCGGTGACATTCACCAGGATCCCGTGGGCCCCGGCCAGGTTGATGTCCTCGAGCAACGGTGAGGAAACGGCAGCCTCGGCCGCCGCGCGCGCACGTCCTTCGCCACTCGCCGCGCCCGATCCCATCATGGCCATGCCCGTTTCCGCCATCACCGTCCGCACGTCCGCGAAGTCGACGTTGATGAGGCCGGGACGGGTGATAAGCTCGGCAATTCCCTGCACCGCGCCCTGCAGCACCTGATTTGCCGCCTTAAACGCGTCGAGCAGCGTGATCTGCGGCCCTAACACCGTCAACAGCTTCTGGTTAGGAATTGTAATGAGTGAATCGCAGTACTTGGTCAACTCCGCGATGCCGTGATCGGCCACGTAGGTGCGCTTGTTGCCTTCCATCTCGAAGGGCTTGGTCACGACCGCAACGGTCAGGATGCCGAGTTCCTTGGCCACCTGCGCGACTACCGGGGCAGCCCCGGTGCCGGTGCCGCCGCCCATGCCGGCGGTAATGAACAACATGTCGCAGCCTTCGACCAGCTCGACAATGCGGTCACGGTCCTCCATGGCCGCTTGGCGGCCGATCTCGGGGTCTGCCCCCGCACCCAGTCCCTTGGTGATGTTGCAGCCGATCTGCAGCGCCGTCTTGACCTTGGCGTGCTTCAGGGCCTGTGAGTCGGTGTTGACGCACATGAACTCCACCCCATCGATGCCGGCCGTGATCATGTGTGCAACGGCGTTGCCGCCGCCGCCACCCACGCCGATCACCTTGATGACGGCGCTCTGGCTGTACGCGTCCATCAGTTCAAACATGTTGTCGCTCCTCTACACGAATACAAGTGGTTGGTTGACCCGTCGCTCTGTCTTTTTCTGTCAGCTTCAAAAGTGCTCTGTCAGCTTCAAAAATTTCCCTGAAACCAGGAACGCATGCGGTCGAGCGCCGACTTTGCGTTCCCGAGGGAGCCGCCGCGGCGCGCGGGCAGCGCGTTATCGCGCGCGTAGAGCAACAGCCCCACGCCGGTTGAAAAAATCGGATTGCGCACCACGTCGGTGAGCCCGCGCACCGCCTGCGGGACGCCCAGGCGCACCGGCACATGGAACACTTCCTCGGCGAGCTCGATGGCGCCTTCCATCTTCGCGCTGCCGCCGGTCAGCACGATGCCCGCGGCGATCACTTCCTCGAAACCGCTGCGGCGCAGCTCCTCGCGCACCAGCGCGTACAGCTCCTCGTAGCGCGGCTCGACGATCTCGGCGAGGGTCTGGCGCGCGAGGCGGCGCGCCGGGCGATCCCCGACGCTCGGCACCTCGATGCTTTCATCGGGATTGGCGAGCTGCGACAACGCGCAGGCGTAGCGGATCTTGATGTCCTCGGCGTACTGCGTCGGGGTACGCATCGACACGGCGATGTCGTTGGTCACCTGATCGCCCGCGATGGGTATCACCGCGGTGTGGCGGATGGCCCCGTTGGCAAACACCGCAAGATCCGTGGTGCCCCCGCCGATGTCGACCAGACATACGCCGAGTTCTTTCTCATCCTCGGTGAGGACTGCGAAGCTTGAGGCGAGCTGCTCGAGCACCACGTCGTCCACTTCGAGCCCGCAGCGCTGGATGCATTTCTCGATGTTCTGCGCGGCGCTGTCGGCACCGGTAACGATGTGCACTTTGGCCTCGAGCCGCACGCCCGACATGCCGATCGGATCGCGGATGCCCTCCTGGCCGTCGACGATGAATTCCTGCGGCAGCACGTGCAGGATCTTCTGGTCAGCGGGGATGGCCACCGCCTTGGCGGCGTCGATCACGTGCTCGACATCGCCGTGGCTGACTTCCTTGTCGCGCACGCCCACCACACCGTGCGAGTTCAAGCTGCGCACATGGCTGCCGGCGATGCCGGCGAACACCGAGTGGATCACACAGCCGGCCATCAGCTCGGCTTCCTCCACCGCTCGCTGAATCGACTGCACGGTGGACTCGATGTTGACCACTACACCTTTTTTCAATCCCCGCGAGGGCTGCGAGCCCAGGCCCAGAAGCTCGATCGAGCCGTCGAGCCCGATTTCTCCCACCAGCGACACAACCTTGGAGGTGCCGATGTCAAGACCAACAATCAGATTGCGTTCCGCGCGCTTAAGCATCGTTACCACCCTCGCGAGCCGCACCGTGTGCGGCGTTGCCGCGCCAGCCGACGGCAAACCCGTTTGTGTACCGCATGTCCACGTAGACGATGTCCTCACCGCGCTGCGTGACGAGCTTCAGCGCGGTGTTCATGAATTTCTCGAAGCGCTCGTCCACCTGGCGCCGCCCCAAGCGCACGGTGACTCCGTTGGCGAGATCGAACTCCCAGGCGCCGCGTGCATCCAGCCGCAGTGCCGTGAGTCGCAGGCCCGCCTGCATGAGGCGTCCCTCGGCGGCGAGGTAGCGCTGCGCCACCACCGACTCCTTGCCGTCCGGCCCCTGCAACTGCGCAAGTTCCGGCGGAACGTGGCGCTCATCGGAGTCGAACAGCTCGCCGCGCGTGTTAAGCAGTCCGCGCGCACCCCAGCGCGCCGCGGCGGTCTGCTCGATCACCAGCACCGTGAGCCCGCGCGGCCAGGCCCGTTGCACGCTGACGGCGTCCACCCACGGCAGCGCGTGGATGGCCCGGCGCACCGCGGCAAGATCCACCGACAGCAGACCGGCACCGTGTACCTGCGCCTTGACGACGCGCTCGACGTCTCCGGGCGCGACTCGCTGGAAGCGCCCCTCGACCGCCACCGACTGGATGGGCTGATTGAGTGCCCAGGCCGCGGCGAGCGCGCCGCAGCCGAGGACCGCAACTGCCCCGGCGAGCAGCGCGAGTGCGCGCCAGTTGATCGCCGGCAGGCGCAGGCGCAAGCGGCGCTCGGAGGGCTTACGGCGGTTCTTAGGTCGACGCAGCATGGGCTGGTTCTCGGGTGAAGCTGGTCTCGAGCACGCGCCACACCAGCTCTTCGAAATCGATGCCCACGGCACGCGCGGCCATGGGGACGAGGCTGTGGCTGGTCATGCCGGGAATGGTGTTGATCTCGAGCAGCAGCGGGCGGCCGCTCGCGTCCATCATGAAATCGGCGCGTCCCCAGCCGCTCGCACCGGTGGCATCGAATGCGGCCAGTGACAGATTCTTCAGGTGTGACTCGGCAGCCGAGCTCAGGCCCGAAGGGCAGAAGTAACGCGTGTCGTCACGGAAGTACTTCGCCTCGTAGTCGTAGAAGGTCTGCGGGGTCTCGATGCGGATCGAGGGCAGCGCCTGCTCCTGCAGGATCGCGACCGTGTACTCCTTGCCGGGCAGCCACGGTTCGGCGAACACCACCGCTTCGAGCTGGGCGGCGGCGGCGTAGGCTGCGGGCAACTGCTCGGCACGCTCGACCTTGGTCATGCCGACACTCGAGCCCTGCGTGGCCGGCTTCACGATCAGCGGCAGCTTCAGTCGCTCGAGCGCGAGCTCGAAATCCTCAGGTCCGCCGAGGAGTGCGAATTCGCAGGTCGGCACGCCCGCGGCGAGTGCCAGGCGCTTGGTGCGCAGCTTGTCCATGCCGATGGCCGAGCCCATCACGCCGCTGCCGGTGTAGGGCACGCCCAGGTACTCGAGCGCACCCTGCACGGTGCCGTCCTCGCCGCCTGGCCCGTGCAGCGCGTTCCAGACCCGCGTGAAGTGCTGCGTGCGAAGCTCCTGCAACGAGCGCTCGCGCGGATCGAAGCCATGCGCATCCACGCCGCGACGCCTGAGTGCCTCCAGCACCGCGTTGCCCGACAGCAGGGAGATTTCCCGCTCGCTCGAGTCGCCGCCGAGCAGCACGGCTACCCGGCCGAATTCGCCTGGCGCGCTGACGCGGCGCAGGAGTTTGCGGTCGTAGCTCAGGCGCATCTGGAGGGCTCTCCCACGATGCGCACTTCCGGCTGCAGTGCAATCCCGTGCACGCGCTCGACGGTTGCGCGCACCAGCCCGATCAGACTCTCCAGGTCCCTGCCGCTCGCCTTGCCGTGATTGATGATGAAGTTCGCATGCTTGATCGACACCGACGCATCGCCGATGCGATAGCCCTTGAGGCCGGCGGACTCGATCAGGCGCGCAGCGAAATCACCCGGGGGATTGGTGAACACCGAACCGCAGCTCCACTCGCCGATCGGCTGCGAGGCCTTGCGCCGCTCGAGGAGTTTCCTCACCTCGGCGGCGCCGGAGCCCGGACGGCGCTCGAAGCTCAGGTCCGCGGCGATGAACCACTCCTCGGGCACCGGTGCGATCACCTGGCGGTAGCCGATGCGGTACTCGGAGCGCGCGCGCAGGTGGCGCGTTCCGGCGCGATCGACGGTCTCGACTGTGTGAACGTGCTGCCAGGTCTCCCCGCCAAAGGCCCCGGCATTCATGGCGAGCGCGCCACCGAGCGTGCCGGGAATGCCGGCAAAGAATTCCGCCGGCCCTAAGCCCCACTTGATGCATTGCCGCGCGATGCGCGCACAGACCACGCCAGCGCCGGCGTGCACGGTCGTCGCGCTGAGTCGCTCAAGCGCATCGAGCGTGCCGTGGGTACTGACGACCACGCCCCTGAGGCCCCCGTCGCGCACCAGAAGATTGCTGCCGAGCCCGATCCAGTGGATGGGAACGCCGGCGGGTACGGCGCGCAGGAATGCCGTCAGGTCCTTGGCGTCGCGCGGGCTGAAGAACACTTCCGCAGGTCCACCGACGTGCCAGGAGGTGTGGCGGCTCAACGGCTCGTCGCGGCGCACGCGCGCGTTGAATTCCTTGGCGACGGCGACGCTCACGCGGGCACCTGCGGCGGCAGCAGGGTCGTGAGGGCCTGCGGCAGGGAGTGGGCGACGGCGCTGATGTTGCCCGCGCCCATCGCAACGATGACATCGCCGTCCTGGATCACATCCTTGAGGGCTGCCGCCAGCTCCTCCACTTTCTCGACGAACAGGGGCTCGAGCTGGCCGCGGCTGCGCACGGCGCGGCAGATGGCGCGACCGTCGGCGCCTGCAATCGCGGTCTCGCCGGCGGCGTAGACCTCGGTCACGCACAGGGCATCGGCTCCCGAGAGCGCCTTGCCGAAGTCATCGATCAGGTCGCGGGTACGCGTGTAACGGTGCGGCTGGAACGCCAAAAGAACGCGCCGGCCGGGGTAGCCCTGACGCACCGCCTCCAGCGTAGCGACGATCTCGGTCGGATGGTGGCCGTAATCGTCGATGATGGTGACGCTTCCGACGGCGGTAGAAACCTCGGCGATGTGCTGCAGCCGGCGGTCAACGCCCTGGAATGCGCTGAGCGCGCGCTGAATCGCCGTATCCTCGATTGCCAGCTCGGTGGCCACCGCAACCGCGGCGAGCGCGTTGCGCACGTTGTGAAGTCCGGGCAGGTTAAGCGTCACGGTGAGGGAAGCCGCGCCGCGGCGCGTCACGTCGAAGCGTGTCTGCAACCCCGCCGCGCGAACGTTGACCGCGCGCACGTCGGCGCCAGCATCCAGGCCGTAGGTGCAGATGGGCCGCGCCACTTCCTGCACGATGCTGCGCAGGTGCTCGTCATCCGCGCACAGCACCGCAAGTCCGTAGAACGGCAAGTTGTGCAGGAAGTCGAGGAAGCTCTGCTTCAGGAGCCCGAAATCCCCGCCGTGGGTGCTCAGGTGGTCGTTGTCGATGTTGGTAACGATCGCGATGAGCGGCTGCAGGTGGGTGAAGGAGGCGTCGCTCTCGTCGGCCTCCGCGACCAGATAACGCCCTGCTCCCAGGCGCGCATTGCTGGCCGCGCTCTTGAGGCGTCCGCCGATGACGTAGGTCGGATCCTCGCCGCCTTCGGACAGAAGGCTTGCGATCAGACTGGTGGTGGTGGTCTTGCCGTGGGTGCCGGCCACCGCAATGGAGTAACGAAACCGCATCAGCTCGCCCAGCATCTCCGCACGGGTGACGAGCGGGATGCGCGCCTTCAACGCCGCCGCGACTTCCGGGTTGTCGCGCGGAACTGCGCCGGAGACGACCACCACGTCGGCGCCGGCGATATTGGCGGCCGCGTGTCCGATGCTGATGCGTGCGCCGAGGCTCGTGAGCCACTGCGTCACCGTGCTGGCGCGGGCATCCGTTCCCTGCACCGCGTAACCGAGGTTCAGCAGCACCTCGGCGATGCCGCTCATGCCGATGCCGCCGATGCCGACGAAATGGATGGTGTTGATGCGGCGCATGCGATCACGCCGCTCCGGGGCGATCCGCCGCTCTTCGCGCGCCCGCTCCGGCAGTGTGCGCCGCTCGGCGCTCATGCGGCGCTCCGCGCCAGCGCCATGCACGAGGCCGCCAGCTCGTCGGCCGCGCGCGGCTTGGCAAGGGTGCGCGCCCGCTCGGCCATGACCAGCAGCTTGCCGCGACCGGCGCACAGGCGCTGCAGCTCGCTCGCCAGTCGCTCGGCGTTGAGCTCCCGGTCCGCGATCAGCACCGCGGCTCCCTCGCGCACAAGATACTGGGCGTTGTGGACCTGATGATCGTCGACGGCGTTGGGATAGGGAACCAGGATGGCGCCGACCCCGACCGCTGCAAGCTCCGAGACCGTGAGCGCACCGGAGCGGCAAATCACCAGGTCCGCCCAGCCGTATGCCTCGCTCATGTCTTCGATGAAGGGACGCACGTCCGCGCGTACGCCAGCCTGCAGGTAACTTGCGCGTCCGGCGTCGATCCAGCGCTCCCCTGCCTGGTGGCGCACGTCGAAGGCAAGCCAGCTCGACAGTCGCTTGAGTGCAAACGGGACCACGGCATTGAGGCGCGTGGCACCCTGGCTGCCGCCGATGACGAGTATGCGCACCGGACCCACGCGCCCGGCGAAGCGCACCGACGGGGGCGGCAGGTCGCTGATGTCGCGGCGTACCGGATTGCCGATGACGCGCGCGTGCACGTCGCGGCCGAAGCTGCCGGGAAAGGCTTCCAGTACCTGGCGGGCGAGATGCGCGAGGATGCGATTGGTGAAGCCTGCGATGGCGTTCTGCTCGTGGATGACGAGCGGGTGGCGCGTGAGCCAGGCCGCAACCCCACCCGGCCCGGTCACGAAGCCCCCCAGGCCCACCACCACCAGCGGCTGATGACGCCACATCACGGACAGCGCCTGCAGCAGCGCTAGCGTCAGGCGAAACGGCGCGATGAGCCAGCTCAGCACGCCCTTGCCGCGCAGGCCGCCGACCGACAGCCGCTCGATCGGAATGCCCTCCGCCGGGATGACGCGCGACTCAAGGCCGCGAGCGGTCCCCAGCCACAGTACCTCGAGTGACTGTTCACGCAGCAGCCGCGCCAGGGCCAGTGCCGGGAACACATGTCCGCCGGTGCCGCCCGCCATGATGAGGATGGGGCGGCTCACGTGGCGCCCCGCACGGTGGCCGAGCCGCGCCCCTCGCGCATCGCCTCGTGATAGACGCGCAGCAGCAGACCGACCCAGGCGAGAGCGACGATCAGGCTCGAGCGGCCGTAGCTCATGAGCGGCAGCGTCAAGCCCTTGGTGGGCAGCACGCCCATGTTCACGCCGATGTTGATGAAGGCCTGGATGCCGACCCACAGTCCAAAACCTGCGGCAAGGTAGGCGGCGAACTTCAATCCCGCCTCGGAAGCGAGACGTGCGATGTGGAAGCTGCGCCAGATGAGCCCCATGAACAGGGCAAGCGTCACAACCACGCCGGCCAGTCCCAACTCCTCGGCCAGCACCGCGAACAGAAAATCGGTGTGGGCTTCCGGAAGATAGAACAGCTTCTGCACCGAATCGCCCAGGCCAACGCCGAGCCACTGGCCGCGGCCGATGGCGATCAGCGACTGCGTCAGCTGGAAGCCGCTGTTGTAAGGATCCGCCCACGGATCAAGAAAGGTCGTCAGCCGGCGCAGACGGTAAGTGGAGGTGACCGCCAGCACGCCAAAGCCTGCGGCCGCGAGCGCGGTCATCGCGATGACGTAGCGCAACCGTGCGCCGGCCAGGAACAGCAGACCGAAGCCGGTCGCGAACAGCACGGTCGCCGCTCCGAAGTCAGGCTCTGCGAGCAGCAGAATGCAGACCGCAAATAAAAGCCCGAGCGGCTTCACGAGGCCGGCAAATGATTCGCGCAAGGGCGCCTCACGGCGCACCGCGTAGCTTGCGATATAAATCAGCACCAGCACGCGGGCCGCCTCAGACACCTGGAAGTTGACCCCGCCCAAGCGCAGCCAGCGGCGGCTGCCGTTCACCGCGTGCCCGACACCGGGCACCAGCACGATGACCAGAAGTGCCACCGCGACCACGAGCAGCGGCACCGAGATGCGCTCGAGCAGTTCCGTCGGGATGCAGAACATCAGGGCCGCGCAGGCCACACCGATCAGCGTCAGCAACAGCTGGCGCTCGAGGTAGTAGAAGGGCTGCCCGCTCTCCTGGCTGGCGATGGACACCGAGGCGGAGGTGACCATCACCAGCCCGAGCAGCACGATGCCGAGGGTTAGCGCGATGGTGACCGAATCCAGGTGCAGCGCGCCGGCGCGCCCGCTGCCGCGCGCGAAGCTCATCAGCGAGGGGCTGGCGGCGCTCGTCATGCTGCCAGCTCCTGGACCGCCTGGGCGAACACCGCGCCGCGGTGCGCGTAGTCGCGGAACATGTCAAGGCTTGCACAGGCCGGCGAGAGCAATACCGTGTCGCCGGGGCGTGCCGCACGCGCGGCCGCCTGCACCGCCTGCGGCAGGCTCGCGCAGCTCTCGAGCGTGCAGACGCCCTCGAGCGCGCGGGCGATGAGCGGCGCATCCCGTCCGATGAGCACGCTGTGCCGCACCTTGCCGCGAAATGCCGCCGCGAGCGGGCTGAAGTCCTGTTGCTTGCCGTCGCCGCCGGCGATCAGCACCACCGGGCCCTGCATGCCGGCCACCGCGGCGAGCGTGGCCCCGACGTTGGTGCCCTTGGAGTCATCGATGTAAGTGACGCCGTTGAGGTCGGCGATCCATTGCGAGCGGTGCGGCAGTCCGCCGAAGGCTGCCAGCTCTGCGAGCATGGCCGGCAAAGGCAGTGCGAGCGCCTCACCGAGCGCCAGCGCCGCCAGCGCGTTGGCGGCGTTGTGCAGCCCTTTCACTTTGAGCGCCGACACCGGCATGAGCGGAGCTTCAGCGCGCGTCAGCCACCATTCGCGCTCGTGCACGGCGAGCGCGTAGTCGGCGCCAATGCTGGCACGCAACGAGAAGCTCAGCGAGCGACGCGCCGCGCGCGGCATCGCCATCACCAGCGGATCGTCAAGGTTGATGACCGCGGTGTCGCAGCGGGCGAAGATGCGCGCCTTGGCCGCCGCGTAACTGTCCAGCGAGCCGTAGCGGTCGAGGTGGTCGGCGCTGACATTCAGCACGGTGGCCGCGCGGCAGTTGAGGCTGGTCGTAGTCTCGAGCTGATAGCTCGACAGCTCCAGCACATACAACTGCGCGTCGCTCGCGAGCAGCTCGAGAGCCGGCTCACCGAGGTTGCCGCCGACGCGCACCTTCAGTCCGGCGCGCTGCGCCATGCGCGCCAGCAGCGTGGTGACCGTGCTCTTGCCGTTGGTGCCGGTGATTCCGGCGACCGGTGCGGCGACCGCGCGCGCGAACAGCTCGATGTCCCCCACGATCTCGAGCGAGCGGCGCCGTGCCTCGGCAAAGAACGCGCCCCTCAGCGGCACGCCCGGGGAAACGACGACGCACACCGCCTCGCTCAGCAGCGTGGCGTCGAGGGCACCGAGACGCACCGGAATGCGCTCATCGAGCGCCTTGAGGGCCGCCAGCTGCGGGGGGGCGGTGCGCGTGTCAGTCACCGCCAGGCGCCAACCGTGCGCCAGCAGGTAGCGCGCGCACGAGAGGCCGGTGCGGCCTAAGCCCACGATCACGGCGTACGGCGGTTGTTGGCGGGCGCTACTCATCGCAGTTTCAACGTCGCAAGACCTGCCAGCACCAGCAGCAGCGAGATGATCCAGAAGCGCACGATCACCTTCGGCTCCGCCCAGCCCTTGAGTTCGAAGTGATGATGGATCGGTGCCATCCTGAAAATGCGCCGGCCGGTGAGCCGGAACGAGGCGACCTGCAGAATCACCGAGGCGGTCTCGAGCACGAACACCCCGCCCATCACCAGCACCACCAGTTCCTGGCGCACGATCACCGCCAGCACGCCGATGGCGGCCCCGATGGCCAGCGCGCCGACGTCGCCCATGAAAACCTGGGCGGGGTAGGAGTTGAACCACAGGAACCCCAGCCCCGCGCCGGCCAGCGAGGCGCAGAAAATGAGCAGTTCGCCGGCTCCCCGGATGTCCGGGATCTGCAGGTAGTGCGCGAACACCGCATTGCCGCTGGCGTAGGCGAAGATCCCGAGCGCTGCAGTCACCAGTGCGGCCGGCATGATCGCGAGCCCGTCGAGCCCGTCGGTGAGATTCACCGCGTTGCTCATGCCGACGATCATCAGATAGGCGATGGTGATGAACCCGACGGCGGTGAGCGGGGCGTGGAAGTTCTTGACGAAGGGCAGGAACAGCGTCGTCTGCGCAGGCTCGGTGGCGGTGTAGTAGAGCGTCGCGGCGGTCGCGAGCCCCGCGACCGATTGCCACAGGTATTTCCAACGCGCAGCAAGTCCGCGCGAGTTGCGCACCACCAGTTTCAGGTAATCGTCGTAGAAGCCGATGAAACCGAACGCGAAGGTGACTCCGATGACCGTCCATACCAGGCGGTTAGACAGTTCCGCCCACAGCATCGTGCTGACCAGCGTGGTGACCAGGATCAGCGCTCCGCCCATGGTCGGCGTGCCCGCTTTTGGCAGGTGGCTGGCCGGACCGTCGTCGCGCACCACCTGCCCGATCTGGTAGCGCGACAGCCGCGAGATCATGGTTGGGCCGATGATGAGCGAGAGCATGAGAGCGGATGCGGTCGCAAGAATCGCCCGCAGCGTCAGGTAGGAAAACACGTGCAGGCCGGCGATGCGGCCCGCGAATTGCTGTGTGAACCAGTACAGCATTCAGTGCCCGCCCGCGCCGGCGCCGGCATCGCCCGTCAAGGCATCGACCACGCGCTCGAGCCGGTTGAAACGCGAGCCCTTGACGAGAATGCGCACCTCGGGACCCGCCTCGGTGAGGGCCCGCGTGAGAGCGGCGGTCAAGGCTGCCGCATCGGTGAACCACTGCGCGCCCGCCCCGAAGCTTTCGACCGCGCGCTCCATGAGTGCCCCGGTCGCGTACAGCCGTTCGATGCCCTGGGCGCGGGCGAACTCGCCGATGTCTGCGTGCGCCTCGAGCGCATAGGCGCCAAGTTCCGCCATGTCGCCAAGCACCAGCCACCTGCGGCCCGCGAGCGAGGCGAGCACCTCGATGGCCGCACGCACCGAGCTCGGGTTCGCGTTGTAGGAGTCATCGATGAGCCAGGCGCCGCCTTTCGCCTGCTTGAACTGCAGCCGTCCGGATACGGCGCGCACCTCGGCAAGACCCGCGGCGATCTGCTCGAGCGTGGCACCGGCACTGCTGGCAGCCGCGGCGGCGGCCAGCGCATTGGCGACGTTGTGGGCACCGCCCACCGCAAGCTCGATCGGTGTGTTGCCTTGCGGAGCGCGCAGGCGGAAATGGGTGCGAAAACCGGCCGCTCCGCTCGTGCTGCGTACCTCGTGGGCGCTGAAGTCCGCACGCTCCCGCACACCGAAGGTGACCACGCGCGCCGGCGTGAGCGTGCGCCACAGCTGCGCGAACTCATCGTCGGCGTTGATGACCGCGGTGGCGACCGGCGCAAGACCTGCCACCATCTCTCCTTCCGCGCGCGCCACACCCTCCAGGCTTCCGAAGCCTTCGAGGTGTTCGGCCCCGGCGTTGGTGATCATGCCGACCGAGGGACGCGCGATGCCCACCAGCGCGGCAACTTCGCCGGCGTGGTTGGCACCCATCTCCACCACCGCGAAGCGATGCTCGGGGGTCAGGCGCAGCAGCGTGAGCGGCACGCCGATGTGGTTGTTGAGGTTGCCGCGGGTGGCCAGACAGTTTCCCGCCCTCGCCAGGATCGCCGCCGTCATCTCCTTGGCGGTCGTCTTGCCGTTGCTGCCCGCCACGCCCACCAGCGGCCCATCGAACGCGGCGCGCCAGGCCAGCGCTGCGCGCTCGAGCGCCGCCTGGGTATCGGCGACCACGATCTGTGGCAGCGCCAGCGGCTGCAGGCTGTCGACCAGCGCGCCGGCGGCGCCGGCGGCAAGGGCTGCGGCCACGAATTCGTTGCCGTTGAAGTTCGGACCCTTCAGCGCCACGAACAACTGGCGCGGCTGCAGCGCGCGCGAGTCGCTGACCACGTCGGTGTAGGCGGCATCACTGCCGGCGAGCTGACCACCGCAGGCGCGCGCGAATTCGGCGAGCGTGCGCTTCATGCCGGCAGCCTCGCCAGTTCGGCGACGACAACCGCCTGATCGCGGAACTCGCGCCGCTCGTTGCCGTGGATCTGGTAGTCCTCGTGGCCCTTGCCGGCAATCAGCACCACATCATCGGGCACCGAGCGCTCAAGAGCGATGCGGATGGCGAGCGCTCGATCGTGCTCGATCGTCAGCGGTGCGCCTTGCGCCACGCCAGCGACGATGTCGGCCACGATGCGGCGCGCATCCTCGCCACGCGGGTTGTCGTCGGTGAGCACGATGTCATCGGCGAGCTCGGCGGCGAGCTGCCCCATGAGCGGGCGCTTGCCGGCGTCGCGGTCACCGCCGCAGCCGAACACCACGCGCAGCTGTCCGCGGCAGTGCAGGCGGGCGGCACGCAGGGCCTTCGCCAGGGCGTCGGGTGTGTGGGCGTAGTCGACGATCGCCAGCGGGCTGCGGCCGCGGCCGCCGAACATCTCCATGCGCCCGCTCGCCGCCCGACACTGCGCCAGTGCCTGCGCTCCCTCGCGCAGTGGGATGTCCCACGCCAACAGCACCGCCAACACCGTGAGGGCGTTATCGACGTTGAACTCCCCCATCAGGCGCACCGTCAGTTCCACCGCGCCCCAGCTGGATTCCACCTCGATGGTGAGCCCGGCCGATTCGGGGCGTACGCGCGTCGCGCGCACGAACTGCGCACCCGCGGGCGCGGCGGCGTTGTTCGCTCGCGAGGTGACGATGAGACGCGCCGGGCCCGGCGTGGCGGCGAGCGCCGCGCCGAGTGGGTCATCGACGTTGATGATGCGCCAGCCGAGTCCTGGCCAGCCGAACAGGCGCGCCTTGGCGGCACCGTAGGCTTCCATGGTGCCGTGATAGTCAAGGTGGTCGCGCGTGAGATTGGTGAAGACGGCGGTATGGAAGCGCACGCCGTTCACCCGTGCCTGATCCAGCGCGTGCGAGGAGACCTCCATGCTCACGCACTCGGCGCCGGCGGCCAGGAAGGCCGCCAGCTGGCGATGCACCGTGACGGCATCCGGTGTGGTGTGGCGAAGCGGGGTGAGCTTGGGCGGCGAGCCGGCGCCCAGCGTGCCGAGGTAGGCCGCCGGCCGATGGCAGCGCTGCAGTGCCTGCGCGAGCAGCCACGCGCAGGTCGTCTTGCCATTCGTGCCGGTGATGCCGGCAACCGTCAGCCGCTGCGAGGGCGCGCCGAAGAAGCGATCGGCGATGAGGCCGGCTCGTGCGGTCAGCTGCGGCAGCGCGGCGACGAAAATGCCGGGCGCAAGCGCGGGAAGCTTCGCGGCTGAGTCATCGGGCTCGTAAAGCACCGTGCGCGCGCCGCGCGCCACGGCTTCGGGGGCGAACTTGAGGCCGTGATGCGTGCGGCCGCGGCAAGCAAGAAACAGCGCGCCCGGGGTCACGGCGCGACTGTCGAGAGTCACATCGTTCACCTTGAGGTCGCGCGGCACCGCGATGAAGCCGGCGGTAAGCTCGGCGAGCGCGCGGGGTAATTGCGGGCGGAAGCTGGCGGCGTCTGTCATGGCAGCGCCGCCGTGCGCACGTTGCCGAGCGCCGGCCCTGCCGGCAGGTCCTCGGGCGCGGTCACGGACTGATCGGGCGCGACCGCCAGGAGGCGCAGCGCACCGCCCACGATTCTGGAGAACACCGGCGCTGCCACCTGGCCGCCCATGTGCTCGCCTGCGTTCGGCTCATCGATCACGACGACTGCCGCCAGGCGCGGCTCGCTGGCCGGTGCGACGCCGCCGAACACTGCCATGTAGCGGTCGGTCGAGTAACCGCCCGCGGTGGCCTTCCACGCCGTGCCGGTCTTGCCCGAGACGCGGTAGCCGGGGATCGCCGCGAGTTTCCCGGTGCCCTCGGCCGCGACCACCGACTCGAGCATGCTGACCAGTTCGCGCGAAACGTGCTCATCGAGCGCCCGCTCCCCGGGCGGCGAGCCCTCGACGCGCAGGAACGACACCGGACGCACGACGCCGAAGGCACCGATGGTCGCGTAGGCGTGCGCCAGCTGCAGCGGGGTGACCGAGAGGCCGTAGCCGTGCGACATCGTGACGATGCCGATGGGTCGCCACTGCGAATAATTCGGCAACAGACCTGCCGACTCACCGGGGTAGCCGCTGGTGGTGACCTGGCCGAAGCCGAGCCGCGTCAGGGTCGTCCAGATCTGCTGCGGCGCGAGCGCGAGCGCTAAGTGCGCCATACCGACGTTGGAGCTCTTGGCGAGCACCGTGGCGATATCGATCGCGCCCAGGTTGTGCTCATCCTCGAAGGTCTTGACCCCGATTTTGAAGTAGCCCGGGGAGGTGTCGATGATGCTGCGGTCGTCGTACTTGCCCGAGGCCAGGCCCGCCGCCACGAAGAATGGCTTGATGGAGGAGCCAGGCTCGAAAATGTCGGTGGCGGCACGGTTGCGGTAGGTCGCCGCCTCGATCTGCTCGCGGTCGTTGGGGTTGTAGGCGGGCTGGTTCACCATCGCCAGCACTTCGCCGGTGCTCACGTCCAGCACCACCACCGAGCCTGCCTGCGCGCGCTGGTCGCGGATCGCAGCCTTCAGCTCGCGGTAGGCGAGATACTGGATGCGCAGGTCAATCGACAGCACCAGATCGCGCCCGGGACGGGCCGGACGGATGCTCTCGACGTTCTGCACGATGCGGCCGTAGCGGTCCTGGATGACACGCTTTGAGCCATCCTCACCGGCGAGCCAGTGATCGAAGGCGAGCTCGAGACCTTCCTGTCCCGCATCGTCCACATTCGTGAATCCGAGCATGTGCCCGGAAACCTCGCCGGCCGGGTAATAGCGGCGGTATTCGCGCGAGGTGTAGACGCCGGGAATCCCTAAGGCCTTGATCTCCTCGGCCTGCACGGGTTGGCGGTGGCGGGCGAGGTAGAGGAACTCGCGGTCGAGATTGCTGGTGACCCGGCGCGCCAGCTCCTGGCGGTCGAGTTTCAGGGCGCTGGCGAGGCGTGGGATCTGATCGGTCGCCAGCGCCAGCTCGCCCGGATTCACCCACACCGAATCGACCGGCGTGCTCACCGCGAGTGGCTCGCCGTAGCGATCGGTGATCGTGCCGCGGTGCGCGGCGATATCGAGCACGCGCGAGAAGCGCGCATCGCCCTGCTTGGCGAGAAAACCGTGATCGACCAGCTGCAGGTCGACCGCGCGCCAGGCCAGCGCCAGGGCGCAGCTGGCCAGTACCCCGATCAGCAGGTACGCGCGCCAGCGGAAAGACAGCGGCGCGCGGTCACGTGCACTGCGCGCCTTCATGGGGAGACGATCTCTATTTCCTTCGGTGGCGGCATCGCCATATGCAGCTTGGCGCTGGCGACGCGCTCGACGAAGGCATGCGTGGACCAGGCACTCTGCTCGAGCTGCAGCTGGCCCCACTCGATCTCGAGGTTGTCGCGTCGTGCGTTGAGCGTTTCGAGCTGCACGAACATCTCGCGGGCGCGGTGCTTGCACCAGATCGCGCCCGCCGCCGAGCCGAGCGCCGCCACCCACAGCATGAGCACCAGGACGAGCAGCCAGCGCTGGCTCATGGCAGCCGCTCCGCCACGCGCAGCAGCGCGCTGCGGGCGCGCGGATTGCGCGTCACCTCGTCCTCGCTCGGGCGAAGCTTGCGTCCGATGAGCTTCAGGCGCGGACGCGCGCGGATGGGAATCACGGGCAGCGTTCTGAGGGCGGGGTCCACCTGCGACTCGCGCTGCATGAAGCGCTTGACCGCGCGATCCTCGAGCGAATGAAAGCTGATGACTGCGAGGCGCCCGCCCGGGGCGAGCACGTCGCGCGCGGCATCGAGGCCGCGCTCGAGCTGGCCCAGCTCATCGTTGATGAACATTCGCAGCGCCTGAAAAGTGCGCGTCGCGGGATGCTTGCCCGGCTCGCGGGTTCGCACCGCGCCGGCGACAAGTGCCGCCAGCTCGCCGGTGCGCGTCAGGGCGCCTTCGCGCCGTGCCGCGACAATGGCCTGCGCGACGCGACGCGCGAAGCGCTCCTCTCCGAAAGATGCGATCACCTGGCGTATCTCATCGACGCTCGCGCGAGCGAGCCACGCCGCGACGGACTCCCCGTGCGTCGGGTCCATGCGCATATCGAGCGGGCCGTCAGCGCGGAAGCTGAAGCCACGCTGGGCATCGTCGAGTTGCGGTGAGGAAACGCCGAGATCGAACAGCACGCCACCGCATGCGCGCTCGCGCGCGTTTGCCGGCACGAGCGTGGCGAGATCGGCAAACGACGCATGGACGAGCGTAAGCCGCACTTCGTCGGCAAAGCGGCGCTGGCCGGCCGCAATGGCCTGCGGATCCCTATCGAGCGCGAGCAGGCGGCCTTCTCGACCCAGGGCCTGGAGTATGAGTGCCGTATGACCGCCACGCCCGAACGTCGCATCGACATAGTAACCGTCCGCTTTCAGGGCGAGCCCCGCGAGCGCCTCGCCGGCGAGCACCGGTGTGTGCTCATCCACCAACCACCTCGTCCGAGGACCTAAAGCGACAAGGACTCCAGCTCGGAGGGCAGATCGGTCGGTGTCTCCCCGCTTGCAAGCCACGCGTCTCGGCGCTCGTTCCAGCGCGCCTCGTCCCATAGCTCGAAACGATTGCCCTGACCGATCAGCATTCCGTGCCGCTCGAGCTTCGCGAATTCCCTCAGCTCGGGCGGCAGCAGGACCCTGCCGTGCCCGTCGAGGGGCAGATCAGTCGCGTGGCCCACCATCAGCCGCTGCAGCCGACGCGCGGTCACGTTCAGGCTCGGCAGGGCCATCAGCTTGCGTTCGATCTGTTCCCACTCGGGCAGGGGATAGATGGCGAGGCACTGGTCCTTATCGACGGTGACGACCAGTCTTCCCTGGGCGAGCTCGGCAATCTGCTGCCGATAGCGAGTGGGCATAACCATCCGCCCCTTGTCGTCCAGGGTTATCTTTGTTGCACCGCGAAACATGACCCGTGGGGCGAGTTTTCGCCCATTTCCCCCCACTTTCTCCCACCGGGCGCCACTATAGGAATCGCAGGCGAACTATGTCAATTGAAAAAGTGAGAAATTCGTCGCAATCACAACGACTTATGTAGAAATTCACTGTACGGAGGTCACAGCACGGGTCTATTCATTGTTAGCAATCAGCGGCTTGGCCCTCGAACCTTATACAGTGGTTCATCTGAACGACCCCTGCTCGCACCCCCAGGACCCTCACTCAGGTGTGACATAACGCGCGGCCGGGGCCTGGAGCGAGGCCTAAAATCCCCGCTGGCATGGCAGGCCCAAGGATTACATCCTCTTGAACGCCCCCAACGCCGTGATGGCGCGACCCGCGATGCGATTTCCTGAAGGGCATGCTGGGCTCATCGCCCTGTTCCTCGTCTCCGGGGTCGCCGCACTCATCTACCAGGTGTGCTGGCAGCGCCTGTTGTTCCAGACCTTTGGCGTCGACATCGAGTCGGTAACGATTATCGTCTCGACTTTCATGCTGGGCCTGGGCGTGGGGGCGCTGTTGGGCGGTCAGCTTTCGGATCGCTTCCCCGATCGGGCACTGGCGATGTTTGCGCTGTTCGAACTGGCCATTGCCGTGTTCGGCGTCTTCAGTCCGTGGCTCATTCGCGCAGTCGGTGCGGCGACCGTCAGGGGCTCGCTGCCGGTTATCGCCGGAGTCAACTTCGCGCTGCTGCTGTTCCCGACGATGTTGATGGGTGCCACCCTGCCAATTCTCGTGACGCACGTGATGCGTCGCTACCGCAACATCGGTGTCTCAATCGGGCTTCTGTACTTCGCCAACACCCTCGGCGCAGCCCTCGGCGCGGCTCTGACGGGAATGCTGGTTCTTTACTATCTCGGGCTGGCCGCGACGATCTGTCTCGCGGCAGCGCTTAACCTGTTGGTGAGCGCTGCGGTCTGGTTCGGCGTGCGGGGGCCGGGTGCTTAGCTTCCCCTGGTGGCTGTCGCTTTTCATCGGCTTTTTCAGCCTGAGTGTCGAGATATTGTGGGTGCGCGTGGTCGGATTCGGCTTCAAGACGCTGCCCTTCGCGTTCTCTTTTGTCCTGGCGTGTTATCTGGTGGGCATTGCGCTCGGGGCAGCCTATGGCAAGCGACTGTGTGCGCGCGCTCAGAACCTCTACGTCGCGGCGGCGATGGTGCTGGCGATCGCCGCCCTGGTCGATGCTCTGACGCCAGCGGCGATCAGCACGTTCCTGACACCCGAGCGCCTGTGGGCCTACACGCTGACGATCATCGTCGCGGCAGGCCTCAAGAGCGTGCTGTTCCCGATCGCCCATCATCTGGGTTCACTGGCAGAAGGCCCTCGCGTCGGCAGTTCGGTATCGAAGATCTACTTCGGCAACATCATCGGCGCCACGCTCGGGCCGCTGGCGACCGGGTTTTTCGCTCTCGACCATCTCAACGTCGACGAATGCTTCCTGTTATCAGGAGCCGCCTGTCTTCTGATGAGCATGGCGTGCGTCCTGAAAAGCGGTCGTCTACTGTATATAGGCGCGCCGCTGGTGGCCGCGCTGCTCCTGAGCCTGTTTGCCGCGCAGGCGGCGCGGCCCGGAATCGGTTCTCTGGGAACGCTGGCGGTCGGTGGGCCCGGGGCCATCACACGTTTCGCGGCGAACCGCCACGGCGTTGTTCACTATGTCAGGAGCCCTTTCGGCGGCGATGGTGTGTTCGGTGGGAATGTCTATGACGGCCTCACGTCCGTGGACGCCGACCTGAATGCCAACCGCCTCGATCGCCTGTACCTGCTGGCACTTCTTCACCCGCACCCGCGACGCATCCTGGTCATAGGGCTGTCCGGCGGAGCCTGGGTACGCGCGCTCGAGGGTTTCCCAGGCATCGAGCGCATCGACGTGGTCGAGATCAATCCCGTGTACGTCGACCTGATTCGTACTTACCCCGATCTTGCGCCGCTGCTTGCCGATCCGCGACTGCAAATCCACATAGACGATGGCCGGCGCTGGCTCAAGCGCAATCCGGACGAGCGCTTCGATCTGATCATCCAGAACACGACCTACCACTGGCGCGCAAATGCCGGCAACCTGCTGTCCCGCGAGTATTTCACCAGCAGCAAGGGGCACCTGAACGCCGGCGGGATCTTCAGCGCAAACGCAACCGGTTCGTTCGACGTTCTCGCCACGGCGCAGGCAGTGTTCTCCAGCGCGTACCGTTACGCCAACTTCGTGTACGCCTCCGACCATCCGCTGTCGCCGGACTTGAGCCGGCTGGCCGGCGTACGCCGCCCGGATGGCAAGCTTTTCGTGCTGGAACAGCCGCGATTCGGCAGCGTGGCGGACTTTCTCGCGACCGCACACCTCGACCCGGCCGCAACGTTCATTGCCGAACACCACGCGGATGCGCAGGTCATCACCGATGACAACCTCGTGAGCGAATACCGGCACGGCCTGCGTTCGGCCCTCGAGCCTGCGGCGCTGCTGGCTTTACTGCCGCCCGCAGCTGCCGAGTTCGAGGTGAACGCGGCGCCCGTGGACGCGGCAGCGGTCAGCTCAACCGCGCCCGCGGCACCGGCTGCATCGCTGGCCCCGGCTGCGGCGGATACACCAAACCGGTAATCGGCCGCCTGAACGTTTTTAGGCGGCCCTGCGCGCCGACGGCAAGCTTACGGTGCGGGCGCAGGCAACAGCCGCAGTTCGCCGTCATGAAGCTGCGCCCAGTCGAGCTCGCGCCGCACGCGCCGCTCCGAGTCAAGACTCAGCCGTCCCGTGAGCCCCGCAACGGCGATATCGTTCGCTGCGCCCGCCTGACGCAACGCCTGCGCGAGCCGGAACGCATCGAAGCCGAAGGCAAACAGCCTCCCGCGATACGCACCCGCGTTGGGCCATGCCTCGCGGGTGGCGGCACGCACCGCATCGGCGAGATCGCCGCCGAGCATCCACGGCATGTCGGGGAACATCAGCCCGTCCAGATCCTCGTTGGCGCGCACGTCGGGCTCGAAGGCGTCCGATGTGGCATAGGTTGGAATGTCGCCGGCGTAGTGGAACCGCAGCTGCGGGCGCACCAGCCGCTCGATGTTGGCCGGTGCCGGTGCGAAGATGAACTCGATGTCGTTGCGCCGGCGTGGCTCGAACTGCAGCTTGGTGCCAAGGATCGACTCCAGGCGGTGCGCGCGCGCGGCGCTGTCGTTGATGCGCAGCACCTCGGTGATGGTCGCGGAATAGTCGGTGCGAGTGGTATCGATCGATCCGGTGGCGATCAGCTCGCCGCCACCGCTTACCAGTTCCTGCTTGAATGCTGCAAGCACCCGCGTGCCCCACTCGCCCGCCGGCACGAACGCGACACCGCGGCGGTGATGATCCTCGAGCACCCGCCGCGCGGCCAGGCGCGCCTCATCCTCCGGCGAGAGCGCGTACTGATAGAAATGTACCGGCGCGACGTGCTCGAATGGCAGGAAATTCAGCGCCAGCAGCGGGGCGTGCGCAGCGGGGAAATCCGCCGCGGCAATGACTTCCTCGCGCGTCAGCGGACCTACGATGAAATCGGCGCCCTGCCGGTTTGCCAGCGCCAGGGCATCCGCGATGCTCTGCGTGCCGGTGTCGTAGACGCGCACGCGCGGACGCTCGGCGGCTGGGGACTGGTAGTACGCGGTCATGAAGCCGTCCCGCACACTGGTGGCGGCGGCGGCGGCGCGGCCGGTGATCGGCAGCAGCAGTGCGATGTGCGGGGTGGCCTCCGGCGGCTGGCCCGGTGCGCCGCCCGGGCGCGCGGCGCCGGCGAGCGCTGCAATCCGTGCCGAAAGATCACGGTAGTGCGCCAGCTGCGGGCCGCCTTTCGGCTCAGTGATCGCATGCAGCTCACGTGCGGCCTCCGGCGCCTGGCCGCGAGCTAACGCCAGCTCCACGTTGAGCAGCGCACGCTCGGTGGACTGTTCCCCAGGCAACTGCTGGTCGGTCTTCGCCAGCACGCGCGCCGCATCCTCGGTGCGCCGCGCCGCCAGATAATCGCGCGCGGCGTGCAGCAGCAGGTCGGTGCGATCCGTGCCGCTGTTCTGGGCCGCCAGATCCTCGTAAACGCGGGCGGCGCCGGCCTGATCTCCGCCGCGCTCGAGCGTGTCGGCGCGGTCGATCGAGGGCGGCAGTGCCGCGCGCTCGCTGAGGCTCGGACAGCCGGCGAGGCTCAGGACCGCGAGCAGCAGCGGCACCAGGCGTGCGATCGGGCGCGGATGCATCGGTTGAAGAGCCTCTCGTTGGCGGGCAGGATGGCCCGGGACGTGGTGCCGCGAGCGCAAGCGGCGTGAAGGGGAGATTATAGTGGCCAGGGTGAACGGGCGGCTGCAAGTTGTCGCCACGCCGATCGGCAACCTTGCGGACCTGAGCGCGCGGGCGCGCGAGGTACTCGCAAGCGCGGACGTGATCGCCGCCGAGGACACGCGCCATACCGGCGCGCTGCTCAAAGCGGCCGGCATCGCGCGTCCCCTGGTATCGCTGCACGAGCACAACGAGGCACAGCGAACGCCGGCGCTGCTCGCGCGCCTCGCGGCCGGCGAGAGCGTCGCGCTGGTGAGCGATGCCGGCACGCCGCTGTTGTCGGACCCGGGGTTCGAGCTGGTACGGCGGGCGGTCGAGGCCGGATTCGAGGTGAGCGCGGTGCCGGGCCCGTCGGCGATCACCACGGCGCTGGCGGTGGCCGCGTTGCCAACCGATCGCTTCTGCTTCGAGGGATTCCTGCCTGCCCGCGAGCGGGAGCGGCGCACGGCACTCGCGGCGCTCGCGCACGAGGTGCGCACGCTGGTGTTCTTCGAGGCGCCGCACCGCATCGCCGCAGCTCTCACCGACATGGCCGCGGAGCTCGGTGCCGAGCGCGCCGCCGTCGTGGCCCGCGAGCTCACCAAGGTGCACGAGACGATCTATCGCGGCACGCTCTCGCAGCTCGCCGCGCGCGCGCAGACCGAGGAGAACTTCGCGCGCGGCGAACTCACGCTGGTCGTGCACGGCGCTGCGCCCGCCGCGCGCCCCGTCGATGAACAGCTGCTGCGCCGCACCGTCGAGCTGCTCAGCGGTGAGCTGCCGCCGGGTCGCGTCGCGGCCATCGCCGCGCAACTGACCGGCGCGACGCGGGCCGCAGCCTACGCGCTCGCCACCCGCGGCGGTGCCGTGGAGGAAGGAGGCAGCCCCTAGCCGCCCTCCCCGTGAGGCTCACATTTGACTTCGGCTCCGGCCACCGTATCGTGCCAGCCAGAGTCGGCCGGGCAATCGCTGCTGCAGCCTCGTGGCCGCGGTGGAGGAAAGTCCGGGCTCCGGCGGATCAGGTGCCAGGTAACGCCTGGGGGGCGCGAGCCCACGGAAAGTGCAACAGAGAGCAGACCGCCTAAGTCCCTCACAGGACCGGCAAGGGTGAAACGGTGCGGTAAGAGCGCACCGCGTCAGTGGCAACACGAGACGGCACGGTAAACCCCACCTGGAGCAAGGCCAAATAGGGAAGCCGCAGTGCGCCTCCGGGCGGATTGCAGCGCCGATCCGCGCGCGCTTCCGGGTAGGCCGCTAGAGGTCCGCGGCGACGCGGATCCCAGAGGAATGATTGCCCTCGACAGAACCCGGCTTACAGGCCGACTCTTTTAGACTACTTGACAACCTTCAGCTGAGGGCGGCGCGAGCCGCCCTCTTCTGTTTGGGGTGGATGCGTGGGCGGCTCGGGACCTAAGTCCTGCTCGGAGAACACCATGCCCTCGCCGGTCTCGCGCGCATAGACGCCGAGCACCGCGCTCACCGGAAACCTCACATGGTGAATGACGCCTGCGAAGCGCGCATCGAACTCGATGTCATCGTTGCCGAGCCGCAGGCGCTGGGTCGCGCCCTCACTCAGGTTCAACACGATCTTGCCGTCCTTGATGTAGGCGCGCGGCACCTCCATGCCCTCGCGCGCGGCATCCACGATTACGTGCGGCGTGTGTCCGCACTCGGTGATCCACTGGTGCATGGCGCGCAGCAGAAACGGACGCTTGGGCAGTACCTTGCTCATGGCTACAGCAGTCGCATCTCCTGCTCTCGCTCGGAGAGGCCCTCGCGGAAGGCGGGGCGCGCGAATATCAGTTGCGCGTACTTCTCGATCGGCTGCGCCTGGGGCGGCAGGTCGATCTCATAATAAGGCAGCCGCCACAGAATCGGCGCAATCGTGGCATCGACCAGCGAAAACTCGTCCGACAGGAAGTACGGCTTCACTTTGAACAGATCGGTGCTCTGCAGGACCGCGTCGCGCAGGATCTTCTTGAGCTTGACCGTCTGCTTCTTGTCAGGCTCCGAATCGATCTGGCGGGCGAGGCTGTACCAGTCGCGCTCGATGCGGTACAGGGCGAGGCGAAACTGCGCGCGCGTCACCGGGTCCACCGGCATCAGCGGCGGATGCGGAAAGCGCTCGTCGAGATATTCGATGATGACGCGCGAGTCATACAGCACGAGGTCGCGGTCAACGAGCGTGGGAACGCTGTGATAGGGGTTCAGGTCGAGCAGGTCCTCGGGGAAACGTCCGGCTTCGACGCTCACGATATCGATGCTGATGCCCTTCTCGGCCAGCACAATCCGCGTGCGATGACTCCAAGGGTCGCTCGGTGCGGAAAACAGCGTCATGATGGATCGTCTGCTCGACAAGTTTCCGCTCCCGCGACCCGTGTGCCATCAGACGACCGGTGTCCCGGCTGCGCCCGAGCCGCGATCAGTGCACGTCTTTCCAGTATTCGCGCTTCACGAGCCAGGCCAGCCAGGTGAAGACCAGCAGGAACAGCACGACCCAAAGACCGAGCCCGCGGCGTGCCGTCTGGCTCGGGTCGCTGACGTAGTCGAGGAAATTGACGGTGTCGCGCACGAAGCCATCATACTCGGCCGTGGTGAGGCGTCCGGGTGCAAGCTGCTCAAAATGGTCAAAGACCTGCTCATGGCCGCCGTCAGCCTTGGTGACGTCCCGGAATACCGCGGCCTTGAGCCCTTCCAGCTCCGACAGCACGTGCGGCATCGCCGTCACCGGCAGACGCAGGTTGTTGGCACCGGTCTGGCGCGTGGGATCCACGTAGAAAGTCGTCAGGAACTGGTACAGGTAGTCGCGGCTGCGGGCGCGGGCCATCAGTGACAGGTCGGGCGGGGTCTTGCCGAACCAGTTGGCGGCATCGGCGGCGGGCATGCTGGTGAGAATGTAATCGGTCGTTTTGTCGCCGGGCGGCAGCAGGTCCTGGATCAAAAGCGCACTGGGGATACTCAGGTCCTGCCCCAGCCGCGACCAGTGCTCGTACTTGAGCGAATGGCAGCCCATGCAGTAGCTGGCGAAGTTGCGCGCGCCGCGCTGCACGGAAGGCATGTCCGCCACGTCGTTGCTGGCGCGCCAGCTGGCCCAGTCCGCACCGTACCTGGCGGCCGCCTCCCCGGCTGCGGCCTCCTCGGCCGCCCGCACCGCCTCGCAGCCGAGCATTCCCACCGACAACGCCGCCACTGCCAAGAGTGTGCGCATGACCCGATCCGCTGCTTCAGTGCGCATGGAAGCTTACCCGCTCGGGAACAGGCTTCACCGGGTCAAGCCAGGTGTAGATCGGCATCAGTATGAAGAACAGGAAGTAGATGACGGCAAACACCCGCGCGAGCGCGACGTACAGGCCTTCCGCCGGCTGCAGGCCGAGGTAGCCGAGCGCGACGAACGACACGGTGAACAGCGCCAGCGCCGTGCGCGACATCCAGCCGCGATAGCGCATGGATTTCACCGGCGAGCGGTCCAGCCACGGCAGGAACAGGAAAGCCATCACCGATAGCAGCATCAGCAGCGCCCCGATGCGCTGATCGGGTACCGCGCGCAGAATCGCGTAGTAGGGGGTGAAGTACCACACCGGCGCGATGTGTTCCGGCGTGGACAGGGGATTGGCGGGCTCGAAGTTCGCCGACTCGAGGAACAGGCCCCCGAGGGTTGGCACGAAGAACACGACGAGCGCAAACAGCACGAAGAACACACCGACCCCCACCACATCCTTGACGGTGTAGTAGGGATGAAACGGGATGCCATCGAGCGGCTTGCCGTCGGCGCCGAGCTTGTCCTTGATCTCGATGCCGTCGGGGTTGTTCGAGCCGGTTTCATGCAGCGCCACCAGGTGCAGCGCCACCAGGAGCAGCAGCGCCAGCGGGATCGCCGCAACGTGCAGCGCGAAGAAGCGGTTGACGGTGGCGTCCGCGATGCCGTAATCGCCGCGGATCCATTCCACCAGCGGCGGACCGAGCGCCGGGATCGTCCCGAACAGGTTGACGATCACCTGCGCGCCCCAGTACGACATGTTGCCCCACGGCAGCACGTAACCCATGAACGCCTCGGCCATGAGCGCCAGATACACCGCCATGCCGAACAGCCACAGCAGCTCGCGCGGCGCCTTGTACGAGCCGTACAGCAGCGCGCGGTACATGTGCAGGTACACCACGATGAAGAAGGCGGACGCGCCGGTCGAGTGCAGGTAGCGGATCAGCCAGCCGTAGTTCACCTCGCGCATGATGAATTCGACCGAGTCGAACGAGGTGAGCTCACCGGGCTTGTAGAACATGGTGAGGAAGATGCCGGTGACGAGCTGCAACACCAGCACCCCCAGGGCGAGCGAGCCGAAGAAGTACCAGATGTTGAAATTCTTCGGCGCGTAGTAGCCGGTCAGCTGCTCGGAGATGAACTCACTGATCGGCAGACGCTTGTTGAGCCACGCCCACAGGCCCTTCTTCGCGGGCGAGGCCGCGGCGGCGCTTGGCACGGCCATCAGGCAGCTCCCTTCTCGTCGTTGCCGATCACAAGCGTGGTCGGGTTCGGGTAGGAGTACGCCGGAATGTTCAGGTTGATCGAGGCGGGCGAACCTTCGAATACCCGTCCGGCCAGATCGAAGCGCGAACCGTGGCAGGGGCAGAAGAAACCTCCCGGCCAGCTCGGGTAAATCTCGCCCTTCTCGAAGCGCTGCTTGGGCAGACAGCCGAGGTGCGTGCAGATGCCAATCAGGACGAGGTACTCGGCAGAGCGCGAGCGCAGCGGGTTCTTGGCATAGGGCGGCTGGTTGGAATGCTCCGAATTCGGGTCCTTCAGATCCCCATCATGTCCGGCGACACGCGCCACCATGTCCGGCGTACGCCGGACCACGTAGATCGGCTGCCGGCGCCACACCGGGGTGGCCATCTGTCCGGGCTCAAGCTTCGAGAGGTCGAGCATGACCGGGGCGCCCTGGGCGCGGGCGCGCTCGGAAGGCTCCCAGGACTCGATGAAGGGCACGGCGGCAAACACCGCACCGAGCGCCCCGGTGGCGACCGTGGCCCGGGTCAGGAACTTGCGCCGACTCTGGTCAACCTCGTCAGTGACGAGGGCTGCGTGATCCGTCATCCGAACCGTCTCCACTTTCGCCGGTGTTTCGTGCAGCCGGCGAAACACGGCGTGCGCACGGGCGATTTCATACCTTGCGGGGGGCGGCGCATTATACACAAACGAACACCCCTCCCGGGCGCACCACAGCCGGTACGCGACGCAGGGTTTTCCCCGGAGTTTGACGATGTTCAGGCGCTTAGGAAGTGCCGTTGTTTTTGTCGCAGGATCGGTGGTGGGCGGCCTCGCCCTCGCTTTTCTGCTCGTGGCGCTGCGCCCGGACCTGATCCGCGGCGCGGTGCGCGCGAATGCGCCCGCGGTGGGTTTGATCGCTGCGGCGACGACGCTGCCGGCGCCGGCACGCGTCAGCTATGCAGACGCAGTGCAGCGAGCCGCGCCCGCGGTGGTCAACGTGTATACCGCGCGGGTGGTCACCGAGAGACTGGCGCCATCCCTGGGCGAGCTGTTCGGCGAGTACATGCCGCGCTACCGGCAGCGCATCGAACGCAGCCTCGGTTCCGGGGTGATCGTCGACAAGGAGGGTCACATCATCACCAATCATCACGTCATCGCCAACGCCGACTCGGTTCGGGTGGCGCTGGCAGACGGTCGGGTCGCGCCGGCGCAGGTCGTCGGCCGCGATCCGGACACCGATCTTGCGGTCCTCAAGATCGACCTGTCGGACCTGCCGGTCGCCACTTTCGGACGTTCCGACCAGCTGAAGGTGGGCGACATCGTGCTCGCGATCGGCGACCCGATCGGACTGTCGCAGAGCGTCACTCACGGCATCGTGAGTGCCACCAGCCGCCAGCAGCTCGGCATCGCCCCGCTCGAGGATTTCATCCAGACCGACGCGCCGATCAACTTTGGCAACTCCGGCGGGGCGCTGGTCGATTCCAGCGGCTCCCTGATCGGCATCAACACCGCCATCGTCGCCAAGAACATCGGCGTCGAGGGCATCGGTTTTGCGATCCCCGTGAACATGGTCCGCGGGGTGCTCAAGGACATCATCGCGCACGGTCGCGTCATCCGCGGCTGGATCGGCATCGTGCCGGAGGATCTGCCGGAGGAGCAGGCGCGGGATCTCGGGCTGAGCCAGGGCGGGGTCGTGATCGCCAACCTGTACGTGGGCAGTCCTGCGCAACGGGCCGGCCTGCAGCCGGGCGACCTGCTGGTCGACATCGATGGGACCGCACCGCGCAGTGCGCAGGATGCACTGGTGCGCATCGCAAGCCTGGCACCCGGCTCGAGCGTGCGCTTGCATACCCTGCGTGAGGGCCACTCATTCGAACTGAAAGCACAGGTGGGCGAGCGCCCACGCACGAGCTCATGACGACACTGAACCTGTGCCGCTTCGCCTCGCGCGCCGCGCTCGATGCGGCGCTGGAGGATCGCCTCGCCCGCGCCATCGCCGCCGACTCCCCCTCCGCGATCATGCTGTCGGGGGGCACCACCCCGCTGCCGGCCTATCGCGCGCTCGCCGAGCGCGCGCTGCCGCACCATGAGGGACTGCGCGTGCTGTTCTCGGACGATCGCTATGTCCCCGCCGACTCACCGGCGAGCAACTACCACCAGTCGCGGCCGCTTCTGGATGCCTTGGCGCTCGCGCCCTCGGCCGTGATGCGCGTGCGTACCGAGCTGCCGCTCGAGGAGGCCGCGAGCGACTACCAACGCCAGCTTGAAGCGCTGCTGAGCTCCGGCGCGCGCATCGGGCTCGGACTGCTGGGACTCGGCGCCGACGGACACACCGCATCGCTGTTCGGGGCCGCAGACCTTCAGAGCGCGCGCGGGCACCTCGCGATCGCCGTGCAGCGCCCCGATGGCATGTCGGGAGTGAGTGTCACGCCGCAATTTCTGGCGCACCTCGCACAGCCCGTGTTCGTGGTGGCGGGCGGCGGCAAATCGCAAGCGATCGAGAGGCTCATCGCGCAGGATTCGAATCTCACCGCGTGGCGGGCCGTGCAGGGCTGCGCCGAGGTAGAGCTGTGGACGTGTGAAACTGACTGAGCGCTGAGCAGCCCGCAGATGCACAGCGCCGGCCGCGGCGGCCCACTGGCAACGCCCGGGCCGGGCTCTATACTTGTGGTCCCATCGAGCACTGACGGATCGGCAATGTTCCTCCAAGTAGAGAACTTCTTCGCTCCCGCGGAGGTGCAGACCCTTACGGAGATTGCTCGTCAGGCAAAGTTCATCGACGGCAAACACTCCAATCCTCACAACGTCACGAAGGACAATGTCATCGGCGATGCCAATGACCCGCTGGCACGCCAAGCGGGGCAGATCGCTCTTGGCGCGCTGCAGCGCTGCGAAGATGCCAAGAATTTTGCTTTTCCACAGCGGGTTGCGGTGCCGACGCTGTGCCGCTACGAAGTCGGCATGAAGTATGGCGCGCACATTGACTCGGCGTTCCTTCCCATGGGTCTGCAACCGCTGCGCTCGGACGTTTCGTGCACGATGTTCATCGCAAATCCTGCCGACTATGAGGGCGGCGAGTTGCTGATTCACCTCGGTACGGAAGTCATACGAATCAAAGGCAACGCCGGCTCCGCCGTGTTCTATCCGTCAACTCACGTGCACCAGGTGGTGCCCGTCAGATCGGGTGCGCGTCTTGTCATGATCACGTTCATCGAAAGCCAGATCCCCGACGAGTGGCAGCGCGAGCTGCTGTACGCACTCAACGAGGTGCGGGCACTGGAAGGGCTGAAAATGGACTGGCGCAACCGCACGCAGCTCGAATACGTCATTGCCAATCTCTTGCGCATGTGGTCACGCTAGTGCGGCGCGCGTCGGCCGCACGGCGGCGCCATGTGTGTGGGCGTAACAGGCTCTGGTAGGGCGTGATGACCCCTTCGGAAACCGTCGCGGCTCAGGTGCGCGAGGCGCAGCGACTCTCCGCTCAGGGCAATCTGCCGCAGGCGGTTGCGGCCTACCAGCGCCTGCTCGCCCGCTGGCCGCAGCTGGCGGACTGCTGGTACAACTTAGGTCGCCTGCAGCGACAATTGCGCCAGTTCGACGCGGCGCTCGAATCCTACGCCCAAGCGTTGCGCGCGGGGATCAGCCGACCGGAAGAGGTGCATCTGAACCGCGGGGTGATTTACAGCGACTGTCTGCGCCAGGACGCCGCGGCGGAGCGCGAACTGCGCGCGGCGCTGGCGCTTAACCCGAACTATTTGCCGGCTCTGCAGAACCTCGCCAATTTGCATGAGGACCTGGGGCAGCGCGAGGCGGCGCGCGGTGTGTATGAGCGGATGCTGAAGCTCGAGCCGCACGCCTTTGAGGCGCTGGCGCGCTATGCGCGACTCAGCGCATCCAACGACGCTGCGCTTATTGCGAGGCTGCAGGCCGCACTCACTCACCCCGCCGCGACCGCAGCCGACCAGGCGAGCCTTGGATTCGTCCTCGCCGGGCTGCACGATGCTGGGGGGCAGTACGAGATCGCATTTACGGCGGCCACGGCGGCGAATCGTGCCAGCAAGCTTGCTGCCAGGGGCAGCGCGCACTACGACCGTGCTGCCCACGAGCGCTTAGTCGATGAACTGATGCAGGCTTTTCCGCACCGGCGAGCCCCGCAGGCGCAAGTCACCGCGGGCACGCCACGGCCGCTGTTCATCTGCGGCATGTTCCGCTCGGGCTCGACACTCACCGAACGGCTGCTGGCCGGAAATCCCACCGTGGCCGGCGGCGGGGAACTCGACCTGCTGCCGCAAATGGTGCAGGGCGCGCTCGCACCGTTCCCGTCCTCGATGGCGAGCGTCACGCCCGAGCGCCTCGCGCAGCTGGCGGGGGAGTACCTGCAGATCATCGCGCGACTATTCCCCGGCGCAACGTGCGTGACAGACAAACGGCTCGATAACTTTCTCTACCTCGGGCTCATCAAGGCGTTGTTCCCCGAGGCACGCATCGTGCACACGACGCGCGACGCGCTCGATACCTGCCTTTCGATTTTCTTCCTGCACCTCGATCAGCGCATGGCCTACGCGCTCGACCTGATGGATATCGGTCACTACTACCGGCAATACCGCCGGCTGATGGCCCACTGGCAGGCGCTCTACGGCACGGACATCCTGGAATTCAACTACGATACTTTGGTGCGCGAGCCGCGCGCGGCCGCGCAGCACTTGCTGAGCTTTTGCGGCCTCGAGTGGGATGAGGCGTGCCTGGAGTTTGCCGGCCGCGCAGCCAGTGTTAAGACTGCCAGCGTGTGGCAGGTACGTGAGGCGCTCCACTCGCGCTCTTTGGGTCGCGCGCGTCATTACGCCAGCCAGCTTGCTCCCCTGGCGCAGTATCTTGGGGAACCCTGAAGAAGACTGATGAGACCCCCGCAATGCTGTGGAGGTGCGGGCCTGCCAAGCCCCTGAGCGCAGGCACCGGCGTCTCCCTGTTCTCCGTGTGGACCGAGCGAGTCGGACCGCAGGCCGCGGCGTTGGGCGATTCATGGAGACATCCCGACCTAATGAGCGCTTTTACCGACCGAATCCCGCACGAAGGGGCCCATAGTCATGAAAATCTGCGGCTGGCCCCGCGCACGTCTCGGCTTCTGGGGCACGGAGCTTGGTGCCGAAATGGTGGATACCGCTGCAGGTAAATCCCCGGGGTTGCCTCGCTCAACCGCTCTGGCCGCGCCCAAGCCCTTGGAGCTCGGCGTGCCCTTCAGAGCCGCCAGCCCACCGATTGCCGCCTGATCAGTCGCTATGCAGGCTGCCCCTCGCATCCCGGTGGGCAGCCGGTATGTCAGACGAGCTGGGGAACGCGTTCCCGGCCGGCCGCGAGGGGATCCCGGAGCCGCAGCGGACGCCCCCCCGGGCGTCGCCGAGCGCCGCGGCAGTCGGGGTTTCAATGGAAGGCCGGGGGGCGCGCAGCGAACTCAGACTAAGTGATCGGCATTTTCCCCCTCGCTGAATACCGGCGCCGAGGATGGCGTGCATAGCGCGTCTGCCCCCCGATTGGGATAAAAAGCCGCATGTGGCGAGTATGCAACAGCCGCTGGCACGTGCTCGTTCTGCTGCCGAAAAAGGCGCGCTCGCGGCTCTCATCATGTGGGGCAGGTTGGCAACACGGAAACAGCGTGGTATTAATGCACTTAAGTCGTAGCGGCGCGCCCGAGGGATGGATTTGGGAGAGATGCGGGGCGCCGTGACTTTTCTTAATTATTACAAATCGCGAATCAATTCAGAGGAATCACACATGGCGAAAAGTCACAGCTTGAGACGGGCGGTGCGCTTCGCATTGGCGACGGCCACAGCCGCAGCCGGAATCTCCGCGCTGCACGCGCAGGAAGCACCGGCGCCCGCGGCAGCCCCAGCACCGATGGAAGAGGTGGTGGTGACCGGCTCGCGTTTGCAGACGCCCAATGAAACCGCGATCAGCCCGGTAACCTCGGTATCGGCGGTCGACCTGCAGCAGACCGGCCTGACCCGCGTTGAG